>OKDZ01000098.1_pt1 | contig 39167 bp, 39 predicted proteins | sample 1614811 | NCBI WGS metagenome assembly OKDZ01 (sample SAMN04436971, study PRJEB24849) | human gut metagenome | biome: human gut; feature: NICU; material: stool | host: Homo sapiens | place: USA: Saint Louis, MO | collected 2010-03-27
GCTGTGGAAGGTAAACGCGGTTCTGAATGTCTCTTAAAATCTGTCTCAAATATTGACTTCAATCCAAATTAAGCATATTATGGAACATCAAGTTTATGGCTTTGCTCCAACACGGATTATTTATTTAATTGCTACTAACTACATTTTTGGCTTCAATATGAATCTGAAGGATTCCTTGATGGATAAGCATTTTAAACAAATTGATGCCGCTAAGTATGCCAAGAAGGAACCTTACAAGACATAGTACAACGCGAATTTGGGGAGGAGCAGTAGTGTGAAAGCAGATAGTATACACTTATTTGATTTTTTAGGAAGTGGAAAAACCATTTTTGAAATTCCCGTTTTTCAACGGAATTATGAGTGGGACAAAGATCAATGTGAGCAGTTGTTTAAGGATTTAACTGTTGCTGCGCGAACTGACACTGACCATTTTATTGGTGCTATCGTTTATGTTACCGAAACTGGTAATAAAATGAGCCACATTTATCGCATCATTGATGGCCAACAGCGGCTAACTAGTTTGACGTTGTTGTTAAAGGCACTTGCGGATATAGATGAGCAAGATCGGGATGAGATTGAAGAAGAATATTTAACCAATAAGTATTTAGATGATAATAATCACTTGAAATTAAAGCCGGTCGAACATGATTATGAGGCCTTTGAATCAGTTATGAATGATATGACTGATTTTGATAAGGCATCTAAGGTCATTGATAACTATAAATTCTTCTGTAAGCTGATTAATGACAGTGACATTGACAGTTCTAAGCTATATGAAGCGATGAATCATTTTAATATGGTTTACATTGAGCTAAGTAGCGAATCTAATGAAGAAAATCCTCAGGTGATTTTTGAAAGTCTTAATTCTACGGGTGTTTCACTATCATCATCCGACCTAGTACGGAACTTTCTGTTAATGAAACTTGATTCGCAGGCACAGGCTGAACTCTATAAGAAATACTGGGTAAAGATTGAGCGTATGTTTGCTACAAAAACATTTGCTGAATTTATCCGACATTATCTAGTTGTTAAGACGCATGTGTCTGTTAAAAGAAATGGTGTCTATAACAGCTATAAGGATTATTTCATCTCTCAAGGATTAAGTTCAGAAGATGCTTTGGCTGACCTGTTTAAGTTTGCTACCTACTATGACCAGATCCTAAATTATAGATCCGCTGATGATGTCTTTAACAAAATCTTAGAGCACATCAATGTTATGGATAGTAAGGTTTTATTTCCTTACTTGATGCTATTAATGAATTTAGTTGATACAGGTGAAACCAATCAAGAAGAAGTCAATAAACTGGCACATATTTTAGAAAATTATTTATTCCGGTTGAAAGCATGCCAAATGCCAACTAATGGGTTAAATAAAATTGTTGTAGGACTCTGTGACCTTTCTAAAGAGGCTGGTAATTTAAGACTCAGGCTACTTAAACTACTCAAGGCTAATTTCCCTGATGATCGTAAATTAGCGGATGGACTAATGGAAGTAGATTTATACCATCAAAGGAATCATCTGGCTAAATTATCCTTGGTTGTCCTAGAGGAACATCGAACTAGGGAAACAATTAACTTTGATGATGCTCAGGTCGAACATATTATGCCTCAACGGCTCAACGCTGAATGGCGGATTCAGGTCACTAATGCGGATAAAGTGAAAGAACAATATGGTGGCACGTTGGGGAATCTGACACTCACGAAATACAATCAAGAAATGAGCAACAAGCCTTATAGTGAGAAAAAAGAATTCTACAAGGATTCGAATGTATCACTTACTCGCGAAGTTGCCGAAACATATGATAAGTGGGGGAAAAATGCTATTGTTGATCGAACTGAAGAATTGACGAAAGAGTTAATTCAAATCTTTCCAATGCCTGATATTAAAGAGGTAGATGAAGAGGCGGTTACTGGTGAATACACTATTGACCAAACAACCGATGTGACCGGGAAAAAGCCAGTTCAAATCACAATTAGCGAACATGAATATCCAGTAAAGACTTGGCGTCAAATGCTTGTCGCATTCCTCAATGATATTTGGAATAAGGATAGTCTTAACTTTGATCGTATTAAAGAAAATCGGCAGTTAAGTCGGATGCTCTTTAGGCCGGGCAATGCACCAGAAAAATTGGAAAATGGAACGGTTATAGAATCCAACTTCTCCGCGACAGTGATCTTAGCTATCATTGCTAAAATTTCTGAAATCTGCGATATTACCGATCAAGTTTCTTATGCAGTGAAGTAACCATTTGGTTTGTACAATACAGGAGCGAGCATAAAGGATGACAGAGAAAGTTCAAAAGGTAAAGCCTCAGGAATTTGTTAGTGAATTTGAGAAGTTATTGTTGGATGACAACACACATAACATCCTGGTACGCGGGTATTTTGATAATGATAAATTATTGCTAGTATTTGCCTGCCTTTATGAAACGACAGGATTTGATGATGGAACTATTGTTATTGGTAATACAACGGTTCCACATGAAAGAGAGTTTTTGCAAAGAGGGATTAGGGAAAGTATTCCAAAACTTAATCTAAGTGATGCTTTTAATATAAATGGTTTAACTGTTAATTTTACTCAATGGAAAAGAAATAGAGATTTTCAGTTTGGATTTGATAAAGATTTCGCGGTCTTCCATCCAGTACAATCCGCATTGGATGACAAAGGCTTCCCCAAATTTTGTTCTATTTTAAATAATTCCAAGGCAAAAATGAATATTTTAATCACTACTAATGATTTTAGCGAATCTCCAAAAAAATTATATTCATTTGTGGATGAAATTCTTATTTTAGATACGACAGAAGTTGATGATGAACATAGTGAAATTTATAAAGTGATCCAGAGTAATCTGGAAGCCGACCATCAATCTCTGCCATATTGACAGTATGAGTTTCCCGCAAACGTCCTAGGATCCCACTGCTTTTCATTGTGTTTCCCCAAACCAGTAATAATTTGGAACCTGCTACTCATGTTGATAATCAGCGATAATTTTAGATTATGGCAGCGAGTTAACAGACACAATGTCTTGGCCTAAACAAAGCAAAACGCCTAATGTAGCAGTATATCCAGAATGTGTAATTGACTACATCAGATCGTGGCAGGTCGTCCAATATTACGAGATAATCGGACCATGTTAAATGCAATTCTGTGGATCAATCGGACTGGTGCGCCTTGGCGTGATTTACCTGCACGATTTGGACCATGGAAGTCGGTTTATACACGGCTTTCCCGCTGGGGCCGAGATGGTGTATTGGAATGTATCTTCCGCGCGCTTCGCGAGGACGCGGATATGGAATACCTGCATATTGATTCGACGGCTGTTATTGCGCATCAGCATAGTACAGGTGCTAAACAAAGCGGTCCTGAACTTGAAAGCAATAATATTGGTCGTTCCGTTGGTGGTAATTCAACTAAGATACATGCGCTGGTCGATGCATTGGGAAATCCGGTTGAATTTATGTTAACAGAAGGCAATCGTCATGACGGTCCCATAGCGCTTGAATTATTGAAAACCATTCAGTTGACTGGGGTTAATGTCGTTGCCGATAAAGCATACGTTGGTAAAGCAATTAGAGAATTCATCACGAGCCAAGGCGGAAAGTATACAATCCCACCAAAAGAGAATAATCGAGAACCATGGTCAGTAGACTGGTGGATATATAAAGAAAGACATTCAGTTGAGTGTTTCTTTAATCGGCTTAAACATTTTAGACGGGTAGCTACTCGCTACGATAAGACGTCATATGTGTTCCGAACATTTGTTTACGCTTCGTTAATAGTGTTAATGACTAGATAGTTTGAAGACACATCCTAATTAGTGACTGTTCAAAAACGTGTAGCGCTTGATACTAGTGATTTTAGGACATTACTGTCATATAATAAATGCATACGGAATCCCGGTTTTCGGACATTTCCCATGCATTTACGAAATCCACTCGGAGGTTTTATCCATGGTTTATCGTCAAAGTCCCCACCAACTCTCTTTTGAATCCTTTGGTTGCGGTCTGAGCACACCACTCAGCCCAGATAATGAGTGGGTGCGCTTAGCCGATATTTTCCCGTGGAAAGAATTGGATGAGGCATACCAATTGGAGTTTTCCAAGAAAAGCACCGGGCGCGCGGCCAAGCCATTTCGGATGCTTTATGGGGCTGGCCTGATTCAAAATCGAATGAGACTAACTGATCGCGGTGTCGTTGACGCCATTCGAGACACGCCGGCTTATCAGTATTTCATCGGACTTTCAGAGTATCGTGCTGAGAAACCTTTCGCTTACACCAGCTTGTGTACCTTCCGCAAGCGGATCGCGGACATCTCTGAACTGGTCAGAAACATTATCAATGATTGGCTTCGCGCCAAGATCGAAGCGGTGGTGCCATTCAAAGTTGACGTCATGATTACTGATGCCACAGCGATTCCGGTAAAAATCCGTTATCCTCAAGACACTTCGCTGCTCAATCAAGCCCGCCAGAATCTTGAAGACATGGCCATTGATATGGCACATCAACTGAATGTTCCAAATCCACGCATGTACAAGCGTGAGGCCAAACAAGTTTGGACGGCCTTCTCAAGGCATCCAAAGAGCCAAAAGCAATCCGTTCACAAGCAAGTCAAAGCCCAGCTTCAATATGTCCGACGCGACTTACGCTACATCAATGAATTCATTGATGCAGGGGCAATCTTAACCACCAAACAAGCAATGCGCTTGGGTGTCATCCGGATTTTGTTTGACCAACAGTGGTACATGTTTACACACAAGATTCACCATGTCGCAGACCGCATTGTTAGTCTCCAACAACCATACATTCGACCGATTCAGCGTGGTAAGGCGAAAGCTAAAGTTGAGTTCGGAGCTAAGATTGACGCTTCATTGAGTGAAGGTATCATTGATATTGAGCGCTTTGAATTCAGCGCCTTCAATAAAAGTAAGGACTTTGAAGCGACCTTGGATCATTACTTCGATTTGCATGGCCATTACCCAGATGAGGTGTTGGCAGACACGCTTTATCGCAACCGCGACAATCGAAAGTTGTGTAAGGACCTAGGCATCACCCTGTGCGGACCTAAACTTGGCGCAAAGCCCAAACACATTGATGCCAAGAAACGCCGCCAGGATACGGACGCAGAGAATCGACGCGGGGCCATTGAACGCCGATTCGCCTTTCTCAAAGGGTCAGTAGGCTTGGACTTAGTCAATACCCGAACAGCTGAGTCATTGGCCGTTAAAATCGATCAGGCAATGGTATTAAGCAATGCGCTGACATTCTTGAGAGTGTTTGCTATACCAATTTTAATTTTAACCACGAACGAAGGGCAAACCTATCGTTTCCGGTACAAATTTACTACTAGCATTGAGAATATGGTGGCCTAGTTGAACAGCCACTACGTAGCGACGGGAAAATTTCGTGATAGATGATTAGCACTATCAATATATTAAAAACGCCGTCTAAATATAGCGTATAATATGAATAGCTGTAAGCATAATGGAGAGGAAGTGCAAGAATGGGCAAAGGTTATCAGTTGCAACCTAATGAGAATGTCTTGATGCGCACTAAAGAATTTCGAGTAACTGGGTATTCTACACAACTTGAAGAAGTCATTTTAACTACAAAAAATCTAGTCATTGAATGGCATGGCAAAAAGCGTGGTGATGGTACTGGCGCCACATTGGCAGATCTTGGTAGTACCTTGAAAGAAGCTTACACATTAGGCTTGTTGAAAGATAAGAATACCATCGATGTCATTCCACTACGTATGATTAAAACTGATCAACAACGGGCGCAGGTATTGTTAAATATTCAATCTGGGCAACCTGCGTTGGATATTTATTTCACTGATGGTGGTCAACTTAGTTTGTATACCGTTGTAGACAGTTGGTCACAAAAACGTGCCCATACGATGGAGCAAAAGAAGTTACTACCGTGGGTGTTGGCTATTAATCAGGCGGTCACCGGTACTGAAATCAGCGAAGCCGATGTTTTGGCAACAGCCCCGACTCATTTCGACAGGGCAGTACCAGGGACTCGGTTGGTGGCAGCGACGTTGAAAGATACTGTGGGGACGATCGGTGAGGCGTTTGGTGTAAAGCTTGGCGGTGCAGCTAACCAGAATGTGCAATCGGCTCGAAAGAATGTGACGGCACACTGTAGTGGCTGCGGCGCGCCAATCGGCGGTCTCGAAGGTAGTATTGTTCGGTGCGACTATTGTGATACGGATAATCAGTTGTGATGAGGAGTGAAGGCACATGGGAATGATTCAGGCATTTACTGGTGCGATTGGTGGTACCTTTGCCGATCAATGGAAAGATATTATTACAGCAGGATTCTTTGATGAGCATACCGTTGTTGCACCTGGTGTTTTAAAGCAAACCAATAATGGCCGAGGTAGTAACACGCAGGGCTCTGATGGCGTGTTAACGACGGGGTCTAAGATCTTTATCCCTGAAAATACGGCAGCCTTTGTGTTTAGCCAATCGGGAATCGAGGAAGTGATTACCCAAGCTGGGGGATATGAATATACTGCCGGCCAAGATAGCATCTTTACGGACGATGACGATTCACTGATTGGGCGTTTCTCACGTTCGATTGTGGATCAAGCCAAGCAGCGCTTAGCGTATGGCGGTCAGACCGATGATGAAAAGCGTGTCGCATATGTTAATCTGCGTGAGATTCGCGGGATTAAGTTTGGAACTAAAGGGCCATTAATGTATAACGATGGTTTCTATGGTACTGATTTGTCTGTTCAGGGATATGGTCACTTCTCATTGCAAGTTACTGATCCCACACGCTTTATTCAGAATTTTGTACCTGCTAATACTAGTTATTATACTTTCGATGATGCGCAAGTACGGTCTCAGATCCTTAGTGAATTTCTGCAATCGTTTATGGTCAGCCTCAATGCGCTATCGGCGCAATATCGGATCTCGCAATTACCTGCACAGGCTAACATGTTGGTGGAAACGATAAAGAATGATGGCGGAAATGCTGGTACTTGGCAAGACCGCTTTGGTTTCGAATTGCGTAGTGTTGCCATTGAAAATATTTCGTTCTCCGCGGATTCACAGGCCTTGGTTCACCAGTATTCTGAAAATAAGATGAATGTGAAGGCTTATGAAGACGTGAGTCAGCAGGCAGCGGATATCGCCGCACAACAAAACATCTCTAAGGGCATCAACCAACATGGATTTGGCGACGCGGCGGGAATGGTAATTGGCGCAAATATGGCGCAACATCTTGATCCGATGACCGCGAGAACTGGATCAACCGTGCCCCAATCTCAAGCGACGCCGGGAGCAGCGGCTTTATCGCTTGCGGAGCAAATTGAGATGGTCAAGAAACTTCAGGAGTTGCTGACTGCCGGTATTCTATCTCAAGAAGAATTCGACCTCAAGAAAAAAGAAATTCTTGGTCTATGATTTCTAACAGCATGATGTGAATTAATGATTTTTTAATAAGTAAACGTTGATTAATAGTATCGGTTATCTGCCAGATATTTAAGTAAATGCGGCGCAATATCATGAATAATTGGAGAACGGATAAGTATTAATGCCATCACGAATGAGCAATCGGAGAAGTAAAACTTGTTACAAGCGTTTTGCTATAGTTCCTAGCATCGCTATACCAGTACTTTTGATTGTTAGTTTAGTTTTCATATATAGCGGAACAGCAAAAAATAATCTGGTACAAACGCGAGTATCTTCCGTTAAGAAAACACATAAGATGTCCAGTAAAAATGCAGAGGCGGTATCTAATTCTAGTTCAGAGATAAGCTCGTCAACGCAGAAAAACGACACGTCAAATCTTATAGGAATAGGCTTTCAAATCATGCCAATATTATTTAACGGTGAAGATGTGACCAAAGCGATGGGCGAAAATAAAGCGCCTCAAAACACTGTGCATGATGGTTCACAGCTTGGGTACTTCAGCAATAGCACGCAAGCTCGTGTTAGTGGTGTGGCGCGGTATATGTACGCGCATACGATAAATTACGGATATGATAATGGAATCCTCAATATGAAAGATTGGCATATTTCCGTGGATGTTATCAATGGTGAGTTACAACCTGTTCAGTGGGAGGCTGAGGATTACGCTGGTAATACTATCACTTGGAAGATGGAACCGCTGAGTAATGCTGAGTCGGTGGTCGAAGCACATAAGAACCCTAACGAAGAAGCAAATTCGTCAAGCGATTTGGAGGTTGATCCACGTAACTTGTCTACGACACAGATGGAACACTGGGTGCGTTCCTATCTCGAAGCAACGGTTCAAGATTATAATGCCAGTGAATATACATTTACCCAAAAGTTTGTTGACGGCTATGCCGAGGTAAATGAATATAAAAAGAATACGTCTACGGGAAAATTCGAGTTAGCAATGATTTATCGAGTTGATGAGAATGGCTATCTTCAAGTATCAAGTCAGTACGATGGGGGAAGTTGGCATGTTGTGGAAAAAGAATACAAATGATCACCGATATAAAAGGCCATACGTAGTGGATACTGAATATTTGTAAGTGCCTTGTTTTCATGGGAACCGTTCCGTTACTGTCGTATAATGAATGCAGAGGAATTTCCTGTTTTTGGCAGTTTCCCTTGCACTTGTCATCTCGTAACGGAGGATTTATCCATGGCTTATCGGCATACTGACGTTCAACTATCTTTCGAATCGTTTGATTGCGGCCTGGGCACATCACTCAGCCCTGATAACGAGTGGGTGAAGTTAGCCTCGCTCATTCCATGGCAGAAGCTGGATGAAGCATACCAATCTGTCTTTAATAAGAGTGCCGGACGTGCTGCAAAACCATTTCGCGAGTTGTACGGTGCCGAGCTGATCAAACAGCGGACACATTTATCAGACGCGAAGCTGGTGGAGGCCATTCGCGACACGCCAGCGTTTCAGTACTTCATGGGAAGAACACGTTACGAGGCCAAGATTCCTTTCAATGCCTCAACTTTGACCTACTTCCGCCGTCGAGCCTCTAAGATCTCCGACTTGATTCGCAACATCATCACTGATGAAGTCCGTGAGAAGCTAGAAGCGATTGTGCCCGGAGCTCACGTGCTAATTACTGATGCCACCGCCGTGCCGATCAAGATTCAGTTTCCTCAAGATGCCTCCTTACTAAACAAAGCTCGGCTGAACCTTGAAGAGATGGTGTTTAAGATGGCGCAAGGGCTACAAGTTGCAATCCCGCGGACTTATAAGCGCTTGGCTAAGGCAACATGGACTGAATATTCACGCCACCCTGGCCGTCAGGCCAAGGCCCGGCGCAAGCAGATTAAAGCCCAGCTGCAGTACATTCGGCGAGACCTGCGCTACGTGGATGAACTGTTGAGCCAAGGCGGAGAAGCACATCTGACAGAATGGCAAATCAACCGGCTCGCAGTTGTCCGTAAGGTCTACGATCAGCAAAAGTACATGTACGACAACAAGACTCATAGCGTTCCTGACCGGATTGTCAGTCTCAGCCAACCGTACATTCACCCGATTGTTCGCGGTAAAGCTAAGGCACGCGTTGAGTTCGGTGCCAAGATTGACTGCTCAATTTTAGACGGAGTTATTGACGTTGAGCGTTTTGACTTCGAGAGCTTCAATGAAAGCACTGATCTGGCCGCAACCCTCGATCATTGTTGGGATACACTGGGGCAGTATCCCGATGAGGTACTAGCTGACACCCTGTACCGAACCCGAGCGAATATTGCATTGTGCAAGGAGCTGGGCATCAAACTGAGTGGGCCTGAGCTGGGCCGCCGGCCGAAGCATGTAGATGCCAAGCAGCGCAAGCTGGATACTGATGCGGAGAACAGACGCGGTGCGATTGAACGCAAGTTTGCCTTCTTGAAAGGCTCGCTTGGGCTTGATTTAGTGAACACAAGAACCGCTGAATCTCTGGTGGTCGAAGTTGATTCAGCTATTGTGTTGGCTAACCTCATGCTTCTTTTGGGTATTTTTTCTATACCAATTTCCGTCATTACCCACAGAGCCGGCAAAACATATCAAATCAACTATAAAGTCATCACTGAACGGCCTAAGTCAGCAGCCTAGTTCAGTACTGACTAATTCTAGAGTGCATAAAGATACCCGGCACACCCCACCACGTTGGTTTAAGCGAAGGGGGCGTGCCGGGCATTATTTTTAGATTCCGCTGGTGATAATCCAGTTATTGTTTGGCTTGGATAGGATCAAGGTGTATTGCGATATTTGGCTCATGTCATTGTCAGTGTCGAGATACTTCACAGATAACGTGACAGTCAAACCGCGCTTAGTCTGCTTAAAGACTGGATCTAGAAGTTCCACGAACTTAAGGTTGCGTTCGATTGGCTGCGTGCCGTCCTTGACGTAATACTTGAGTTCGTTGCGATCACTTTGCGGGTACAAAGCGAAGAACGTTTTGAGGAACTTGGTTACGTCGTCTACGGTGCTGCTGGCTACCGTGTTATCAGACTGGGTATCTGGGAGCTTGATCCGGGCCGTCGCTGGTTCAGCCGCGATGGTTGGGTTCTTGGTGACCACCATATCGCCGTTGTCATTTTGCATGACGTTGATTGTGTAGGTGCTGGTCACGGTTTTCTTGTCTTTGCCCTTAGTGAGGTCTTGCTTCACCGTAAACAGCACACGGAACGTGTCTTTGGCTGTTTTGCTCACGTCCCAGACCTTAACTTCACTCACTGTGGCTGTGGTGGGAATGTCACTACGCACCGTATCTGCGTTCAGCGATTGCAGTTGCTCCACGAGATACGGTTGCAAGTCTTTCTGGCGTTGATCAAGTGCTTCATGGCTGGGTTGCCACGAGTAGTAGAGCTTAGCGAAGTCGGTAGTAAAGGTCGCTAAGGCGTGCGTGTCGATCACCTTGGTCTTGATAACTTGAACTTCATGTACCGTGTGGGTGTCAATGGCGGTCATATTCTTGTAAACGCCGAAGCTGGTGCTGCCGACCAGCACTGCCCAGCAAAGCAGTGTGACTGGACGACGCAAGCCACGGTGCTTAATTTTAGGCGGCTTTGGGGCGGCTGGCTGCTTCTTGAACCAGCCGTTCTTTTGGACTTTATTTTTACTCAAGGTTCGTTCACCTTGTCCTTTCTAGTTTCATAGCAGCGATAAAAGTCATCGTAAATAGCGAGAAAGCGCACGAACAGGCGTTGCAGCGAGATTCGCTTGTAGCCCTCATAGTCGGTTTCAACATACTGGCCGAGCTCACGGTCGTTGTTGAAATGTTCTTCGGCCAAGTAGCGCTCGCGGTCGAGGATATACTTGCGATCTTCCGGGGCGAAGTCCTTGCCCTTGAGCCATCGATCAACGGCCACTTCATGCGCGACAGCGAGGCGATACTCGCGTCGGTGGCCGTATTCCATTTCCGGCATTCGATCAACGAAGCGGTCAAGAACATGGCACAGGTCGTCGGTATTGGGCAGGCGCTGTTTGAAGAACTTGATGCGTTCCCATTCGCCTGACGCAAAGTCTAGTTCCTTATTGCGTAGTGCACGGTTGTCACCGAATTTGAGATCGACGTGTGCCTTTTGCAGCGCATCGTCATAGGTGTTGGTGATGAGATCCATCCAGTCAAAATAACCGATACCGTTTTGATCCATCGTCTTCACCTACTTCTTCACACGCCTGGCTCCGATCAGGTGGGCTTGCCAGTAACTTGAGTTCAAGTCGGCATAGCCCAGCGGGTCACCAGCGTTGTACATCTTCATGCCGCCGACATAGATTCCAACGTGGGTCACATAGTCGGCAGTGTCATAGGTTGAGTGGAAGAACACGAGGTCGCCGGGCTTGGCGTCTTTGATATTCAAGTGTGCTGTGGCATCGTATTGTGCTTGTGCGGTGCGAGGAAGTTTGATCCCTGCTTTGCCATAGCACCAACTGGTCAGCCCGGAACAGTCAAAGCCCGTCGTTGGCGTTGAGCCGCCGAACACATAACGAGTGCCTTGATATTTAAGCGCTTCGTCCATGATGGCTTGCACCGTTTTGTTGTCGAATTTCGTACCACCAGTGACAAGGTATTGCGAGATGACCGACACGTAGTACATGTTTCCATAGGCATAGCGCCAACCATCCTTAGCAACCGCGTTGGTGTAGGTGACTTTCTTACCACCAGACTTTTCTTTAGCAAAAGATGTTGCCAGCTCCAGCGTGTACTTCTTGCCATGCTTAGCAACGTAGTCAATAAAGCCGCCACCATAGTTGTAGCTTTGAATCGCAGTGTTGAGATCCACGCCCGCAGCTTTCATGCTTTTTAACAGCGACGCGAAATATTTCACGCCTTGCTTGATGGACGCTTCGGTATCTAGCGTATTGACCGGTAGTCCCAGCGATTCACTGGCTTGCATCACGTCGCCACCTTTGCCGCCAGATTCGACCTGCATGATGGCGAGTATCACCATCACCTGGTCTGAAATGCCGAACTCTTTACAATACTTTTCGACCGTCAGCTTATGCTTGTAGACTTCAGCGGATAAGTTCATCGCGTCGGCTGTGATCGCAGAGGCAGGCTGGTCTTCGTCATCATCAGAGGCAATGACCGCAAAAAACAGACCGCCAATCAACAGTATCGGGAGTGCGGCGAGAGCTAAACAGCGCCAGAGTTTCATCGCTTCTTATGTCCCTTAGCCTTTTTGATCCGCTGTGGCTTTGGGTTTCGTGGCTTGGCTGGCTTTTCGGAAACGAGGGTCAGTGGTTTCTTGGTTGTATTCGTTGGCGGAGTAGGTTCTTGGTGCGGTGTGATTGTGGGTTCTGCTTGTGGCTTCGTGACTGGACGTGGAGGCCGAGTTGATGTTGGCTTCGTAGCAGCGCGCTTTGGTTGACCGCTGGTATCAGTTTGTTTGGGCTTTGGCTTGGTAGGTGTGGCAGTTGTTGGCTTACGAGTTGTCTCAACCGGTGGCTTAGTAGTCGTTGGTATTGGCTTTTCAGGATCAGCTTTAGGCTTAATTGCGAGTTTGCGTTCTTGCATTTGCTTACGCCGCTGTTCGAGCTGTTTGTCACGTTCTTGCTGATTGGCCTCACGCCGCCCCTTAAAGCTGTCCTTCGCAGTTTCGGCGGCCTCCTTAGTCAGTTGCTTACCACGATGCAGACCATATAAAACGTTGGTTGGTGCGTCCTTCACCTGATCAAGGCCACGTTTAGTCTTGTCCTTGAGCTTGTTGCCGACATCAGATACATCGGCGAGTTTCTCACCCAGTCGTTGGTTGCGTGGCTTCTTGGGTTGTTGGGGCTTGCCAGCGTCCGCAGTCTGTTCGCGTTGCGTTCCTGTCGGGAGCTGCGGTGTTCCACGCCCCTTGCCATAGCCTCGCGAGAGAAAACGTCCTGCCATCGCGCCACCCATTGCACTACCGACGAACTGCCGAAGCATTCGGTTACCACGACGCGAGAAGCGTTGTACGCCTTGCTGGGCGTCAGAGCTGTGGAGCTGCATCATGCCCATCAGGTCGCCGAGCTTCATCCAGATTCCGGCAAAGATGGTGACTTGCAGGAAGGCCACGAGGAAGAACGGTGAGGTAGCTGACAACCCATAGACCATTGCCGATAGCGAGAACGCCATCGTGATCACCAGCGTCACGCCAACTCGTGTCATGATGGTGTTAAACAGCTTCATAATGTTCTGCTTCATCAATCCGTTAAAGGACGGCAGCATAGCGAGTAAGAACGACACCGGTAAGAACGTCGCGTAGATGATAAAGAGTATCTGGCTGAACAGCATCATTGCCGTCAGGAAGAAGACAAACAAGGTGATTGCAATGTTGAACAGGACAACAAAGGTCGTGGTACCAAGGCGATTGATCGTCATAGTTGGCGAGAGATTCTCGTTATCGTTGTCTTCAATTTCAGCCTTGACCACGTCGGTACGGGTTTTGCCTTTGTCGCCAAACGGGTCGGTTTTCATTAACGTGTTTACGCGATCCTTGCCAACGGTATCAGCGTCGCTGTCGCCAAACTGCAAAAGTGTCCACGGCTGCTTCACCTGAATTTCAAAAAGGGTGTCACGGATCGCATCAACGCCTGATTTATCGGTGGCTGTATCAGTCCCCATAATCATCTTGGAGCCAGTGTTGAGTGCGCTGGTACTGATGTCGGAGCTGAACTCATTGATCTTGCTGACGTAATCTGGGGCGTAGGCGATAAAGCTGGCTGACGTGATGAAAATCACTACGAAGTTGACGATCGCCGAGATGGCTTTAGAGGTTTCACGCTTGATGATGCCCGTGTAGGCCACATAGATACCGACGACGAGTGTGATCATCAGGAGCAAGCCCGGGTAAAAGCCGTCAGTGGTGAAGCCATCTTTTGACACCCCAGCCAAGAGCTGCATGTTCTTCCCAATCGCGTCAGACGTATCTTTGATAAAGTCCAGCGAGTAGGCTTGCTGAATCAGGTAGCCCGCAGCGTTTGAAAGGTAGACAGAAAGTGTCCACAAAAAGTTGGTGATGGCATACAGACCATAGCTCACCGACTTGCCGATACCATCGCCCCAGTTCCACGGTAGCCAGTCCCAACTCGTATCAACGAAATAGTCGAGTTGATAGTGTGACAACGGATACTTGGAATACTCGTTAGAGCCGCCAGACTGATCGTCTACCAATCCGGCAGCGTGTACCGGCTGACCGCCAATAAACACCAGTATCAACATGAATGCCGCGACAACACCGAGGAACAGCAGTAGCCGCCGACGGTTAGCTTTCGTCATCTGCGATCACCTCCACGGGTTTCGGTGGCCGAGTGTCGAAGGCGTGGTGTAGGTGCTCAAAGATATAGTCGAAGTGCAGCACGCCGACGTGTCCCCAGATGTCTTGGAACAAACACTCCCCGTTGTCTAGTGAACGGAGCCGGTTCTGATTGCCTTCGTCTTCGGCGTCGAGGCCAAAGAAGTTCAACGTATTCTTGATTTCAGTGATGTCGGTACTACGGAAGGCAAATTTTTGCGCAATGTTGTTCTTCATCTTTTCGTCGAGCAAGTCGTCCGCATTTTGAGTGACGAGGTAGACCCCGGCGTTCATGGAACGGCCTTCACGAATCAGCTTCATGGATAACGCCTTACCCTGTGCCACGTTTAAGAACGCCCAGGCTTCGTCCAAGTCCACAATCTTGAACTGGGCGCGGTCTTGGTGAATGAAGTCGATTGCGAACGTGCTGATGATCATGAGCATTGCCACCGACAGCATTTCCGCAGTGATATACTCCTCCTGCGTCTTATCGGCGTCTGGAAGCACCAAGTCTGCGATCTGCACGATGTTGATCTTGCGGTCAAGGGCGATTGTCCGCCGCGCCGTCCCGTCAGAGAACAGCAATGCCGCAAAGTCATAGTCCGTGAAGGATTCGATATGATCGGCAATGTTGCGCGCAATAGGCGTATCTTCGCGGCGGAGTTCGTCAATGACTTTCAACAGTCCCGGTTCGGGCGCCTGTGTTACTGCGCGAATCGCTTTGCGCAGCGTCGGGAAGCGGTCAGCGTCACGGCTTGAGATCCCCGTGAGGAAGGTTAGGGTGTCAACGGCCAGCGATTCTGAATCTTTTAAGTTGGATAAGATGATATAAGGATCAAGCAGCCCACGGTTTTGTTCCTCACTGGTCAGGTTGACGATATTGATCTCGTTTTCCATAAAGTCGAGGTTCTCTGCCCAACCGGTACGTTCCGACTTCGGGTCAAGAATCAGCGCTTGTGCCCCGTAGAGCACCGCATAGTAGACAAGCAAGTTATTGGAGAAGGACTTCCCACCGCCCAAGCTACCGAGGAAGGCGGCGGATAAGGCATTGGTGACTGTCCCCTTGATACCTTGCGCGGCAATATCTGGTTGTAGATAGACGTTGCGCCCGGTGTCCACGTTGTAGCCAATGTAGATACCTTCTTTTTCGCCGAGCGATTGCGTCGCACCAAAGCCTAGTGAGGCGATGAAATCACTGGTCACGTACTGGATATAATCGTTGATATAGCGCTTCGAGGCAGGGATAAACTCACTGTGTAGTCCCAGCATGTCGCCGAATGGTCGCACGAGTTTGATGTTGAGGCTGTCGTAGAAGTCGAGTAGCTGATCGGCGCGGCGCTTCATTTCGTCTTCGGAACGCCCAGCCACGCGAATGACATAGCTGATCTTGTACATGGCGTCCTTAGTTTGATCAAGATTGCTTTCAAGCTCATCGACTGAATCCAAGGCGTCACTAACGCCGCGTGTCGTCTCGTTGCCGGACTGGTAGGCGTGTTCGTCTAAGTCCTTGAGTTCCTTTTTCTTGTTGCGCACCTTGGTCAGAGCCTTCTTGTTCGTCACAATCTCTACGTTCAAGCTGGTGTCGATTGGAAAATCGAACTGGCTTTGCTGGAAGTAGAAGATTTCACTGCCGGGAAACTCCAATTCACCCACGATGTCGGAAAGTGTTAGGTACGTCACGTAACTGCTATCCAGCCCGTGGGTGATCTTGATTGAGCGTTGGTGCTGCTCAATCAGTGAGCGGGTTGGCTTGATCAAGTCATAGCGTTTGATGATCGTGTCGCGCTTAGACTTCTTGCGGGGTAAGTGGTACTCATAATCGTCGTAATCTTGCCCAGTCATGCCGTAGAGGTGTTCGAGCAGGTAGCCGAAGTCGTTTTTGTCGAGTGGTCGCACTTTGAAGCGCCGACCAATCTTCTCGGCGAGAAACTTTGCGGACTTGGCATAGCGTTCCACTTCCGCATTGTTCATGGTGAAGAAGTCGCCAGCGAATGTTGTGTTGAACTCGGCGAAGAAATCTCGAATACCCAAGGATATATCCTTGAATATTGACTTGGCAGTTACCTCTGCGTCGTTCAGTAGTAGCTTAAAGCCAATGAAGAATCTGTAATCGACTTGGTTGTCACCGACGTTTTCAGTCAATGCTTCGGCTTGGCCGTCGATATGCTGGAAGGCGATGTCTTTGAGCGTTCCTTTGACCAACTTCTTCGAGCGGTCGAGGGTATCCCGGACACTGGCTTCGGTGGCGAGCTGCAATAAATGGAGCCTGCCATCACGATTCTGGGAGATCAGTTGGCGGAAGTTCTCATGGACTTGTTGCTTCTGTTCGGGACTTAGAAACGAGTAGTTGTACGGAATCAATTCAAAATAGGCAAAGCACTCGCCGTCAGTGTTCCAGACGAGACTGTCTTCGATATACTTAATTGGAAATTTCATTGTGGTACCTCCAAACGTAGGTCACAGCGGCGGTTTGTTTCTCTTTCTGCGACTTCAAAGGTTTACCAGCATAGGTGAGCTTCGGGGTAATGGCGTAGTTGATCACCGACCGCAAGAATCCCATTGGCTTCTTGTTGTCGAAGGTCTTCTGGCTCATGAACCAAGTTAGCCCAGCCGGGATGCCGACGTACTTGAGAAACGCGCCGTCAATGAATGACAGAGGCGGCAAGTCGCCCAGCAGCATGACTGCAAACAGACTGACGATGAACCACGTCATTTGGGTAAAAGTAATTGGGAACGGTAGTTGCAGGTCATTGATGGCATACAGCACCTTTTCCACCGACCAGATGCTGGTGTAGGATCTGACTTTCTTCATGTGATCTCCTTTCATTGTGAGATAAAAGGGCTGACGCCTTTTGCAGCGCCAGCCCCAGTGACTAGTTCAGATATTCGTAGATGCCGTTCTTAGTAGTAATGTACTGACCGTCAGCTTCGAGGTCATCGGCCAGTCGTTGGTAATCGACATACGACTGGATTGCCTCTGGCACTTCGCCGCAGTAATCGCCGTCTTGTACCAGCATGATTGCCAGATCCTGCATAGAATCGACTTGGTAGTGCACAAAATCGTCAATATGCGCGGCTAGCTCGATCACGTCATCAAAACGTGCGTCCAGCAGTTCCTCTACAACATCACCGAGTTCGGAGTTGTTGAGCTGCTCTAAAGCGGCACCCATCGCATTGATATGGTCGATACTGTCATATTCGGAAACTGGGAATGGCGCTTCGTAATTGTGAATCGCGTATTCTTCGTACTGTTCGTTCAGGCCGATTTTTTCGGCCATGTCGTCCCAGTTTATCGGTGGCTCGAACCATGCACCGACAGATTCGCCTTCGTTGTACTTACCAAGATTGGCAATCCAAACGCGAAATTCAGCAGCCATATTAAGCCCCCATGACGCGGTTAAACAGATTCAGCAACACGTCTTTGACCCCAGCGGTGTTGAACACCAACCCCACGGCGATGATCGCAATGACCAAGAAGCCGATGAGCTTGGAGAACTCGCGCTTGAAGCCGAGGTAGACCCCGATAATGGCAATCGCCATCAGCACCAAGCTCTGGGCGTTGGAAGTGAACCAGTTAAACAAGTTTTGTCCAAAATTCATAATAATCATCCTTTGATTTTTAGTTTTGTGACCAAGGCTCCTTTCAAGATTGCCGCTATTTTGGCGTGGTCAGCGGCGACCGGATCTAGAGTGACGAATCAAAAAAGCTCGGTTTGGGTTGCGTGGTGGTGCTTGATGCGGTCGATGGCACGCCGCCAGTATTCTTCGCTAATTTTATAGCCGATGAAATGACGGTCAGTGTCCATTGCGGCGATTGCGGTGGTGCCAGACCCCATGCAGTTATCCAGCACGATTTCGCCGGGCTGGGTGTAAGTCTTGATGAGGTAGGCAAAGAGATCGACAGGCTTTTGCGTCGGGTGCCAACCGGTGCGATCAGACTTGTAGTTGAGCACGTCAGACGGGTAGTTCGTCCACTCTTGCGTGTAACTGTCAGGTGCGTTCCACGGGTGTAACTGATTGGAATTTTCATACTCACGCGAGTTGACGGTTTTGTTATAGGGGAGCAGTCCTTGGGGGAAGTAATTCATGCCTTTGGTATCAGGGGAGTTACCAAAGTTGGCCGTGCCCGACTTGGAGAAGACGAGAATCTCCTCGAACCGGGATAATGGGCGGTTCTTGGCATTGACGAAGTTGGTTACAGTATTTTTGATCCAAACCCACTTGTAGCGATACAAGGCCGGGTTTGATTGCACTAGATCCGCAGAGAACCGTTCAGTTGTAGTGAGCACGATAGCGCCTTGGGGTTTGATGAGCCGTTCGTATTGACCCCAGAGGTGTTCAAAAGGAATCACCTTGTCCCAAGCGTTGGCTGTGGTGCCATACGGTAAGTCGCACAGGATCATGTCGATGGAGGCGGTCGGTAAGTCCGCCATACCTTCCAGACAATCGCGATTGTAGATGACGTCTAGTTCGATTGCGTTGATACTCCTTTAGTTGAATTTGTGACCATCACTCCTTTTTGAATTGCGATTGTTTTGGCGCGGTCAATCGCGACCAAGTGGGCTAATCGAAAAACAGGTCTTCCACCGGTGACGTGAAAACCGGCCAGCCTGATTCTTCGGCTGTTTGATAAAGCAATCGGTGCAGCTCGCCGTAGTTCAAAGCGCGCCCATCACGGCCAATCAATGCCGCCGGGTGTTCTTGTTGTTGGTGGCGCCAAGCGATGTAGTCCTGAGCTGTGAAGCCGAAACTGTTCATATCGCAGATGCGACGGTACTGCTTGTGTTCGACCACGCCGACTAGCGCGGCCTTGTAGACGTAAACATTCAGCACACAGTCTTTGAATGCCTTGCCGCGCAGTTGGTGGGAAGTAAGCACATCATTGACCAAACATGTCACCTCCCAGTTCCTCGCTACCGACAGTCTGTTGCTCAATCAGCTTGAGGTGCTTGTCGTTTAGTTCGGCGTCCTTGATCATGAGCTGCAAGTCAGTAGTGCCGAAGTAGTTGTCGATTTCCTTGATGACTTTGAGGGTAGGCATGACTTGCTTTTGGAGCCACGCCTTGGTCTTGTTCATATCAAAGGGCTGGGGTGCGGTAGTCAGGCGTATCGGTTGACGACCTTTGCCGAGGAAGTATGCCCAGCGGTCGTTGAGCGGCCACTTCAAGCGGCTTTTGTCCGGGACTTCATCAACGAATCGCATGTAGCGCGTGATGATACCGAACGCGACTTTTTCGGCGTCACGGGTAATCAGCATGCTCTCAATTACCTTGATTGCCCGTTCGTTCTTCAAGCGAATCTCAAAGCGGTTGATGATCGGTGTGTCGGCAATGGCGATGCCGCGCTTGGCAGCTTGTTCGGCGGCCTTTTCGTAGATGCAGAAGTACACATCGCTTTTCATCGTGCCGACGTATAGCGTGTTGCCCCGGCCAGCCTCGTCGAGATCCACGAGCTTACCTGATTGCAATCCTTGGAATGACCGCATGACGGAGATGCACTCGTTGTTCAGACACTTATCGACCAGTTCGGGGATATTCAGTAGACCAACCATGTCGTTGATTGCAATATCAACCCGTTTGAAGATTCCGCCAGCTTCATCGACACGGAGGAAGTAGTCGTACCAAGTTTCACCGTGGCTTAGCAGAATGCCTTCAAACTCACGGCAGCCTTGGCCTTTCATTTCGACCAGCGTGCCGAGGTTTGAGTCGATCGGCGCGACCATGACTTGAATGTTGGAGAAGATATACATGGCCGAATAGCCGTAGAATCCATGTTCTTCAAATATCAGGTGTTCTGGGGTCAGACCGAGAATCTTGGTGATCACAGCCTTGGCGTCAGTTGTCGGGAACCGCACGCGCATGTAGTCAAACATCAGCGTCAGTTCAGGTTCGTCGTTCCAGTTCTTGAGCAGCCGGTCGATTTCCATTTGCAGCGAGGCACTAGGGTTAGTCTTACCGTTTTCCACTTGGACGTAATGCATTCGCGTGACACCTAAGCGCCGTGCGACTTGAGCTTGCGTCAGTCGTAGTTGTTTTCGCCGTAGCTTAACTTGTTCATACCAAGAAATCATTCTTAACCTCCGTTGATTTTTGGACAAAAAAATGATGGATGCGGGGTGCAATCCATCATTTTGTAACTATTCAATTTAAGCCTGTCATATCAGGCTTTCTACCTTGTGTTCAGGCACAGACGTTGTATTTAATACCCCCCTGTTAGAGTACTGGGGGTAAGCGGTCGGCTGGCGCCGACCGCTGCCACTCACGCTTGCGGCTTTCGCGCTGCACGCCGCGCGTGGCGGCAGGGCCTTTTAGGCCAGTGGTTTTAGTTGCACAATATCGGCCTTGAAGCGGCTAATTGGAACTCCGATGACCTGTGCAAGTATTTCTGTTGGAAAAGCCACTCCGTACTCACTGTTGAGTATTCCCGGCAATTCTCGTGCTTGTAAGACGTTTGCGCTTTCCAATAAGTCGAGAGACTGATGTAGGAGTTGCGGCTTTGAAGGCTCTACGATACCATCCAGTTTCTCTTTCTTTCGCCAGCCGCGAGCACTGATTCGTTTTTGAAGCCGAAGGTACTGATCGGCATTGATTAAGCGGAGTGATCGAGCACGATGCACCATTGCACCGGCAGCTACGTACCATTTCATTTTAAGGCGAATATATTCATCAAGATCCATCAGATTGCCACTAATGGATTTCTCAAATGCTTGTGCGGGTAACAAAAATTCTGATGCAAACTCGTCAGCTTCTTTTTCCATTTGACGATATTCTTGAGTATCAAGAGTTTGTGGCTCCACACTATTTGAATGAAGAATAAAATGTCCCAATTCATGTGCGAGGCTAAATTGCTGACGAAAGAAAGTTGTGCTGTTAGCGTCTACGAGTACGACATAATAGCGGTGTTGGTTGACGTCGACATAGCCGCTATGGGCGTCAATTTTTTCAGAACCAGAATTCACGAGTGCAACCAAAATACCATGACTTTCTAGAAGTCGAAGTACATTTTTGATTGGGTCATCTCCAAGCTCCCAAGATTGACGAAGCTGGATAGCAGCAGCCTTGGGGGATTTTGATGTGAAGTCATCTTGAAATAGCGAAGGAAACTCGACGTATTCACTGAACAGGTTTCGTACAAGGCCGGTTGCTTTTTTGTACGTTTCACTTGGCATTTTCTCAGACTGGGTGGAAGTCAAGCGGCTTCTAAAGTAGGTTCCTTCATCTTTATATTCAAACTTGTTGGTGCCAGTAAAAAAATCGACTGGGAATTGAAGCGCCCTGACGATTTTTTGAAAAACTTCAAGACCCGGTTGGGCAGTTCCTCTTTCATATCGAGAGACCATCTGTTTTGAAACACCGGCTTTTTCGGAAAGGCTTGTAATGGTTAGCCTACGATAGCGCCGAGCTTCCCGAAGACGGTCACCATTTAATTCAAAGCCCATTTTGCAACATCCTCACTAATAGTTAATTGGTTGGCATTATGCCTTTTTGATCTTAAGCTTGACCAACGGGGTCGTCTCGCTAGGACGTTTGATAGGATCAGTTCCCAGCGAATCTTCTTCAGTTGTTTCTTCTTGATCAACAAGCATGTCGCTGATATCCATGCTTTCAATCGTCGAGCCGTTTTGGTCAAGCAGATAAACAGCGCCACCAGTCGCTAATGATTCAGCATAATCGAATGCTACGACATATACGCGATCGATTTCACCAGCGAATTCACCTAAGATATTGTCACAGTCTTTTTCTCGTGCCAATTCTTCATCTTCATCAAGTTGGAAAAGTGATTGTTGCTCACTTTTCGCTTCGGAATTTAAGCGAAGTAGGCTGTATAAGTAGTGGTGGCAATACCCGTTGGCTTTGAATCTTTTTTGCAGTGCCTTTAAGTTGTCGTGCGTCATCAATAGGAAGACTTCGCGTTGTTGTACATCGACAACTGCTTCAAACTGCCAAATGCCGCCACGGTGAACGTGACGAATTTTTATATTATCATCTTCTGGAAACTTGTCAGTAATCTGTTGACCACGACGAGCCCAAACAGCTTGGGATAAACCATTATGATTTACGGAAGCAATCGAGGCATCAAAGTCAGGACGTACATCGCGAGCAGTCGTAGACATGACATCGACTGCTGCGTGGAGGATAGTTGGGTTTGGTTTCATTGCAAACCGACCTTTCGTATTTGATATTAGAATCATATCACACCGGTTGACAAAATTCAACAAAATCCGGTTTTGACGCACCCGAAAAAGTCTGTTTCTCAAAACGACGCAACTTGTCTTTTTCGGTTTGAGATGAAATTAGTAGTGGTGCGCCCAGTCGTGGTAGGTAAGAATCATGTTGTCGCCAGAAATATCAGCGGTGAACCAGAAGTACACGGGTTTGCCTGATACGCTGCGATCAGCGGTAAGTTCTAGCCAGTGATCGCCGTCTTCCCACGGTTCAATGTAGTCGCAAAGTTCCATTAAGGCGTCTTCGGCGTCACTCATTGTCCCGGCTTTGGTTGTATTGGCGTAGTCTTCTGTAAACTGCATCTTGTTTCTAAACTGTGGTGTAATCATTCTTCGTCACCTTCATCTGCGACGTTGGTGTAAGTCATGGTCAAGCCACCGTCGTCGCCAGTAGTGACGTTGAACCAAAAGCGCTTCGGAAAGCGATCAACGGTCAGGCCGCCGGGAGCGCCCATCCAGATTCGTGAATCCGGGTACTCGTGGGCGTGCATTGCCATCCATTCGAGTTGGTCTTCCGCGTCTTCGTCAGGCTGGAAAGGCACGTTCTCGTGAAAGTCGTTGAGGAATTGCGAGCGATTTTCGATTTTGACATCAGTGCTCATTTGGCACCTCCTGTTCTATTGGGGTTGCGGGTACGGTATTGGTTGCGGCACCGATTTCGGTAAGGAAGTCGTAGCCGCGCGGTACGAGTGGCGTGTAAAATTCAGAGATTACGCTACCGCCAGTGTCGACGTAGCCGCGTCCCTTGATTGGCTTTTGGAAGAAGTCCTTGTTGGTTTCACCAAACATCATGGAATAACCCAGCTCACTCATACGCCCAAGCGCAACGCGGAACATGAATTGATCTCTTATCCCGTCGCCTAAATATTTTGCGTCAGGTCGTTGGCAAGCCAACACGAGGAAAAATCCGGCTTGACGGCCAAGCATGACAATCTGTTTGAGTTTGGACATGACTTGCATGGCATCACGGCCAAGCATATCCATGAAGGCGACATATTCATCAAAAATCAGAAAATGGGCGGGTAGTCCAAGATAGGCGTAGTTCTCGCCGGTCTTGTACCCGTCCATTTGTTTCATCTTGTCGTTGCGCGCCATCATGTCCTGATAGAAAGTTTCAAGAGCGCCAAGCATGGCTTCCTTCTTGGAATAGACTCCTGGCATCACGTCAGCTAAGTCGGCAAGGTCAGCATTTTTCGGGTCAAGAATAGTGAGCTGGGCCCCGTCTTTCAGCAGTGCTTCAATCAGCGTCAAAATAAAGTAGGTCTTGCCACCACCCGTACCACCAGCAATCAACATGTGGGGTAGCGCGTCATAGTGCCAAGCCACAGTTTCCATGAGCTGCATGGAGCCATGTTCACAGGTCACGTCAGCGATGGTGATACGTTTGCCGATCGTGTCGTAAAGCAAGGTGTATTCGACGTAAGAATCGTGCAGGATCTTGTCGACCAGCTCACAGTAAAGACCAGCCTCTAACTTCTTTTCTAAGTGCAGGAGCTGGTCTTGATAGGAAGACATGACGATCTCAACGGACACGTGGATCAGCCCGTCTTTGAGCCGATAGTAGATTTTGGGAAAGTGCGAGATTTTCTCTTTGGTTCGCGTTGAGCCTAAGTCCTTGAAGAAACTCTCACCGTTGGACTGGTCAGTTTGGTACCACTTGTTCTCCATGATCATGCGGGCGAGCTTTTGGCGGTGTTCCATCTGCTTGTAGGAATCCGCAAACCAAGTTCGGTATGCCCACAAGCCAGCACCAAATAGTAGTGCTGTGCATAAACTGTTAATAATCAGCGGCAGCCACGACCAAGGCAAGGCCGACACGTCCGGCCAATTAAAGAATTTCCAGTTGATTTGTCTTAGCAGCGGCCAATAGGCAATGGCAGCTCCAGTTACCCACAAGCAAACCACAACGGTCATGGCCGTGTTGTAAAGCAGGTTTCGTTGACGCGGATAGACCCGTGTACCGCGATACACCAGTTTCATTCGTCATCGACCATTCTTTCAAAACCAATCACTAAGCCGAGGGCACTACTTTCAATGCCGAACTGGAAGCGTAGACCAGCCTTGCAAAGTTCCGGGTCGTCGCATTGTTCACTTGGCAGAATTAAATCACAGGCGTTCATGCCTTGCTCCGCTGCTTGATTTGCCGAGTTGATCAGCCCGTGAATCACATCAGCAGGCGTTGGCGCACCGGCGTCAAAGTTGGCGGTGTGGTCGTAAAAATCGAGAAAGTCGGTCAAGCCGATCAGGGTTACTTGGTCATTCATAGGGATTCTCCTTTGGACGTTACTTGACGCCAATATATTTAATAGATGGTTGTCGGTCTTCGGTGTCGATGTTGAAACTGAACTCTTTGGATTCATGATCGCGGGTACATTCGCCATCTACCCAAATGGAAAACGGTTCGCCAGCAGTTGCCTGTTCAGCAGCCATCAGTACCATGTCGATCAAAGCGTCTGGGCTAGGATCGTGAAAATCAGGGTCAACTAGTGCGGGGTAGTCCTCCAAAAAGCCGTCAATGCTTAGTGCTTGTGCCATATCATCAGTCCTTTCATTCATCGCTGACGCCCAGATACGAGAGCCGTAAACCATCTTCACCCTCGTATGAAGTGAACGAGAACAGCTTATTCATGCCGTCGTTGGTCTGTTCGCTGTCGATATGCAAGTGTTGGTAGGATTCAGGGCTTTCTTCCATGAGTTCCACCATGTCTTGCAGGATCTCGTCTGGGTCAAGGCGGTAGTCGTTGTCGATTTCTTCGTTATAGTCGTCGATGAACACTTCACGACCAACTACGGTCAATGTGGAAGTCATCATCTGTGATCAACTCCTTTCGTGAGTGGTAAGCAACCGCCGCAGCGGGCGGCGCGCGCGAGGAGTGGGGCAGTGAGCTATTTCTTGTCATTGGTGTTTGGTTTCTCCTGCGGCTTGACAGGTGCGGTGGCAATGACGAGATCCTTGGCCTTCATGTACCACGAAGTTTCAACGCGGTTGAAGTTCGCGTTTGCCACAGTATCAATCACGGGATCAATTAGGGTGACGATTTGGTTGTACTTAAAGTCCTTGATTCCAGCCTCTGCCGGAATTGAAACTTGGATCATCATTCCTTGTTTCATGGACTTCAAGTCATACGTGCGTTCCTTCACGTCGTCGGTACGGTTGCCGTCTTCGTCTTGCACGAAGCGTTCGCGGCGTTGGCCGGAGAATTTCAAGACGCCAAAGGTTTCTTCTAAGTCGATAACGATGCCTTCTGCTAATCGCATGTGGGTTCCTCTTTTCTTTTATTTGACTGGGACAATATCGTCGGCATTGCAGATGTAGCGCACAAAGGCTTGTTCACCGATCCGGTAGCCGACGGTCGCAATGCGCGGCTTGATGATGGTGACTGGCGCATCAACGTCAATGCTTTCGGCCTTGTCGCCTTTCTTCGCTGGAATGGTGATCTCGATGTTGTCGGTGCGCTGTAAGTCGGAGAACAACTCATAAGTGCGGGAGACAACCTTACGATTGTCGCGATCACCTTCTGATAGTTCGCGTTTGAGCGAGCCGAAGTACAGGTGGCCGAACGTCTTTTCAATATTTGGTGCAACAAATTTGAGTTCCATGTTGTAGCCTTCCTTTCGTATTCAAAAAGCCGGGTAGTTGAGCTACTCGGCTGTGGCTTGGTGATAGTATTCGGTTAGTTGTTGAAGCAGATAGTTGTAAAACGACTTGGAGATTGGGTGAACGGTGCGACCATCAGCGTATCGCGGAAACTGGATATACCAGCGATACTGACCTCCGATGAGCTTCACATTTTTCAAGATGAGTACATGATCCAGTACGATGTCGCCTTGGAGCAGTACGTCGCCACCGGGAGCGGGGTACATATTGATAGAAGAAATGCGCATGTTACTTGCCGTCTTTCTTCTTGGCACCACCGATCACAACCATTGCAGCGAGGACGCCGAGCAGCAATACCACACCAATGATGACGAGCCAGACGGACGTCGCGTTACCGGTTTGTGGCAGACCAGGCTTAGGTGTTTGCTTGTCGGTCATGACTGCTTTCACGATTTCACCGTCTTTAGTGATCTCGAAAGGCACGAGAGCTTCACTAATCTCATAACCCTTTGGTGCATCGTATTCTTGGAAGCTGTACTTGCCAGCAGGCAGGTTGCTAAAGGAGAAGACCCCATTCTTGTCGGTGCGACCAGACACAACCGTCTTGCCGTTTTCGTCCAGAATGCGGATACCGGTGTTTGGCAGCCGCTTCCCAGTAGAAACGTCGGTCTTGGTCAGTTCGCCCGTGCCCTTGATCAAGTCGTTGGTCAGTTCAAAGGCGACGGTTGGTTCCTTGGCGTCAGCCTTGGTCTCACCAATCTGCTTGTCCTTGCTATCAAAGACAGTTACGCCGTCTTTGGTAGACATGAGCTTGAGGGTTTCCTTCGATAAGACAAGGTTGGTGGCAGAAGGTTTGGATTCACGGAGATAGAAGGTGCCAACTGGTAGGTGCTTGATGGAGCCGGTGGAATCCTTACCGACCGTGATAGTCTGAATGACCTTCTTATCAGCGTTGAGCAGTTCAAAAACCGCGCCAGATGCGTTACCGGTCATGGCGTAGGAGTAGCCCTTGCCCGAAACCAGCGTGGCAACTTCATTGACCTTCTTGAAGGACAATTTATTTTCGTGGAGCTTGTTGTCGATCACCTTGCCGTCGTTGAGGTCAATATGCTTGATCTTCTCGTTGTCGGTAGTGTGGAAGTGGAAGCCGTACATGGTGGTGTTCAAGTCGTGCTTCTCACCAGCATCAAGTTCCTTGACGTAGTAGTAGCCTTCTGGCAACTGGATCGCGCCAAATTCAGCCTTACCGTCTTTGACCGTCGTGGTGGCAACGAGTGATTCAGACGGAATCACAGTTTCGCCGATTGTGGTTTCGCCTTGAGTGAACAAGCCAAAGACCTGACCGTTGGCAGCGACGTTCTTGATAACTGGGAGGTTATCCTTCCAGCCGGTGATGCTTTCTTCTTGCTTATTAAGTGTAATGTCGAGCTGCTGGAAGTCGTTCTTGGCTTCAAGTGAGGTAGAGGTCATCGTCACTTCTTGCCCGGCATACTTGAGTTCAAAAGCAATCGGATCGGTATTCATAATGAACCCGTTTGGTGCAGAAATTTCAGTTGCCGTGTACTTGCCAAGATAGAGTTCTGGGGTCTGAATCTGACCTTGAACGTCAGTGGTGCCGGTAGCAACCACGTCTCCCTTGTGGGCACGAACGGTGCCGTCGGCGGTCGTGATGTTTTCGGCTGCTTTGAACTCGAACTTCGCACCAGCGAGCGCGGTGTAATCGTACTTGAACTTGTACTGATCGCCGTATTCAGTTTCAACCTTTTCGACGGCGACTGGGGTAGCCCCGGTCTTGGTCAAGGTAGCGACACCCTTTTGGGAGAGGTCAGCGAACTTGATGACCACGATGCCGTCCTTATGGCTGCCGTCGATGGTGAACTTGGCTGGTTCCTTAGCCAGTACATAGCCTTCTGGGGCTTGGACTTCTTCGAGCTGGTACTTACCGTAGCCGAGCGCTTCGGCGGTGATCAACTCGCCGGAATTGTCGGTAGCAAACTTGTCAGTCGTACCAGATTTATCAGCAGTTGGCTGGACTTCGTACTTGTTAGTTTGCAGATTTTTGACGCGGAAGATCGCACCAGCGCGCAGCACGGTCTTACCAGTTTCGCTATCGACTTTGACTACACGTAGCTTTTCATCGATAACTTTATTCTCGATAGTATAATGCTGGGACTTCTTAGTGCCATCAACAGTAACCGTGAACGGTGTGATGCCGTTGTAGCCTTCTGGGGTCTTGGTTTCAGAGACGGTATAAGTGTCGTAAGGTAGATCCGTGAACTTCACGTAGCCTTGGGTATCGGTGAGGCCAGTGCGAACAACCTTGCCAGTGGTCTTGCTGGTGACAGTGAACTGGGTGTCCTTGAGCATGACCGGCTTTGTGCCCTTGCCTTGGGTTGACCAGTCGTAGTTACCGTACTTGAGCAAGTCGAGATCACCAGTGATGACTTGTTCTTTGACAGTCGTGGCAGCAGTCGCAGTCGTGACGTTTTGCCCAGCGTAAGCCAGCTTAAAGGTGTACTTTTGTGGATCAAGCATGTAGCCAGTTGGCGCCTTAACTTCCTGCCAGTAGTAATCGTCCAGTTCCAAACCGGAAACGGACGCGGTATTGTTGGCAATCGTCACTGACTTCACGAGCTTGTCGTCGGCTGCGCGGTGGAGTTCGTAGACGGCACCGTTAAGGCTGGCAGCACCTTGTGGCTGCTTACCAGTAACAGCGTCAATTTTTTCGATGGTGGCAGTGCCGCGTTGTTCTTGATCGGTCGTATCGACGCGCGCAGTAGTGACCGCGACAGTTTGACCAGCATATTTCAATTCAAATGGCAGCTTAGCCGTATTCAGAACGTAGCCAGCAGGGGCTTTTTCTTCCAGCGCGTAGTAGCTACCGAGCTTGAGGTTCTGCAAGGTGCCTTTACCGTTGCCGTCAGTAGTGATTGCGCCAATCCGTGTGCCAGTGCTGGTATAGATTCCATAGACAGCGCCGTTCAGTGAGTAGTAGGCATTGAACATGTCGCTACCGAACTCACGCCCAATCTTGGCGAGGGTCACGTTACCGAGCTGTTCCTTATTGCCGAGAACAACCTCAACGGTCTTACCGGGTTCGATGGAGACTTCCTTGAGTTCACCCTTATTGACGTAGCCGTTTGGGGCGGTGACTTCGCTGATCTTGATCTTGGTACCAGCTTTGATCCCGTTCAGAGCAGCATAACCGTCAGTGCCGGTCGTGATTTCCTTGGTGGTGCCGTTATACTCGAACTTGAGCTTAGCACCTGGCAGCGCCTTGTTGGTGTCGGTGTCAACCTTCTTGGCTTTCACGTTACCATTCAAGTTGACCTTGATTGGCAGGCTGAACTCACCGTTGCTGGACAACTTGAAGTTGACCAGTTTCTGTTGTGAGCCTTTCGTGTAGACAAAAGAGGTACCAACGTCAGCAGCTTTGGCAATCGCATAAGCCACCTTACCAGATTCCTTCGACTGGGCAGTGGCCGTCAGCGTGAGCTTATTGCCAGACTTGGTAATCTTGAGGTTCGCGGTGTTCGCGGTTTGCTGTGCGAAAGCCGCGAGCCGCCCGTTGGTGTCAGTCAAGGTGATTGAATCACCGACTGCGAGCGTGATCTGTTTGCCGTTGAATGACGGTTTGCGATCATGTGCAGCGACCTTATCAAGAATCGCCTTTTTTTCAGACTGATAGGATTTATTTGTCGTCGTCAGCAACGAATCGCCGAGTGTTTCCCAAATAATCATCTGGGTCACAGCGTAGTTGCGGTTGGTTGGGTTCTGATGGTAGCCATAGTATGCAATCTTGGCTAGTTGATCTTTCTTACTGTCGGAGTAGTTGCTGGGGTTGTAGCCGGAGCCACTCATGTCGAGATCGACCCCGTGCTCCACACAGAAGGCAACTTTACCGTCCACTTTCTTCATCCAGATACCGTTTTCTGTCCAATGCAAGCCATTGAACAGATGCAAGTGCCAAGTGTTAGTCCAGTCAGCAACCTTGGTGTTGGTCATGCTGGCGGCAATCGCCATCGAGGCTGGGATAAAAAGCTGGACGAAGATTGCAATTAAAGCGGCGAATACAGAGGTTCGCCGAACTGCTTTCATCAATGTAATTCCTCCATTCTGAATCTTCAAAATTGGTATAGTCTGTTATTAAAAGAGGGAGTGAGTATCACTTCAAAGGTTGCAGGCAGTAATGCACGATCAACTACAAAATAAATAGACCACTCGGACATTGAGAGGTCTACAGTCGCTGTTGATATGAAGTTTTCTCCAATTTGCACCATGCAACTTTTATGCTGCTTCCAAAGCTGTTTTTTGTGATATAATTGAGTTTATCGAAATTCAAAAGCCTTTAACGGCGCCCATTTGCGCTCATTCGGCTTTTCAGGGCAACAGAGTGGGAATAGAGATGCATAGGCTTTTTGAATTTGCTCAAAGTGGCTCAAGCTCTGTCAACTCTGCCTAATCATGGTTGGCAATCAATCGAATATTCATTTAAGGCTGCTAGAATTCACTTGGTTCTGGTGGCTTTTTATTCCGTTCAAAGATACGAACTGCTGTATTCAGAATGCGCAGTACAATGCTTGGTACTTATGTGCTTAGGATATATACTTAAATAAGTTATTAATATCTTGGGGGAAAGACTTTGGAATCAGAAAATTTTGAATTACTGGAGAATACAGATATTACAACTTTCCTGATTGATCGACCGTGGGTGACATATCGAACAAATGCGGATCTTGAAAAACTGGGAGCTAGATTTGGTTCTCCAAATCCGGAAGGCTCAAACAGATTGCGCCGAATGAGTTCAATAATCAAGTCAACTCATGCAAGTAATCGCACGAGTTCGTTGTTATCGTTTTTGTTTTCCCCAGCGCAGTTGCGACCAGTCATTAATGAGTATCTTGCTGGAAGTCGATTTTCGCAATTGAAGGAAATTGATAACTTTGTTTTGGAAGGTCTTACTGGTGATGTTTCCAAGGATATTTTGATTGTGGCGGAAGCAATTAAGCGGCGTGTAATCCAAGAGATAAACGCAATTCTTCTTTATAGCAACTTTAAACTCGTATCTAGTGGTAATTCGTGGGAAATTGTCGCAGCAGATAACGATATAAAAATCTCCGTTCCAATCAAGAGAATCAACTCAGGATATATTTCAAACTTGTTGGCGCAGGGGCTAGATGACTTGCAGGATAATGACTTTGATAGTGTGGTTACAAAGTCTAGAACAATCGTCGAAGAGGTATTCCTTCAAATACTGGCTGATAACAATGTAGAGTGTAAGCATAATGGTGACATTAGTAAGTACCGTAACTTGGTGGTTAAAACGCTTGGAATGAGGCCTTCTAAAGAGTGGAACCCACGTGTTACAAAAATGATCAGTCACTTAAATGGAATTATTGATTTGATTGCAGAAATGCGCAATAAAGATGGCGATGCACATGCTAGCAATGAGCGAGTGAAAATTAAGGCAGCCGAAGCAGAATTGTTACTCAATACGTCTGTTAGCGTGGCAACCTACTATCTAAGAATTAGTGATAGGCATACGTTGGGATGAATTGATTGATCATTTGGAGGAATGCAATGGGGGAGCAAAGCAACACAACGCTCAATAGGTAGACCCGAAAAACATTAGGTAGCGCGACCTTATGCTAGTTATGTGGTTGTGTCCTTTTTTTCTCGTGATGTGAACAATTCAGGCTGAGTTCTTATAAATGTGAATGCCAAATAAAAATAAATGAAGTATCTAAACTGTGAGACTGCTGAAAAACTCAATAAAGACACAGACTAAAGACTGAAAGCACAAAAATGGCTCTGATTGCAGCTGTGTCAGAGTATATCCACAAAATCATATTCAAATCCTGTACATGCCGCATTGCCGAAGTGTCTTGCTAGCCTCTTTGGCAAGGTAGTCTGGAGAAAGTTTATGTATGATTTTGCATATATATTCTGACAGATAAGAAGTGAAGGTCATTTTCGTGCTTTCGCTGCTTTTAGTAGTTTACTAAGATAAGCGCCTTTATTGATTATGGTTTTGTAACTTTTAACTAAATTTTGGAGTTACTAGAGGGGCTGGGGTGAGACCAATTAAATATGAACTGGAGATGTAGTTAATCTTGTTAGGAAATTTTGACGTATTGACTCCAAGTATATTTGTAATATTTATCATCGCTAATGTCAGAGTCCTTATTGATAAGCATCATTGATAAGCATCGGAATAACAAGGGCAAGGAAACAAAATTTTGGAAATTTTTTGAAGTGTACCAAGATAATAAAGTATCTGGCGTTAGAGTTCTGTTAATAGTGAGCCTACTAATTAGGATTATTTTTGTTCTTTTTGGATTGGCAAAAATTCCAATTTTTAATACCCTTTATGGCTTCTCGGGGGTTACCATATCTGTCTTTGTTTCTTACTTCTATTTTCGCCTATTATATTTGTCACTATACAGAAATACTAAGACATTTATAGGCGCTGTTGTATATTGGATAATAACTATAACAGTATTTATCTTTATCTGGTTAGGTGTTGTCCCGATTCTGGGAATGCGAGGATCGAATATTAGTTGGAAACTTTTAATAGTATTTGTAACTGCGATTACTCCACTTGCTCAGTTCATTAGGACTATTTTAGACAAAGACATATCCTATCACAAAGATTCATTAGTGTTTTTTCGAGAGGTGGCTATATTTTTATTCTTTATTTTAGGTGTGTACCTTGTAAATGTTAGTGTTGGTTTATCGATTTATTTTATTCAAAACCCGCAAGAGCAAACCACAAAGATAAATAAAGTTGATTATAATCTTTTTGACGCAAAAGCCTCTGATTTCACTGCTTTGCACAACGCGGTTTTATTTTCGACTAGATTATTTGCTGGGGGCCAACAATTTCTTTCAAATTCTGACCCATCAGTGCCGGTACGCCAACTAGAGGAAAAAGGAGTCAAAAAGTTATCTGCAGAACAAACTACCGAACTTTATCCCATTCTTGCTGAAGCAACATTAATTCAATTTTGTTACACAGTAATTGGTTTTGCGTTAATAATGGATTGGATATCAAGGCGAGTGACGACGTTTACTGAACATAACTCTGGAATAAATCCAAGTATAAATGGTCTAACCAAAGAAACACTGCAAATTGAGGCTATTCTGGGTGCCCGAAAAAGTCAGTTGATAGAAAAACGCAAGCCAATAATACACAGAAAAGGCTGATTTGCTATCTTTCGGATTTTGAAGGAAAAAATGTGGAGAAATTTCCAAATTATTTTGTTGCCGTTACATTGGCGGGTACAAGAGGATAGAGAGATGCAGTATCAACGAAGAAATACTGGCCGCGCCATTTTGCTGGCTTTGCAAGATATTCGTGGGTTGCATCTAGAAAACAATTAAAGTTGACAGGCAGTGGATTGTTGAACCGGTTGAACAATATCGTCTGCATATCACACCTACAAACATTTACATTAGGGTCTACTGAATAATTATGAACTGTCTGTAATACAAGACTTTCATTCGTTATTATTACAAACAAAATGCAGTGCCAGATGCCTGTAAACCGCATAACTTCGGCGTAGGGGCTTGCAGTTTAACAACCAACGATATGAGAAGTCACATGGTTTATCGTAAAAAGACAGTTCAACGGTCATTTGAATCGCTGGGATAGGCACTAGGAATGCCACTCAGCACTAACAATCATTGGGTGCAATTGGCCGAGATTTTTTCCGTGGGCTGCTATGGAAGAGGTGTACCAATTAATCTTCCCTTCAAAGTTGGGTCGTGCTGCTAAGCCATTTCGCCTTCTGTACGGTGCTCAATTAATTAAGCAAAAGTATGGTTGGTCTGATGGTTGTCGCGGCGCATACTCTGCCAACCATATATTCGCCGCTTTTTGCATGCACATTAATCCAAAAGAAAAATACAAGAACAGGAGTTTCGCCTGTAAACTGTTTAACGACAAAGAAAAACAAAACAGGGGAAACTCCATATATGAACGCACGCTTTGCGATATTTTGCGTACGCGGGATGAGTCAGATTCTGAAACCATTCGTCGAGCAATGATTAGTTACTCGCAGTTAAAGCATAAAGACGTCGGGCGGCTGGTAAGCTATGTGGATTTGTTCAAAGTCATGCGTACGTGTATAGCGAAAAGGTCACTCGGAGAAAGATAATGCTCTAATTAATACGAATAACGGGGTCAGTATTGATTGAAAACACTTATTAGTTCAAGTGAGGAGATGGCGTGAGGATGAATACTGAAGAGCTTAAAATTTGGTTGGATAAACCGGAAGGCGATCATCATGACTTCAAAGAACATTGGTACCATAAAGGCCAAAAACCAGAATTAGTTAAGGATATTTTTAGCTTTGTAAATACAGTTCATCATGATGATTGTTTATTAATTCTTGGTGTAAACGATCAACGTAAGGTCACTGGCGTTGAGGATGACGAAAACTGGCGCCTTAATCAGCAACAGTTAATTGACTTTATGAGGAAATTACCAATTTCCGGGGAGCTTATTCCGCGTCTTGGGGTTGAGACGATACATATTGGTGAGCATGAAGTTGATGTTATTCGGATCTTTAATTCTAACAATGTGCCTGTATTTCTTGGGAGAAAGTGGAATGAAAAAGGGCTTCCGAACAATGTTATATTACCTGGCCAGATATTCACAAGGGAACAGGATGTTAACACTGCTCGAGATTCAACCGCTGACTATCATCAAGTTGAAAGGTTATTCAAAAAACATTTTAGAATGGATACACCAATTGAAGAACGGTATAAGTATACTTTAAGCGACACCTCAAACTGGAGGTATACGGAAGCTGATGGATTTGTGTTTCAGTATAGCCCTAATCCAGATTTTTACATGGTTCTTTGCGATGATGATGAGGATCGTTATAAAGCAGAAGCATACTCATTGGATCAGTTTCGGACAAAGATGAGTTGGCAGTCTCTGAAAATAAAGTTCCGTCAAAGCACGATAGATACTTTGTTAGTAGTTTGGTTGGATGGCGGAAGACTTGTGGTTGTTAAACCGGATGTTGGAATTTTACGAAGTGATAGTAGTAGGCCGTTGTCGTACTACTGTTTGATTGAAAATACGATTGCTGGCCGAGTGCAAAATCTCTTTGCAACGGGACTACCGTTAACAGCAGATCCGTATTCTTTGAAGGGTCTGTACTAGAATTTCGGACAGAAACATAAGAGAATTGATTTATCCGAAAGGAGTCCTCAAATGACCTATTCACGCAATCGCTACGACCAAGATTTTAAGAAAAATGCGGTACGTTTGAGTTTTAACTCTTCCAAACCAGTTAAAATCATTGCCTCCGAACTTGGTGTTCCTGAAAGTGCCCTGTATCGTTGGCGGAAGCTATATACCGAAGATGGAAAGCAAACGCCGTTTGCTTCTTTAGAAGCTGAGAACCGTGCCTTAAAACGTGAAAATGCCGAATTAGCATTGGAGCGTGATATGTTAAAAAAAGCCGCCGCCTACTTTGCCAGTCTCCAGAAGTAACCCCCAGCGATAAGTATGCTTTTATGTTGAGGGAAACCTCTGTTTCTGTGGTAAGGTGGGCGCGTTTGTTAGACGTATCAACGAGTGGTTATTATGCTTGGCGGAGAGCTTTGCCAAAGCGAAACGCCAAAGAAAGGCAATATCGTCAACGAATCAAACACTTTTTTGATCAAGGACAGGGCACTTACGGGCCCAAACGCATCTGCGGTTTATTGCGTAAAAATGGTAATAAAGCTTCCTATCACCGAGTTGCCCGTCTGATGGCTGATGGCGGTCTGTATTCAACGCTACGTTGTCGTCATCCGAAGAGTTTGACCGATAGCCGCCTTGCTCGTCAAGGTGATTATCCCAATCTAGTGAAACACCAATCTTTTAAGCCGTTTGAAGCCTTATCAAGTGACATTACACAGACGACAACATCAGAAGGAAAAGCTTACATTTGCCAAATAAGGGATTTGACCAGCAACCTAGTGTTAGCTCATCAAATATCCAATCATATGGACACGGATTTAGTCTTAGCGACACTTAAACAAGCCCACCAAAGGTGGGCTTTGCCAGAAACGTGTATTTTTCATAGTGACCGTGGTAGCCAATACACGGCCAAAGCAGTGACAAAGTTGGTCAACCAATATCATTGGCAACGTAGCTTCTCAGCATTGGGAAAACCGGGTGATAACGCTTGGAGCGAAAGCTTCTTTGCCATCATGAAGAAAGAGCTCATTTATCAGATACAATTTAAAGATATCAATGATCTGAGAGCGCAAGTCTTCGCTTACATCGAGACCTTTTACAACCGCGTAAGGGTACAAGCACGCTTAGACTATCTTGCACCAGTAGCATGGCTTTCCTTGTATGACCAAGCTTCACAAAAAGTCGCTTAGCAAACTGTCCGAAAAAGTGTTGACTTCCCGAATGCGTTTTATAAAAGTGTCGTGCTGTTTCGATCTGAGGACGAGAAAAACAATCTTGAGTCACTTTTGGCAGAACGGATTGACGATGTAGAAAGTCTGATCAAACCGACCGAGGATGAAATTACTGGTATAGCTGGTCGAATGGCCATGGACTTTAAAAGTACAGAACAAGAAGTACAAGACACTACGATCAGTTACATGCTTGTTCAACACGCAATGGGAAGACTTATGAATGACTGTCTACTTGATTATCGGCGTGGTAACGACATATCTGGGGTCATCAGTAGGTGGCGACAAAAGAGAACTGAGGGTTAGGTACTTGTCTACCATAAGATTGCGTTCTTGTTTTCTTTTGGTGTGATGTGACTGATTCAGCTTAAGAAGGCATAGAATTTTTAGCTTTTGAAGATTTAACCATCGACTGCTATTTCAAACATTCAATCAAGGTTTGCCCTTAGCAATTAACATGATTTTAACTGTAACAAAAAGACGCAAAGCAAAAATCACTCTGCTTGCTTCTTGTTAATCAGGGGCTTACACTGCAAGTGAAATCGACAACCTGCTTTACTTACGAGCTTCGGTATTCCAATTTGAAGACACTATTCGAACGATTGCTGATTTATTGTATACAGATTATGCAACTGCAACTTTTAAACTTCGATCACAATTGCGTTTAAACTGGCTTCACAATACACACTCAGAAAGTATTTGAACGGCAGGTGAAGATGATGCAAAAAGGGCATAGAACACGCGTTAAACCTAAACTCCCCAGTTTCTCGAACGTTAAAGCGTTAAAGTATGGGAATACATTAGAGATGACGAACAGTATTTCTGATTCCAGTCCAATTTTAGTTTTGCCGAACCATCAATATATGGTAAGACGAACTGGTCAGATTAAGAATATGCAGCCTAAATCGGTGACACGGGCGGACGATATAGCGTCGGTTAAGCGAACGATGCGGAAATTACGCCGGTTGGTGATTGCAAATTTTAATGGTGGCGCTGATCAACTATGGGTAACCCTGACGTTCAAGCGGAATGTTCAAGATCCGAAAGATGCTTATCAGGCTTTCACACGATTTCGACTGCGGATGCGGCGGCGTTATCGTGTCAGTTATATTAGTGTGATTGAACCGCAAGCTTCTGGTAACTGGCACTTTCATGTTTTAATGAAGTCAGATGATGGCAGTTCTTTGACTATATCCAATGATCAGATGGCTAACATGTGGGGAGAAGGTTTTGTGAAGGTCAAGCGCCTTCATAATGGTGAAAATGTTGCATCATATTTGATGGCGTATTTGACCAATCTCGACATTGAGGATACGGATAAGGTGACAGGAAAAAAGTCTAAGCGAATTATAAAGGGCGCTCGCTTAGTGTTGTATCCTCGGGGACTACGAATTTATCGCGCCAGCAAAGGCATTCAACGACCCAAGGAAATGAGAGGAGTAAAAATTGATATTTTGTGTAGGGAAAAAATCGCAAATAGCCCTAGCGCAGTTTTTAAATCGCAAGTTGAAACCAATAGTGGCTTAATTTTGTATTTCACGACTGAATATTATCGTACCCATTAGCTCTTAAAGAGAGGCATCATGGGTAATGTTTTAAAAGAACAACCGTGATCTTAACAGGAGATAATCCGCAAAACCCTTCGACCATTTTGAAGGGTTTATTTTTTTTGCGAAAAGTGTCTGGAAAAACGTAAAATAAAAGTCGCAATTAAATCTTTAATGACGTATTTATATGCTGTATAATGTCACCAGATACTTATTTACACTAAAAACTTTGGAGGCTTCCAATTATGAAAAAGAAAACCATTTCCACAACCATTGCTACCGGCTTGTTACTGGCCCCGATGGCATTAGGCTTGGTTGCTAACCAAGCACCAGCCGCAACTGTTCACGCCGCTACCAGTACCATTGCTAAGACGCCAAGCAATAACGCTTTAGCCAACTGGACGGCCAACACCCCAAGCCACATTAAGCAGCAAATCCAATCCCAAGGCATTGACCCAAGCAACGCCAAAGCCGCAATCTATACGATTCAATGGGGCGACACCCTTTGGGGCATCAGTCAAGCCACCGGCATCACGATTGATCAATTGGCAACTAACAACCACATTGCTAACCGCGACTTGATTATCGCGGGTGCCAAATTGACACTGAACGGTTCCGCTAAGAACCTGTCTAGTATCTTTTAAGAACTATCTTCAGGAAGGCCAATACAACC
>OKDZ01000121.1_pt1 | contig 34835 bp, 27 predicted proteins | sample 1614811 | NCBI WGS metagenome assembly OKDZ01 (sample SAMN04436971, study PRJEB24849) | human gut metagenome | biome: human gut; feature: NICU; material: stool | host: Homo sapiens | place: USA: Saint Louis, MO | collected 2010-03-27
AAAGGGCCTACACGTTCAGTGTTGATTATTTCTCAACACCAGAAAGTGTAGACCCTTTTTTGTGTGCTGAGGAACATGCCGGCGTTCATTCCTTACCAGTTTGGGAGAAAGTAGCGAGTCACCACGTTACCAGCTGGATTCATCGATACCCGTCAACTGAACGAGATCCGAGAATTTGTCACTATTCGCGTTTCTTTTACCCTTAAAACCGTTACAATTAAAGTAATAAGAAACGATCAGGTTCACACTCAAAAAAGGAGCGATAACTTTGAAGAATTTTCGATTTCAGAATAAAACCGATATTCGTTTTGGTACAGGCCGATTAGATGTTGAGCTGCACGACGCGGTGAGTCAATTTGGTTCGCGTGTTTTGTTCGTTTATGGTGGCCATTCCATCAAAAAGTCAGGCTTATACGATACCGTGACTGGACTGCTCGCTGATTTGCAGTTAACCGAATTGCCGGGCATTGAGCCGAACCCGAAGATCGATTCTATCCGTGCTGGCCAAAAGCTGGCGAAGGATCAGGATATTGATGTTGTTTTGGCAGTTGGTGGCGGCTCCGTGATTGATGCTGCAAAGGTCATTGCCAGCGCCAAGTTTTACGAAGGCGACCCATGGGATCTTGTCAAAGATCGTGGCGTAACTCGCCGGAAATTGCAGCAATTGCCAGTCGTCGATATTCTGACATTAGCAGCGACAGGCAGTGAGATGAACAGCGGCTCCGTGATTTCAAATCCTGTCACTCATGAAAAGCTCGGCACAGTCGGGCCAAACACACCAGCGGTTTCATTTTTGGATCCGTCACTGACCTTTACTGTGCCAGCCAGACAAACGGCGGCGGGATCAATGGATATTCTTAGTCATTTGCTTGAACAATATTTTGATCGTTCAAAAAATAATGACGCCAGCAAAGGCATGATTGAAGGCTTGATGCGTACAGTTATTAAGTGGGCGCCCATTGCGTTGAAACAACCTGATAACTATGATGCCCGCGCCAACTTAATGTGGAGCGCAACGATGGCGCTAAACGGTATCGTGAGTGTTGCTAACGAAAATGGCTGGACAGTGCATAGCCTTGAACATGAACTATCAGCTTATTATGACATTACCCATGGTGTCGGCCTTGGCATTTTAACACCGCGTTGGATGTCGTTTATTCTGACCAAGGACGCAACGACAGCAGAAATGTTGGCACAATTTGGTCGCCATGTCTGGGATCTTGAAGGTGATGAATCCTATGCCGTGGCGCAAGCGGCTATTGACGCGACTTTTGACTGGATTAGTCGCTTAGGGTTCCCAATGACCTTGCCTGAAGTTGGGATCAAGGATACTCAGCATTTTGATGCCATGGCGACTGCTGCTGTTGCCAATGCTAGTCTTGAAACGCGCGCCTATGTGCCGTTGTCGGTAGAAGATGTCGAAACGATTTATCAAGCATCCATGACAGATGGGCTGGCATAAAAGTGTTAGCGGTAACGAGTCTATACCTGACATTGTTGTGCCACTTTTAAAGGGGGTTCTTTTTTGACGCAACCAATTCTTGAACATGATTCTGTTGCTTTTCAGGCGGCACGAAACGCTGAAAATCAACTCTGGGCTGACTTTCACTTAAAGCCTAAGACGCGCTGGTTTAAAATTGCGCCTGATGATTTGCGGGTTCGGGTCTTAGAGTTTGGTCATGGCGACCCCGTGTTGGTTGTGCCCGGCAATACTGGTGATCCATATGCGCTAGCGCCGTTGTTGCCGCAACTAGTCGGCTATCATGTTTTTGTCATGGCGCGCCCAGGTGGCGGTTTGAGCGATGGATTTGATCATGAGCAAGTAGATGTTCACAATTTTGCCGTGGACTTGTTCAGCCAGATCATGGATAAGCTTGATCTCAAATCAGCACCGATCATTGCTCATTCGATGGGTGCGCATTGGGCGACTTGGTTTGCGCTGGCCTATCCAGATCGGGTTCAGCAGCTCATTTTACTGGGTAATCCCGGCCGAATGCTTATGACCAAAACACCGACATTGCTCAAAATGGCGATGATGCCAGGTCTTGGTAAATGGTTCATGAAACGTCAAATCCCTAAATCAGCCAAACGCGCTTGGGGACCGCTGCATCGCATGGGGACTGATCCGGCTGCCGTCAGTGCTTTGCCGCAAAGCTTTGCGGACTGTGTTTATGCATTTGATCATTTGCCGAACTATCAGCTGGCAACCTTGTCCTTATTACGGACGATGAATCAAGAAAAGTACCACAATGCATTGAAAGAGTCGCAATTGCGCGAGCTGTCTGTTCCAATGACGTTAATCTGGGGAACGAATGATACCTTTGCGAATCCTGAACTCGGTCAAGAAATCGCCGCTGTCGTGCAACATGGTGAACTGTTAACCGTGAATGGGGCAGGACATGAACCGTGGATTGACGATCCCAAAAAAGTTGGCACCATTGTCCGACTTCGGCTAAAAGAAAACCATTTACGTGCTGCCGTGTCCCAAACATCGGCTAATGAGTGGTAAGTTCAACCGAATTTTGTAAAAAAGCTATTGTGTATTCTCAACTTTAGTTTTTTTATTTTGCCATTTTTGACAACGAAAACCAGAAAAAAGTCGAGATTTTTTTTTGCATAGTTAGGCTTTTTTCGGTAACCCTTAAACCCCTTAACCATATTATCTGAGACCGTATTCATTCTGATACATCAATATTCTCAAAAGATAATAAACGCAAAAAAGGTTTGACAATCAAAGCAGTTCTGCATATGCTTTGAACATTCAACTAGTTTAGTTGAGAGCGTGAGCTGGCCCGGTTAGAAATCGGAGTGTAAGTGGGCCTGAACGTGATGGCCGCACTTTGGCCATTGCGTGCAGGGTCCTTACACGTAGATTTCTGGGTCAGCGAACGCGTTTTGAAAAAAGCTGGCCCGGTTTTTCCGGGCTGGCGACCGTGTTTAAAAAGAAAGCGTGAGCCGGCAACGTTTAGGCCGGCAATCGCGTTTGAAAAGAGGAGGCGAAGCTATGACAACTTTAAATACCTCAACCATTCAGGCATTAATTCCGAATCGATATCCATTGTTTTATATCGATCATGTGAGTGAGTTAGTGCCTGATGAATCGCTGGTGGCTGAGAAGTATGTCAGTGTTGCGGAGGATCATTTGGTCGGCTATCTACCAGATGAACTAACGATGCCGCCAACACTGATTATTGAAACACTAGCGCAAGCGGCATCCATTTTGATTTTAAAATCGCCAAAGTTTGCTGGCAAAACAGCTTATCTAGGCAGTATCAGTAAAGCTGATTTTTCAGCACAAGTTCCAACCGGCAGTGTACTAACACTGGCGATCAAAATGGTTAAGGTTCGAGAGAATATGGGGGTCGTTGCGACGACTGCCAGTATCGGAGATGAATTGGTTTGCCACGCAGAATTGCATTTCGTGGTAGAAGCCAATGCTTAGTTCACTTGACAGGCTATTTTTTTCAACTGATACTTTGAATATCAAATCAGTTGTCAATGGAGGCACACCTATGTCCCAAAAGCCAAGCGTCAAGCGGATCAATGATAAATTGATCAGAGTTTATACCGATATTTTACGAATGGAAGAAGAAGAACTGCGTAAAAGTCAGTTCCGCGATTTAGGCATCAAGGAAATGCATACGATCGATGCGATCGGCATTCATGCGACACCGAGTTCAAGCGATGTTGCTAAACGACTGCATGTCACCCAAGGCACTTTGAGCGTTGCCATCAACAATTTAGCGCGTAAAGGTTATGTCGAGCGGTTGCATCTTGAGTCGGATAAACGCGTTGTGAATTTACGGCTCAGTCGCAAAGGTCGCTTGATGTATCGTGCCCATCTTGCCTTTCATCAAAAAATGGTTGCGAGTTTCGTCAAAGGATTTACCGAGCCACAGATCGAATTGATCGAGCGGGCACTGGATAATCTGAATGAATTTATTGACGAATATCGTCATTAGAAAGAAGGACCCGCTTTGGAGATTCTGGCCAGTGCCTATTCGGTACCTGCCACGCGGATTGAGAATGATCAATTGCGCCAGTACATGGATACGTCCGATGATTGGATCAAGGAACGCACCGGGATTAAAGCGCGCCATGTCGTCACCAATCAAAAAAATTTTGATTTAGCTTACGATGTTGCTCAGCAGTTATTGGCCAAAGCGCAGGTCGCGGCTGACCAACTTGATTTTATTATTGTGGCAACCATGAGTCCGGATTATGCGACGCCGGCTGAGGCTAATCGGTTGCAGGCGGCCTTGCAGGCAGACCATGCCTTTGCTTTTAACATCAATGTTGCCTGTGCCGGCTTTGAATATGCATTACATGTTGCGGATCGCCTGATGACGAGTCCAACGGTTCATCAAGGAATTGTGATCGGCAGCGAGGTACTTTCTCGGCTTGTCGATTGGCATGATCGGCGAACGGCCGTATTGTTTGCTGATGGTGCTGGCGGGGTTTTGATCAATGATCAAGGTTTCCCGGTTCAGGCCGTGGATCTTAAAAGTTTCGGCGATACTGAGATGGCTTTGGTTGCTGGTGAACAGACGAATCACAGTCCGTTTGCCGAAGCACCCTCAGCTAAGCCGTCCCCATTTTTCAAAATGAATGGGCGAGCGGTTTATCAATTCGCCATTTCCGAAGTGCCACGCTCAATCAATCGGGCACTGACACAGGCAGCCGTTGCGGTTGATGACGTTGATTGGTATCTCTTACACCAAGCCAATGCCAGAATTGTGCAATCAGTCACCAAAAAGCTGAAAGCAGATCCTGCCAAGTTCCCAATCAATATTGATGAGCATGGCAACACCAGTGCAGCCAGTGTGCCGATCTTGTTGGCACAATTAGCTGAAGACGGTCGCTTACAACGCGGTCAGCGGCTGGTACTCAGCGGTTTTGGCGGCGGTTTATCCGTTGGCTCGTTGATCGTCACTTATTAACAGTATGTTTGAGTCTGATGCGCTCGCAGTCGCAGAAGCCCGCTTATGGGTCCGCTTCTGCTGGCGCTTACAAAATAGTTAACTTTAAAGGAGAACATTAAACATGACAAACGAAGAAGTATTGCCTAAGGTACAAAACATTATCGCTGACCAATTGGATAAGAAGCCGGAAGAAGTTCAACTGACAACCAACTTTAAGAACGATTTGGATGCCGACAGTTTGGACATTTTCGAAATCATCAACGAAATCGAAGACGAATTCGACGTTAAGATTGATACCGATGAAAGCATTGAAACGGTGGCTGATCTTGTTAACTTCATCACCGAAAAGGCTGAAGCTTAAGACAACTTGAAGGGAGTGGGCCAATGAGTCCATTAATGGAACGCTTGGGCGTTAAATATCCGCTTTTTCAAGGCGGCATGGCGTGGGTCGCTGACGGCAAGCTCGCCGCATCAGTTTCTGAAGCTGGCGGCTTGGGCATCATTGGTTCTGGTCATGCCCCAGCTTCTTGGGTCAAAGAGCAAATTGATATTGCCAAGTCACTGACTGACAAGGCATTTGGTGTGAATGTCATGCTACTTTCACCATTTGTCGAACAAGTCATTGACGTGATCGTTGACGCTAAGGTTGCGCTTGTGACGACTGGTGCCGGTGATCCAAGCCGCTACTTAGAACGGTTGCAGCAAAATGGCACGATTGTGATGCCGGTTGTACCGTCTGTCGCCATGGCAAAACGGATGGCAAAAGACGGTGTCGACGGCGTTATCGCTGAAGGCATGGAATCTGGCGGTCATATTGGTAGCATTACCACGATGGCCCTAGTGCCACAAGTTGTCGATGCGGTTGATATTCCCGTCGTTGCAGCTGGCGGTATTGCTGACGGTCGTGGTGTGGCGGCTGCCTTGAGTTTGGGAGCCATCGGTGTTCAGATGGGGACGCGTTTTCTGACGTCAACGTCTAGCCGAATCCACCAGAACTACAAGGACGCCGTCATTAAAGCCAAGGACGTTGATACGCTGGTAACCGGCCTGTATGTCGGTCATGCTGCCCGCGTTTTGAAGAACCCAATGAGCCGGAATTTCCTGAAACTTGAAAAGAAAATTGCCCTTTCTGACACGACCGATTTTTCGGCAGTTGAAGAACTTGGTAATGGCAGTTTGCGTAAAGCCGTCCTTGAAGGCGATCGTGAACATGGTTCCTTCATGGCTGGTGAGATTGCCGGCTTAGTTAAGCGTGAAGAAAGCAGCGAAGACATTGTTGAGGACGTGATGCGTCAGGCCAAAGAAATTTTGGCTGGCTCAAAAATGGCGGCCTTATTGACAGGTCAAGTCGATGTGCGGGCACAGGCTTAACGGCAAACGTCCGCATTGAAACGAGGAGGTACTTGCTTGCGTTTTGCATATGTGTTTAATGGCCAAGGTGCCGAGGTCCCCGGAATGGGGATTGATTTTTACCAGAATACTTTGATATTCAAAGAGATTATTGACCGTGCTGATGCAGTTTTGGACTTCGATCTGCCGCAGTTTTTGGCGACTGGCGATTTTGCTGCTCATCCGGATGCTTTGCAACCGGCTTTAGTTGCGTACAGCGTGGCCACGCATGAAGTAGCAGCCGCGGCATTGCCCGATGAAACCGCACTTGCTGGCTTAAGTCTAGGAGAATACAGTGCCTTGATTGCTGGCGGCGGGATCAGTTTGGAAGATGGGTTGAAGCTGGTTGCTGCCCGCGGCAAGGCGATGGCCGCTGTTTGTCAGGCCCATCCAGGCAGCATGTTAGCCGTCATGACTGGCGATACTGCTGTGATTGTGGCTGCCTGTCAACAAGCGCCTGATGTTTGGCCAGCCAATTACAATGGCCCTAAACAGACCGTACTGGCCGGCAGCAAGGCTGGCTTGGCGCAGGTTGAAGCGTGGTTGTCAGATCAAGGCGTTCGCACTGTGCCACTGAAAGTTGCTGGCGGATTTCATAGTCCGTTAATGGCTGATGCGCAGCCACCATTGCGTGCTGCCCTTGACCAAGTACATGTCTTTGATCCTGCTACACCGGTCATCAGTACCACGGCTCTTGAGCCCTTCTCGGCTGAAAACATGCGGTCAATTTTGGCGGCCCAGGTGGCTGAACCGACTAAGTTTGCTGATGTGGTGCGGCAACTGAAGGCTGCTGGTATTGACACGGTCATTGAACTGGGACCAAAACCAGTGCTTAGCAAAATGATTAAGCGCATTGATCGCGGTATGACCACATACTTGATCAGTAACGCAGCGAGCCTTAATGCAGTCATTGACTTGAATAACGGAGTGAAGGCAGATTGAAATTAACTGATAAAACCGCGATCATCACTGGTGCTTCACGAGGCATCGGCGAAGCGATCGCCCGAAACTTTGCTGAAGCGGGAGCAAATCTTGTTTTAAACGCTCGCCACGAATTTCCCACTGAGTTGATCAAAGAGCTTGAAGCCTTTGGTCATGGCGTCGTCACTGTCCTTGGCAGTGTTGACGATCCAGCAACCGGTCAGCAGCTGGTGGCAACCGCTCTGGACAAGTTTGGCAGTGCCGATATTTTAGTCAACAATGCGGGAATCACCAGTGACATGTTGGCCATGCGGATGAAACCGGAAGATTTTGCCCGGGTTGTCAGCGTCAACTTAGATGGGACTTTCTATGTGAGTCAGCCAGTATTCAAAAAAATGCTGAAGGCACGCACTGGTGTCATTATCAATCTTGCCAGTGTAGTGGGGTTGACCGGGAACATCGGTCAAGCCAATTATGCAGCTAGTAAAGCGGGCATCATTGGTCTGACCAAAACATTAGCACGAGAAGGTGCCATGCGTGGCGTGCGAGTCAATGCGATCGCACCTGGCATGATTGCTACCGATATGACCGCAGCGCTGAGTCAGGCTAGTCAGGATCAGATTTTGGCGGAGATTCCGTTAAAGCGATTCGGTCAACCTGAGGAAATTGCGCATGCGGCCCGTTTTCTGGTCGAAAATGCCTACATAACCGGGCAAACATTAACTGTTGCTGGTGGATTAGGCTAAGTACATGAACGGAGGAATGACATTGCAACGAGTAGTCGTAACCGGAATGGGTACTGTGAATCCGCTGGGTCATTCAGTTGCCGAAACAGTGGCAACGATGGATGCTGGCAAGATTGGTATTCGGCCAATCACTAAGTTTGATGCCGAGAAGACCGGGATCACAGTCGCTGGTGAGGTCGAAGGTTTTAAACCTGAAGTGCGAATGGAAAAACGGCTGAGCAAACGGCTGGATCTTTTCACGCAATATGGCCTTTACAGTGCAATCGAGGCATATGAACAGTCAGGTTTAACTAAAGATGATGTTGATTCTGAACGAATGGCTGTCATTTTTGGCTCAGGTATTGGTGGCTTGACAACCATTCAGGAACAAGTCACAAAAATGAATGCCAAAGGCCCTGATCGAGTAAGTCCACTGTTTGTGCCTGAAGCGATTAGCAACATGGTCGCCGGGACAATTTCTCAGTACTTTGGCGCGCACGGACCGAGCTATGTCGTTGTGACTGCGTGTGCTTCAGCCACGAATGCCATTGGCGAAGCAGCCATGCGGATTCAAAGTGGTAAAGCCGATGTTGTGATTACAGGTGGTGCCGAGGCTTCTGTTAACGAAATCGGTATTGCTGGTTTTGCAGCCCTGTCTGCCTTATCCAAGGCTGCCGATCCGGCCAAAGCAAGTTTGCCATTTGCGGCTGATCGCAGCGGTTTTGTCCTCGGCGAAGGTGGCGGTGCGATTATCTTGGAAAGCCTCGAACATGCGCAACAACGCGGTGCCAACATTTTAGGCGAAGTTGTTGGTTATGGTGCTACGAGCGATGCTTACCATATGACGGCGCCTGATCCAAGCGGCCATCAAGCGGCACGGGCAATGGAACTGGCGATTGAAGAAGCTGGGATTGCGCCAAGTGATGTCGGCTATATCAATGCACATGGCACGGCGACCAAGGCTAATGATGCCATGGAAAGCAAGGCGATCCACGATCTTTTCGGGGACGATGTTTTGGTGAGTTCCACCAAGGCTTTGACTGGTCATTTACTGGGTGCGGCTGGTGCGATTGAAGCGATCATGACGATTAGTGCGTTGCACGAAGGTAAATTGCCGATCAATGTCGGTGATGATGAGCAAGATCCTGAATGCCCAGTCACCTTGGTGGATGCCGCTAATCGCGATGTCGAAGTTGACTATGCACTCAGCAATTCCTTTGGTTTCGGCGGGCATAATGCGGTCTTGGCCTTCAAAAGGTGGTGAGCATCATGGACACCGAAATGATTGAAGTCCTGATCAAACAGTTGGAGCAAAGTTCTTTGCATGAATTAGAGCTGACGCTTGGCAACGATTCTTTACATCTGGTCAAAGCAAGTGCGGCTCCGGCGCCAATTGTTAATACTCAGGCAACAGTGCCTAGTCAACCGGTAACGCCGGAAACGGCGGTGCCAGCTGAACCAGAAGCTGGCACCGCGATTAAGGCGCCATTGGTCGGTATTGTCTATCTTTCCCCTAAACCTGACGCTGATCCGTACTTTGAAGTCGGCGCGCACGTTAACAAAGGCGATGTGGTCTGCATCATTGAGTCGATGAAAATGATGAACGAAATCAAAAGCACCGTCAGCGGCACACTCAAGGCGATTAACGTCGACAATGAAAGCCTCGTTGAATATGATCAGGCATTAGTCACAATTGAAGAAGACAGAGCGTGAGTAGGAGCGTTTAGAAATCGGTGTGTACGCGGGCCTGAACCTGATGGCATTGCGTTCAGGGCTCTTATACGTAGGTTTCTAGGCTGGAGAGCGCGTTTAAAAGGAGGGCATTATGCTCGAAACCAAGAAAACACTTGAAGCACAAGAAATTCAGGCCATTTTGCCGCATCGCTATCCGATGTTAATGGTCGACCGGGTCTTGGATCTTAAACCCGGTGAATCCGTAGTGGCACAAAAGAATGTTTCAATTAACGAACAGATTTTTCAGGGACACTTTCCTGGTAATCCAATTTTCCCTGGTGTGTTGCAGATTGAAGCCATGGCGCAGGCTGGCGCGATTGCATTGCTTTCGATGCCGGACTTCAAAGGAAAGACAGCCTACCTTGGCGGCATTAAGAAGGCCAAGTTCCGCCACATGGTGCGTCCAGGCGACGTGCTGCGGATTGAAGTGACCTTGGAGAAACTGATTGACAATGCAGGTTTGGGCAAAGGCAAAATTTATGTTGGCGAAAACATGGCCAGCAGTGCGGATTTAGTTTTTGCTATTGGCTGAAACTGCCATTGAAACCAGATTTGTGTGAGGAAGTGGAACTTTGTTCAAAAAAGTACTCGTTGCCAACCGTGGCGAAATTGCGGTCCGGATTATCCAGACCTTGCGCGAAATGGGCATCACCTCTGTGGCGGTGTTCTCAAACGCTGATCGTCACAGCCTGCATGTCACCCTTGCAGATGAAGCCATCTGTATTGGCGGACCGCGGGCGGCCGACTCTTATCTGAATATGCGCAATGTTGTCAGTGCCGCTATTTTGAGCGGTGCCGAGGCAGTGCACCCCGGGTTCGGCTTCTTATCGGAAAATGCCGAGTTTGCGAAACTCGTAACCGATGCCGGATTGGCCTTTATCGGGCCAAAACCGACTGCCATTGATCAAATGGGCGACAAAGCCGTTGCTCGACAAACAATGATTGACTTAGGCGTACCCGTGATTCCAGGCAGTCATCCTTTACAGGACGTTGAAACCGCGCTGGCAGCAGGGGAGGCCATCGGTTATCCATTGATGCTCAAGGCCAGCGCAGGCGGAGGCGGCAAAGGTATTCGCAAATTAACGGATGCTGCTGCATTGAAAGCTGAATTCGCGGGGGCCCAAGCAGAGGCTCAAGCGGCGTTTAGCGATCCGACGATGTATCTTGAAAAAGTCATTGTCCCTGCCAAACACGTCGAAGTTCAGGTTTTACGCGACATGCACGGGCATACCAGTGTTTTCCCAGAACGAGATTGCAGCTTGCAACGTCACAGTCAAAAGATGGTCGAAGAAAGTCCATGTCCAGTCTTGACGTCACCTGAACGCAGAAAGTTACTTCACCTCGCTGCGACCATTGCTGAAGGAGTCGATTATCTCAATGCTGGTACCATTGAGTTCTTGATGGATCAGCAGCATCATTTTTATTTCATGGAAATGAATACGCGTATTCAGGTCGAGCATCCAATTACAGAAATGGTGACCGGTGTTGATTTGGTCCAAGCTCAACTACGAGTTGCAGCTGGCGATGAAGTGGCATTAACGACACCTGAACCATCAGGGGTTGCGATCGAATGCCGGTTAAACGCGGAAGATCCTTATCATGATTTTCGACCAGACGTTGGCACCCTTGAACAACTGCGCTTTCCAACCGGCGGCATGGGGCTGCGGGTTGACACCGGCGTTGCGCCTGGCGATAAGATCAGCCCCTATTATGATGCCATGATTGCTAAACTCATTGTCCATGGGCGAACCCGTGACGAGGCCTTAGCGAAAATGCATCGTGCACTGATTGAATTGCATGTGGAAGGTGTCAAAACCAACCGGGATTTTGCTCTGGCCTTATTCCAAGCACCGACTGTTCTGGCCGGCAAAGCCGATACCGCCTATCTCAATCGCGACTTTTTACCAAAATGGCAGAGCGCGAACCAGCCCGGTTAGAAACCGGAGTGTAAGCGGCCTTGGGCGTGATGGCCGGTTTTGGGCCATTGCGACCAAGGTCCTTACATGCAGGTTTCTGGGCTGGAGAGCGCGTTTAAGCAGAGCGTGAGCAGGCCCGTTTAGAAACCGGAGCATAAGTGGCCTCAAGCCTAAATAAATGGCTGGGCTTTGGCCATTTAGGCTTGAGGTCCTTATGTGCAGGTTTCTGGGGTGGTGAACGCGTTTTGAAAGGAAGGATACTGCATGTCACAACCACAACTGACCCAAGAAGCACTTGCTCGTGAGGCAGCCTTACCCGAAAACTTGTGGATTCAATGTCCGTATTGTAAGCAAGGCAGCTATCGTGAGAGTTTGGGCAATGCTCAAGTTTGCCCGCACTGCCACTACGGCTTTCGAATCACTGCTAAAAAACGACTGTCCCTTATCGCGACAGCAACAGAAGAATGGGATGCCGATCTGGTGACGTCGGACCCGCTGGATTTCCCGGGATATACCGAGAAATTGGCAGCAGGCCAGGCTGCTACTGGTTTGAAAGACAGTGTGTGGACAGGTCAGGCGACGATTGGTGGTCAAAACTGTGCGCTTGGTATCATGGATCCACAGTTCATGATGGGTTCACTTGGCACTGTGACTGGCGAACGGTTGACTCGGTTATTTGAAAAAGCAACCAGCGCCAATTTAGCAGTTGTTCTTTTCTGTGCTAGCGGTGGTGCGCGGATGCAGGAAGGTATTCATTCGCTGATGCAAATGGCCAAAGTAAGTGCCGCAGTTAAAGCGCACAGCAATGCAGGCTTGTTATTCATCAGTGTATTGACCGATCCAACGATGGGCGGCGTAACCGCGAGTTTTGCGATGCAAGGCGACATCACGTTGGCAGAACCACACAGTTTGATTGGTTTTGCAGGTCGGCGGGTGATTGAACAAACGATTAACCAAAAGCTGCCGCAAAACTTTCAGCGAGCAGAAACCCTTTTGCAAAGCGGTTTTATTGATGCAGTGGTACAGCGGCAGGATCAGCCTAGTTATTTAGGGGATTTGTTGGCGTTGCATACAGCCTGAGCAGTGACATTTGATGAGGCATGGTGACGCGACGCTAGACGGATTGATTGCCATCTTGGATCAATTTGCCTAGCGTTCTTCATATCACGCGTAGCCGTCTGACAAACACATTGACAGGCATACAGTTGCAGCAATAAGGGAGGCTTTCAAGCATGACGGATAAAGAAACGCTAGCGTATGAGACAGTTCTAGCAGCCAGAGCACCACGACCATATCGCACGCGGGAACTGATTAACGGGTTGGTGACAAACTTTCATGAATTTCACGGTGATCGCTCAAGTCACGATGATCCGGCTGTCATTGGCGGCATTGGCTGGCTTGATCAGCAAGCCGTGACCGTGATTGCAACGGATAAAGGGCAAGACCTAACGGAGCGATTGCAGACGCATTTTGGCAGTCCTGAGCCTTGGGGTTATCGTAAGGCGCTACGGTTAATGAAGCAGGCAGCCAAGTTTCATCGACCGATTGTCACGCTCATTAACACCCCCGGCGCATATCCTGGCAAAGAGGCGGAGGCCAATGGCCAAGGCGCCGCTATTGCTGATTTGTTATACACCTGTGCTGATCTCCCAACGCCGATTCTTGCGATTTTGATCGGTGAAGGCGGGTCAGGCGGTGCCTTGGCTTTGGCGTTTGGGGATGAGGTCTGGATGACGGACAAGAGCATGTATAGCATTCTATCCCCAGAAGGTTTTGCGGCTATTTTGTGGAAGGATGCCAGCCGTGCTAAAGAGGCGGCCGCGGTCATGCAACTGACCCCGCAAGATTTATTGGCTAAAGCGGTCTGTGATCGCATTATTCCGGATACCGGTACGACTTTCGCGACGACGTTGAAGGCAGCAATCAAGCCCAAGCTCGCAGAATTAGTTGCTACTGATCCGCAGGCACTGATTGCCAAGCGACAGCAGCGTTTTCGAAAATTTTAAATGAAAACGGCTACACACCGTCCATTTTCACGGCGGTGTTTTTTCTTTGGTTAAAAAGCCGTATAATTCTTCTTGTAACTTCTCAAAACGGAGGCCATCATGCTTGAAAAAAAGTTTTATCATACCATGTTCAGTCACTCTTTCAATATTCCGGTTCGCGTGGACTACTGGGATCATACGGAAGAAACGTATGGTACAGGTGAGCCAACGATCACGATTAAAATGAAAAAGGCCATTCCGGTCCGTGATTTGCTGAAAAATGCATCGTTGGCACTGGGTGAGGCTTATATGCGTGGCGACATTGAAGTGCTTGGCGGCACACGGCCATTGCAACAATTAATCGCGGCGGCTTATGCGAATGCGGGCAGTTTTATGCGCAACAAGAAACTCATGCGCTTTCTCCCGAAGCAAAGTCATACCGAACATAAGTCAAAAGAAGACATTCATTCTCACTACGATCTTGGCAATGATTTTTATAAACTGTGGTTGGATCCGACTTTAACTTATTCCTGTGCCTACTTTGAGGACTGGAGTGACGATCTAGAAACCGCCCAATTAAATAAGATTGATCATATTTTGCGGAAACTTAATCCACAGCCGGGGCGGACATTGCTGGATATTGGCTGCGGCTGGGGTACGTTGATGTTACGCGCAGCTAAGACCTATCACTTGAAGGTCGTCGGCATCACCCTGAGCAAGGAACAGTTTAAACTGGTTTCGGATCGGATTGAATCAGAACATCTATCCGATGTTGCTGAGGTGCTGTATATGGATTATCGCGAACTGAATCGCGAGCCATTTGATTACATCACATCAGTTGGCATGTTTGAACATGTCGGCAAGGAAAATCTAGAAGGCTACTTTAAAGATGTCGCTAAGTTGCTAAAAGATGACGGTGTGGCATTGATTCACGGCATCACGCGACAACAAGGCGGCGCGGTAAACGCATGGATTAACAAATACATTTTCCCGGATGGTTATGTGCCCGGGATGGCGGAAAACCTTAATCACATTGTCGACGCTGGCATGCAAGTTGCAGATCTTGAACCACTGCGGCGTCATTATCAACGCACACTTGAGATTTGGGATACCAACTTCAATAATCATCGTAATCCGATTCAGCAAAAATTCGGCTACGAATTTACGCGGATGTGGGATGTTTATCTGCAGGCGGCCGCTGCCAGCTTTGAATCTGGCAACATTGACGTGATGCAGTATTTGATCAGCAAGGGGCCGTCTGGAAAAGATCTGCCGGCAACCCGTGCTTATATGTATGAATAGGGTCAACCGCGATAATTAAGCGGTGATCAAGATTAAAAAAGTGCCTGTTCAGGCACTTTTTCTTTATAAGGAGAAAGTTATTGACAAATCTATTAGTGATTGGTGCTACTGGCAATATCGGTCAACCGCTGATCCGCGACCTGCAAGATGATCCAGATGTTCACCTATTTGCTGGTGTGCACAATTCGGAGCATGCCAAACAGGCGTTAAACGGGCTGAAGGTTCAAGTACGCCGGTTTGACTTTCTCGATCCTGCCACTTTCGAGCAAGCCTTAGCTGACATCGACAAGGTCTTCTTCGTTCGGCCGCCACAATTGGCTAAGCCCAAAGAGGATATGTATCCTTTTCTCGATGCCTTGGTGGCTCGACATGTGAAGCAAGTTGTTTTTGTGTCACTACTTGGGGTGGCGCATAATCCAATGACGCCGCATCATCAAATCGAAAAACGGATTGTTGAACTTGGTTTGCCTTATACTTTCATTCGTCCAAGTTTCTTTATGCAAAATTTGAATACCACCCACCAAGCTGATATCGTCGGCCATCGCGATCTGTTTGTGCCTGCTGGGCATGCTCGCACTAGTTTCATTGATACCCGTGATATCGGCGCGACTGCTGCGGTTGTCCTGCGCGATCCGGCATATATTGGCCAAAAGCTCGATATTACCGGCGCCCAAGCGCTCACCTACGCCGATGCTGCCCAGATCATGACGATGGAACTCGGTGTGCCGATCACCTATAGCAAGCCGAGTTTGTGGCGTTTTCGCAAGGTCATGCTGCAACGCGGGCTACCGAAGAACTATGTCAATGTCATGGTGATGCTTTACTTGATCACCCAGTTAGGTAACGCCAAAACGGTTACGACAACATTGCCAAATGTGCTCGGGCGCCCAGCAATCAGCTTCGAGCAATATGTCCATGATTATCGGGCAGAATTTCTACCTAAACCGCTGTCGTGAGCAGATGATTTTAATCAACAGACTTAACATAAAGACCCATTTACCATCACAAAAATTTCACACATCGCTTGTAGTATTAACAACATAGAAATGAGCCACCCACTCATTCCTTCCCCAACCCAACTTTTTCATTTTTACTCCTCCAAAGTAAAAAATCGCTGATCGGCCACCCTCCGATCGGCCAATCAAAAATCCGCGGCCTAAGCTGCGGATTTTTTGCATCAAGTTTGTTTGTTGCGGATCGCTTTTCAGGATCTATCTTGGGCAGCGATTTATCCGCTAGCCTGAACTGGTTCCGCGGCGATGGGCTCAGTGGCGGGATTTTCCTAAAGCAGGTGGGTTGCCTGCTTTAGGAGAAGGCCGAGTTTTGAGCCAGCGTGCCGGATTTGCCCGTTGGCTCAAAGTCCGTGCCCACCACGCTAGCTTCGTGGTCACCATCCCGAATCACTGCGGCGCCACCCCGTCCTTTCGGTGGTCAACCAGCTCTCCCGAAAATGATTGCATCAAGATTTCAGAAACCTGTTTTTCTGTCTTCATTGACATTGCCCCTAACTCATATATGATGGGGGTAACATTTCAAACAAGGTGGTAAGTTCATGAAAGAAGCAACTTGGAGTACGGCGGCGCGGTATCAGCCGTATTCGTCCTGGGCGCCTGATTATATTATGAAGTTGAAGGCTCAGGTTGCTGCGAGTAAATGGCGGACAAAGACGCATGTTCAACCAGATACTGGTTTAATCAATGACCCGTGCAGCTTGAACTTTTTCAACAACAAATGGCACCTTTATTATCAACAATTTCCGTTTGGCCCGGTCCATGGCCTGAAGTCGTGGGCGCATGCGGTGTCGAAGGATTTGTTTAACTGGCGCCGGGTGCCAGGCGATCTATTGCCGGATAACGAGTATGACTCGCATGGGGCTTACACAGGATCAGCGTTGGTGACACACGGCACGTTGCGCTTGATGTATACCGGCAATGCGCGGGATGATCAGTGGCATCGGCATAGCACCCAGCTAGGGGCCGTTCTCGGCGCTGATGGCCGGTTGTTCAAGGATCCGAAGCCATTAATCCTAACACCGCCTACTGGTTACACGCAGGAGTTCCGCGATCCATTTTTGTTTAACTATGAAGGCCAGACCTATGTCCTGATTGGCGGCCAGCGTCCAGATCACACCGGCGCCATTCTGCTTTATGCCAAGCAGACCGACAAGAGCTGGCGGTTTGTGGCACCGCTAAGTATTCCTGATGAATTTTGCGGCTACATGGTTGAGTGCCCGAACATCACGTTCATCAATGGCAAAGTGGTCTTAGTATACTGTCCACAAGGTCTCGATCAGGACTTTTTCGAATATGAAAATGTCTATCCGAATATTGCCCTCGTGGCTGATAGTTTTGATCCGGCAACTGGTAACTTAACCCACCAGCGGCTGCAAAACATTGACAAGGGTTTTGACTTTTATGCGACTCGTCTGGCGAATACAGATGATGATGGCACCTTGGCGATTTCATGGCTCGGCTTGCCAGATACCACCTACCCAACAGATGATGATGGTTGGGCCGGGGTCTTGAGTTATGTGCGCCAATTGACGCTGCGTGATGATCACGTTTGCCTCTATCCGCACCCGGCTATCAAAAGTCTGCGGGAGACGGCGGTGGAAGATCTACCGGTCATTCAGCAGCATGATGATGAGTGGACCGTTACCAACTTGGAAGGCGCCTTTGAACTAGCCTTCACGCTTGCGGCAGGTCAAAAGACAACGATTCATCTGCCTGATGGGGACCATGATCAGTTGCTGATTCATCTCGACTCTGATAGCGGGCAGGGGATGATTCAGCGCGAGAATCGCAATAATGGCGGCAGTTTGCGCCAGTTCGGCTTTCCAGCTGGAAAAACAGTTGAAATCCGCTTGTTCATTGATGTATCTGTGTTCGAATTATTCATTGACCAAGGCTACCGCGTTGTCTCCGGTCGCTTCTTTGGCAATGAAGCACCAACCGCGGCACGCATTACCCCACCGTCAGCGGCCAGTGATGTTGTGTCATGGAATCTTAAAAAGGATAATGGCGGTCTTTGATCGCAAGCCTTACGTTGTGGCGACACGGCGTAAGGCTTTTTTAGACTGGGACGCAAAAAATCTTTTTAGTCAATGCTTGACAATTTTTGAAAGCGCTGTATACTCGTCTATGAAATCGATTCCATATAAAAGGAGATGCAAGGAATGGCGACGATTAGTGAAATTGCTAAAGCAGCAGGGGTTGGCGTGACCACGGTTTCGCGCTATCTGAATCATCATCCCTACATCTCCGCTGAAAAGCGTACGCGGATCGAAAAAGCAATTCATCAGTTGGGCTATACGCCGAGTGCGGCCGCCACATCATTGCGCGCTCAAGCCACTGGCAACATCGGGGTTCTGGTATCCCGCGTGACCAATCCGTTTTTTGCTGGCTTGTTCGATGCGATTGAACGGGAACTACATGCCCACGGTTACCAAGTGATGATTACCCAGACATATGATGATCCCGAGGCCGAAGAACGGTTTCTCAAGCAACTGAAAAGTCGCGAATTGGACGGCGTCATTTTAGCTTCAGTTGAAGCCCCTGATCGAGTTATGGCAGTTGCGAAGGCCTTTCCGGGGCGGGTTGTGGTTGTGAATGCCGATGCCCAGATCCCCGGGGCTACTTCGCTGGTATTGCCACATTATCAGGCGACCCGTGATGCACTCGACTATTTATTCAATCAAGGCCATCGCCGGTTTGCGTATGTCAGCGGTGGCACCATCAGCGGCGCCCACCATGGACAAAGCCGTACGCAAGCGTTTTTAGACTTTATGCAGGCACATCAGCTTTTAGTGGCGCAAGATTTACTGTTTGGTCAAATTCACACAGCCAAAGAAGGGCAGGCAGTTGGCAAGCAGCTCGCAAGCTTGGCGCCGAATGTGCGGCCGGATGCCGTGTTTACCAACTCGGACGAGGTCGCAGTCGGCGTGATTGACAGTCTGTTGGCTGCCGACGTGAAGGTACCTAATGACATCGCAGTTATGGGATATGACGATCAGCCGTTTGCGCCTTTTGCCAAAGTCCCGCTGACAACGGTGCATCAGCCTGTTGCTTCGATGGCAGCGGCGGCGACGCACGAGTTGTTAAAAGGGTTGGGCCGACAAGTCGCCCAAGACACGCAACCAACCTTGCACTTATCGTTGAAAATCAGGCAAAGCGCCTGAGTTTTATTTTTGCCTCATATGGAATCGATACCACATTCTCATACGACAGCATCAGCTAACTGGAGGATAAAGTCATGACGAACGAAACTAGCCGTACTTGGTGGCAACAAGAAATTTTCTATCAAATCTATCCGGCCTCATTCAAAGATAGCAATAATGACGGCATAGGCGATCTGCCTGGCATCACTGCCGAATTACCGAAGTTAAAAGAATTAGGCATTACCACGATTTGGTTGTCGCCGGTTTATAAGAGCCCCATGGTTGACAATGGTTATGACATTGCCGACTATCAGGCGATTGATCCGCGCTTTGGGACCATGACTGACTTTGATCAGCTCATGGCAACTGCCAAAGATCTCGGTATCAAAGTGGTAATGGATTTGGTGGTCAACCATACGTCCGATCAGCACCGGTGGTTTCAAGCGGCGCTCAAGGATCCGGCCTCACCATATCGGGACTTTTATATTTTCCGCCAGGGTCATGATGGTCAGCCGCCGAACAACTGGCGCTCAAACTTCGGCGCTGGCTCGTCATGGACAGCGGTTCCCGGAGAGCCCAACACCTATTATCACCACGTCTTTTCCCCACAACAACCGGACCTGAATTGGGAAAATCCGAAGTTGCGGCAAGCCATTTATAGCATGATCAACTGGTGGCTAGCCAAAGGCCTCGCCGGATTCCGGGTCGACGCCATTACGTTTATCAAAAAGGATCAGGATTTTGCTTCTATCACGCCAGATGGCAGCGATGGGTTAGGCAAGGTTAAGCGCAAAACGGAAAATCGACCGGGTCTGGATCAATTTCTCAAAGAGTTGAACACTGCCACCTTTAAACCAGCCAATGCCGTCACGATCGGTGAAGCGTCCGGCGTTGCATACGATCAACTCGGTGACTTCATTGGCGAAAACGGCTACTTCTCAATGATTTTTGATTTTCATTACGCCGACATTGACGTCGCTTCCGGGTCTGAGTGGTTCAAGCAAACCAACTGGACGCCGAAAATGCTTGGCGAGGCGATTGCCAAAAGCCAGCTGGCGATTCAAAAAGTTGGCTGGGGGGCTAATTTTCTTGAAAATCATGATCAACCGCGAAGCCTAAGCAAGTATATCCGTGAGCCGCAATATCGCAATGCGATTGGGGCAAAAGCCTTAGCACTGTTATACTTCGGTTTACGTGGCTGTCCGTTTATCTATCAAGGCCAAGAACTCGGCATGGTCAATGCGGTGCGAACCAACATTGATCAATTCAACGATCTTTCCGCGCATGACAACTATCGCCGTGCACTGGCAGAAGGTTACTCCGAAGCTGATGCCCTTGCTTGTGTCAACCGACGCTCACGTGACAATGCCCGTACGCCATACCCATGGGACGACAGCCAAAATGGCGGCTTCAACGCTGGTCATGAACCTTGGTTGCCACTGGCCAAGCAAGCTGCTGGCGTGAACTGGCAGGCAGAACACGATGATCCCAATTCGGTCTGGACGTTTTATCAAACGCTCTGCCGCCTGCGGAATGCATCACCATTGCGCGCCGATTTGATCGAAGGCGACTTTGCCCCGCTGGATGCACACAACGACAACGTGATTGCCTATGCCCGCGGGCAACATGTCCAAATTTTTGTGAATCTTAGCCCGAAGTCAGCTGCAGTTGACTTACCAGCTGGTCACGTTTGGCTGAACAATTACCCGGACGTTGGAACGAGCTTACAACCCTATCAAGTGATTCTTATTGAGGTGAAATGATCATGGCTAAAAACTATGAAGAAGAAGCAAAAGCAATTTTAAAGCTGGTTGGTGAAAATAACGTCGATTCCGTGACCCATTGCCAGACGCGACTGCGTTTTGTAGTGAAAGATCGGAAGGCAATTGATGACAAAGCCCTTGAGAAGTTGCCGGAAGTCAAAGGTGTTTTCTATGGCTCTGGCCAATATCAGGTCATTATCGGCACCGGCGTTGTCAACGATGTCTACGCGGCCATTGCTAAGCTTGGCACCGTGAATGCGATTTATGGTAAAGACGACGCCGACACTGCCGGTAAAACCAGCAACGAGCACAAGACAGTCGTACAGCGATTAATGGCGATGCTGTCAGGCATTTTCATTCCAATTATTCCTGTGATTGCTGCCACCGGTCTGTTCTTAGGGCTGAAAAGTGCAGCAACCAATGCGCAAGTATTAAAACTTTTCGGAGCGGTCCCAAGCGATATACCGGCTAGCCTGACATCGGTAATCTCGGTGCTCACCGATACCGTTTTTGCTTTCTTGCCCGCCTTGATCGTCTGGTCGACCTTCCGCTACTTCAAAGGCACACCGATCATTGGGATCGTCATTGGTTTAATGCTGGTTTCGCCAATTCTGCCAAATGCGTATTCGGTTGCTGATGGCAGTGCCAAGGCCATTATGCTGTTTGGCTGGTTGCCAGTTGTTGGTAGTCAAGGCTCCGTGTTAACCGCCTTGGTCGCTGGGTTTATCGGGGCCAAACTTGAACTATTCTTCCGGCGTCACATACCCAACGTTTTGGAACAGATTCTCACGCCATTTTTGACGATGCTCGTCACGTTCGCCATCATGATCATGGGTGTCGGTCCAATTGTCCACGCTATTGAAAGTGGCATGCTTGTCGGTGTTGAAGCCGTGATCCATCTGCCATTCGGAATCGGTGGGTTCCTGATCGGGGCTGCTTATCCACTGATGGTTCTCATCGGGATTCATCAGACCATGATCGCCATTGAAACTTCGCTGCTCGCGTCAACCGGCTTGAATCCGTTGATCACACTTGAAGCGATGTATGGCTTTGCCAACCTCGGCGTTGCCCTTGCCATTTTCTTACGGGCACGTTCCAACAAGGCTAAAGCAACTTCAATGGGTGCCTTTACCTCACAACTATTCGGGGTTTCCGAACCAACATTGTTTGGGGTCTTAATCCGCTACAACTTTCGGCCATTGATCGTCACCGTTTTGACATCCGGGATTGGCGCTGCGATTTTAAGCATGCTCAACGTCGCTGCTAACTCGTATGGCCTTGCAGTGGTGCCATCTTATCTGATGTACATTTATAACGGCCATGCGTTGTTGTGGTATACCATCGTGTCACTTGGGACCGTTATCGCGGCCTTTGTTGCGACTAACGCGTTTGCGATCCCGAAGGAAGTGCTAACGCCAGACGGGGATGTCGAAACCGCCAATGCTGTGATCTCCTCAACCGTCAGCGACAACAAAGTCTATGCACCGGTTGGCGGTGAAACCGTTGCGTTGGATCAAGTCAGCGATCCCGTTTTCGCTTCAGGGATGATGGGTGAAGGCATGGCCATCAAGCCTGCCGAACCTAGCATCAACAAAGTTTACGCACCACAAGCCGGCACCTTATCCGTCGTCGCTGACACCGGCCACGCATACGGCCTAACGACAGATGATGGCATGGAAATCCTCGTTCACCTAGGCATCGATACCGTCAATCTCAAAGGTGCACCATTCACAGTCGCCGTTAAAGCCGACCAGCACGTCAACAAAGGCGACTTGCTTGGAACCTTTGATCAAGCAGCTATTAAAAAAGCTGGGCTAGACGCGACTACTATCGTGCTGATTACCAACAGCAAGTCTTATGCACGGATCGAGCCAGTGGCGGCTGATACCACGGTTCAGGCAGGTGCGGATTTGCTTGCGGTGCAGCGTGAAGATGTGAAGGTTGAATCGGTTGAACCGGCTTGATGTTAATAAAGAGCCGAGTTAGGTACGGTTTGGATCTAAAACATCTCGAATTGCACAATGATTCTGAATTATCTGGATAAATCCCTAGGCTAAAGTTCTATGCCGTGCCAAACTCCGCAATCTCTGGCCAGATGGGTGGCGACGCGAAGCTAGAGCGGAGACGGCGCTTCGAGCCCGCAAGGCCCGCGGTCTCGAAGTCGCCTAACAACATCAGCTCCACAGACCGTCGCTGTGTTGTTTGCACGGCTGAGCCCCATCTGGCCTACGATTGCTCCGCTTTGGCACTGGGATCTTTAAAAATCGTCATATATCTTCTATGAGGATTAAGAAAAAAGTTTCTTCTAATAGGGAAATCGTTGGTCATTATTTCGATGATAGAAAATTATTTCCCAGCTTTTTAACACAAAAATGCCCCTAGTACTAGCAGATGTCTCAATCATCTGTTGGTACTAGGGGCATTTTTGTGGAACGGTTAGCAGTCGGTATCGTGATAATCTCCTTGAGTTATCACGACGCTAAATGGGAGTGTGACAGGAAGCAACAGTTGATCAAAGCTAGTCAGTGTTTACCTTGTCTGTCGTCACCGTCACAACAAACGTAGACTCGTCTTTCTGGTAAAGCCGGTGAATGTTTTGCAGTAGCAACATGATCCATGACATCGCGAGGGCAAAGGCGATCATCTCAAACGCTGTCAGTGACAAGTAGTGGACGAACTGGAAGAGGATTGCGGCGAAAATGATGATGCCGCCGATGATGTAACTGGTGCTTAAAAATTCGCGCGAAACGCCTGGCAACAGCCAGCGAACCGCAATGATCATGCCGATGATGAAATAATTCAGGAACCAAGCACTTTGTGTATGCAAGATATGCATGAGGCCGCGATTGTTCGGGAAAAGGCCGACGCCCAGCAAGGCAAACGCCGCAACCGTCAACATGATCCGCATCGTGATCAACCGCCAATCATTTTTGCGATGCGCCATCAGTGGTACGAAGAGATAATCCACCAGCGCGATCCACAGCAAGGCCGACACAGCGATGGTGAGATTAAATTGCCACGCATTCAAAGCCTTGTTCGTGCCAAGAAAACTGACGTTATGTTGCCACCACTGGCGCGAACTGTTCGTCACAATCGCGCCAATGACACCGCCAACGAAGGTCGATAGAAACAGGGTCGTGATGAAGGAGGTCGAAATCGACAAGGCCGAATAAATCATCAGGTAGTTCACAATACTGATAAACAACAGGAATAACCCAGTCGCCGTATAAATATCAAAACTGACGCCTTCAAACATATAGCCAATCACCCAGAAAAACACTGATGTCACAAACGCGAGAATAATTGCAAAGGACAACAGCATCGTTGGGAAAATTCGCCAGTACCGGCGCCGATGATCCCGCCCATGAATCTGGCGATGATTCTGAATGTAAGCAACCGCAAACGTAGCGATCCCACTCAACTCGCCCAGCACAATGACCATCTGGGCAATCGAGTTCTTTCCCGTCATTGGCACCTGCAAAATCTGGAAATAGATAAAGTAGACCAAAAACGCGATTCCAGCCAAAACCGTGGGAATCAGGAAGAACCGTAGCGAAATCGTCTGCGTCCCCGTGTCCGTCCGTTTAGGCCGAATCACGGCTTCCTTATCTTTTAAAGTAACTTCAACTTGCTCGCCGTCTTTAATATCAAGATCTTCCATGATGGCGTCGGGGATGACGACGTGATGTGTTTCTTTAGCCAATGTTTGCTCACTCCAAAGATGTTTCGATGTGATGGTGTCTAAAGCCTTACTTTAGCACATTTGGGTGGTGGGCATATATACACAATGATAGCGAATATAAAGCAGTTGCCCGCAGCTGGGTAGGTAGGCTATTTAACCGTATCTGTGAAACGATTTGGTTTGAATCGCGTGCAGCTTAAGAATCACTTGAGTTGTAATGAATTCAAGTGTTTCGAAGGGCTAATAAGTCCAGAAAGTTGCCCCAATCATGTTAGTATCCTGATACAATGAAAAGGAGTATTTTGTAATGAGAAGACCCTGTTGACTTTTGAACAAATAAACTTAGAAAGGAGATCAACTTGAAGAAATTTTCGGCAACCTTTATTTCTCGTACCTTCTGGTTTCCTGAATTTTCTGCAGTGATCTCAATGCTGAACAATGGCAAGGATTGGGATGACATTGCAGAAGCCATCATTGACGACAACATCTTCAAGATGTCTTCAACAAATCGGTCTACTGAGTTAAAAAGAGAATTGATGTTTCGAATTTCAGCTCTACCAGCAAGTTTTTCTGAGCTTTTTGAGCAGTTACCCCTCAATAATCAGAAGTTAATGAATCTAATTGCGATCATGAATGCACATCCTCTGGTAGAAGACTTTGTTTTAGAAGTTGTGAAAAAAGAATTTTTGACTGGTGATTTGAAACTTGAACCGTATGAGATTAGTGCTTACTTGCAAGATTTACCACTGCAACATCCAGAAACGGCTCATTGGACGCAGCAAACTTTGAAAAAAATTCAGACTAGATTTCACGAAATCCTAACGCAAAGTGGCTTGGCTGAAGATGCCGGAGGTGCAATGCAATTAAAACGAGCTTTACTGGAGGCTTCATTGGTCGCATGGCTTAAACAGAATGGAAAGTCTGATTATATTTTGGCACTAACGGGGAGAGCATTATGACATTAGTACGTGAACGCTTTGACCGATTTCGAAAAAAAATAAGAGATCCTGCTTTTCAGGAAAATCGAGGGCTCTCGAATGAAGTCGGCTTCTATATTTTCGATTACGATCCAAAAGATGAGTTATTCGTTCGTAATGAGGTCGAAGATATTGCGCACAACTCGACCACTGCTTCAATTGGTGCAAATGTCCAAGTGTTTAATCTGTTTGATGTCGTTATTCGACTGATTGATGAGATGGGTTATCTGCAAGAGTTCATTCAAATTGAAGAAAAAGACGGTATTGATATGGTGATTAGGCAAATCAATAATGTCTTAAAAATGGGTAAAGAACGCAACTTAATCGTTCAGTACATACTGGATCATCTGGAACATCGGGATGAGCGCAATATTATTTTTATCACCGGTGTTGGTCAGGTGTTTCCACTGATTCGTGCCCACCGTGTCTTGAACACGATGAACCAAGTGATTAACCAAACGCCTGTTGTGATGTTTTATCCAGGCAGTTATAACAGTTTGTCTCTTCGCGCGTTTGGCAAACTAGATGACAAGAACTACTACCGTGCATTTCGAGTTGAATAGGAGGAGTTTGGGGAATGGAAATTAAAGAGCTTTTTAAACGACCGATTGATCGTAACATCCAAGGTGTTATCAAGGTTGATCAAGATGATGAAGCGAATGTAAAGCAGGAGTTGGACGAATATGTCGTAACCAGTGAACTAAGAGATCATTTTGAGGCCTTTTTCAACGCGTTTGATAATAGTCTTCAGACACCAACGGATGACATGGGGGTCTGGATTTCTGGCTTCTTTGGTTCTGGGAAATCGCACTTCTTGAAGATCATTTCATATATTCTTGCTAATAAGGTCGTTGATGGCAAAAATGCTGTCGATTACTTCGATGACAAGATCGATGACCAAATGATTCTTAACGAGATGCATGCAGCTGCTTCGGCAAAGAATGATGTCATTTTATTTAACATTGACGCAAAAGCCAAAGACACCGTTGGCTCAGATAAACAAAGCATCTTGAAAGTGTTTATGCGTGTTTTCAATGAAATGCAAGGATTTACCGATGCTGACTTTTGGATTGCCGACCTTGAACGCCAGCTGACAGAAGCTGGTAAGTTAGATGCTTTTAAGGAACAAATTACCGCGATTGATGCTAATCATAAGTCTTGGGAAGACTTGCGAGATGCCTATTACCTTAACAAAGGCACCATTAAAGCAGCAATGATTAATTCTGGCTTCTCAGATGAGGCCAATGCGCAAGGCTTTATTGATACATTGAGCACAGAATATCAAATCAGCATTGATGATTTTGCTGAATTGGTCAAGCAGTATATTGATAAGACTGGTCATCGTGTCGTTTTCCTGGCTGATGAGGTTGGTCAGTTCATTGGTGATAGCGTTCAACGCATGCTTAATCTACAAACAATTGTCGAGCAGTTAGGGACAATGACGCGTGGCAAGGCATGGGTTGTTGTCACCTCCCAACAAGCAATTGACAAAGTAACGGACATTGCCTCAGGACAAGACTTTTCCAAAATTCAAGGCCGGTTCAAGACACGTCTGTCGATGAGTTCAGCTAATGTTGATGAAGTTATTCGCAAACGTCTACTGGAAAAAACAGACGTGGCGGGAAAAATGCTTGAAGATCAATATTCGGCGAACGCCGCTGCTATTAACAACTCATTTGATTTCGATGATGATGTCGAACGGCCAAAGTATGAATCGCCAAAAGATTTCGCCCAAAACTATCCATTTGTTCCCTATCAATTTAATCTCTTACAGTTTGTGTTAACGGCGATTCGCGAAAACGGATCGGATGGCAAGCACTTGTCTGAAGGGGAGCGCTCCATGCTTTCGCTTTTCCAAGAGTCTGCGGAGGCTATGATGAGCGAGAGCACTGAGACTTTAGCACCATTTAGCCGATTCTTTGATGGGTTGGACCAGTTTTTGGACCACACACATCATATCGTGCTAGTTCGCGCGCATGACAATCCTGCTGTTAATCCGAACAAGGAAAAGAATCCATTTGCTCTGCAATTACTCAAAGTATTATTCATGGTTAAATACGTTTCTAACTTCACAGCATCATTGAACAATTTAATTACTTTGATGATCAGTTCAGTCGATGCTGATCGCATTGCGCTTAAAAAGCAGGTTCAGGATGCGTTAGATGTCTTAGTAACGCAAGGGTACGTTGAGAAAACTGTTAAGGGGTATGACTTTTTAACAGACGCAGAACAAGATATTACCCGTGAAATTTCAAAGCAGGAAGTAACAGATAATGAAGTTGCTAAAGAGATCGGCGACTATTTATTTAATGCTAAGCCGGGGGTTGCCACAAGCTTGACCTACCCGAAGCTTAATGGTCGCTACGTCTTTGCCTTCAATCGGAAAACCGACAATATCTTCGGTGCGCAACGTAATAAGTTGTCGGTGCACATCATCACGCCAGTCAATGATGATTTTCTTGAAGATAATGATTATCTGCGAGCATCGGCTGGTTCATGGAATCACGATGTCCTGATTGCCTTGCCGCGGTCATCAAACTTTGTCGGTGAAATTCGAAATGCTTTACGCATTCAAAAATTCGTTGTCAACAGCAATGTTTCCACTGACCCACGCTATCAAGCGATGGTTTCAACACGACAAGCCCAGCAAAATGAGGAGTTTGCTCATGCCCATGAACAGTTGATTGCAGCCTTAGATAGCGCAGAAATTTATGAAAATGGCCAATCAGTTAGCAGTGAAGCAGGCTTTGATAGTCGATTAGAAAAGGCAATGAAGCTGTTGGTCGACAATACCTATCGAAGTTTGCAATATATCACGGTTGCAAAGTCTGAAAAGGATATTCGGGAGCTTTTTGAAAATATCTCGAGTTTGGCGCTTGATGAAAAAGACAATCAAGCAGCCGTAGATGCTGTTTTGGACTACATGCGTCGTGAGTCTCAAAACAATGCGCATATCACGATGGAAAGTGTCCTGTCGAAGTTTAACGATATTCCATACGGTTATACTGACGAGGACATTCAATGGCTTGTTGCGAAGTTAGTCGCTATTGGCAAGTTAAAGATGTTTTACAATGGCAAGCTCATTGATCCTCTTGATGACGAATATACGACGCGAGACCTTGCAGGTTTCTTTACTAAAAAGCAGGCAATTAGGAATCTAGCTTTCCAGATCAAGGAAGAAATTGCCCCGTCTAAGATTAAAGCTATGCAAACAGTCGCGTCTGAAGTTTTTGGTAAGAAGTCTTTTGAAGCCGATAATGACGAGCAGAAGGCTTCCGAACTCAAAAAGACTGTCAAAAATAAATATGATGCCTTGATAACCTTTGAGGCAAGACCGCAAGAATATCCAGGCCACGCTGTGCTGCAACAAGGCATCCAAATGCTACGGCAACTTTTGATTGCATCTGATTCTGGCGCATTTTACGATTACATTGGCAAGCATAAGGACGATCTGTTAGATTGGAACGACGACTTTCTGGATGACGGTATTCGTGACTTCTATTACAGTGATTCAATGCAGAAAATTTGGGATAAAGGTCTCAATGCCTTGCGAGTTTATCGCGACTCGAATGATTTTCTGAGTGATAGCAAGTTACAAAATATCGTTGATGAAATGGGCAAACTTCTTCGATTGCAGAAGCTTCAGGGAGACACAGCAGTTAAAATCAGCGAATTAAATAATGACTTTGATACTCTATTTACTGCAGCTTTTGATAAGAAGGCAGCTGAATATTTGGCACAAATCGATGAATTTAAAGATTTGGGACTTACCCGAATTCTAGAGTCTGGCATCTCTGATGAAAAAGTCCAAGATCAATTAAGACACGATTTTGAAAACAAAATTCAGGTTATCCGTGATGCTGCAAAGAACGCTGTAACATTGAACCAAGTAGTTGCAAAACCAGCTCAGGCAGACGCTCAATTGGAACAACTGTCCAAACGAATTAAGCAAGAAGTTGAAAGAATTGTAGTCGTTTCGCCTGCAACAGGTGATAAGCACAAAAATGTGGACGATGTTACTAAATCTGTTACGCCTGCAAATACGGGAAAAATAAAACCAAAGGATAAGAAGTTTATAAAAGTGGATCAAGTTCTTCGTCGTGGTGATTACAAGTTGGAGGATTCCGCTGATGTGGCAGAACTAACTGCCGAGTTTAAACGATTGTTAGAGGCACAACTGTCAGATAACACAATCGTGACATTGCAAGTCGACTGAGGTCGCGTGTGGCGGCGTTGAAAGGAGCACTCATGGATAAAAAAGCTATCAAAACATTCGCGATTCAGGCTCGGCGCAGTTTGATTGAAAGTATTAAATTGAAACTTGAAAATCTCGGAATCACCAAAGACGGCGTTGCTGAGAAAATGTCTCAGTCCACAAACGAAATTGAATATTACGGTGACAAAGGATTGTCAATAACGGGCCAGGATATTCGCCGACGTCGTGAACTAGTTGCCCGACTTAAAGGCATGGCAAAACAAGAAGAGTGGTCAGATGCATTAACGGATTTGATCGAAGAAGTTGCATACACATGGTTTAACAGGATTATTGCAATTCGCTTTATGGAAGTTAACGAATATCTTCCGAGTGGCGTACGGGTTTTGTCGTCGGAAACAAAGCTAAAAGTGCCAGACATCTTGCGAGAGGCTTTTGAAATTGAAGATGATCTTGGTGGTTATAGTGTTGATGAACATGGGATCATTCAAAAAGCACTTGATACTGAAGATCCAACTGATATGGATGCGGCCTACGTCATTCTCTTTACTAAACAAGCAAATGCATTAAATCACTATCTTCCTGAGCTTTTTGAGAAAACTGACGATTTCATGCAATTATTGTTCACTCCAAGCTATTCTTCGGGTGTCATTAAGGACTTGGTTGATGACATTAAGGAAGAAGATTTTGATGTGGATAAAGGTGGACAGGTCGAGATTATTGGGTGGTTGTATCAGTATTACAATACCGAACCAAAAGACGCTGCCTTCAAAAAGAAGAAGTATTTATCTTCTGACATCCCAGCTGTAACGCAACTGTTTACGCCGGATTGGATCGTTAAATATCTTGTTGAGAATTCATTAGGCCGTTATTGGATACGTGTGCTCCATGATCGGGGAGACGAAAGAACATCTTCGCAAATTGCCCAGTCTTTTAATTGGCAATACTTTATGCCGGAAGCAAAGCAAGGTGAAGTTTCCTCAAGAGTCAGTTTATCTAAGAAACGTGTGGAAGAGATAACTTTTGTTGATCCTGCAATGGGATCGGGTCATATCTTGATCTATGCATTTGATGTCTTATTACAGCTCTACCAATCCGAAGGCTATTCACGTCGCGAAGCAGCTCAAAATATTGTTGAACGAAATCTTTTTGGCCTTGATATTGATCGACGTGCCTTTCAATTGACATATTTTGCAATGATGATGAAATTGCGACGTGAGAATCGCCGAAGTTTCGAGCTGCAATTGCATCCCAATGTCTTTGAAGTGCCTTCAACATCTTTAGAATTAAAGGATTTTTCAGGCGCCAAAGATGGAAATACAAGCGATTCGGGCAACTTAAGCGATGTATTAGGTCGATTTGGTGCGGGCAAAGAACTTGGATCATTAATCACCTTCAAAAACTCCATTTTTGATGACAAACTTATTAACAAGATTGTAAGCGAACGTGAGGCGGGGCAGCTTACTTTTGAGATGTCAGACCAGGTGCATCATCAGTGGGAACTAAGAAATCTGATTCGCGTTGGGAAAGTACTAAGCAGTCGATATACTATCAGTGTGACCAACCCGCCTTATATGGGTTCAGGCAAGATGCCAAAAACGCTTGTTAAGTTCGTTGGGAAATACTACCCTGCTAGCAAGTCGGACTTGTTTGCTGTTTTCATTGAGCGTCTTCAACATCTGACAAAAGAAGATGGAATCTTTGCGATGATTACACAACACCAATGGATGTTCCTTTCCAGTTTTAAAGCCTTGCGTGAACGTATGAGCAGCTGGCCAATTATCAACATGGCGCACTTAGGTACACGTGCGTTTGAGGAAATTGGTGGTGAAGTGGTTCAAACAACAGCTTTTGTCGCTCAAAAGCAGAAGCTTCAAGGATTCATTGGCACGTATGAGCGTCTAGTCGACTTTGATTCTCAGCAAAAAAAGCAACATGCCTTCCTTGCTGCAGTTCAGAATCCAAATTTGAGTTATGTTTATCGTACTAAACAAACGAACTTTGAGAAGATTCCGGGGAGTCCGATTGCCTACTGGCCAAGTAAAGCTGTGATAAAGGGGTTCCAAAATCCGAGTATATCTAGTCTTGGGGTGGTTAAATCCGGAATTATGGTTCACACGGACTTTGTGAGAAGATGGTTTGAGGTGGACGAGCAGACCATTCAATTTCACGGCAGTCAAGTTACTGATATGAGGGGCTTTTCTTGGTTCCCCATAAACAGTGGTGGCGGATTTCAAAAGTGGTTTGGAAGAAACCTAAAAATTGTCTTTTTAAAAGATAACGGAGATGTCATAAAGAGGTCAAAAACAAACTTTCGATTACGTGACTTTAAATATTACTTTAAGGTAGGCATAACTTGGGGAAGAATTACATCTTCAGATTTATCATTTAGAATATCACCTAGGTCTGTGCTATTTGGAGATGCTGGACCAATGCTTTTCACTATTAGTGAAAAGCAAATATACTATATACTAGCGTTTTTAAACACAAAATTATCTAAGTTATTTGCAGAGTCTCTTAATCCAACTTTGAATTTTCAGGTTGATGATTTAAAGAGAATTCCAGTAATGCTGTCCAAGAATAAAGAAATAAATCAAATAATTTTAAAAAAAGTTGTTAATAATATTCAACTTTGTGAAGAAAATGAGACTCATATCGAAGTGAATTACGATTATTCAAATGATAAGTTAGCTGAAATCGCTGAGCATCATCGAAATTGGACTGTTGAAGCTGCCTTTCAACAATGGCAAAAAGAGGCGGATGATCGTTTTAACCAGTTGAAGGCCAATGAAGAGGAACTAAATCGAATCTTTATTGATTTGTATGGCCTACAAGACGAGCTTAGTCCCGAGGAGGAAGATAAAGATGTATCTGTTAGACGCGCTTGCTTGCCTCGTGATATAAAAGCTTTTATGTCGTACTTTATTGGCTGCGTCTTTGGCCGATACTCAATTGACATACCTGGACTTGCTTATGCTGGGGGAGATTGGGATGCCAGTAAATACAAGACTTTTACCCCAAACGAGGACGATGTGATTCTGCTAACTGACGACGATTACTTTAGTGATAATCGGGATATCATGAATCGCTTCAAAGAGTTTTTGACGACTACTTTCGGTTTGGAAAATTTGAATGAGAACTTGAAATTCATTGCTGATGCTTTAGGCAAGCGGGGAGAAAGTTCTGAAGAAAAAATTCGGGCTTATCTTCGTGATGATTTTTTCAAGAAAGATCATCTATCAACTTATCAGAAGCGACCAATATATTGGGAATTCAATTCAGGACGAAGTGGCGGCTTTAAGGCGCTAATGTATTTGCATCGTTATGATCGGAACACCGTCGCGATGATTCGGACTAAATACTTGCATCCCCTTCAAGAAGCTTATGAGCGCAAGCTTGTACAGCAAAAAAAATTAGAAGAAGACGAACAGCAGACCCGTCAAAAAAATAAATATAAGAAGCGGATCACCACGATTACCAAAGAATTGGACGAATTGATTAAGTACGATGAAAAGTTACAACACGTTGCAAACCTGCATATTGATCTTGATTTAGATGATGGTGTTCTAGTCAATTACGCCAAAGCGCAAGCTGATACAAAAATCTTGACACCATTGAAGTGATCAAAAAAGGCGATCCCAGTTGAGGATTGCCTTTTTTGTGCCAAGAGATGTGCCAATTAAATTGCCTTTAAAATTGATAGAATTTTCTCGTTATCTTGCGTTTCTAACTCTTTGATGACATGCAGATAAGTGGCTTGTGTCGTTGTAATGTTGCTATGGCCTAAACGCTTGGAAACGGATAAGACGCTGACACCTTGATAAAGAAGAATAGAAGCATGGGTATGCCGTAGTCCATGGAAGGTGATCCGTGGAAGGCCAAGTGATTCTAACTTTTGAGTCAAAATCTTATTGATTTCTGCACTGACGGGTGCCTGTCCCTCTGTCGTAAAGATTGCCGTGTTGGGTGTCTGAGGTTTATTTACTTTTAAAAACTGACGCAATCTAGAAAGAGAGACGGAATCAAGTACAATTGTTCTAACTGACGCAGTATTCTTCGTCTTTCTGAAACAAGTGTGATACTTATAATCCCAAGTTTTATTCACCGAAATTTCGGCATGGTCAAAGTCAATATCGCTCTCTGTCAGACCCAGCACTTCCGCATATCTAAGTCCCGTGACAGCGGCTATGTAAATAATCATTTGTTCTGTGTTCAAGGTATCTAACCCACGAACAAGACGGGACCATTCTTGATAATCAAGAGCACGCTTAGTTAAGGGGAGTGAACGACCCGAAATGATGGCTTTTCGTGTTGGATCAAGATGAATGATACGTTCATCCACGGCATCTAGTAGAGCTGCACGAATCTGCTTGTGGAAAGCTGCCACTGTTCTTGGAGCATGGTTCTGCGCAAAGACATTCAGACGTTCTTGATACAGCGTCCGTGTCAGGTCACGCAAGAGTACACCGCCAAACAATTGCTGAATGTGACTTAAGGTGTTCTCATACTTGATGAAGGTCACCGATGAAACAGAGTTTTGCTTATACAGGTGAATCCAGCGATTAAAGTATTCGGACAGGGTGATCGCCCCAGCCTGATATTGTTTAATGTCCAGGTAGATTGACTTCACCTGACTAGCCGCTAGTTCAGCGTCTGATTTACGTGGGAAACCTGACTTGCGAAGTTTTTTAAACTTTCCGTCCAAATCCTTATACGAAATTTCGTATTGCCATACCTTACCTCTTTTTTGATAACTGACCATAAAAAATCAACCCCCTAAACTGAATTGGCACATATTTGCCACAAAACTCAAAAAAGATCAAGGGTTTTGTAGTGGGTGACTTCTGATGCTCAGCGATATGCTGAACTAGAGGGAAACATCTGAAGTCCCAAGATGTTTCATCTAAATCCCAGTCGGTCTTTGTCCACCAAACTAACTTTTTGATCTTTTGTGCAACATTATTTGACGGATAAAGAATTGGGATTTTAGACATATCGCCAACATTTCGAGTGATTGTAGGATTAATGATATCCAGCAAAGCCTTCCCAACACTGCTATTCAAAATTCCCATACACATAAGCAAATCACTTTGATTCCTAGATTGCAATAATAAAGTTACCACCTAGAAAGAGGCTTGCTCACTGCTTGA
>OKDZ01000127.1_pt1 | contig 33887 bp, 28 predicted proteins | sample 1614811 | NCBI WGS metagenome assembly OKDZ01 (sample SAMN04436971, study PRJEB24849) | human gut metagenome | biome: human gut; feature: NICU; material: stool | host: Homo sapiens | place: USA: Saint Louis, MO | collected 2010-03-27
CGAACATTGGCAACATCAAGTGCACGGTCATCCCAATCCATGGTGTGAATATTAACCCATTCAAATAGCTGCACACGTCCTAGGTCTCATCCCACTATTTGCCGAATCGCCAAAAGCACCAACCCCGCCGCCGTGACGGTCATGACAACATTAAGCACCTTAGACGTTATACGCCGCTCGCGCTCATCCATATCCTCAATCATGCTCAAACTATAGTCATTATAAGGCTCGGCATCCCAATAACCCACATAATAACTCAACAGCCGCTTCTCACGATTAGTCAGCGGCTCACCATCATCACGAAGCAACAACTGATCGTCAAACAACGCGTACACGTCATCGCTCAACATCGCCGCCTTTTGATCCCGCCGCGCTTGCTCCTCGACCCGCGCGTACAGCCTTCGAAACCGCGCCAATTCCCGCGCATCCTCATCATTCACCGGCACCCACGCTACCAGTTTCCGGTGAAAAATCGCCATCACATCATCAAAATGCTTACGCTGATATCGATTACCAAGGCTCAAATAGCGATTCTGTTCGTTCAGATATTTTGTCTGCCAAGTTTGGTAAATGAAAAAGGCAAACAACCACAGCGTCATCAACGCATTAATAAAATTGCCAAGATTCCAAGCCGTCAACAATTTCTCCAGACTGCCAATCACCCAAAAAGTAAGAATCATTAAACTGACAAACAATGATAACAACTGTTTCTGCCGCAACTGGGGATTCCGCTGCATCTCGGCATAAATCGTCCGCCGATGCTTCAGATACATGACAAAATAGTCCAGAAAGTCTAATGAGCGGACTTGGCGGTAGACTTTGACAATGTAGAAAAGCAGGATGACCAGCGAAATCATGTTGATCACGCGATTGATGGTGTCGATTAGGGACATTGAATGCTCCTTTCAGGTTGTTGGCGTGGGGTTGCCGTGTGAATGTGCTTCAATTTTACCTGAAATTGAGTTAGATAAACACCAACATTTAATCGTGATTCACGTTGGTACAAGAGGATAGCTCATATCCGTCTTTTAAAAGATTGATGACCCCTATTTTTTATCCGATAAACGCTTGGGAAAAGCGTAAGTTTGGAGAACTCTACAAACCGAATAAAGAGAGAAATGAGAGCGCAGAATTTTCAAGTGAAAATACATTGTCGATCGCAACAATGACAGTTAATAGAAAGGGTAATGGTGCCGCCAAAACGTCGCTTTTAAAATATAAGGTTATTCGTATAGGCGACATAGCATTTGAAGGCCACACGAGTAAAAAGTTTGCCTTTGGTCGTTTCGTTCTTAACGATGTGGCAGACGGGATTATGTCGCCTCGTTTTACCTGCTTAAGACCAATTCATCGACAAATTATCCAATTTTGGAAACAGTATATTCATTATGAACCAATTTTGCGGCCTATTCTAATTCGTTCTACAAAGTTAGGAACAATGATGAATGAACTGGTTGTCCCAGACTTACTAAAACAAAATATTCGTGTTCCGAGTATCAACGAACAGAAACTTATTGGTAAGAGTCTTTCTAGAGTTGATGACCTTATCGCTGCAACTCAAGGTAAACTTGATAACCTTGAGAAGATCAAAAGGGCGCTATTAAAGCATCTCTTTGACCAATCAATGAGGTTCAGAGGTTACTCTGACCCGTGGGAAAAGCGTAAGTTGATTGATCAATTGTCCTTGCTAAAAGATGGAACTCATGGCACACATAAAGACGGTAACTTTGCGTTTCTATTAAGTGCGAAAAACGTAATTCAGGATTCTATAGTTTTCGATGATTCTGACAGAAAGATTTCTGAAGATGATTTTAATGATATTTATGCCAATTATCATATAAAGAAAAATGATGTTCTTCTTACAATTGTCGGGACAATAGGCAGAGTCGCGCTTTTCCCGAGGCTGACTGTTCCGGTGGCTTTCCAGCGCAGTGTGGCTATTTTGCGAACAAAGCCGACACTTTTTCCATACTTTCTTGCTTTGGAGTTACAAACGCCAACAATTCAATCTAAAATCAAGGCCAGAGCTAATATGTCAGCGCAAGCAGGAATATACTTGGGTGATTTAAAGAAAGTTGTTATATCTATTCCAAAATCAGAAGAACAAATTGAAATAGCCATGTCCTTAAACCGATTAACAAACCTTATCGCTGCAACTCAATCCAAACTTTCAAGCCTCGAAACATTAAAAAAAGCCCTATTACAAGGACTTTTCATTTGAAAAGGGTCGCCTAACGCGGTAAAGCTGCGTTAGGTGATCTTTTTCTGTTACATCAATGAGGTGAGATAGCGCATAATCTTATCGTTGTCTTGGTTTTCTAATTCTTGGATGATATGGAGGTAGGTCTTCTGAGTCGTGCTCATATTGGCATGCCCAAGCCGTCTTGCTACTGAGCCGACCGACACACCTGCATACAGAAGCAACGATGCATGTGTGTGGCGAAGGCCGTGAATGCTAATGACTGGAATGCTGGCGCGCTTGCATTTACGTTCTAAAATGTCATTTGCTGTTTCGTTATACACGCGCTGACCCTCGGTAACAAAAATCGGTCTGTCTTGCGGAAGATTCTTGATCAAAGTGGCGAACTGCATTGCAACTTGCCAGTCAAGAGGTACTTTGCGAACGGATGCTGTGTTTTTGGTTTCGGCAAAGCTGCCAGTTGCACTTTTGTAGTCCCACGTTTTGTTGATAGTTAACGTTAACTTGGCCATATCAAAATCTGCCGGTGTTACGCCAAGCGCCTCGCCAAATCGCAGCCCAGTCTTTGCTATCAACAATAGAAAATAATCCCATCCTAGCCCGCCATCAAGGTCTAATAGCGCCAGCAGCTTTGTAAGCTCATGCTGGTTTAGGAACTTGACCTTGTGCATTCTTGAAACTGTTCCTTTAATCACGACTTTACGCGTGGGATCTTGTTCGAGCAATCCTTCATCCAATGCATCTAGAATGGCAGCTTTAAGATGATGGTGAAAATCCAGCGTTGTCTGCTTTTCATGATTGGCAGCAAACTCATTAATTAGTTCTTGATAGGTTCGCCTCTTCAGCTCATCCATATGCAGATCTGGCGCAAGGGTCACCAAGTGTTTATGTGACATTTGATACTTTTGATAAGTAACGGGTCGAACTGCTCCCTCCTTGTAAAGCTCGATCCATTGCTTGAAATACATGTGGAACTTCTGCGTGCGTTGCTTCATTCCGCACCTCCTGAGATTAATAGTCTTTATAATTAAAGACTATTAAACGTTTACCACATGAATGAAAGAAAGTCAGCGAAAGTAGTATGGAAAGAGCATCCTTAACAAGGATTTCTTTGCCTGTTGCAAATTAAAAAGTCTCAACCTAGTCTCATCAGTAAGTTTCTTCAATTTTTCAAGAACTCGCGCGATTTTATTTTGTTCTTCAATTGACGGTAAAAGTACTGATATATTCATAAAAGAGTCGTAATTAATATTTAAAAGGCCGTCCATTCTTGCTCCAGAAGAAATTAATTTTCTTAGTTCGTGGTTTGGCACTCCGGATTCAAATAAGTATTCAATAAAATCAGGATCCGCTTTCCCTGAAACATTAAAGCTATGGTAGACACGTGGGACGAGAGCTTCTTTAAATTGTTTTAACACAAAGACAGCTCCATATTCGGCAAGCTTTGAATTGCCGTGATTGTACGACAATTCTCCTTTAGACAGCAGCGTATATTTTTTTAGCTCATTTCCTGCAATATTTTGAGAGAATCGCTGTTCTTGAGTTAGCCATCCTTTACCCGCAGAAATCGTCAATATAGGCAGATTCATTCTACCGTCATTTCCACGAACACGTGTGGCTACATCACCCAGTCTATGATTCTCCCATACATGCGAGTATCCAGAAAATCTCCAAGTTTGAGCAAAAAAATGTTGTAGAAAGCCTCGTTGAAGTATGCTTAATTTTTCAAGCTTATCTTGAGTTGCAGCGATAAGGCTGTCTAGTCTTTCAAGAAAGTTCCCAATGTTTTCTTGTTCTTTGAAACTCGGGGTACAGAGTGTTTGTCGAAGAAAGTCATGAGAACTCAAGTTAGTCATCATCGTAGCCTTAATCGTTGATTTTCGCAGAATATTCCTCATAACAAACTCGTTGTGAATGAAGTACTTCCAGTAAGAGATTATCGGGGACACTTTGGGGCGAAAAACGACAAAAACGTGGGAGACAATGCCGTCTCCTATATCATTCTCCACAAATCGACCAAATGAAAATTTCTTACTTTTGTTCCCTTCAAAGGCAATATCTCCCTTTCTTAGAACATTATATGTGGCCAGATAGTCTTCACTAGATATACGCACATTTGTCTTCCAAGACATTGTTGCAACTGAAATGATCTTGTCCGGTCCAAAACTGCCATCATTCTTTTCAGAAGTTTTACTGTATAAATCTCCAAACTTACGCTTTTCCCAAGCGTCCGAAAACCCCTTAAACCTTAATGCAGGAACGTTTCTGGTACCCTTACTCATTTTTAAACAGCTCCTTCAAAGCAGCAAGCTGTTTCGCTGCTTCATCATTATTTGCCACCAAATCATCAATGTCCTTAGCTAATTCACTAGATAACTTGGCGATCTTCTTGTCAGTCTCCTTGATATCCGCTACTACCTGAACAACATCTATTGGTTTCTCAGGTTCGGTTGTATCTACATAGCGAGGGATATTGAGATTATATTCGTTCTCTACAATCTCATCGAGCTCAGCTTTGTGCGCATATTTGTCAACATCTTCACGTTTGGAATACGCCTCAATGATCTTGTCAATATCACTATCGCGCAAGATGTTCTGGTTTTTACCTTTTTCAAAGTTGTTGCTAGCATCAATGAAAAAGATATCTCGGTTGGTTCGGTTCTTTTTGAAGACCAAAACAACAGTTGGGATCCCTGTTGAGAAAAAGAGCCCTGCAGGCATACCAATCACAGCATCTAAATAGTTCTTCTCAATAATGGCCTTGCGAATCTTTCCCTCAGCTGCACCCCTAAACAAAACACCATGAGGAAGGACAATGGCCATGGTGCCAGTATCATTCAAATGGTAAAGTCCATGCTCAACAAAAGCAAAGTCAGCCTTACTTTTCGGTGCCAGCGCGCCAAAAGGCTTAAATCGGGGGTCCTTCAACTTGTTTTCGCTATTATCCCAATGAATGGAATATGGTGGGTTTGCAACTACTGCATCAAAGCTGCGGGGCGAGTCGACCCCTCCCACAACACCGTCAGGCCAATCATCCTCCAATGTATCGGCATTTCTGAGGCTCATGTTTGTATATGGCACGTTATGCATCATTAGGTTCATTCGGGCTAAGTTAAAAGTGGTCGTATTTAATTCTTGTCCATGGAACATAACAGCTTTTACAGTTGCGGGCAGTTCATCTCTCACCGTCAGCAACAAAGATCCAGAGCCCATCGTAGGGTCATAGACGGTAAAGATTTCCTGATCTTTTTGAACACCCAGCGCAACTAATTTGGCCAACACTTTAGAAACCTGATGCGGCGTATAGAATTCGCCAGCCTTCTTACCAGAGTTCCCAGCAAATTGGGCGATTAAGTATTCATACACATCGCCAAGGATATCTCGACCTTGCTTATCGTTATATTCAAATTGGTCAACTAAGCGGACAACCCCGTTTAAAGCCTTTGCTCGCGCTGTGGTTGAACTGCCGAGACGCGAATCACCGAGATTAATATCAGCGAAGATTCCGCGGAAGTCCGCTTCAGAATTCGGATTGAGCGCAGCGTTCTTATTAAAGTCATCAAATAGATCTTGGTAATCGGATGGAACGATTTTGTCGTCATTCACCTTTTGAACAAGTGACGCCCATGTCTGCTCAGGTGCAATCGCATAACCTAATTCGCTTGAGATGTCTTCAAGGTATTCTTTTCGTGATTCCGGATCACTAGCTACTTCGCGAAAAGCATCGTTCCAAGTCTGACCCGCTTCAGGTTCAAATAGGTTTGTTTCCTGCAAATAACGTTCTTGATGCTCACTTAAATAACGATAAAACATGAATCCTAGGATGTAGTTCCGGAATTCGCTTGCATCCATGTTGCCTCGGAGTTCGTTAGCCATTGCCCACAACTGGGAAGTGATTTCCTGTGCAATATTCTTTTCTGCCATGAGTTATATTCCTCTCTAAAACTGTTTCTTGTATTGATCAGCAAATTCTGCAAAGGCTTGACGGAATTTGTTTCTAAATTTTATCGGCGACAATTGACGCACTTTTTCATCTTTTGCATCAGTCTTATACGTTGCTTGACCCTCTTTGAGAATCGAGTTCAAGGCTCCGGTGGCATTTAAATCATCTTCGCCGAGTGTATGTTCTTCCACAATTTGATTAATCAAGCGGTCTGACGGAATATCAGAAACACCCCACCATTGCTTAAAGTCACGAATTATCAACCGCTTTGTCTGGTTAATATGGTTGGTAATCATGCTCTTCACATCATTAGCTTTGACTGGATATTGTTCCGCCTTGGTTTCCCCGTTGACCAAGGCATCTGCTAGGCTACGAATGTTTGTTGCATAGCGTTCATCATCCATCTGCTCGGTAGCCTGTTGAATTTGTGTTCGCGTGGCAGTACTACCTTCTTGATCATTGTCATGCACTTTATTTGCAAGTTCAGCCAGCAGTTCGGAAATATAATCATACGTAACGCGAATATCCTTCACGTGTTCCATTTGCAGCGTTAGATCACTGATATCAATATTTCGTTTTTCGGCAATATTAGCTTTCAAGTCACCAGCAATAACAGTTGTCAGTTGAATTTCTTGATCGGGTGTCAGTCCAATTTGACTTAAAAGTGTTTCAGGGTGATCAATGTCATATTTGTCATCCTGCTTAAGTTTTGCCATGGTGAGATTGTAATCATGCAGCAGATTATATAAATGCTCTTGGGCGCTTTCACTCGGCGGTGTCATTGTAAAGTTTCCAGTTAAACTGGCCGCCTCTTTGACAATCTTTTTCATTTCATCTTTGAGATCGTTGTAACTTTTTTCAATCACGCCAGATGTATCATCCGGGCCCACTGTGAGCTGCACGTTTGCAGAATCACGATTGGCATATACCTGAATAGCTTCCTTCATCAACTTTTCTGACTGATTTGGCCAGCGGTAGTTCACGATCCGGCCAAACGGTTTTGTCTGAAAATTCTGCACGCGGTTAGTCCGGGAATAAGCTTGGATCAGATTCGCCCCTTTGAGAGTACGATCGACATATAGACAATTTAGTTCTGGGGCGTTAAACCCAGTTAGAAGCTGATCAACGACAATGACCAAATCAAAGTAACGTTTATCATCTACCGTTTTATTTAAACGTGTCACAACAGCCTCTGAGTACCCTCTTACGTTTGTTAGATCAAAGTGCTCGCCAAAAGCAGCATTATAATCATTAATCGCTTCAAGTAAACCGTCATTAGTTCCTTGCTGGGTACTACTATTCGTTGTGTCCATGCTAAAAGTAATGCCAATTCGTAATGGACGCTTTCGTTTAGCATTCTGTCGCTTGAACTCTTCGTAAAAACTCACAGCATTTTTAATTGATGATTGTTGACCGCCAACGTGGGTAGTAAATAGCGCGTTGTAAGCATAATTGTTAGAACGTTTCTGCCAATTATCTAGCACGTCTTTCACGACTAAGCGGATATGATCTTGGTTGCCATCGTAAACAGATGGTAGAACGGCATCATCCATATCATCTGCCGTCATGTTGTTAATTCTATTTTCAATTTTTTCTTTTGGCCACTCAGGATATCGCCAAGCAAAGTATTTCGGCAAATACGATTCTCTCAGAGCTGAATCGGTCAATGTGGTTTCAAAGTCAACTTTAAATCCAAGAACATTGTGGTCTGCAATTGCATCTCGAATCGTATATGCATGCAAGACTTCTCCAAAAATTTCGTAAGTTGTTGGGCCTTTTGTTGCATCAAAATTAGGCGTGCCCGTATAGCCGACCCACGCCGATTTAGGAAATGCGGCTTTAATGTGCTGAATCATTTCGCCGGCTGTTGACCGATGCGCCTCATCCACAATGAAAACAACATTTTTATCAAATTTAAAGTTATTTCGTGCTAATCCATCCAATTTCTGAATAGAAGTCACAATGATGCCAGACCGTTTTGTCTTCAATTTTTGCTTCAAAACGGTCTTATTGGCCGTATCTGCTACGACCCCATTTTTGCCATCGGGATCGCTATCAGGATCATAGGCACGATATTCGTCGACAGTCTGGTTGGTCAATGCAATTCGATCAACCAAAAAGACAACCTTGTCAACATTTGGTAGACGTGAAGCGAGCCACGCCGCCTTAAATGAACTTATTGTCTTTCCCGATCCAGTGGTATGCCAAATATAGCCGACTTCCTTAGGATCAAGTCCGAATTGTTGCCGTCTGATTTTGTTAATAACGCGAATGGTGGCATAGACCTGATATGGACGCATAACCTTGATCATTTTCCGATTTTTAGTGCCATCGAGGATAATATAATTAGTCGCCATCTGGTGTGCCATCGGAATAGACAACATAAGATTGGAAAACTCGCGCCAATCACGAATTGGCCTATTATCAGACTCTCTCTGCCAACGAAAGGCAAAATCAAGGTTAAACATATCATCTGTTGTGTTGGCCATGTACCGAATATCATGCGGCGTCATGGAGACCAATATCTGGAGCGTACTAAAGATATCCGTGTACTGTCGTTCATGGATATACTGATGCATTTGATTTAAGGCTTCTTTGGGGTCATGACTGTCAGCCTTTTCTTCAATCTGAATAATCGGTAAACCGTTAATCAAAAGGGTAACGTCAAACCGGCGAGCTGGTCGACCTGCTTGAACAGGTGGGCGCCGAATCTGATTAACAATTTGATAAACCGTATTACCAGCGCCAACTTCAGCTTGATCAAAGACGGTTAAGAAAACGTGTTTACCATCATCGCGATCAACTTCAATCTGCGAAGTCCCGTTTAGACCGTATAGAAATTGTCCTGCTTCATACGGAGAGCGTAAGTTTCTAATTTTAGCCTGGACCTGATTAAATTCTGCAACCGACAGCGGCTTTTGTAACTGGTCAGCGTTATTCCGCTCAAGAATTACTTTGAAATTCTGCCACAGATCTTCTCCATCTTTTATATCTGGTAAATACTGCCACTGTTTAGTTCCGCCAATATGCTGCAAATGATCAATGAGCTTACTTTCAAACGCAAGCTCGTTTCTTTCTATCCCCATGTCTTCCTCCACAGCTGCATACTTTATTAACAGTACACAACTAGCAAACCTTTATCGCTTCATTCCAGCGTTAATATTATCTTCATCTATTATCTGTCATAATGTCGCTTTCGTGCAACAATCAAAACGATTTCAGCATAATCTTCGTTGACGTCACCTAGCACAACAAGTAATTTAACTAACAGCTCAAACAGAAAAAAGATGGTCGAGTCAACTAAACGCTGACTGGCCATCCTTCAAAAAAATCACATACCCTGTCATCCCGCCGACATCTCCCCATCACACCCCACCCCAAAATGTGCTACAGTAAGTTTCTGAACAAAACACATCAAACAAGTTGGAGCGTGTAGAAGAAATTGACTAAAGAAGCACATCAAGTCGTCATTCCGGATGCCATTATGGAAGATCTTGATATTAAAGATGGCGAGCAGGTTGAGGTGACGTTGAAGGATAAAGAGGCAGTGATTCGGCCGAAGCGGACGGATACGGGGACGCAGACGATTTCGTTGCGATTTTTCCTGATTCCAACGGTTTTGGCGGGGCTGTTTTTTCTGGCTTACTTTATTTATTTTCAGATTTTGCAGGTGCCGATGACGGGGAAGAATTCGATTGCGCAGATGGTGATTGTGCTGGGTGAATTAAGTGGCATGGGGACGTTTGCGGTAACGTATGTTCAGAATCATCGGCGGATTCATGGCCGTGATCATCGGCGGCGGTATTGGCGGATTTTTCCGACGCTGTTGCTGGCGTTTGCGATTATTCTAGCGTTTGTGGCGTCGGTGTTCTTTTGGGCGATTGGCTACATGTTTGAAGGTGTCAGTTTTGATATTTATACGGCGACGGGGTTGTTTTTGCTGTTTATCAGTATTGTGAACTACCTAATGATTTATTCGGCATTGTCGATTTCGACGTCTTTCATTACGACTTTGTTTTTGTCGACATTCGTTGGTGGCGTTGTCGGGGCGATTGTGACGAACAGTTCGCGGCAGTGGTGGCAGCATAATGTCAGCTTCTTGGGCACGAGCAAGGCGCTGAATGCGTGGCAGTTTAACTTGACGATTGCGGTGTCGGCGTTGCTGTGGATTGCGCTGGTGGACTATTTGTTTGTGCCGTTGATGGCGCATCGGAAAACGGATTGGCGACTGATTACGATGCGGATTATGTTAACCGTGGCGGCCGTAGCGTTACTGGGCGTTGGGCTGTTTCCGAATAACCGCGGCATCTGGCATGTCCTTCACACTCAAAGCGCGTGGTTTCTGAATTATTTCCTCATCGGGATGATTATCGCCGTGCGTTGGCTGCTGCCGGGGGTCTCACGCGAATTTCTCAGCACCAGTTACATCATCGGCGGCATCATCATTTTCGCCGCGATCTTGTTCCAATTTGTCCACTACCTTTCGCTGACGGCGTTTGAGATGATTGCCTTTGCCCTCGCCATGTCGTGGATCATGTTGCTACTACAGAACATTCATCGCCTGTATCAAAAAGATGAGTCTACCTTCGTTGTGACGGTGACCACGAAGAAGGAAAAAGCAGAATAATCAGCGACTGAATCGAAAAGTGGCGTACTCACAAAGGGGCGTCACTTTTTTTGCCTAAAAATCTGAACGCTATGTGTTGCTTGTCCCCTTAAATCTGAACATCATCAGCGTGTAGGGCTCATCGCTGCTGCACGCGTGGTTTCCCTTCGATCGATCGCCAGCCCTTTCATGAACCTAACTTCACACCAATCAATATCAAAGTATAGCGCTCTTGCTGCCATGCCCGCGCCTACTGCCTGTCTATTTTTGAACACTGCGCCCTTCAATATCTTTTTCCACACGCAAACAGACAATGCTACTGGCTGATCACCAGCAACATTGCCTGTTTCAATTGAACAATCTTTACTTTTGCCACCCGCACGAACTACTCGATGATTTTCGACTCGCGCGTCTTCTCATTCATCCGCTCAATCCACGGGTGAATTGGCGCTTTCAGAAAGAGTCCTAGCAGGAAGAAGATGATGCCGAATGCGAGGAGTGCCGCGACATCGACCCAGAGATTTGGCCAGTAGATGCCGCCGACTGTTTCACGCAGGAGGTTGACGGCGTAGGTAAATGGCAGCCATGGGTTGATCATCTGGAAGAACTTGCCGGATAAGACGACAGGGAAGTTCCCGCCTGCACCGGAGATGGAAAGGACTAAGATGATGATGCCGATGCCTTTGCCGATATTGCCGAATAGCGAGATTAAAGCGTAGAGAATGGAGACGAAGACCAGACTGAGCATCATGGCAAATAGCAGGTAAAGCGGCTTGTTGACGACGTACGTGCCGATCAAGAATAAGTTGCCGAGTGCAGCGATGAGACCTTGCAGCATCCCCAGGACGGCAAACGTCAGCCAACGCGCCGTGTACATTTGTTTGACGGTGGCGTCGCTGAGCGTTGGCGGCAGTCGATACTCGGTAATCAGGATTGCGCCCAGCAGCAGTGCCCCGACCCAGATACAGAGTGCCAGGTAAAATGGCGCACTTTGCGAACCGTATGTCGGAATGTGATAGAAGCTTTGTTGTTTGAGTTCAACCGGTTTGGCTAAGAAGCCAGCCTCTTTGGTGGCGTCGCGGCGTAACAGTTTGATTAACTGGGATAAATCGACGGACTTTTCGCCTTTTTTAATGGCCGCGGCGCCTTTTTGAATTGCTTCTTTTAGCGTCGGCCAGTCGTCTTTCACGAATTTCTGGGCGTCATCCAAACCGCTTTGGAGTTGCGGCATTTTTTCGTTCGCCAAGGCCAAGGTGTTGGTGAGGTCGGATTCGACGCCAGGGAGATCTTGATTGATGAAGTCGGTGGCTTTTGTCAGCTTGGTTTTGAGGCTGGGGAAATCATTTTGGTACAAGTCCGCGACGGTTGTGATGCCGCTGGTGATGAGATCCATGTGACCGTTAAGCAGCGTGTTGGCATCGGTAAGTTCCTGTTTGAGTGCCGGCAGCTGCTTTTTCGCTTTGACCAAAAAGTTGTGAGCCTGCGTCAACAGATCCTTCGTGCCGCTGAGCAGTGACGGTATGGATGGCAGGATCTGCTGGTTAATCGTATCCAGCGTGGTGTTGGCATCGTTGAGAGCCGCCTTAAAATCATTCAAAACCTGCTTGACGCTGGTGCCGAGATCGAGGGCTTTGAGCGTATTGGCCGCGTCGGCGAATTGATTGGCGGTGTTTGCTAAAACGCCGAGCCGCTGCTGCAATTCACTCGTACTTAGGTTAGGTACATCCTTAGCCAAAGCTTCGGCGTCGCGTTGAACCGCAGTGGCTGTCGCGGCAACTTCTTTGAGCTTAGCAATGGCCCCGTCAAGCACATGATCATCCTTGCCGGTTAACTGATTAAGAGTTGTCTGCACCCGGGTCAACGTGTCTGCCAAGCTGGTGGCATTGGCGGCAACCTTACCTTGACGATTGGCCAATGCTGTCAGCCGTTGCGCCATCGCTTGCTTCAGTGCCGCGGTGTCTTTGCTGCTGTCTAATTGTTGCAGTTGTTGTTGCAACGTTGTTAAGTCAGCGCTCAAGCTGGTGTTGGCAGCCGCAATCAGTGTTAAGCCGGCGTCGGTTGCATTTTGCACCACACCCAAGGCCGTATTGATTTTGGGAATCACGTCATCTTTGGTCGTTGCCACCGCCGCTTGGGCATTTTTGCCAAAATCAGTTAAAGCCGGCAGCGTGCCATCGACTTGGTTAACCACCGTGATGCCTTGATCCGTTACCTGAACCGCTTTGGTGACACCGGATTCGAGCTGATCGAAATTGGTGACCACCGTATTCAGCTGGGCCCCTGCCTGCCGAACTTCGGGTAGCTTGCCCTTAACATTCGTGGCGAGCTCACCGGCATCTTGGACCATGGGCAGATAGCCATTTGCCCCCGTCAGCTTTTGAGCCATTTGATTGATCTCGGGCAGATACCCTGCCATTTCGTTAGCGGTTTGCAGTTTAGCGCGAATCGCTGGCATTTTAGCCTGTAACTGGTCGACTTCCGCCAAATACTTTTCGATCGTTGGCAGCTGATCGTTTGTATTGGTAACCAAGCTGGTGAAGCGGCGAATCATCGGCAGGTTTTGATCTAGCTTGATGCCCGCTTTATTGAAGGCTTTCACCAATGTCTTGGCTGCCGTTGAGATAAATTCATCCGAAATTTTGTTTTGCAGCGTGGTCGCGCCGGTGCTGGTGATTTTAGGCGCCACCGCGTTGATTTTTTCGTTGACGTAATAATCGAGTTTCGGTTTGTGAATTTTGCCATCAACGAAGCTCAGCAAGTCTTTTGAAAAATGCTTTGGCACCACCACCCCGGCGTAGTACTTACCGCTTCTAACGCCTTTTTGGACGGCTTGTTTGGAGTCGACAAAGCGCCAGCCGAGTTGTTTATTATCTTTCAGTTGATCCGTCAGCTCATCGCCGACTGCCACTTTCTGGTTGCGAAAAGTGGCGGGTTGATCCGCCGAATACACGGCTACTTTTAAATCCTGCGTGTTGCTGTAAGGATCCCACAGCGCCCAGACATTGAACCAGCAGTAAAGGCTGGGAATGACGACCAGCGCTGCGATGAGTAAGAAGGCTAAAGGACTTTTGAAAATTCGTTTCCAGTCCAGCGCCACTAATTTGCCAATGTTACGCATAACGTCCTCCGAGTCCTAGATTGAGATATTTTCTGATTATATCACAGGTGTTTGGTCACGCAATTGGACAAAAAGCAGAAAGTGTCGGGATGAAGCTTTGGATTTGTACGTCCTTCATCCTACACGCTTTCACGTTTTTTCGGCACTCCTAAACTAACGGGATCAAAAAAGCCTTAATCCCATCCCCAGTCACAATAACTAGGGCGATAGGATTAAGGCTTATTTCAGCATCTTTTACAAGGACGCCGGTGAAACCGATTCGACTTTAACGTCTTCACGCTGCACTGCCAACAGATCGGCGCCGGCTTCAACCGTGGTGTCGGCAACCGGTTCGATCCGGGCGTAGGCTTTGCTGTTGGTGATTAGCACCATCGTTGTCGGATCAAGGCCAGCCTTTTCAATGGCTGCGCGATCCATGGTTCCCAGCAAGTCGCCTTTTTTGACGTGTTGACCGGCCTTGACGGCAACCGTGAACGGCGCACCGTGTAAATTAACGGTATCAATCCCTAAGTGCACCAGAATTTCCATACCGTCATCGCTGGTCAAGCCGTATGCATGACCCGTGTCGGCAACAACCGATAAGGTGCCGGATTGTGGCGCGTAGATTTTGTTGACGCCGGCATTTTCTGGCTTAATCGCTAAGCCGTCGCCCATCATGCCGGAAGCAAATACCGGATCGCTTACCTTATTCAAAGCAAGCGTTTCGCCGCTGACCGGTGCATAGACCTTGTTGTCACTCACGGTTGACGAAATCACCGCATTTGCCGTCTCCACATCACGATCGGGCGCCAAGACTTCTTTAGGAATGGCAAAAGCGTTGGTGGCAACAAACGCAACGACAATCGTCCCCAGTGAAACGATGGTGTACCACAGCAAGGCGTGGCCGTTGTAAATATACATTAGATATGACGGAACCACGGCAAGCCCATAAGAGTTGGCGGAAACATTGAGAATGCTCAAGACCGCCGCGCCAAGTCCGGAAGTTAACACGGTGACAATCAATGGCCGAAAATTATAGCGAATCAAAACCCCAAATAAAGTTGGCTCTGAAACCCCAAAGAGTTGTGAGGTGAATGCCCCCATTGAAGTTGCCTTAGCTTTACCGGAACGCGCGCGGAGGAAAATTGCCAACGCCACACCTAAGTTTGCAAAGCCATACATCGCTTCTAACGTAATCAACGGATTCAAGCCGGTGGACGCCAGCAGCGAAGTTTCGATGGCAATCATGGTTTGATGGATCCCGATGAGCACCATCAGCGGATAAGCTGCCCCGATCAGAAAGCCGCCAATGCCAAATGGTAAGTGAATCACCGCCTGCACGCCAACTAGCATTCCATTTTCAATCGCATGGACAAGCGGGCCGACGCCTAAAATCATAATGGCAAACGTGACTAGCATCGTTAGAAATGGCGTCAGGATTTGCTCCAAAACATTCGGCATGTGACGGCGGAAGAACAGCTCCAGTTTGGCGCCGATAAACCCAGCGACCAAAGCCGTTAATACTGAACCCTGACTGCCAACCACTGGCAACCAGCCGAACAGCATGATTGCCTTGGCACTGCCGTCTGCAACTGAGTAGGCATTAGGCAAAATCGGCGAAACTAACATGAGGCCAATCACAATGCCGATAATCGGCGTCCCTTTAAAGTAGCGAAATGTCGACCACACAATCAACGCCGGCAAAAAGGCAAACACGGTGTCGGTCAGCACTGAAATGACCGAGGTGAGACTGGCGGGAATGTCACTAGGCACAGCGCCAAAAAGCTTTAACACCTGAGCGTTGGTCGCCGCACTTTTCAATCCTAAGAACAGTCCGGTAGCCGCAATGACGGGGATGATCGGAATGAAAATGCCGGACAGCATGGCCATTAAGCGCTGCACCCAAGTCTTATGTTCGTCGCCTGCCGCTGCGGTGGTGTCCGCATCGTCCTTGCCATAAATCGCATTCACGGTCCCCAGCTTGGCAATTGCCGCGTACACATCATTGACAACGCCGGTACCAATAATCACCTGATACTGACCGGAACCATAGAAAACACCTTTGACTTCTGGCAGCTGCTCCAACGCCTTATCGTCAATCGCCTTGCGATCCTTCACAACAAAACGCAGCCGGGTTTGGCAATGGGTCACGGAATCAACATTATTGACGCCAACCAACTTCAAAATTGCTTTTGCTTCTTGTTCATAATTTTTTGCCATCTTAATTCACCTCAATGAGAATCGCTTGGTAGGGTTTCAACGTTGGTGCTGCATCCGGATAATTGTTCAGCCAGATTTGGCCATCCGGTAAGTCGATAGTCGCCGGTGTAGCACTGAGATTGACATAGATCCGCAAATGTTTCCCGCGGGCGTACGCGATGACGTGTTCGTCTGCCACCGTAAGCGGCGCAAAATCACCGTCAATCAGATCCGACCGCAACGGCGAATCATTACGCAACTGGCACAGCTTTTGGTAAAAGTGCCAGACCGAGTCGGGATCGGCCTGTTCATCCTGCCAGTTGACGCCGGGTGCTTGTTGGGCCACCGTTAGCCACGGCTGGTGATCGCTGAACCCGCCGTTTGCCTCGTCGTTCCAGGGATACGGTGTGCGGGCATTATCACGCGAGCGGCGATTGACACATGCCAAGGCGTCCGCTTCCGAATAACCTTCCGCTAACGCCCGCCGATAATTATCATGCGCCGACAAATCGTTAAATTGATCAATGCTGCTGCGAACCGCATTTACCATTCCCAACTCCTGACCTTGATAGATAAACGGGCACCCGCGCAAGCAGAAATACAATAATGCCAATGCTTTGGCGCCGGTGGCATTGCGGTACGCCGGTTCGCGAATGTACTTACTCAAACTCCGCGGCTGATCGTGATTTTCAAGAAAATTAGCCCCCCAGCCGACGCGTTGAATGGCCAGCTGACTTTTTGCAATCGCATCGCCCAGCATTTTCGGCGTCCACTGCGTCTGCTTGAACCACTCCGAACCGGAAGCTACATCAATATCGGCATAATGGAAATCAAAGATCATGGAAAAGTAGCCGTTTGGACCGATGAAGTCGCCTAGTTCATCATAGGCAACCCCGGAAGCCTCACCGATTGTTACGGCATTGGCAGGTTTAAAGGTAGCAGCGTTCAGTTCTTTAAGGAAGCGCGCCAGGCCGGGCCGATTCTCTGCCTTCCGCTTCACTTTTCCTAGACCATCGTTGCCATCTGGCGTAATCGCTGCAAAATCCTGATCCTTTTTGATGAAAGTGATCGCATCAACCCGGAAGCCCGCCAAGCCTTTTGCCAACCACCAGTTAATCATCTGGTAAATCGCCTGCCGCAGCTTGGGATTCTCCCAGTTCAAATCCGGCTGCTGCGGGGAAAAGACGTGCAGGTAATACATGTCGGCTTCACCGGGAACCGCCGTCCACGCCGAGCCAGCACCGAAATTAGAGCGCCAGTTATTCGGCGGCTGTCCGTCATGACCTTTGCGGAAAATATAATACTGGCGATAGGGTGAAGTCGGATCTTTCAACGCGGCTTGAAACCACGGATGCTGATCCGAAGTGTGGTTCACCACCAGATCCATCACCACTTTAATCCCTAGTTCTTTAGCAGCGGCCATCAACGCGTCAAAATCAGCCATGGTGCCAAAGCGCGGGTCAATTGCCTGATAGTCGGAGATGTCATAGCCATTATCCACCATCGGGCTTCGATAAACCGGTGACAACCAAATCGCCGTCACTCCTAAGGCCTTGAGCTTCGGCAACTCACTGGTAATCCCTGGCAAGTCGCCAATGCCGTCATTGTTGCTATCTTTAAAGGATGCCGGATAAATTTGATAGAAAATTTCTTGTTGCCACCATGTGCGGCTGGTTTCGTTAAGCATGCGTAACTCCCTTTTCTGAAATGTGGTATCGATTCCATATTTGCCAAAAATAAAACTCAGGCGCTTTGCCTGATTTTTAACGTCAAGGTTAACGGTTCTAAGGTCGCAGCCGGTTCACCGCGGCCAAGTCCGGCTAATAGTAAGTCCGTTGCCACCTGCGCCATTTCGGCAACAGGCTGATGGACGGTCGTCAGCGGCACGCGGGCAAACGGTGCAAATGGCTGGTCGTCATAACCCATCACCGCCATGTCATCTGGAACGGCAATGTTAGCGGCGACTAAACTGTCCACGACGCCAACTGCCACTTCATCTGAGTTCGTAAAAATAGCATCCGGACGCTTTGCCGGAGCCAGCGCGGCGATTTGGCGTCCGAGCGTTTGGCCTTCTGTTGCAGAATGCACCTGCTCAAACAGCCAGGCAGGTTCGACTGGCAACCCGCGCGCTTGCATAAAATCAAAGAAAGCTTGGGTTCGACTTTGACCGTGGCGGGCACTTTTGATCGCGCCACCGGTCATATAAGCAAAATGCCGATGACCTTGCGCAAATAGGTAATCCAATGCATCGCGGGTTGCCTGATAGTGCGGTAACACCAAGGACTTAGCATTGGGAATCTGCACATCCGCATTGACCACGACCACTCGCCCAGGAAAGGCTTTAGCCACTGCCGCCACCCGCGCCGGTGCTTCAACTGACGCTAAGATGACACCATCGAGTTCGCGACTTTTCAGCTGGTTCAAAAACCGCCCCTCGGCATCCGGATCATCGTAAGTTTGCGAAATCATGACTTGGTAACCGTGGGCGTGCAGTGTTCGCTCAATGGCATCAAACAAACCGGCAAAAAACGGGTTCGTGACTCGCGAGACCAAAACGCCAATATTTCCGGTTGCCTGGGCGCGCAAGGAGGTAGCGGCTGCGCTAGGCGTATAACCCAGCGTCTTGATCGCAGCTTCGATCCGCGCCTTCTTATCAGCGGAAATATACGGATGATGATTCAAGTACCGCGATACCGTCGTCACACCCACGCCGGCTGCCGCAGCAATTTCGCTAATCGTTGCCATGAATGGCGCACCTCCTGTTTATGGAATCGATTTCATACTGTGAGTATACAGCGCTTTCAAAAATTGTCAAGGCACAGTTGAAAAAATTCGATTACTTCTGCAAATGAAATGCCTCGGTGCACAGATGACTGCAGTTGATTGGCAAAAAAGCATCAGCCAATGTCTGCACGAATGACATTTGGCTGATGCTTTTTTATTTATTGGCGCAAATAAGTTGTTTAAATGGTGGCGACATGGTTGATATCAGATGTGCTTTCTACTAACATCGCTTCATTCAGTTTCAAAAGCCGCCTATAGCCCGCCATTATCCTTCCGCAGATTCCACGCCTGCACGTTGCTAACCGCAGCAGGTGGATTCACACGTGCGGCAGTGGGGCATGTGTCTCCAAAGAAGCGCCCGGAAACCACCCGATAACCACCGTCAATGAATAACTCGAAAACGGAGACGTCCACAAATAACCGAATCGTGACCGTTTTGCCTGCTGGGAAACCAAATTGACGCAAGCTGCCGCCATTATTACGGTTCTCGCGCTGAACCATCCCTTGTCCACTATCTGAGTCAAGATTGATCAACAGTTGATCGTGATCGCCATCCTGAACATGGACGGTGGCTTTTTGGCCGGCAGCTAACGTCATGCTCAGTTCGAACGCACCGCTCAACGCTTTGACTGACCATTGATCCGTATTGTGGCTGACAACTGGTAAGGCCTCAGCAGCAGTTTCCCGAAGCTGTTCTATGTTGGGATGCGGCTTTAGGCAAACATGACCATCGCGTAAATCCAGCTGGCGCACGTAACTCAAGACGCCTTCCCACCCGTCTGCATCCGTTGGGTAATTCGTGTCGGGTAAGCCTAGCCAGGAAATTGCTAAAGTGCCATCTTTTTCGGTATTGGCAAGCCGGGTTGCGTAAAAGTCAAACCCTTTATCGATATTTTGCAGGCGCTGATGGGTCAGTGTGCCAGTCTCCGGATCAAAGCTGTCGGCCACAAGTGCAATATTAGGATAAACATTTTCGTATTCGAAAAAGTCTTGATCCAAGCCTTGTGGGCAGTACACTAAGACGACTTTGCCATTAATAAAGGCAATGTTTGGACATTCCACCATGTAACCGCAAAACTCGTCCGGGATACTTAACGGGGCCACAAAGCGCCAGGTCTTATCCGGCTGCTTTTCATATAGTAGGATGGCGCCGGTGTGATCGGCCCGCTGACCACCGATTAAGACATAGGTTTTATCTTGATAATTAAATAGAAATGGATCCCGGAACTCTTGGGTGTAGCCAGCAGGCGGATTAGCAATCAATGGCTTCGGATCTTTATATAAACGACTATCTGCGCCCAGAACCGCCCCTAATTGCGTGGACTGTCGATGCCACTGCTCATCCCGCACATTACCGGTGTACATGATTCGCAACGTACCATGCGTCACTAATGCCGAACCGGTGTAAGCACCTTGCGCATCAAGTTCGTTATCCGGCAATAAATCACCCGGGACCCGCCGCCAGTTAAATAAGTCTTTGGATACGACATGCGCCCACGACTTTAAACCATGAACCGGACCAAATGGAAACTGCTGGTAATATAGGTGCCACTTGCCATTAAAGAAATTCAGACTGCAGGGATCATTGATCAAGCCCGTGTCCGGTTGAATATGCGTCTTAGTTCGCCACTGACTTGCAGCAACCTCAGCTTTCAAGCTCGCCACATACTCTGGTGTCCACCTCGAATAAGGCTGATACCGCTTAGCCATATTCTCAATTGAGTCCGTCATGTACTTACCACCTTGTGTTTGAAATAATACCCTTATCTTATCTGAGTTCGCGGCATTGTCAATGGAAGCGCAAACAATCCGATGATCCGGGCTGCTTAATCATTGATTACGCACGAACGACCCATTATGCCACGGGTACGATTAAAAATCACCATGAACCGCACCGCTTTTTAAATTCGCCCAGTTTAAAAGTGAGCTGTCCAACTTTATTCAGCTTAAAATCCAACACAAAACCCGCGGCCATCAGCTGCGGGTCTCAGTTTTACCAATCGGAGGGTACCAATTGGCAATCATTATTTTGGAGGAGTAGAAATGAAAAAGTTGGGTTGGGGTTTAGGAATGAGTGGGTGGCTCATTTCTATGTTGTTAATACTACCGACGAACTTTGAACATTCTGTGACGGCAAATCGCTCTTTGTGTTAACAAGGTTTTCCGCCGTGTCTCATGACCTTGCGTTTGGCAGCCAAGATTACTTTTCCGGTAAAAAGTCGCGCCGATAATCGTGGACATATTGCGAAAACGTGATTGCCGGTCGCCCAAGCACTTTTGGCAACGTTGTGGTCACTTCTTTGGCATTCCCCATTTGCGTGATCAGATACAGCATGACCATCACATTCACATAATTCTTCGGCAAGCCGCGCGCAATCATGGTGTGGCGAAAACGCAGTAGACTTGGCCGACTATACGTTATCTGGACGCCTAACACTGCCGTCATGATTTTAGCGACCTCGGCATACGTGAGCGCCTGATCGCCGGTGATCGCCAGCTTTTGGCCAATATATTGCGGATCACACAGGACAGTTGCTGCCACGGCACCGATGTCGCGCGTATCAATGAAACTCGTCCGAGCGCGTCCAGCCGGCACAAATAGATCATGGTGGGCCACAATGTCATGGCGATGCGTGGTATTGAGATTTTGCATGAAAAAGCTTGGCCGAATAAATGTGTATGGCAACCCAAGTGCTTCAATGCGTTTTTCAATCTTATGATGCGGGGTCATTGGATTGTGTTCAACGCCCAGTAACGAGACGAAAACCACCTGCTTAATCCCATGGCGCACCAAGGCATCAAGAAATGGATACATGTCCGTTTTGGGTTTTGCTAATTGCGGCGGGCGCACGAAGAAGACCTTGTCAATGGCCGCCAATGCCGGGTCAAAAGTTGCGGCGTCAAGAAAATCAAATTTGCGTAATTGAACCGGCAAGTCCCGTAAAGTTGCACGCGCATGAGCCGGCGAATGTACAGCAGCAAAAAGTTGCACGTCTGCACGTTTGGTTAAAGCTTGAATCAGCGGCAGTCCAATATTGCCGGTCGCTCCGATCACTAATATATTCGTCAAGTTGAATACTCCTCCATAAAAGAAAAGCACCCCTGAAGGTACCTTTTCAAAGCTGTCGTGTCATAAACCGTTAACTAAATTTCCGGCACTATTCGTACATATAATCACGGGTAGCTGGCAAGTCCTTACCAGACGGACCCTTACTAATCAGATACTGCATGACATCAATGTTACCGGCCTCAAAACTCGCAGCGGCGGCTTGCAGGTAAACATCCCACATGCGCGTAAATTCATAACCGAACTTTTGCTGAATCGGATTACGGTGATTATTGAAATTCGTATCCCAAATTTCAAGCGTCCGCTGATAATGGCGGCGTAATGGCTCCAAGTCGTCCAACTGCATACCGGCATCAATAATATGGGTCAGATTTTCCGCCATCCCAGGCACATAGCCATCCGGGAAAATGTACTTATTAATCCAGGCATTCACGGCCCCGCCTTGCTGCCGTGTAATCCCATGAATCAACGCCACACCATCATCTTTTAGCAGCTTGGCAACATCTTTAAAGTACTCTTCTAGATTTTCCTTACCGACATGTTCAAACATACCGACAGAGGTAATGTAGTCAAACGGTTCGCGATCTAATTCGCGGTAATCCATATATAGAATTTCCGCCACGTCATTCAGGTGTTCCGCTTCAATCCGGTCAGAAACCAGCTTAAACTGTTCCTTACTTAAGGTGATACCAACCACATGCAAATGGTAGGTCTTGGCCGCCCGTAACATAAGCGTCCCCCACCCACAGCCGATATCCAATAACGTCCGACCCGGCTGCGGATTCAGTTTGCGTAAAATGTGATCGATTTTATTTAATTGTGCCGTTTCCAGATCGTCATCCCAGTTCTCAAAATAAGCACAGGAATACGTCAGCGTTGGATCCAGCCATAGCTTGTAAAAGTCATTACCCAAGTCATAGTGTGAATGAATATCCTGCTTGGACTTGCGCTCGGTGTGGCTTTGCTTAGGCAACACGCGCATGAGTTTGTTGTTACGCATAAAACTGTCCGCGTTGGCATAGGCCGCCGCAATTAATTGCTGCAACGGCCGCTTACCACCAAGAACCTCAATGTCACCACGCATGTAGGCCTCACCTAATGCAAGCGAAGCATTCTTTAGCAGCAAACGCACTGGGATCGCTTTTTTCATTTTAATCGTGATCGTCGGCTCGCCTGTTCCATATGTTTCTTCCGTGTGGTCCCAATACTCAACACGGACCGGAATATTGAAAGAGTGACTGAACATGGTATGATAAAACTTTTTTTCGAGCATGATGACCTCCGTTTTGAAAAGTTACAACCGTAATTATAAAGCTTTTTGACCAAAGAAAAAACACCGCCAATGAAATGGACGGTGTGTTGCCGCTTTCATTAAAATTTTCGGAAGCGGGCTTGACGCTGGGTAACCAGTGTCTGCGGATCCAATGCCATAAGGGTCGCCAACTTTGGCTTAACCTCGGCTTTGAGTGCGCTGGGGAAGTCGGTACCGGTATCCGTAATTATCCGATCACAGACTTTTTTAGCCAACAAATCCCGCGGGGTCAGTTGCATGACTTCAGCCGCTTCTTTGGCGCGGCTGGAATCTTTCCACAAAATCGCCGCAAAGCCTTCTGGTGACAAGATGCTGTACATGCTTTTATCTGTCATCCAGACTTCATCACCAAACGCCAGCGCCAGTGCCCCGCCTGATCCGCCTTCGCCAACCAATATCGCTAAAATCGGCGTTGGCAAATCGGCGCACGTGACGAGCAAGTCTGCAATCGCTGCCCCTTGCCCATTTGCCTCTGCTTCTTTACCTGGATAGGCACCAGGGGTATTAATCAGCGTGACAATCGGACGATGAAACTTCGCCGCCTGTTTCATAAGCCGCAACGCCTTGCGATAACCCCAAGGCTCCGGACTGCCAAAATGGGTCTGCAACCGTTCTGTCAAGTCATTGCCTTTATCGGTCGCAATCACAGTTACCGCTTGGTCATCCAACCAACCGATGCCGCCAATGACAGCCGGATCATCATGACTGGACCGATCACCATGTAATTCATGAAAATTGGTGACTAAGCCGTTGATGAGTTCGCGGGTGGTATAGGGACGTGGGGCGCGCGCCGCTTGAACGGTGGCGTAGGCGGATGTTTCTTTTTTGGGCATGCCAGGGTACCTCCTTGCTTCGTGTTGGTGCTGGTGGGGATGTTTTCCGATGCTGAAATGCGTTCACAGTTACAGAAATCTGCGTGTATGGGCCTCTAGCCTAAATGGCCAAAGACCGGCTGGCTCGGGAAAGTCACTTTTGTTTCGGTTGGGGACATTCTCCGATGCTGAAACGCGTTCACAGGCCCAGAAACCTGCACGTGAGGACCCTGAGCCTAAATGGCCAAAGACCGGCCATTTAGGGCTCAGGGCCACTTACGCTCCGGTTTCTAAGCGGGCCTGTTCACGCTCTGTGCATTTGTAACAGTTCCCCGATATAATCCGCTTGTTCGCTTCTCTTCACGATGGCGTCGATGAAGCCGCTTTGGAGGACGGTTTCGGCGCGTTGGAAGTTTTGCGGGAGCTTTTGGTTGATGGTTTGTTCGATGACGCGGCGGCCGGCGAATCCGATGAGGCTGTGGGGTTCTGCTAGTGTGATATCGCCTTGCATGGCAAAGCTGGCTGTGACGCCGCCCATGGTTGGATCGGTGAGCACGCTGATGAACAATAAGCCGGCATTGCTGTGATTCTTCACAGCCGCACTGACCTTAGCCATTTGCATCAGTGAATGAATGCCTTCTTGCATCCGTGCACCCCCGCTTGCGCAGTATAGAACGACTGGCAGATTTGCTTCGGTTGCTTTTTCAAACAAACGTGTGATCCGTTCACCAGTCACGGTTCCGAGTGAACCCATCATAAACTTAGGATCCATAATACCGAGACCGCATACCTGTCCGCCGATTTTCGCCTGACCGGTCCAAACGCTGTCTTTTAAACCAGACGCCTGATGTCCCGCGGCTAGTTTCTTCTCATAACCCGGAAAATCCAGCGGGTCGGTCGTGGTTAAATCCGCATCCCATTCCGTTGCATCTGTCGCTACCAGTGCTAACCGTTTTTTGGCCGTGATGCGGAATCCATAATGGCAATGCGGACAAACCTGAGCATCGCCGAGACTTTCACGATAACTGCCTTGCTTGCAGTATGGACATTGAATCCATAAGTTTTCAGGCAAAGCCGCCTCACGAGCAAGTGCTTCTTGGGTTAGTTGTGGTTGGAACATGCAGCATCCTTCCTTTCATCCTGCCATTGTGGCAAAAAGTCACGGTTGAGATAAGCCGTATCAGCTTCTCCAGCCAATACCTTGGGTGCCTGGAAAAGTGCCAGTGCAAAGTCGCGGTTGGTTTTGACCCCTTGAACGTCTAACTCTGTCAGGGCTCGGTGCATTTTAGCCAAGGCCGACTGACGCGTTTGGCCATGAACGATAATCTTGGCAATCATCGCATCATAGTACGGGCTGATTTTATCGCCTGGCGCCACGCCGGTATCGACGCGCAAACCCAGTCCGCCAGTCGGAAAGCGTAATTGTTCCAGCGTCCCGACATCGGGCATAAACTGATGATCCGGATCTTCGGCATTGAGTCGGCATTCAATGGCAACGCCGGATGGTTCCGGCGTGGTCAGTTCCACGTCTTCGCCTGCCGCAATGCGCAATTGTGCCTGAACCAAATCCACGCCGGTCACCATTTCCGTGATCGGATGTTCAACCTGAATCCGCGTATTCATCTCCATGAAATAAAAATGATGCTGCTGATCCATTAGGAATTCAATCGTTCCGGCATTGAGGTAATCAACGCCGTCAGCAATTGTTTCGGCTAAATGCAACAGCTTAGCCCGCTCCGGTGACGTTAACACCGGGCAGGGACTTTCTTCGATCATTTTCTGACTGTGACGTTGCAGGCTGCAATCACGCTCGGGAAAAACGCTCACGTGTCCTTGCTGATCGCGCAACACCTGAACCTCAACGTGCTTAGCCGGGACAATCACCTTTTCCAGGTACATCGTGGGATCACCGAATGCGGCTTGGGCTTCTGCCTGCGCCCCGGCAAATTCGGCTGTCAGGTCATCGGCAGTCGCCAATTTACGAATCCCTTTCCCGCCACCGCCAGCACTGGCTTTAAGCATCAGCGGATAGCCAATCGCCTGTGCAGCCGCCAATGCTGTATCGACATCCTGAAGCGGCCGGCTGCCAGGGATCACCGGCACACCAATATCAATCATCGTTTGACGGGCAACGGCTTTATCACCCATTTGCTCAATGGCAGTCGGCTTGGGCCCGATGAAGGCTAACCCGGCATCAGTCACCAACTTGGCAAATTCGGCATTTTCGGACAAGAAACCAAAACCCGGGTGCACCGCCTCCGCACCGCTTAAAATGGCGGCACTCACGACATTGCGCATATTCAGATAAGAATCGGTTGCCCGCGGACCACCGATACAAATCGCTTCATCCGCCAGCAAGACATGTAGGCTGTGGCGATCGGCGTTCGAAAACACCGCCACCGAGGTGATGCCCATTTCCCGCAACGTTTGAATGATGCGGACCGCAATCTCGCCACGGTTGGCAACGAGTACTTTTTTGAACACAGTTCCACTTCCTTACACGAGTCTGAATCGGGTCGATTTAGCCAATTGCAAAGACAAGTTCGGCACTGCAAGCCATATCTTCGCCGACGTAAACCTTGCCTTTTCCTAAGCCGGCATTGTCGATCAATTTCTCTAAAGTGACTTCGATGCGCAAAACATCGCCGGGGCGTACCATGTGACGGAACTTGGCTTTCTTAATGCCGCCGAGATAAGCTGTTTTACCTTTAAAGTCCGGCATCGAAAGCAAAGCAATTGCCCCTGCTTGCGCCATCGCTTCGATCTGCAAAACGCCCGGGAAAATCGGGTTACCGGGAAAATGCCCTTGAAAAATCTGTTCATTGATAGAAACGTTCTTTTGTGCAACCACAGATTCGCCGGGTTTGAGATCCAGTACCCGGTCAATCATCAACATGGGATACCGATGTGGCAAAATCGCCTGAATTTCTTGTGCTTCAAGTGTCTTTTTGGTTTCGAGCATGAATGCTATCCTCCTAAAACGTGTTTATGGAGCCGGAATGCGACTCGGTTTACGCTTTGTCTTCTTGTACGATGAGCAACGGCTGGTCGTATTCAACTAAGCTTTCGTTATCGACTTTAACCGCCTTAACCGTGCCGCTAACAGTACTTTTAATCTCATTCATCATTTTCATGGATTCGATGATGCAGACAACGTCACCTTTTTTTACGTGATCGCCGACTTGAAAGTACGGATCAGCGCCTGGTTTAGGAGCCAGATAAACGATTCCGACCAGTGGCGCTTTGACCGCTGTGCCTTCATCCGCTTGTGGCTTGTCCGGTACCGGCGTGACAGGTGTCGCTGCCGTATTTTCCGGAGCCGGGGTCACAGGTGCAGACGCGGCAGCAGGGCTTGCTTTGACCAAATGTAGCGAGTCGTTACCAAGTGTCAGTTCCAGCTCGTGCAGCGAACTTTGCTCCAACTGTTTGATCAAAACTTCGATCATTTTGGTGTCCATGACACTCACCACCTTTTGAAGGCCAAAACGGCATTATGACCGCCAAAGCCAAAGGAGTTACTCAATGCATAATCGACTGATGTATCACGATTGTCGCGATTAACCAGCGTGACCGGGCAATCCTCGTCTTGAGCCGCATCCACCACATTCATTGGCAACCGGCCGCTTTGTAAGGCACTTAGCGTCATGATCGCTTCGATGGCCCCAGCAGCACCTAGCAGATGTCCTGTCAGTGCCTTGGTTGAGCTAACCAACACATCGTCGCCGAAAAGATCATGGATGGCTTTACTTTCCATCGCGTCATTGGCTTTGGTTGCTGTCCCATGGGCATTAATGTAGCCGACTTCACTTGGCTTAATGCCGGCTTCTTCAACGGCCAACTGCATCGCACGTGCCGCCTGAGAGCCACTTGGATCAGGCGCCGTCATATGATAGGCATCACTGGTAGCACCATAGCCAACCACTTCACCTAAAATCTTGGCGCCGCGTTTTTGTGCATGCTCTAGGCTTTCGAGAATCAATGCACCGCCGCCTTCGCCCAAAACGAAACCATTCCGGTCAGCCGCAAATGGCAGGCTGGCCTTGGTTGGATCGGTATTTTTGGACAATGCGGAAAGCGCAGCAAAACCGGCAATTCCGATTTCGTTAACTGAAGCTTCGGCGCCGCCTGTAATCACAACATCGGCTTTACCGGCTTGAATCCGCATCGCTGCTTCGCCAATCGCATTCGTAGCTGAAGCACATGCCGTTACGACAACATAGCTGGGACCATGCGTACCAAAGTAATGGGAAATTGTCCCTGCAACCATGTTACTGATGGCTTCCGGCACGAACAGCGGACTCACGCGATCCGGGCCTTTTACATACATCTTCGTCACTTGTTCCTGAATGGTTGTCAAACCACCAATCCCGGAACCGAAAATAACGCCCACTCGATCTGAATCGACCGCATCTTCAGTTAGACCGGATTGTTCATATGCTTCAATGGCGCTATAGAGACCATATTGGGTAAACAGATCCATCCGTTTACTTAGGCGTTTGCTCATCCGTTCTTCGGGTTTGAAATCTTTGACTTCACCAGCGACTGTGATTCCGGTTTTTTCAGCATCAAACTTGGTGATTGGCTGGATGCCGACCTTGCCAGCGTCCATCGTCGCCACAGTTTCGGCGACTGAATGGCCCAGCGGATTCACAGTACCCATTCCGGTTACGACTACTCGTTGCAATGTCATTCCTCCGTTCATGTACTTAACCTAATCCGCCGGCGACAGTCACTGTCTGACCGGTTATGTAGGCATTTTCGACCAGAAAACGGGCCGTGTGGGCAATTTCTTCAGGTTGTCCGAACCGCTTCAACGGAATCTCCGCTAGAATCTGGTCCTGACTGGATTGGCTTAAAGCGGCGGTCATATCGGTGGCGATCATCCCTGGGGCAATGGCATTAACGCGCACGCCACGCATAGCCCCTTCACGAGCCAGCGTCTTAGTTAGCCCGATGATGCCTGCTTTACTTGCCGCATAATTGGCTTGGCCGATATTACCGGTCAAACCGACCACACTGGCCAGATTGATGATGACGCCAGCGCGCGCCTTTAGCATTTTCTTGAAGGCCGGTTGGGTAACATAAAAGGTTCCATCCAAGTTAACCTGAACGACCTTGGCAAAAGAATCGGGTTTCATGCGCATCGCCAACATATCGTCGGTAATGCCGGCATTATTAACCAACACATCCACGCTGCCAAACTGGTCCAAGGCAGCGGCGACCAATTGATCACCGGTTGTGGGATCATCCACACTGCCCAGCACGGTCACAACACCGTGGCCATAGTCTTCTAATTCTTTGATCAAAGTTTCCGGAAATTCATGCCGCGCATTCAAGACCAAGTTGGCCCCTGCTTGAGCAAAATTTCTGGCAATCGCTTCACCGATACCTCGTGAGGCACCGGTGATGATCGCGGTTTTATCAGTTAGTTTCAATCTGCCTTCACTCCGTTATTCAAATCGGCTACCTCATTGAGACTTGCTGCATCACGAATCAGGTAGGTTGTCATCTTGCGGTCAATGCGTTTAATCATTTTACTAAGCACCGGTTTCGGACCTAATTCAACAATCGTATCAACGCCTTGTGCTTTCAGTTGTGCGATCACGGTAGCAAACTTCGTCGGTTCGGCTACTTGCGCCGCTAATACCGGTCGGATGTTGCTAGCCGAAAATGGCTTAAGTGCCGTCGTACTAATGACCGGAATCACTGGTTCAAAGACATGAGCCGCTGCCAGTGCTGCTTGTAATGGTGGTTGTGCACTTGCCATTAACGGACTATGAAAGCCCCCGGCAACTTGCAAAGGAATGGCGCGGACACCTTGGTCTGTCAGCCACTTTTCAACCGTTGCCAAGTCATCATGTGTCCCTGCCAAAACCGTTTGCTTCGGACCATTGTAATTAGCTGGCCAAACATGTTCTGCCTGCTGACAAGCTGTTTTGATGATGGACTCATCGCCGCTCATCACCGCCAGCATGCCGCCTGGTTGTTCTTGACACGCGGCGGCCATCGCTTTACCACGGGCTGCAACGAGCTCAAGTCCTGATTCTAAGCTCAACCCGCCACCTGCGATTAATGCGCTATATTCGCCCAGACTCAAGCCGGCTAAAGCAGCTTCCGGCGGCAACTCTGCTGAGGCAACCTCATGCATGGCCACACTATAAGCAACTAAGGCCGGCTGTAGGTAATCCGGATGGGCCGCAAAATCACCGTTAGCCAAAAACTCTGGCAAGTCAAAGTCCAAAACGGCATCGGCACGATCAATAATCTCTTTGAATATCAAAGTATTCTGGTAAAAATCAATCCCCATTCCGGGGACCTCGGCACCTTGGCCGTTAAACACATAAGCAAATTGCAAAAAGTGGTACCTCCTTGCCTGCGTTTGGGTTACGCTTGCACGTCAACCTGACTAGTGAGCAAAGCCGCCATTTTCGAGCCGGCGACAATTTCTTTTGCCTGCTGCATGACTTCTTCAACAATATCCTTGCTGCTTTCTTCGCGTTTCACTAATCCGGCAATTTCGCCTGCCATAAAGGATCCATGGTCGCGATCGCCTTCTAGAACGGCTTTACGCAAACTACCATTACCTAATTCTTCCACCGCTGTAAAATCAGTGGTGCCAGAAAGCGCAATTTCTTTTTCCAGTTTGAGATAATTGCGGCTCATCGGGTTCTTCAAGACGCGGGCTGCATGACCGACATACATACCGGTAACAAGGGTATCAACGTCTTTTGCTTTAATCACAGCGTCTTTGTAGTTTTGATGAATGCGGCTTGAGGTTGAGGTTAAAAAGCGGGTCCCCATTTGGACACCAACTGCACCTAAACTAAGCGCAGCCGCAACACCGCGACCATCGCCAATACCGCCAGCTGCAACGACCGGAATATCAACGGCATCAACCACTTGCGGCACTAGGGCCATCGTGGTGATACTACCGATATGACCACCGGATTCCATGCCTTCAGCGATCACACCATCAACGCCGTCACGAGCCATGCGCTTAGCCATCGCAACTGACGGCACAACCGGCATGACCACGGTGCCGTTTTGCTGGAGCCGTTCCAGATAGCGGCTAGGATCGCCGGCGCCGGTTGTTACCAAGGCAACTTTGGCATCGACAATCACATCAATGACCTGTTCGACAAACGGTGATAGTAACATCACGTTGACACCGAATGCCTTGTCGGTCATTGATTTTGCAACTTCGATCTGTTCCTTAACCCATGAAGCAGGTGCATGACCGGAGCCAATGATACCAAGACCGCCAGCTTCAGAAACCGACGCAGCTAATTTGCCGTCAGCGACCCACGCCATGCCGCCTTGAAAAAGCGGATATTTAACGCCTAAACGTTCCATTAATGGACTCATTGGCCCACTCCTCTCCAGTGTCTTAAGCTTCAGCCTTTTCAGTGATAAACGTAACCAGATCTGAAACCGTTTCAATGCTTTCGTCAGTATCGATCTTAACGTCGAATTCGTCTTCGATTTCGTTGATGATTTCGAAAATATCCAAGCTATCTGCATCCAGATCGTTCTTGAAGTTCGTCGTCAAGGTTACTTCTTCCGGCTTCTTGTCCAATTGGTCAGCAATAATACTTTGTACCTTAGGCAATACTTCTTCGTTAGTCATGTTTATATGTTCTCCTTTGAGTGTTAAGTTTTGACCGTTTCATTGGTCTGTCAATTGTAACCGTTAGTTAGTAAGTCATGATAAGTGAGCCAACAGACAAGCCGCCGCCAAAACCGCTAAGCACTATTTTCTGGCCGCGTTTTAACTGACCGCTTTCTGCCAACTGTGCCAACAGAATCGGGACGCTGGCTGCGCTGGTGTTACCATACTCATCAATATTGATCGGAAATTTTGCTTCCGCGACTTTCAACTTTTTATTCACTGATTGAACAATGCGCGCATTCGCTTGATGAAGCAAAAACCAGTCAATGTCATCTGTTGTCAGATTAGCTTGTTCCAAAGCCCGATTGATCGAGCGAGGTACTTCGCTAATGGCAAACTGGTAAACCGCGCGCCCATTCATTTTGAAATATGGCGACGGTTGCGCTTGTGCATCGGCAAAGGGGCTTTGATTTGCTTGCTCCCCAGCCAACAACACCATCTCGGTATCACCGAAACTCTTTAAATCAACTGCTTGAACCGGGGCGCCTTGATCACTAACCAAAACGCCGCCAGCTCCATCAGCGAACAAAACTGCTGTGCGCCGATCATGCCAATCAACTAACCGGGAAAGGACTTCACTCCCGATCACCAGTCCTTGATGAACGGTGGGACTGGTCATCAGCCGATCAGCGACATGCAGCGCATATTCAAAACCGGCGCAAGCAACATTGAGATTAAACGCAAATGCGTGATTCGCATTTAAAGCTGCTTGCAGGCGATTAGCCTCGGCCGGGGTGGCGTAGTCCGGGCTCATGGTCGCCACGATGATGAAATCGAGCTGATCGGCGGTGACCGTCGATTTTTCTAACAATTGTTGGGCGACATCATAGGCTAAATCAAAGTTACGCTGGTCAGTGACCACATGCCGGGTTTGAATCCCCGTGCGTTCTCTGATCCATTCATCCGATGTGTCCATAAATTCTCGTAACTGCTCGTTTTCAATGCGCGTGGCTGGCACCGAGTAAGCACTGGCCAGAATCTCCAAGACGGGGCCTTCTTTCTAATGACGATATTCGTCAATAAATTCATTGAGATTATCTAGCGCGCGTTCGATTAGCTCGATTTGCGGTTCGGTAAATCCCTTAACAAAACTGGCAACCATTTTTTGGTGAAAAGCAAGATGCGCCCGATACATGAGTCGTCCCTTGCGGCTGAGTCGCAGGTTCACAACCCGTTTATCCGACTCTAGATGCAACCGTTCAACATAGCCTTTGCGCGCCAGATTGTTAATGGCGACGCTTAAAGTGCCTTGGGTCACATGCAGCTTCTTGGCAACATCACTAGAGCTAGGGGTCGCATGAATACCAATCGCATCAATGGTATGCATTTCTTTAATGCCTAAATCCCGGAACTGACTTTTACGTAGTTCCTCTTCTTCCATTCGTAAAATATCCGAATAAACGCGAATGAGCTTATCGTTTATCCGCTTGACGCTTGGCTTTTGGGAGATTGGTGTGCCTCCGTGTACAACTGATTTGATACTCAAAGTATCAGTTGAAAAAAAAAGCCTGTCAAGTGGACTAAGCATTTGCTTCTACCACAAAATGCAATTCTGCGTGGCAGACAAGCTCTTCACCGATACTGGCGGTCGTTGTGACCACCCCCATATTCGCCCGAACCTTACCCATCTTGACTGCCAGTGTCAGCACACTGCCAGTTGGAACGGGTTTAAGGAATTCTGTTTTGCCGATACTTGCCAGATAAGCAGTTTTGCCGGCAAACTTCGGTGACTTCAGAATCAAAATCGATGCTGCCTGCGCTAGCGTTTCAATAATCAGCGTTGGCGGCATGGTTAACTCACCGGGTAGATACGCAACCAGATGATCTTCTGCCACGCTCACGTATTTCTCTGCGACAATCGATTCATCCGGTACTAATTCGGTCACCCGATCAATGTAAAAGAGCGGGTAACGATTTGGGATTAGCGTTTGGATGGTTGAGGTATCCAAAGTTGTCATAGCCTCGCCTCCTCTTTAACCGCGGCCTCAGATGGTGACAGTCGCGAAAATGTCTAAAAGCAGTTGTGCGATATTTTCGCGTTGAACCGTCATCACTGGTTGCCGGTTTTTGTCCAACCAGATTAATTGGATGTTCAAAGCATATGCAGAACTGCTTTGATTGTCAAACCTTTTTCGTCATTATTCATTTGTGAGAATATTGATATTCCTGAATGAATGCGCTCTCAGATAATATTGTTA
>OKDZ01000200.1_pt1 | contig 23413 bp, 25 predicted proteins | sample 1614811 | NCBI WGS metagenome assembly OKDZ01 (sample SAMN04436971, study PRJEB24849) | human gut metagenome | biome: human gut; feature: NICU; material: stool | host: Homo sapiens | place: USA: Saint Louis, MO | collected 2010-03-27
CCCAACTGGCTACTTGCACCAACACCATACCAGATGTAGCTATGCACACGTTTTCCTGCCGCCTTGGCACTAGCAATTTGGCTATCATACGTCCACTGATCGATGTAAGTGCCACCGTAAGTGCCGCCAATCTGAGCTATGACGAACTTGTCTTGATCTGTTCCATATCGTCCACTTGCTCCCTGATACTTCGCCCAATCAGGTCCCTGATCACCCTTTGCTGCATTGACATGCGATGGCAAGGCAAAAGAAATAGCCGCCAAGAAGGCGACTACCAAGGTGATGAGTTTAGTTTTAAATTTCATGGTGCCCTCCTTATCGCTGTGGAGCAACAGATGCCGGAGCTGACTCCGCCGGTGCTGCAGAAGACGTCTCTGGAACCACTTCACTAGCAGCAGTTACCTGGTCAGCCTCTTTATCCGCTTGCAGTGCCTTAATCTGGTCCTCTAAGGACTTGATCTTAGCTGCCTTGGTGGTAATGAGTGCCGGGTAAGCTAACGCCTGTTGGCTGTCGCTGACGCCCTCTGTGGTTGGGTCAACGGCAACCCCCACAATGGTCAACAGTGCAAATACTGCATTGATCACTGCGGTGAGCTCCTTGCCCAAGTTGGCAAAATCCCAGTTGTAACCGAAAACCGCTGCCGCTGTTTGTACAACCAACAAAGCTGCCGGCACTAATGCCAGCCAGAATTTGACGCTTAATACTCGTACTTTCCAATTAATCTTCATAATGAACATTCCTTTCAGTTTTTAATCCGAAGTTGCAAAACTTTGTTATATAGCGCTTCGCCCGTTCCGTTACCGCCCAGTGCTTTGTAGCTGCGGAAAAGGTAATTAAGATCGTCCAAGTCGTCCGTGCTGATATACCCAACCTCGATATGATGGTTACACAGCATGTAAACCTCATGATGAAGCAAACCGACAAGGCCTGAATCAATTGCCTTTCCATGCTTTCGATGCATGCGCCATTGGCTTGCAAACCAACCAAACAAAGCTCCACCACCCAACTCCACAAACATATCTATCCAACTCTTGAAATCCACATCTTTATACTTCCTTCCACAAAAATAGCCGCTAGCTTTTGCTGGCGACTTGCTTAACAAGCTCATCTACTTCTGCTTGGCTAATCCATCCGACACTCACGAATAAGGCTAAGTCATCCTTGTTGTAGATCCCTTGCTGATAGTAACTGATAATCAATGGTTTATATGCGTTCACGATTTTGCCTCCTTGGTCAATGTTGCCACCTGCTTTATCAAAGCTGCGTTTGACACAGTTAGACTAGCAACCGTCTTCATAGTTTCAGCATTTGCTAAGTCAGCTTCAGATGGCTCAGGTGTAGGACTGGCAGTGTCTGGATCATAGCCAGTATCAGGAACGACTTGGCCGTCAATAACGCTGGCATGGTTCTCATACAAGCCAACAGCATCGTCAACTTCAATAACCTCGAATCCTTCATCAGTTGGTCCTACCGGTCTGTTTTCATCAGCATATGCCCAATTAAGCAGACGGTTATTGCTGTCCGTCCACACTTTGATTTTCATAATGTCATCTCCCAGTTACGCAAAATATGAATCCCCCGTTGGATAGTCGTCTTGTGTTAGATAAGAAACAGATCCCCCATAACTGCCATAAGCTTTGGAAATGTTGCTATACCAGCCGACCGTTCCTCCGCTTGGCGTACTTGAATACATAGCGGTAGATTGTCCGGGATCTGAAAAGCTCAAGCAGCTTGCAACAATCTTGTTTGTCAAATAAGGCTTGTAACCGGGTCTAATATCTGCGAGCCTCAAGAAATTGTACTGATTAGCTATTGTGTGAATTTGAAAGTTGGCGGTCACCAAATTTCCACGTCTTGTGTAGTAAATATATGCCCAATCAATATCAATATTGCTTAGCGCGGTTGTATTGACGTAGAAAAATGTCACGTTGTCTGCCGAAGTGAATTCAGATTGAATATATTTTTTTGTAGCGGCACTGGGGTCGCTGATCAATGTTTGTAACTGAAGTGCACCACGTTGGAGTGCAACTGACGACACGCTCCCCTTTCGATCGGGTGTCGTGATGTAGTTGAACATACCCTTTGGACTAAAAAGTGATTTGTAGTATTGACCGTTGGGATTACCATTATTGTCTTCGATGTTGCCCAGTATACTTAGATTAGCATCTTTAAGTTCAAGGTTGCCAGAACTCTTGGCGCCGTCAATCTGAACATGGCTGAATGGCGAATTAATGTCAGGCGAATTGATGGTTGATGTGTCAACCTCAATCGATTGCAGCTTTTTGATACTGAGAACTGCCTGCTGGATACTTTGGTCAATCCAAGCTGATCCATTGTAATACTGTAATGCTGTGGCATCGTTAAGCGTTGTCCCATGCCACCATAGGTCGCCTTTCTTGGGGCTTGTGGGTGTTCCCAACTGAATGTACGTGTATGGCACATCCTTGCTTCCGGGAACACCTTGCGGTCCCTGTGGTCCTTGTGGCCCTTGAGGGCCTTGAGGACCAGTATCGCCCTTTGGCCCCTGCACTAGTTGCCAACTATAAACAGCCGGATTAGTACTGTCAGCTTGCGTAAAGTCTGTATAACTACCGATATACTTGCGAGAGCCGGGAGTATCGAGCGAAAAGTTCGTTTTGCCGTCACTGCTATCGGCGTATGCGATATGGAAGTATGGTGTTTTACCATCGGCACCCGGTTTCCCTGGCACCCCATCTTTACCATCCGCGCCATCTGCGCCTTTAATGAGCGACCAGTTATAGTCGCTTGGATTCGTACTATCGCCAGATGTGAAGTCGCTGTAGAAGCCAATGTACTTGCGGTTAGGGGCAGTAGTTGAAAAGTCGGTCTTGCCGTCTTGGCTGTTTGCGTAAGCAAAGTGGGCATAAGCAGTACGACCATCAGCACCCGGTTCCCCTGGCAAGCCTTGATCACCTTTGGGTCCCCGATCCCCGTCTTCACCTTTAAAAAGCGCCCAGTTGTAATCAGCTGGATTCGTGCTGTCGGCCTGTGTGAAGTCGCTGTACGTTCCAATATACTTTTTTCCATCGCCACCAGACACCGTGAACCCACTTTGGCCACTTACATCATCTGCCCAAGCAGTGTGAAAATAGCTTGTACGGCCATCAGCGCCTTTTGCACCCGGAACACCGTCGGCGCCATCTTCGCCCTTAATCAGTGCCCATTTACCAGCATAATCAGCCGGATTATCACTTGGAACGGATGACTTGTTCGACCAAACGATTGCCATATACTTCTTACCAGTTGGGAAGGCACTCATGTTGGTACCCTTGTCATCATCGGCATAGCGAAGCCAAGGATAGTATTGAACGGTTTTTGAGATATTCGACATCTGGTTGGCAAGCTCACTGAGGCGTTGGTCAAAGCTGACTGTTTCATGAGCGAACTCACCCAAAGTAAGCTTGACAGAATGGTTAGCACGGCTGCGCTGAATGCTCAACACTTTGGCAGACAGGAATAGCTGTTGATTCTCATCGGCAATGTGGACGGTTTGATTAAGCGGTACGTATGGCGAATTAACCAAATCAATGTCGTACGTTTCGTTTGGGTGGTTATACTTTTTCAAGTCTGCCAAAGCCGCTTGCAAAAGTTCCGCCTGCGATTTTGAATCAAACGTTTTAACCCGATTCCAGTCAGACTGTGTTGGGTTAGGGTTGCTGTTGCTTAACAAACGTGAATATTTCTGCACAGCAATGGTATCGTGCAAGAACCCGTACTGATCAAGCACAAACTGTCCCGTTGGATCAGTCCATTTGTAGCCGATCAAGTTGATTGGGTCCTGATTAGTTGATCCATTCGTACTTTCTGGCACCGCTCCATAAGCCTTGATAGATGTTTCCATGTCATAGGTATCGAGATGCGTGACGATATTGTTGATGTCCTTATTCATTTCAAAGGAAATCAAGCTGTCACCGGCCGTTTCATGCCGAATGTTAATGACACGCTTAACCAAGTTGGTTCCAACAAACTCAAAGCCAAAACTAAGCACTGCATCAAAATCTTTTGCCACGGCAATAATGCGAGCCAGTGAAGTTGCTTCCTCAGTCCACTCAAGTGTTCGAACATCGTCAGGAAATTCGTTGATGCCAATCTCCCAGCCAGAATCATTTGTAAACCTTGTGATGTAGTCAGCGATCGTATATGGCTTGTCGGCCTTGAAGGCGCCAACGGTTTCGTTAATCAAGTCATTACCCGCATCGCTGGCAACAATTGAGTGAATATGGCCTAGTGAATCATGGTCAACCGATTCAATCACCATTTGGTGAGCGTTGCCTTCTTCATCTTGATACATGATGAAGTTGGTTGCTTTAGCCATCTCATTGACTGCTTGTTCCTGATCAGTCGTGAAGTGAATATCAAGAGAAAGCTCGACCGCAGGACGATTGTCAACACTTTGTGTTTCGATATCGTTGTCAATTCGCCATTCGCCTTTGCCATCAGTCGACCCAACACCCAAAATGTTTGATTTTCGATCTGCAAAGTAATACTCCATTTATAGCCAGGCCTCCCTTATCTCGACTTCACACGCAAATGGTTGTGCCCAGCTCGAGGGCGTGATAGCAATCTCAGTATCGCCGGGTGGCAGTTTGAACCGCTCCCATTGATTGCCAATAGCATGAAGAGTGCGGTTCTCAGACCCATTCAAATAGGTCTTAGCATTGGCAACATCGATGGTCAGTACATCGCCATTTGAAAACCGGTTCTTGATGTTTGTCCACCAACTTACGTGTTGCCAGTCAAATTGAACCGCAATCAATTTCATCGCAGCTTGTCCCCATGTGTTGTTGCGTTCAAACCAAACGGAAAATGCTTCAACGTTCTCACTAATCATGTCTGGACGAGTCAAAGGTGGCAAAGAGACGGTCATTTCACGACCGCTTTTGCCATCCCATGGAGAGACTTCAAAATTAATGCTCGAGCCGAATCTGCTTAATCTAGCTTGCATGAACTTATCATTTGTGAATTTCGATCGATCAAGCGATATGGTTCCTACTTGCTGGTCTTTAACATAACAATCGACCTGAATCTCGTCTTTGACAGCATTGTTGTCTGTGACCACCATTTGATACTGAACTTTGCCACCAGCCTCAAGTGTTAACTCCATGCGGCCCAATTCGGACACTGTTGTCTCAAAATGGAGCATCATAGATACGGTAAAGTTGTTGTTGCGCGTATTTTGGCTTGTGGCGGTAATTGGTATCTTGGCAGCCGGGCCATTCCAATAAGTCCCAGTTGAAGCATATGCAGGTTCCATATGCGGCCCGTTGTAGCTGTCACTGGCATAATTGATTGATCCAGTCTGCTTGTTTGGTTTGCTTGAATCACCGCCCCAATTCGGATTGTTAGTGGCTGATTGATTGTATATCGTGCCGGATATTGGTGCTGAGAAATTTCCGTTTAGCCCTTTCTCCGACACATCGGTGGTATATCCATCAATTTCTTGCGTGCCAAATTGGAGAATACCCGGGCGATCATTAACAATCCCAACCATGCCGTTATCTGCATGCATGGTGGCCGTAATAACCGGTTCAACAGGATAGGTACCACCATTGTGTACCGTGATGGTATCGGAATAGTATGCAGCATCTGCTGGGTTGGGGGACCACGTGGAGTAAGTGGTGCCTTCCTCTAGTTTGGCTTTGAGATATTGATAGGTGCCAACATCCGTTTTTTGGAAGGCCCACGCAAGTGTCACCTCAATCTGAGCTGCTCCAGTCGTCCCCGGGTCGGGCCATGTGCAGACAATCGTGCTGCGCTGATTTGCTCCCATTTGTGTGGTCACAGGAAACCCAGGCAGCGATACCCGATTGCCATTGATGTCATTCGCCCATATTTGGAAACTAACAGCAAAATCAGCCCGCCCAAGCAAGACCGTAGCTGCATACTTTTTCCCAACGGTAGGATTGTTGAACGATCCAAGCTTTTGAATATTCCAACCCGACCCTGTGACTGATACTGGGTCGGCGCTTGTGCCTGCCATGAGATTCACTGGCACGTCCTTGTAAGGCATATTGTCAAACGTCTTCGTGGCTACCGAGTGCGCAATGCCATCGGGAACCAGAAAATTAATAGTACCAGTGCCAAGAAAATAAGCCCGGTCCATGTCAATCTTGCCATCAACTTTTGCATACCAAAATTCATCAGGGCGATCATCAATGATTAGCTTCTGAACATCAGTGCTATAAAGTAGTGGCGCTAACTGCCGTTCAAATTCACGACGAGATAGCGCCACAAAATCATAAGTTACTGGAATGATTCTAGACTTAAGACGACTATTGATAAGCATCTCACCATCGCTAATTCCAACAGAATGGGAAGTGTTTTCAATCTCTGATGTAATTCCCCTAGCAGCACTAAACTGCAGAACGGAACTACCAATCTTATGTCCTCCAAATATCAAGTTCGCCAATTAATAAACACCCCTTCCATGTCTTTCTCTGATTGTGTTTTGCTTATCCAGCTCATTAATTGTTGGGTACAACCATTTGCCAATTTCGCGGTTATTTTCAAGCACTACTTTGCCTTCAGTACGTTGTGTATGATTAATCTGATAAATTGTTAATTCGATCAGTCTTGCAAGCAAATCCTCAACACGACTATTGCTACCACTAGAAATGCTGGTAACAAAGGTTTGCGGATTCAATTGGTTTATTCTATTAGCAGCGCCTCCGAAGTCTGTGGTGCCACCAGCAAAACGTGGAATCGAGTAGTTTCTTGCGGACTGCATGGCAGTTTCAATTTTTGTATGTCGAGGAAGTGGTAAGGTAACATTTCGCCCATATGCCACAAATTTTGCTCCATTTGGTAGTGTGACGACCTCTTGATAACGAGTGCCAGATGCGTCGTTAATAGTTGCTAATCCACCGGTAAAGTTTTGAGTGCCTCGTGCAAACTTGCCACTGTTCAAAAGTCGTTGTACAGCGGGATCAATATCTGCACTAATCCTGAATGTTTTTGTGATGGTAGCATTGCCACCGAATGCAGCAACCGCATTAACACCAATTTGTGACGCTGATGAAACACCATCTGCGTTACCATTGAAAAACATCATAATCGGTACTTTGCTGTTAAACGATGTTATGCTACTTTTACCTGACTTAGATGCTCCATCAACGCTTCCCGAATTTCCTTGGAAGAAACGCATGAGAGGATTTGTAGCGTTGAAGCTGCCTATTTCTTCCTTTCCTTTTTCCGCATGATTTGTCACGCTGCTTGAATCGCCGGGAAACAGTTTTAATCCCGGCAATACCTCGTTATACTTAGCAATACTCGTTCCGCCTGAAGATGATTCATGTTTAACCTTACTTGCATCGGCAGGGAACAGTTTTAATCCCGGTAGAACTTCGTTGTATTTCTGAATGCTCCCTTTGGCTTCTTCTGTTTTTCCAAGCACATCAGTATTATTTGCTTTTAGCCCTTTTTCGTTGGGGTTCTTAAACAAATTATATTGATCAATTGCAACTCCAGCTTTTTCCAATTTTGTACGAGCATCGGAATCGTTCATCAACAGACTTTTGGTAGAGTTTGGAAGGCTGTTCCAAAGACCGTATTTAACAACCATATCGGCTAAGTCGGATTTGCCTTTGGTCTGCATAATAGCAGTTTTTTCTTCTATTGATAGGCCATTCCACTCTCCGGCTTTGATCATGGCCTGGACTAAGCCTGCAGAAGCCTTATCTTTAACGATTGCTTCTAGCTGGCCAAGAGTTAATCGATTCCAGTCATTTGCTTTATCAATAGCAGCTATCAAAGAGCTGGTATCGCCCTTTGCTACAGCCTTGATTTCTTTTGGTGTAAGTGTATTCCACAAATTTAGCTGATCAATAATATCAGCGATGTCTTGCTTGCCAAAAGAAACTAGGGTTGCATATTTCTGCGTATTTGGAAGCTTGTTCCAAACTCCCATGTCAAAAATGATGTCTTCAAGATCTTTCTTGCCTTTAGCATTGACAATCGCTTCTTGAACTTTTAAGTCGAGCTTCTGCCACTCGCCGGTTTGCTGAAGTGAAGATACTAATGGCACTGTTGCTTTATCCTTAACAATGGCTTCTTGCTGTTTCAAGGTGAGATTGTTCCAGTCTCCACTCTTGACTAAAGCATTTACTAAAGGCGTGTAATCGCCCTTCACAATTGCTTGCTGATCCTTAAGCGACAGACTATTCCAGGAAACAAACTTATCCATAATATCAGCAAGTTGCTCGCGTCCCTGAGTACAGATAATTGCATTCTTTTCGGGAACGCTCAATTTCTGCCATTGTTCAGATGATGCCAGCGCTTCGACAATCATTTGCTTGGCATTTGATGTAATCTTGGCGTACTTGAGGTCAAAGACAAGTTGCTTCCAACCTTTTTTAGTGCTGGCCGTATCTTTCAACACTTCAGGAAGATTTGTTTTAACTTTTCCTGTTTTGGTGTCAAATACAAGATTGTTCCAGTGGTCACCTGCCTGTTGCGCAGCTTTGCCAAATCCTTCAGTTGCCGCCGCAAAGTCGCGATTACTCTTGACGCCTTTCGCCATAGCATTTTCGTAACTATTCATCGCAGACTCTGCTTGCGATGCTGTCAGATGAAAGTCAGTTTGCAGTTCCGCTAGCATTTCGGAGCGAGACGTTCCCTGTGCTTTCATGGCTTGGATAGCACCGGCATAGAGGCTCTTCATCTTATTCTGGTGATCGCGTTCTAAACCTTCTAAAGCAACGTGACGCATGGTCGCATCATTATTGAATTCTTCATTAATTTTTGCTTGTTGCGACTTGTATGCACTGTTTTCTTTGTTAGCAGCGTTCCACATATCTTGATACTGCTCTAGGGCAGCACTCTTAGACATTCGTGTTCTCTCACCAAGGACAGCTTTGAGCACATTATTCTGTTGTGATCCAGAAATCTGTAGCGTCTTGACAGCCAGTGCGGCATTTTTACGACGGTAGTTATCCAACAGTTGATACTGGTCAGCCGTCATCTGTGCTCCGCTCTTGTTAAACGATGCAGTAATGGCTTGGGCCTTTTTGTTGTTGCTTTCCATCTCTTTGATTCGCTTAGCGTTAGCGGCTTTTTCCTTAGCGGCCTGCTTTTCAATGTTGTCTGCGGCTTCACCGCCGAGGCTTTTAGCCAATTTCTTTGCTGCTGTCTCAGACTGATCAGCGGCTTCTTTTGCGGCCTTCGTTAAATCATTGAACCCTTTAGAAATCGTCTTAGCATTCTGGGTGACTGTGTGGTTTGTATCATCAAAAGCACCAGAAATTTCCCCAGAGGCATCTTTCATTTTGGAAGCAGATCGGTCGGCATCGGCACCAATATCAGTACCCCATCGTGAAGTTCTGTCAGCAGACTCAAGAGCCTTTTTGCCCCACAATTCCCAGATGGCTACACCGGCACCGACGACTGCTGTCACGCCTAAAACAACTGGGACGATTGGCCCCAATGCCGCTAGCAAACCTGTTCCGCTCGCTGCGGCTCCGCCCATGGCCGCTCCCATTCCAGAAGCACCATCTGCTACCGCAGCCGCTGCAGGTGCAACCTTCAGTGCTTCAAAAGCTGTCTTACTAAACCCAGACTTGAGCACATCCATTGCAGTCCCGCCAATTTTTGCGGCTGCGGATGCTCTCCCAATGACTCCCGCAATTCCAGATATTCCTTTGCTCAAAGCAACAACCGGCTTAAGAGCTCCACCGATAAGAGAACTCACTGGCCCTACAACTGCCGCAAACGCTGCAAATTTGATAATGGTTTGTTGCGTACCGCTGTCCATTTTTGAAAAGGCATTGACAACATCGGTTGCTGTTTTGATAAGAGGAGTCAGCGTCGGTAGAAGTTTTTGACCTACTTCAATTCCTAAAACATGAATCGACTCTTGAAATCTCTTCAATTTGGCGGCATCCGTATTGTTTAACTGGTTAGCAATTTTGGCAGTTGTTCCGCTAGCATGCTCAGCTTCACTGGTATATTTGCGTAGCTCACCGCCACCTGCACTAATCAAGGCATTCATGCCGGCTTGCGCTTCAGTGCCAAAAGCCAACGCTACTGCAGAAGCACGTTGCTGGTCCGTCCACCCCTTAGTGTTATTCTTGATTTTGTCAAGAATCTCTGGAAGAGTTAGCGTTCCTTTTTTGAAATCAGCAACAGATATGCCTAATTCACTAAAGCCTTCAATGTTTTGCTTAGAAGGCTTCAACAGTCTTGTTAAAGCACCACGTAATGCTGTGCCAGCAACTGATCCTTCAATCCCTTTGTTGCTCATAATACCAATAGCAGCCGCTGTTTCTTCGAGTGAAATACCAGCAGCATGAGCAGAAGGGCCGACATATGTCATTGCCTCGCCCATATCCTGGAATCCTGCTGCAGTAGCGTTCGCAATATAGGTAAGAGCATCTGTAACGCGAGACGTGTTTTTAAGCATGCCCGTTGTTGATTCTGTCTTTAGACCAAATTGCTCCAAAACGGATGTAGAAACATGCATAACATCGTTGAAGTCATCGCCAGACGCTTTTGCCGCATTGAGAACTGCAGGCATAGCGCCTAAAGTTTGCGCAGCGGTATAGCCACGTTTGATCATTTCTGACATGCCGTCGTTAATCGCAGCCGTGGAAATGCCATATTCAACCGACCACTTTTTAGATGCTGATGCTAGTTGATCAAGTTGCGCACGATACTTAGCAGTAATCGCACCCCCATTTGTTAGCAAAGGTCCCATTGCTTGAATTTGGCTGTTGAAATCAATAGCAGATTTAGCTGCTGCCACAAACCCAATGGCAATTGGAGCAGTTACCGCCCTTGTCATCGTTGATCCGAAACTGGTTAGTTTAGAGCTTGTCTTTTCGGTAACAGATGCAAATTTAGAGGCGCCGTTTGATACTTTAGTCCAGCCGTCACTTTGCAGTGCAATCTCTTTGCGTAAGGCCGCCATTCGATTTTCATTTTGAGCAGCAGCGGCAGCAGTTCGATTATACTGTGATGCAGCATTAGCTTGCAGTTTTGTCGCACGATTAATTTCTTCCTGCGATGCAGTCTCACTTTTATTAAGTCTTTCAACCGCTTTCGAATTTTCATCATACCGTTCTCGCTGTTTCTGAAGCTGAGCTTGGTAGTTCTTTGACTGGCGGCTCAATGTGTCATAGGTTGAACGCATGTTGTTGATAGACTTTTCAGAGCCCTTAAACGCAGCATCTTGAGCCCGCAACTCAGCGGCAGTTGCTTTAATTGAAGAATTCAAAACTCGCTGGCTTACTTGAAACGGATCAATGTTCAAACTAACAGTAGCCGCAATTTGTCCGAGATTTCCTAACATGTTTTACCTCCCTTCATAGAATTAGAAAAGGAACGGAAAGGCCTTGTCGATCGTGGTCTCCCGTTCCTCGTAAATCTGGTTAAGCTTTTCAATATCGCGGAGCGTCATAGCATCAACGTCAGCTAATCGGTAGCCTTCAGAGAGCCTTGCTTTGTAGAAGTCGTCAAGGTTGCTAATGGCTTCTTTGACGTCCGCTTCGGTGATTTTTTTGCTGTGTCCTTCTTATCCTCTTCACCATCGCTTAGAGAATCGCCAATGGCATCATTGATTGAATCCAGCGATTTCAAAGAAATAGACGAGCCATCAATAACATCATCGGTAGTAAACTGGTTTTTCCAGAAATCAACCGCAAATTTGGCTAAGTTTTTCTCGTTCTCATCGTAATCATCGTTTGAAGGGCCATCTTTACGGTTTAGCATGCGCAGCTGTTGTTGCTGCACTTTTAAGGCGTTCGTGGTATCACGTAATGTTGGCTCTCCATTTCGTGTGAACACGCAAGTTTCGCCTTTGATATTTAGTTTAATTTGATATGCCATGCTTAATCTCCTTAGGTATAAGCCGCCCGCTGTTCGCGTATTGTGCATTTACAAGGCGACAATGATAGAAACGGCTCCAGCTAATGTGTGATCTGCGAATTACAAAGCCGGTGTAGCGGGAGTAATAGTCGCGTCTTCAGCAGTCTTAGGAAAAACATATCCATGGAACTTATCAAAATCGAATCCATCGTTGTCTTCACGACCAATCAACACAACATTGCCAGTATCTTGGTCACCACGAGGAATAAATGAGCCTTCGATGCTGTCAGCACTTGGATCTGGTGTGCCGTCAACAGTCTTGGTATCAACGCCCGGAAGTGAGAACATTCCCTTGAGCATACCAACCCAAACGTATTTACCATTTGAGAGCTTTGTACGGAACAAAGTTGCGGCGTAATTAGGGCTAAGGTTCTTTGGATATACTTCAACCCCATTAACAACCTTAATGCCAAATAAATCAGACTTCATCTGTGAATCCACATCGTACATTTCGATTGTTTCGGTTGCTTCTGTGATACCACCAGAAAGAATCAAGTACGGGCCATCATCAGCGGACAGCGTCTTTTGCTCTGTTTTAATATCCAATTTCACACTAGATAAGCCTTGAATCTTGCGTGTGCTTAGTACAAAGTCGTCATCACCGACAACCCCGTATTCAAAGGCCGAAGCCCCAAATTTTGCTAACTTCTTATTAGTTGTAACAGCAGTATCTGCCATATTAAAAATCCTCCTTTAGGAAAATAAAAAGGGCTAGCCAATCGGCAGTCCTTGAAACTGAAAGTATCCTGTTGTCATACGGAGGGCTGGGGTATCACCATCAACGTAGGAGTTGCGATAATACCTTTCCCAGCCAGCCGCATGTAGTGCTTGATATATCTGTGTTTCAATTTTTTCTTGTTGATCCCAGTCCGTTTTGTCCACCCAAAAATCTACTTGTACTTTCGGATACTCTAGGATTCTAGAATCGTCAGCATAATCAGCAGCATCACCGGGCAAAGAAGTGATTCTCACCCATGGAGCTAAACTTTCAGGAGTTACGCTAGTCTGGTTATTGAAGCTTGGAGTGCCTATATACACCTTGTCAGCAATATCCAAATTGGCTGACAGGATGTCATAAACACGTTTTTCGGGTGCCATTACATCCCGCCTTCCTTCAAGTGACTTAGAAAAGTAGCAATAACAACTGGCCGCATGACTTCTTGGGTTTCCTCAATGAAATGTTGCGGGTCCTGCATTGAAGTGCCCGAGTTTGGAAAGTGAGCACGCCAGCCAGTATTTTTACCATATCCAACATCTACTTCTGTTACACCACTCGTTTCACGGACACTTGAAAGCTTGATGTCATCTCTCAGATGTCCGCTCATATCCGTCTCGCCGTCCCACTCAGGCGTATTGCTTTTTAGCTTGTCGGCAAACTTTTGTGCGCCATCTCGGACAGCCGCTCGAGCCTCTTTTGCAACTCCAAATTGGAGCTTGTTAAGATTAGCAAGCAGTTCAGCATCCCCTGTGACTTTTACGCCCATCAGCTCACCGCCTTTGCCGTAATCGTTGTCAGATCGCGCCTCTCGTAATCAGGATCAAGCCCTGTGATTTGATATTCATTACCACGCCATTGAATTCTCCAAGTTGGTTGTATTTCCTCTGCGGTCAAAAATCGCACTAAAAAAGTCGGGCTGTCTTTGCGAGTTCCCAACTTTGTCTGTGGATCATTTGCTTCTCTGATTGGCACCTTAGGAACTTCCGCCCAAACCGTCATATGCTTAACAAGCACACCATCAACCGGAACTCCGTTAACCTTTTTTGACTCATAGCTGACGAACGCAATTCTCTCAGTCATTCGATTAGTTCGCATCAGGATCACCATCCTCTTCCGGCAATTCTGAGCGAAGCTGATTGATGATATTTGTGGTTGATGTTTGCAACGGAAAGCGCATGACTTCAGCACCCATACCTCGGTAGTCATAGTCTTCCTTCACTTGCTTCATAAGTGCTGTGAAAAAACGATCCCGAGTTTCTGGATTGCTTAGAAATTGTTCCGGATTTGATCCAAAACTAATAGCCGAACTGATTTCACCACAAGCGTCATGCACCAGTTGCATAATCATTGGGTCTTCGATTGTCTGATCAACTTTCAAGTACATTTTCAGAACCTGAAACTGTTCATCAGTCAGTGGGCTTTTGTCAAGCGTAGTATCCGCCAAGATTAATCACCTACCCAGCGTTAACAGTAACGGCAAGTGTTGAGCTGATGCCATTAGTGCTAAATGTGATTGTCGCTGTGCCCGCTGCCAGATTGGTAATGGTGTAAACACCATCGGACTTCTTAACAACCGTAGCGACGCTTTCATCGCTCGACACAGCTTCGACTGCTTGAGGAGCGCCATCAGGAGTGACTGTCACCGTGATATCTTTTGTGGCACCGACACCACCCGTAAACGTTTTCTGGCTCAAAGTCACTCCGTCAGGCGTTACGCTTTTGGGGTATATGTGAGGAAGTACCCTGCTTTTTCGTCAGCAACAGATACACCAAAGCGCATTCCTGCTTGCAAGAATTGTCCGTAAATCTGATCATCAACCCAGCGAACCATGAAGTCTGCGCGGTTAGCAAACAGAATCGCCCGCTTGATGTCACCCAAAAAGGCGTGTGCTTCGCCTGCTGCACCCAAAGTATCATCAGATACAACAACAATCGGCATACCAAGAACGCTCTTGCCAGACGGGGTCAAGATGCTATCTTGTAGCAAGTAGCGACCATTGCCATCTTTAACTGTGTCCAAGAAGTTGTAAAAGCTCTGGGACGCGATGATGACACGTGAATATGCCGGATCTAAGTCCACATTGTTGATGTGCTTCAAATCATCAACGGAGGTAATGCTCTTTGGAGTGAATCCCTTCAGCAGAGTTGCAACGGCACTGTTAGTCGTGTTGACCTTGATTTGTTGCGCGTTTTGAGCAATCAAGCCGACCAAATCAATCGCAGAATCATCAATTGATTCCTGCGAAATTGGCAACGCTTGCCGGTAGGTGTCTACTGACCAGTTGACAGGCTTGAAATCAGGCTTAGCCATTGCCGGGTTCTTTTCCAGTTCAGCAACGGTTGCCATCTTAGTAGTGGCATTTGCAACCGTTGGATAAGTTCCCTTTTGTGTGGAGGCTTGGAAGACATTAGTGAATGGTTTCAGGTCGACCACTGTCTGCAATTCACGCTGTGGTGTATTGACAATAGTTTCTGGAATGGTCGATGCAGCATCTGCAGACTTAACCCCAGCGTTAACTGCATCACTGGCATCAGTAGGATCAGCACGCAAAACCGCAAAGGTACCAACGTCTGTTTTTTCAAAATCAATGCCTTCTGTGTTACGGCCACGGCTGTGAAGATAGGCATTCATAGCGGTGCGATAATTCTGCTGTTCAGGTTGCCGTTTCTTCTTGTCGCTTGGCTGTTCATTGCCTTTCAACGCAGCCTCGTATAAGTCACGTTTTTCTTCAAGATCTTTGATCTCTTTGCCAGCTTTATCATACTTGGCACGAACGCCTTCTGCCTTCTTCAGGTTTTCCTCGGAATCTTCACCTTCAAGTAAAGAACGAAGTTCTGTCTTCATAGCTGGCAACGCTGAACGCTTTTCATCAAGTTGCTTTTTAACAGCAGCTAATTTTTCATCTAAAGTCATCTAGTGACCCTCCTTATTTTTTGTATAAAAATAGGCACCGATTATTCGATGCCCTTGAGCAATTCCTCTTTATTCAGTTGATAAAGCATCTTGCGCCGCTTAATTTCCCATTCTGGCGGCTGATCTAGCGCTTTTATCTGTTCCAACGATCGTGCTCCGACCTTTACCTCAGTGTCTGGATAAGCAGGTGTTGTCACCGGCGAAACATCAAACAGATGATCAATGTTGTTGATTGTGCGCTCGTATTTAACCCCTCGTTCGCTTGACTTTTGCCACTTTTGCGCGTCTTTGTCTGGCGCAATCGTAAATGCAAAGCTTGACTGACTGATAATCCCTTGCCGGACGTTTTCTAGTAAGTCACGACCGAGTTGTGTATCTGGTGGCGTCAGAGTGTACTTAAGTCCAGTGTCGTCAATGGTCAGTTCCAAATTAACGCCAGTGCGGCCTAACACTTGGTTTTGATCATGGTTAAATAGCGCCACGACATTGCTCATATCAGCATTGTCGAGCGCATGGCGGTCAATGTGCTCACGAAAACTAAATTCACCGCCGCCCATGATTTCAGATTTCCGGTCAAATTTAAGCGCATAACCTTCGATGACAGTTGGATGTTTCTCATCCCCATCACGAATTTGCATGGGTGTCGCTGTCATTCGCAGCTCCTTTGTCATTAGCATCACCTCCCTTCAATTGCGATGCGTGTTCAGCTTGATATGCTTCCTTTTGATCAAGGAACACTGTGTTAAGTGTCGACTGAATACGATCCATGTTCGGGTCTTTTAACGGTTTCTTTCCAAGCTCCGCACGTCCCTCGTTTCCAGTCCACAGTCCGCCATTAACTGCTGTATTGACGTCAGCAATCGGCAATCCGTTTACTGATTTTGTGTCAAAGCCAATGCGATACTGATGGCGCTGGTTGTCATCAAGCAACTTTAGTTCAAACTCGCTTGTAATCGGTTCAAAGTAAAATGGAAGATCATTGCGAATATAGTCATCAGCAAGCTGCTTAACTGACTGATTGGGACTGTTTTGGGCTAATCGATACGCTGGCACCCGTAAAGCCTTCGCAATCTGCGCTGTTGAATAGTTATTGCTGTTAATCAGATTAAGAACGTTGGTATCAACTTCCAACGGCTGATAATCCATCGTCGCGTCAACTATAATTGGCGATCCAGCATCAGCACCTGCCTGTGCCCTTTCAAAATCTTCACGAATCTTCTGGCGTGCTTCGGCAGATAGGCGGCTCTCTTTTGCTTTGATAATTGAGCCTTTCAATCCGCTCTTGAAGAACTTTTGAAGCGTGGAAACACCGGATTCTTGAAGTCCAATCTCATCACCTAAGGAAAGTAGCGGCGAGCGGCCCATGATGGTGTCATATGAAAAGAACTTCCAATGAATAACATCCTCAAAACTGCAAACTTTTTGAACACTTGCGTTGTATGGTGTGAATCGATAGACAAGATTCTCGGGATCGCTTGTGTCCACCTGCGTCTGTGATGGGGCATAGAACTCAAACATAGCTGGTTCGTTGGTTATCGGATCGCGCACAATCCGCGAATAAGCATTGCCAGTCAAAATTGCATTGACCATCATGGAAAATTTCCACTGATATGCTGATAAACGTTTGTTAACCTTTGTGTTCATCAGATAATCAATGTCAGACAAGTCTATCACTTCATCGGTTGAGCTGTCAGTAATCACTAACGGGAACCGGCTGACGTCACCAGCGACAATTGATACTGCTGTTAGCACATCAGAGTTGCGTAACGCTGAAATCCCAAGATAAGCCCCACGAAATGACGGAATCACCCCTGAATCAAGCAAATTATCAGCCCAATGGGGATCTGCTTCTGTTGCAAGTCCTCGAAATAGCTTCATTCAATCACCTCCCTTCGTTATCAGGAAGCAACAGAATAAAGGCGAGAACAAACAACAATCCGCCGCAAACCATGAATCCAGTAGGCCTATTGATCAAAAAAGCCCCATATCCAGCTAAAATGAAGCCTAAAACAGTGGCAATTCCAGCCATATTTGCGCCAAGAATTCTAAAAAAGTTAGCTAGTTTTCCATTCACTTTCTCACCTCCTAGAAGCCAAAATCATCGCTGAAGACACGCTCATCGTCCAAGTAGTTGTCCAAGTCTTCCTTGAACGCGATGGCATAAGCATCAAGCGTGGCATCAATCATGTCTATTTTGTTAGCATACTTATTCTTATTAATACGGACGCCGTTGTTGTCAGACATTAGAACCGCGTTCATTGCGGCGGCCTGCATAATGCGATTATCTGAATGCTTTATGCGACCGCCTATAACATCATCGCGGAACTGCTTAGTTGGCATTGACAGTGTCAGCGTTCCTTGTCGTACCTGTACCATCGGCCACTCAGGATGATTCTTCTCAATTGCCGTTAGCATTGGTCCAAATTGATAAGGGTCGTACATGATACCTTGAACATCTAAGTCATTACGTTCAATGAAGTCTTCGAGCCATTCATATACCCGATCGTTGTCGATGATACCTGACTCTAAGCTGCTGATCTCTCCTTCGCCGTGTTGTTCAGCAGCCAAGTAGTCAATCCGATCCGTCTTGATTTTGTTATCAATTCCGCCTTTAGAAGCGACAAATGCATAACCATCGAGCCACCACCAGCCTTCTTGCGGGATTAACCAAGTAATGGCAAAAAGGTCGCTTGTACGACCAACATCAATACCAATCCAAGCTCTTTTGCCGCGAATATCAGGCTTTTCACTCAATTCAGCATCCTTCCAAGCATCGAAGTCTAAATAACTATCTTCAGTCGCTTGCCGCCAAATGTTGAAATTCTTGACCAGTTTTGCATTTAAACTGCCATCAGCACGTGCTTGAGATAGCTTTGTGGTCAAATAGTCGGTGATCTGATCATGCACAATATCAACGTCAAGTAGCGGATTCGATTTAATCCAAGAATTGGGGTCATCAACCTCTTGTACGTTGTCTTGTTCAGCAATGAATGCAAAATAGCGTTCTGCCGTTTCTTCACCGGACAACACCTTTTTGGCATATGGATAATTTTGTTGAAACATCGGCACGTTCATGTCGAATCCAGCCGTTGAAATGATGAACGTCAGATAACTAGGCAGTAACACCTGACCTGAGGCAAGGGTTTCAATCATATCTGTTGTTTTAGCGTTGGCATATTCGTCAACCACCGCAACATGGGGTTCATAGCCATCGACAAGTCCTGTATCACGAGAGAACGAACGAATTGTTGATCCGTCGTCTAAATTGACAAGTTCATCTCGCGTAATCTTAACCATTCGTTTGATGCCTGGGTCTTTCCGCATGAGCGCACGTAATCGGTCTTTTACCATTCCGAATACAATGCCGGCCTGCTTGCGATCATTAGCAGCGGTATATAATTGCCGTTTGTTGGCTGGATTCTTTCCGAACAGAAACTCATACAGAATGACGCCAGAAATCAAAAGCGACTTACCGTTTTTTCGTGCCATCGAAATGAACACATCGGTAAATCGCCTTATATTTGGATCATCTTTGTCAACCCAGCCATATATACTGCCAATAATGAATTTTTGAAACGGTGCTAATGGTTGTGGTTTCCCACTTTTTGGTTCTGGCAGAATCTCCATAAATTTAACAGCTTTTCCCGCTAGATTTGGATCATATCGCCATCGCCAATCTGTTCGTTTCAAGTCTTCTTGATGCCGTTTCACCGCGAGATTAACTGCCTTAGAAGTAATAAGACGACCGTCTAGCACACGTTTTATGAAATTAGGCATTGGATCCTTAAATTTTGACAATCAGCATCACCTCCATCACAGTCAGCCAAAAGTATCAATGATTGAATCGTTCTTCTGTGCTTCAGTCTTAGGCATATTCATTTGCATCCGACTGTTAACATTCAACCCTAGATCACTCGCGAGGCTCTTAATGCTTGCGGTGGCCTTATTCAAGGTGCTAATGTACGCATAATATTCATCTTGATCTCCATTCTTTAAAGCCAATTTCATGTTGACCGATGTGTTTTTGTAAACCGAATACCATGTACAATAGTTTTCCAACTCGGCGCGATCGAGATTTCTAAGTGGTAAGGTCCCCAAAGATTCGATAATTCGCTTGTATTCTTGTTTTGCGACTGGGTCAAGATGATTAGGCGGTGTTACCTGAAGTTTTGGAATGCCATCTTTGGCCATTAATTCCGCATGTAGCTTGGCTTCTTGCCGTTCTTTGGTCAAATCACCCTTAGACATTTGCAACACTTTGTATTTTCCAGCCATTCCCCACTTCACCTCCTTATATCTATAGAAAATGGGACTTATTACCCACCCAACCCCTAAAAATCGTTACAATTTGGGGTGCAAAAAAGAGGCCGACCGTTCTTCCGCTTCGAGAAATGTAACCCCCGATAAAAATGGAGGGGGGTCTGGAGGATTTCAGCCCGTTTGTTCGCCCGATAAATTTCTTTCAAAAATTCAATTTTTGTAATTTTTATTTTTTATTTTCTTGAATTTTGCAAATTTGTTTTCTGATTTCATTTCGTCAAGTTTGTTCATCACTTTGATGAGTTGACTCACATCTCGACCTTGCTTAGACAGTCTCTGGATGCATGTGTCTCGGTCAGTGTCGATGAGTATGTGTTCGACATCTCGACTAGCAAGCAATGTGTCTAGCTTCTCATCTGGATATGTCATGACTAACCACACATGGTCGAAGGTCTGCTCTGCTTTAAGCTTCCGCAGTATCAGCTCATAGATTAGCTGCACATAATCATTGGCGTCTATATTGCCCTGATGTAATGGCAGGCCTGTTAACGCCGCCATAAGATGGTCGTAATCATAGACGAGGTCATGCTGTCCTTGATGTCGCTTGACGTACGTTGACTTACCACTTGCTGGATAGCCAACGATTACTGTAATCTTCATGGCTCGATGCTGTCCCTTCTTACGCTTGGTTGTCTCACGTCTCGTCTTCCAATAGTGGCAGTCCCTGCATAAAGCCTGCAGATTATCCGCTTTCGTGCGGTCTTCCCAGTCATCTTCGCTTGGAACAATATGATCAACCAATGAGGCTTGCAGGCCACAGCGTTGGCATAAACTGTTGTCTCTAATCAATATCTGCTCACGCAGCTGCTTCCATTCATTACTGTGATAGAACCTAAGGTAGTCCGACTGCTGCTCATTCCGCACACGGTTGTACTGCCTATCCGCCTCCGATCTAACACGAGCATTTGCATCAACCAATTGTGGTCTGCCATTTATAAAGGCAAGCTTCTTACTTGGCATGGATATCTCCCGTATACGATGTGTTAGTCATGCCCATCACCCCTCGTGTAATCTAATGATGATCCCAAATAAGATAAACAACGCCAACAAAGCAATCATCACTATTAGTGGCGCGAATACTAGCAGCCAACTCCATGCGATCAAGCCGAATAGCTTGGCCATCACGAATATTAGTGTAAGCAGTAATAAGAAATTGCACATGCTAAATTGCCTCCGTGTATTGTTTGATCTTGTCAACCTGCAAGTCGCACCATTCATCATGTGTGCCGTCTGCCTTGTAGACTTTTACGACTGGCATTGAACGATAGCCTAGCTTGAGGAACCGTTCGTAGTCGTCCGCGTCTGCTGTGATGGTTGACACCGGCATTACTTGTGACAGCTTGAATATTGTTCGCCGACACTTTTGGCAGTGTGGCTTTGTGTAGATGATTGCTTGCATGTGTTTCTCTTCTCTCGATAGTTTCTCAATGATTGCTTGCTCTGTGTGGCTTACATATCCGTACCCGACTCGCTTCATCGCATTAGTTGAGTTCATAAGTACACCTCAATCGCGTGTCGTCATAAACGAACGCATACAGCAGATGTTTGCCCGTGGTGAAGCCATTCTTAATCTCATAGGGATCATTTGGCTTTGCTGTTCCAAGCTGGCGCCACATAATGCCACGATCATCTTTAAACCGCTCGCTATGATAGTGGCCTGAGTGAAGTTCGTATGTTTTTGCCATATTGAATATCTTTTTGTACTCAAATGGAAAAAGTCCTGTCAGTTGTTCTTGGCTACATCTCCGTGTGCGAGCATAATGCCAACATGCCCTAGCAAGTATGCACAGCGCCAGTCGGTTGCCAAATTGCTGTCATTGAGATCAACGTGTACTTGTGGATAGCGATCTATCAGTGCATAAAGAAAAGCGTATTCGAGATCACCTGAATGGTTACCGAACACGCTCTTGATTGAGACGTGATTGCTATATTCAATTGCCAGCGGAATAATCTGATCAAACAACTTCACAGCATCATGGAATGCCTGACGCATGTTTGCGTGATCTAGTTGCGTTCCTCTAACCGTTTGTGTTACATGAATCTGATCACTATGGAATAGATCTCCCAATTGCTCGATCACAATCTCGTTGTAGCCGTCCATGATTATCTCTCTAAGTTGACTCACCATGTCTTTTAGATCGGCGAATGTTGTCCAGCCAAAATGCAGGTCAGGCAATGGGATGACTAAGTTGCGATCGCCCGATTTCTTCATGCCGTAATTGACCGGAATGATTTTGTCGTTGAACGCTTCAGCCATTTCATTTATCGATAAGCCTTGTTTCGGCTTTACGCGAATATGAATGCTATACTGCGGAACTGTGCCGTCTTCGGTACTATGCTGCTCATACACTTTGTAGTCGCCTAAGACCATCTCGAACTTATCAGGATCGTATCCACACAACTCCATCAAAGTTCGTGGGTCTTTATTTGGCTCATGCTTGAGTCTCATTAAGGCCGTGACTGTTTGACTACCATCAGCATTAAGAGCGACTTTTCTGTCAGCGGACGGTGTCTCCCTATTTGTGCCGTCTGAATCGTATTCATTTTTCAGTGGCTTCTGGAACTCGATCCCAAGCCGTCTTGCTTTTCCCTGAAGCGCATCATAGCTAATTCCAAGTTTGTCGGCTGTCTCGCGTCTTGTAAAGCCTTCAGAGGCGAGCTTCCTAATGTCACCGATCTGTTCATCTGTCCATTGCATCTACTCGCCTCCCGAAATATAATGGCCGTGAGCAGTTTGATGACGCTGCTCTACTTTCTGATAAAGAACTTCCGTTGTTCCTGTGGCTCTCGGATTCGGCCCCGAGAGCTTTTTTGTTGCTTAAAAGATTTCAATAAGCTAAAATTAAATTGTTCCAGATAAATACTCATTTTCACTCCTCGGTACTACCCTAATCTTCTAGCTCTCGGCCCCCAACCGAGGGCTTTTTTAGTATACTTATACAAGGAATGTGCTATTATGTAGTCGTGAGCAGTAGCCGTTCTCCTCCAAGTCAATTGCTACTATTCACACATACGTTTCGTTTTTTCATCCTTTTGGCCCTTGGACTGGTCTCTGAGGGCTTTTTTGTTGCACTTTGTATAAGCTTATATGATAATTGATGTTAAAAGGAGGTAATATCTATGAGTTTAGATGGTAAAGTCGACAGCACCAAGGACAAGATCTCCGGTAAAGCAAAAGAAGTTGAAGGCAAAGTAACAGGTGATAAAGCTCGCGAAACACAGGGCAAAGCAGAAGGCATACTTGGTAAAGCCAAGGAAAAGCTTGATGATGCCAAAGATGCTGTTAAAGACACAGTAGATGATGTGAAAAGCAAGCTCAGCACAGATAAAAAAGACTAATTAACTGGCCGGCAAAGTGTCGGCTTTTTTGTTGCTTTTTTAAACCTGTACAAATCCGGTACCAGAGCTTTACGTATTTGATAAACTCATCTGCTATACTGATCGTGCAAGGCAAGCCACCCTTGCAATCACATTTACTTCCCTCATGCATGCCTTCAGCCTGGGTAGCTGGAGGTTTTTTGTTGCGACGAATTGTCAACTCAAGTGCAACTTTTTACCCATGAAGACTTCTGATGGCGTC
>OKDZ01000205.1_pt1 | contig 22549 bp, 20 predicted proteins | sample 1614811 | NCBI WGS metagenome assembly OKDZ01 (sample SAMN04436971, study PRJEB24849) | human gut metagenome | biome: human gut; feature: NICU; material: stool | host: Homo sapiens | place: USA: Saint Louis, MO | collected 2010-03-27
CAATTGGCTGCCAGCTTTAACTAGTAGTAGCAGTAGTAGCACATCAACCGCTAAAACCGGCACGTCGCAGCAACCGGTTAAGCAATTAGCACAACTTACCGAAAACGGTCAGCCGGAAATCACAATCAACAATAATGATCCCGGTTTTACGCAATCCGAATTGACGACCAGTAACGGACCATGGACGCGTTTTAGCGACTTGGATTCTTTAAACCGTGTCGGTACCGCGAATGCCCTTTTAAACCAAAGCATCATGCCCAAAGTAAAACGCGAGCCTTTGACTTGGAATCCGACTGGCTGGCATAACAAGAAGGTTCATGGTGAATGGCTCTATAACCGCAGTCATTTGATCGGTTTTCAGTTATCCGGCGAGAATAACAATCCCAAAAATCTGATGACAGGCACACGTCAACTCAACTCACCTTTAATGCAGGCGCATGAAGATGACATTGCGCATTATCTCAAACAATCCCCTCAACACTTTGTCCGCTATGAAGTCACCCCGATTTTTCGCGGCGATGAACGCCTAGCCCGCGGTGTGGCCATGCGGGCGCAAAGTATTGGCGATAACACGATTCGCTTTAATGTGTATATCTTCAATGTCCAGCCTGGTGTCACCCTCAATTACAGCGATGGAACCAGTCAGATCAATTAAGCAGCTTAAAACTCAATTGAAATAATGTTGGGATTATCTGCATAAAACGTCAACAAACGTCGCATATCCTCATTGGCTTTACTTTCAACATGCAACGTCATCTTGACTTCATCGCCTTCATGTTTAATCGAAACGTTTAGGACCTTAATGTGATACTTACCCAGTGTTTGTCGCATGTGTTCCATATCGAACCCTTCATTACGAATGCGAATGGTCAAAATGCCATTATCGCCACCTGGTAACCACCGATAATGATGATGCAGCAACACCTGAATACACAGAACCAAAACAGTCGCGGACAAGCCGATAATATAAAGCTTGGCGCCGATTGCCATCCCCACTGCAGCCGTCGTCCAGACACCAGCGGCCGTGGTTAAGCCATTGACATTATTGTGCCGCACTAAAATCGCACCGGCACCCAGAAAACTGACCCCACTGACAATTTGCGCTGCCACCCGGGATGGATCCAGTGCCATATTTTTCAAATTTAAAATATCAAAGAAACCGTATTTAGATACGATCATAATCAACGCAGAACCTAGCGCCACAATCATATGTGTCCGAATGCCGGCGTTTTTGAAGCGGTTTTTGCGTTCATAACCAATGGCAAAACCGCAAAATGCCGCGACCAACAACCGGACGACTAATTCAACCTGATTCAGTACTGTCATCGTTAAAAATCACAACCTTTATGATTACTTTACCACCTAGCTATGTCGATTTGATGAAAATTACGTAAAAGGACAGCTTACAATTAAAACACATGCGGCTCATGAAGCCTTCCAGCCACACTGATAACAACCCCTTCTAACACCTCACGTGCGCCCTCAACAGTCGCATGCAACGAACGCGTTTTTTCATCTAATATATTAGCAGAACCGGCGATGAAAAGGATTGCATTCCGGCACGGCTATGCTAAACTGTTTCTAGGTTAGAATGATTCTAGTTTGGAGGCGGAAATATGACCATTGATTTACGGGACGTTCAAGATGTTTACAAGGATGCAGGCTCAGACATTATCTTTGCCACGTTTGATCTAAAACGAGAAGACCCCGCTAGTGACAAGGCAATGATTGCCGACTTGGCGGAGCATCTGCCAGCTTTTATCAACAGCATGAATATTCGTTACCCCGAGGCAAAATTAGCAGTCGCTTTCGGGTTGTCGCGCAAGGCATGGGACTATCTTTTTCCCGAAGCCGCACGACCAAAGGAATTGGAAAATTTTCAATCTATCGTTGGGCCAAAATACACAGCCGTCGCAACACCGGCTGATTTATTCTTCCATATCCGCTCGCAAAACTCGGCCGTACCGTTCGAACTAATGAGCGAGATTATGGCCATTATTGAAGCCAATACGGTAACCCTCGATGAGACCCACGGCTTCCGCTACTTTGAAGGACGGGCCATTATCGGTTTCGTCGATGGCACCGAGAATCCAAGCGCCTTAGACACGCCGGAATATGCCGTCATTGGCGATGAAGACCCGGCATTTGAAAATGGCTCCTATGCGTTTGCCCAGAAGTATCAGCATAATCTAGACGCATGGAACGACCTGTCAACCGAAGATCAGGAAAAAGCGATTGGCCGTAAGAAATTTAACGATCTTGAACTAGACGACGAAGCCAAACTGGCGAACTCACATAACGTGGTTTCTCAGGATAATGACGGCGGCGTGGAACATAAAATTGTCCGCATGAACGTGCCCTTCAGCAACCCGGCTGAAAAGATCAACGGCACCTACTTTATCGGCTATGCCCGCCATTGGACCGTCACCAAACGGATGTTGCAAGGGATGTTCGAAAAATCCGACCGGCTATTGGACTTTTCAACCCCGTTAACAGGCGAACTCTTCTTCATCCCGTCTAAATCCGTATTGGGGAAAATTGCTGACGGGGAACTATAATTTAGCACGATACCGCCATCAGGTTAAACGCTGATGACGATTGGATGCTCAGCCTCTGCCTTAACGACAAATTTGTTGTTGAGGCTTTTTTAATGTTGACATGACTAGCTGTTTTTCATGTGGACCAATCAGTAAAAAACATCAAATTCCAAATCATCGTCAAGCATTCATGTCATATAAGCTGACGTTCAAAATATTTTTTTGCCGTGCCATAAATCCTTTTAAATCAAGTCTTGTCACCACGATAACGCATTCGGTCTAGATCAATAAAGCCAGCACTTACGCCGTAGCCGGCAAAACCCGTGCTACAATACCGCCATTCAAGATGAATGAGGTGGCACAGATGAATTTAGCCGATACAGGATTTGTGATCATTGCAAGCGTTCTGGTTTGGTTTATGACCCCGGGACTTGCTTTTTTCTATGGAGGCCTCGTCTCTAAGCGCAACGTCATTAATACCATGCTGTCAGTCTTCTACATTACCGGGATTGCGATTTTACTGTGGGTGGCCGTGGGTTATGAATTGAGCTTCAATGGTAATCTTTTCGGGGTGATTGGCCAGGTACAGCATCTCTTTCTTAGCGGCGTCTCGCTTGGTACGGCAACGGTGGCTAGGATTCCAACCGGCGTTTACATTCTCTTTCAAATGATGTTTGCTATCATCACGCCGGCTCTGTTTGTCGGTGCGGTTGTTGGCCGCATGCATTTTAAGTTCTTGACTTGGTTTATTGTCCTGTGGTCCCTATTGGTTTATTACCCGCTTGTACATTTAATTTGGAGTCCGGATGGCTTGTTGGCTGGGCTTGGCGTGCTTGATTTTGCCGGTGGAACCGTCATTCATATTAACGCCGGGATTACGGCACTGACCTTGTCTGCCTTTCTTGGCCGGCGCGCGGATGAGCATACGGTGCCTTACAATCGGCCGTGGGTGTTGCTAGGAACAGCCATTCTTTGGATCGGTTGGTATGGCTTTAATGCCGGGTCGGCGCTGGGGGTCAATCAGGCGGCAATGACGGCGGCTTTGACCACATCGGTTGGCGCCGCAGCAGCCTTAGTCACCTGGATGATCCTTGATATTTGGCAAACAGGCCATCCAACCTTAATAGGCACTTGTACCGGCGCTTTATGCGGACTGGTCGGAATCACGCCGGCAACCGGCTACGTGACCAGTTTTGGTGCGGTTTGCATCGGTGTGGCATCAACGTTAGCCAGTTACTGGTTCATCAGCAAAATCAAGCCACGACTCGGTATTGATGACACATTAGACGCTTTTGGCTGTCATGGTGTTTCCGGGATCGTCGGTAGTGTCCTGACCGGTGTTTTTGCCAGTAAAACGGTGGCTCCAGGCATTGCCCACGCCGGACTCGCATATGGCGGCGGCTGGCATCTGCTGCTGATTCAGCTAGCCGGAACCATTATCGTGATTGCTTTGGTCGCTGCCATGGTCACGATTATTACGAGTATCCTTACCCAGTTTGTTGCCATCCGCGTATCGCCAGCCGCTGAAAAAATGGGACTAGACTACAGTGAGCATGCCGAACCGGTTGACGAAGAAGTCGCAGCCAGCTGGGAACAACATACGCCGGTTAGCTCGTTTCCGGATGAGTTCAAAGGCCAGCTACATGGCTTTGATCCCCGACCACATCAAAATGATCAGTGACCGCTGAATAACGTATCAGCCACTGATGGCGATTTGATTTGAAGGTAACGGGTGATATTTAGCACACCAAGTCACTTTAATTGTTTTTTCCTCGCATCATGGTTACAATGCCGCTAGTTTAACATGGCATGATGGGGGAATCATGATGATCGGATACGGATTTAGTCATGCAGGCGGGCCGGAAGTGATTGATGCGATTGACTTGCCGACACCACAACCGGGACCTCATGAAATTCAAATTAAGACTAGCGCAATCGGTCTCAATAACCGTGATCGCATGGCGCGGCAACTAGGCGGCAGTGGCTTGACAGTACCGGGATACGATGTTGCCGGTACCGTCAGTTCGATCGGGAGCAATGTTTCTCGGTTTAAAGTGGGCGATCGCGTGGTGGCGCGAACAACCAGTGCCTATGCAGAAATCGTCACTGCCGCAGCTGACATGAGCGTCTTGTTACCAGCTTCGATTACTCCGGAAAAAGGCGTAGCGGTCATTACCCCTGGTGTCACCGGTTACCGCATGGTGGAACTGGGCAATGTTAAAGCTGGTGATACTGTTATTGTTAAAGGTGCCTCTGGCGGGGTGGGCTCGGCAGCAATTCAACTCGCCGTTGCGCGCGGGGCCTCGGTCATCGGCATTGCCAGCAGCCGTCATGAAGTCGCGGTTGAGCGGCTTGGCGTTGAACACTTTGTCGCTTACGATCAGGGTAATCCCGTCACCCAACTGCGCCAGACTGCCGATGTCGTGATTAACGCTGCTATGAACGGGCTTGGTGGCGATGATGATGTCGCTATGACCAAAGACAACGGACTGATCGTTTCCGTTAGTCACACAGAACCTTTACTCAGCAGAGGCATTCGTTTTATTCATACCCGGCCACTTGGCGGATCCGAGGTAGGCAAAGCTTTGCAACTGCTCATTGATTTGATGGCACAAAACAAGCTCAACGTTCAGGTCGGCTATGTGTTGCCATTTACCCGCGAAGGTTTTGTCAAAGGGCACCAGTTGCTTGATGATCCGCAGCATGAAGGTAGAATTGTCATTCGCGTGGATAGATAAATCGCGCTATAACAATTGTGCAGCTCCTAAAGCTCTGACTGAAAAGATAGAAGGTCAGGGCTTTTATATATTGAGAGAATTGCAAGTGATTCCATTTTTATTGGTTGATACAGCCGTACAGGACTAACTAGAAACAACCATCACAAGGGGTTATAATGTCGTTATTTCTATCTTATCCACTTCTAAGTCGCGACTTCTTTTCAGGCCGCGATTCCTCAACCCCAAGGAGCCCCTCATGACTTTTAAATTCTGTCCTATCTGTGGCCACGCGCTCATCCCAAAATTGGCAGGCGATGATGGGAATGTGCCTTACTGTGAAACTTGCCAACGCTTTTGGTTTCCATTATTTGCCGATTGTGTCCTCGTGCTGGTCGTCAATGAATTTGATGAGATTGCATTGGTGAAAATGCCTTATTTGTCTGAGAAATATGCCTCTATCATCTCAGGTTATATGCAGCCGGGTGAAAGCGCTGAGGAGAGTGCCAAGCGCGAAGTTATAGAAGAACTCGGCATCCATCTGGATCAACTCGACTACGCTGGCACATATTGGTACAAGAAAACTAGCAGTCTCATGCATGGCTTTATCAGTCATACTTCCAAGCAGTCTTTAGTCACTTCACCTGAAATTTCCGAAGCCGAATGGGTACCGGCATCGCTTGCGCCCGAAAAAATGTTTCCTGATTCACCGGATAATGCCGCTTTAGCCGTCTATCGTACCTATCTGCAAACAAAACAACGTCAATAAACCACCAACTTGTTTCATCAAGTCAGCCTGACCAATAGCAAGCAGACAGGTTAATGGGGCCTGCTTGTTCGCGCCAATCAGCTTGATCAATAACCAACCGCAGCCGCCCGTTGTTAAAGTCGTTTCGCTTGTTGTCGGCAAACACCGGTGGTAGGCTAAAACACGGTGAGACTGTGATACATGGTCCGCTGTACATAAGTAACGATCAAGCAACTCATAAGGAGGCCCATGATGGCTCAGGAAATTTTGATTACCACCACCGAGAACATTCCCGGGAAACATTACGAAATCATTGGTGAAGTTTTTGGTTTAACCACTCAGTCCAAAAATGTGATTAGTAACATCGGCGCTGGCTTGAAGAACCTTGTTGGAGGTGAAATCAAAGCCTACAGCGATATGCTGCATGAATCGCGAGAAAAGGCAATTGATCGCCTGCGTACTGAAGCTCGCAAAGCAGGAGGCGACGCTGTGGTGATGATGCGCTTTGATTCCGGATCAATCGGCGGCGATATGCAAAGCGTTGTCGCATACGGAACGGCAGTCAAACTACTCGACTAGCCATCTCACCACAACGCGCTCCCCGGTGCAAAAGTCGGCTCGCGTTTACACAAAAGCCAGATTCAGCCGCGGTTGAATCTGGCTTTTAAAATCAACAAGAACGTTATCCCCTAGTGATGAGAGGAATCAAAGAACATGGCATTTTTAGATTATCACCATCAGGAAAAATGGCCGAATGGTTTTGGCCAACTTCAATCGCCCATCAATCTTTTACCGGCAACTCCAGCTGACCCGTCAACGTTGAAAATTGAAACGCCGTGGCGGGTGACGCAAGAAATTGATGACCAGGTTACGATCCGGCTTACCGGAACCGGTCGCACCCGAATTGATCAGGATCAGTGGCAATTGATGCAGGCCCATATTCATGTACCTGCCGAACACCAAATCACCAATCAACACGCTGCCGAACTGCATTTCGTCCATCAGTCAGCAATCGGTGCCTTATGCGTTGTTGCGGTTCTCTTGCCGTTGGGTCCTGACAATGTTGTGCTTGAGCAAATACTCGATCATTTTGCCGCCCATTCAACCCAATCCATTGCCCTTAGTCTGGATCAGCTCATTCCGCAACAAGGGACGGTATATCGCTATCTCGGCTCCTTAACCACGCCGCCGCTGACAGAAGGTGTTACTTGGTATGTTATCGATCAAACGGCGGTTACCATTGGCACGCAGCAATTACACCGTTATCAGCAGCTTTTTGCAGATAACCATCGGCAGCTTCAAGCGCGTTATCAGCGTCCGGTCCTGCGCAGCACATTTACCAAATTGGCTGACTAAATCGGTACTGGCCGTGCCTGCTATCACCGGTGGTTGACTAAATACCGTTGTTAAAAGGGGTAAGTCGCAACATGACACGCAAACAATCACGTCAGCACCGCTGGGGATGGCGCTTACTTTTGATACTCTTTCTACTGTTGGCAGGGAGTTATTGGGTTTGGTGGCAGCTAGGCAGTCGTCGGATTCATGCCCAGACTTACCGACAAACATCTGTTGTGACCGTGTTTGTTCCCGGCTATGCCAGTAATGGCCTAACTTTTGGCCCGATGGTGACCCGCTTCAAGCAGGACCGCGCTTCCAATCAAGTGACGACCATTACCATCAGCGCCACCGGCAACCGCACGATAACCGGCGCTAACCGGTATACCGGCAAGAATCCGTTAGTTAATGTAATTTTTGAAGACGCCAAAGCCCCGGAAAAGGAAACCCGACAACTGACTGCCTTGTTACATTGGCTACGTGCCAAGCACAACGTCACCAAAGTCAATCTTGTCGGTCATTCTATGGGCAGCAACCTCAGTTTCAGATACCTCACGACCCACCACGCTGATGCTCAGCCGCATGTAGTGAAGTATGTTTCATTGGCAAGCGAGTTTTACCGTGACCCCACACCTCAATTACAGCAATTCCCTAAATCAGTCCAAACCCTCGTCATCGGCGGTCAAATCTTTGGTGCAAGTGGCGACTGGGCCGTGAGCATCGCTGGCGTCAAGCGCTTTGAAAAGGCCTTGCGCGCGGCAAATATTCCAAGTACGCTTTACATCTATCACGGAACGCCGCTTGGTGCCTATCACAGCAGTCTGCACCAGAATCCTTACGTTGATGCAAGAATTTTGGCATTTCTGTTCACCTGACGCGAATTTCGAGTTAGCCGCTGTGCTGTTTTTACTTCAAACAACTGGACAATGTTTAAAACGATGCTAGTGTTTTCGGACTGGCATCGTTTTTTTTGGTGCCCATTAATTGAACTTATTTCAAATTCTTGTCATGACGAATTGCAGTTACGCTCACTTTCCTTTTGTCCACGAAGTTAAATATCCGCTGTCATTCACCGTCGGCATCTGACCACTCACCTTGCAATTTTGACCACTTATCGGCATCAGCGGGACGGATTCGCTCGCACTGGCTATGCTTGAATCATCAAACAAAAATGGTGATAGATATGATCCTTCTCGAAACAACGAATCTGACAAAAACATACGGTACCAAAACCGTTGTCAATGATATCAGCCTAAAAATCCAAGCTGGCCAACTGGTTGCCTTTTTAGGGCCTAATGGTGCAGGCAAGTCGACAACCATCGGCATGCTGACGGGATTAATTCAACCCAGCAGCGGCAAGATCACAATGGGCACAGCCACGCCGAATCAAGCGGCTTATCGGCAACAAATCGGTGTTGTCTTCCAAGACAGTCGCTTAGATCGGCAGCTGACTGTAAAAGAGAACTTGGAAATCCGTTCGCAAATGTATACCAAAACTGATCCGGCCTGGTTTGATCACTTGGTCGACCAATTTGATTTGACGCCAATTCTTAACCAAGCTTACGGCACATTGTCTGGTGGTCAGCGCCGGCGTGTTGATATTGCGCGCGCCTTGCTCAATCATCCTCATCTCCTTTTTTTAGATGAACCAACAACGGGCCTCGACATTCAAACCCGCCAAACCATTTGGACCGCCATCGCTTCCTTACGTGCGCAATCACAGTTAACCGTAATTTTGACGACACATTACTTAGAAGAAACCGAACAAGCAGATTTTGTCTATGTCATTGATCAGGGCACGATTATCGCCGCGAACACTGTTGGCCAACTAAAGCAACAGTATGCCGGACATCAGCTTATTGTTCGCACGCATGCACCTCAACAAGTACAAATAGCCGCAACCCAAGCGAATCTCCCCGCCCAGATCGATGGTGACACAGTGCGGGTGCAGGTTAGCCATCCCCAAGCAGCCATCACATTACTGACAACTATACAACCGCAGCTCATTGACTTTGAGTTTCGTACGGCTGATATGAATACCATTTTTGTTGCTTTAACCGGAAAGGAGATTCGTTAACATGTGGGCATTTGTCAAACGCAATTTGTTACTATTCTTTCGCAACCGCGCCGGGGTCTTCTTCTCGGTACTGGGCGCTTTAATTGCCTTTTTACTGTATTTAGTCTTTCTCAAGAAAAGTATGAGCACGCTTTGGCCACTGACACATCCCGAAAAATTGCTGGATCCGTGGTTAATTGGCGGCACCTTAACCATCACCGCTGTCACGACCACACAAAATGGTCTCGCGCGGATGATTGTTGATCGCGAAACTGGCCGACTTAGCGATTATTTATTAACTCAAGCTTCGTATTTACGTATCGAGTTGGGCTATCTGATTAGCGCCGTGATCATTGGCACCATCATGCAGTTACTTATGTTCTTTACTATGTCTGGTGCTTTTTTATGGTTAGACCACATCGCCATTTTCTGGCAATTGACCGGCCAGATTATCGTCCTTGCCGTGTTTAGCAGCTTAGTCTGGACGGCTTTCAACCTTTTGATTCTTAGTTTCGTGTCCCGGGTCACCACAATGAGCGGCATTTCGACGATCATTGGAACCGCAGCTGGTTTCTTTGCTGGCGTCTATCTTCCCATTGGTTCTGTTCCAACTGCCGCGCAAAATTTGATGAAATTGACGCCTTTTCCCTACAATGCCGCAATATACCGGCAGTTACTCCTACAGCAACCCCTAGAGTCCACTTTTTCCGTTCACCAGACAACGGCGCGTCAGACCTTTGAAAAAATGCTCGGCATCCGAATTGATCTGCATGGCCTGCTTTCATCAAGCCAAACTTACCTGATTCTAACTAGCTTCACGCTGCTTGTCGGACTGGTCATCATTCTGATAGCCAAAGTCAGTCGAAAAACAGCGCTTGTCCGCGTATAATTAATTTGATTATCATGGTTGCTTTTTCCAATATTATCGCAACACCGCCATGATTCGTTTCACTATCATGCATGCACTTTTTACGGGAGGGGTGTCAATGAAAGTTTCGTTTAAGCAAGACGCAACGATGCAGCCAGACGACCTGCAAGTTTACGTCAAGGCTGCGCAATTGTCACCAGCTGTTTTGCAGATACTGCAACAAATTCAGCAACTCGCCGACAGCCACGCAACCTTACCCCTACTCGTTGGCGAACGCGTTATTGTTTTGCCGACCAACGAGATTGTGGCTATCGAAGTCTACGGCGATCAGCTTTCCGTCCATACCCGTCAAGAAGTCTATCAAAGTCGCGGTCAACTCAAAACGGTCTTGGCCAAACTTGACCCGCAAGCATTTATCCAAGTAACGAAAAGCAGTCTTTTGAATATTAATTATTTAACGTCACTAGAAGCGTCTTTTTCCGGGAACATGACAGCCTTCATGGCGAATAACATGAAGTTAACGGTCAGTCGTAAATATCTTCCTGCGTTAAAACGCTTGTTAGGATTGTGAGGTGCCCGATGAAAATCATCAAAGATCTTATCACGGATAGCGTTATCGGTATGATGATCGGTGCGACTGTTTATCTAGGTGCGCTCATGCTACAGGTCCAACTGACCCCACCAACGCCACGCACCATCGCTGGCTTGTTTGTGATGAGCGCTTTAATCGGGATGCTCGCCCTTATTTTTGACAATGAATCCCTCAGCCTGCCTGTAGCCTATAGCCTTCATTTTATCGGCACCTTCGCCATTGTCATCGGCACCAACTATCTCATGGGCTGGCAATTTCTCGTCGGATCGGCACTCCCTAACTTTCTAATCGCCTTTTTGATCATTTACGTCCTCATCTGGCTGGCGCTTTATCTTTCCTGGCAGATCACAGCTAGAAAGATGAACCACGTGTTAAAAAAACGTCAAGGAAAATAGTCTTATCCTACTAAGTGTCGAAATATTCCCGACACTTTTTTTGCTCCCACTGCTACTATCGACACATCAGGCTGAAAAATAATCCAATCCGATTTTTAATCAGTATGTCCGTTTGCGCACCGTCTAGGCGATACAAACGCGTTCACCTGTCCAGAAACCAGGCTGGTTCACGCTCTCCAAGCCTGCAACCAGTGTTTTCCCCGGTTTGGTGCTAAAATAAAATGATCGAATCGGTCAAGCTAGGAAGTGAGTCGCTGTGAATCAAGTCGTTATTTTTGGCATCATGTTGGCCACGGTTATCGTTGGCAATTTGCTTGCTCGCCATGTCCCACAGATTCCTTTGCCATTCTTCTTGATTGGTCTTGGTGCAGCGTTGGCAATTATGCCATCCCTGCGTAGTTTTACGATTGATCCATCGGCGTTCTCCTTTGCTATCATCGCGCCGCTGCTTTTCAATGAAGGTCAAAATGCCTCACGAGGACAAATCGGCCGGTCACTGACGAATATTGTGTCACTTGCAGTCGGCTTGGTGATCGTGTCGGTCGTGATCTTAGGCTTCGGCGTCCATGCACTTTTCCCGGTCATCCCATTGAGTCTGGCATTTGCTTTGATTGCCATTGTGACCCCAACTGATGCTTCCGCTGTCAGTGCCGTTGCGCAGGCCAATCCGTTGAGCACTAGTCAAATGCAGTTGTTAAATAATGAAAGTTTGTTCAACGATGCGGCGGGGATTGTAGCGTTTGATCTCGCTCTGTCGGCCTATATTTCCGGACAATTCTCGGCCACTGACGCTTTACTCGACTTCCTGTTTGTTTTCTTTGGCGGTATTTTATTCGGCGCACTGGCAGGTATTTTTATTGTCAATCTCAGAGCCTGGCTAATCCGCATTGGTGATGATGAGCCATTAATTATGGTCGGAATTCAGTTGCTGACGCCTTTACTGGTTTATTTTCTGGCTGAAGAACTGGCACTTTCCGGTATTTTAGCAGTTGTGGCTGCAGGGATTGCCCAAGGCGTTGAGCGTGATCGCTTGCGGTTGACCAGTGCCCGCATGCAAATTATCAGTGCCAATGTGTGGGAAATGATTGCTGCCGTTCTTTCTGGGCTGGTTTTCGTTTTGTTAGGCGTTTCGCTGCCAAATGTTGTGATTGAGGCATTACGCGGGCAGGCAGGGTTATTCGGCTTGCTCATTGGCATCGGTGCTTTCATCTACGTGGCCAAATCCTTTGTTCGCTTCATCTGGAGTCGGACGTTATTGAAAATGGGCAAGAAACATCGATGGCGCAATGCGTTGATCATGATGCTCGGCGGTGCAAATGGAACCATCACTTTATCGCTGGCTTTTTCGATTCCGCAAACAGTTGCCGGTCACCATTTTGCCCTGCGCCAAGGACTCATTCTCATTGCGGCTGTTGAGATTCTCCTCAGTCTCATCGTTCCGGTCATCGTACTGCCGTTTTGCGTTTCTAAACCGCCAAAACGCAATCGCCAATTTATCTGGTTACGGCGGATGCTGGCGGCGGGCATTGATGCGATGCGCGATGAGACCGAACATCACAGTGAAGCACAAATTGTCGCCGATGCCTTAGCTCAGGAAATGATCTTAAATGACAATCCTTCGCGGCGGCTGCAACGAACGATTTTTGAAGGCACCATCACTGCGGAAAAAAGTGCCATTGAAACCTTACGGATGAACGGCACGATTACTCGCGATGAAGCCCATTATTATAATCGCTTCATTGATCTCAATGATTTCACAGCGGATCAACGACTCTGGAAAAATCTTTGGCTCCGGTTTCGTTTTTCGTTCAACATGGGCCGGATGTATAAAGCGTTTAATGAAGCCCAAAACGCCTTTTTAACCACCCCGCTCAACCTAGAGCCGATCTATTGGAAACGCCAATTTGCGGCTCACGGTGAAGATCTCTTGCCCATTGAACAGGCTGGATATACGGCGGTCATGCGATATTTGCAACGGATCGAAACAATTCAAAATCGCAGTGCGGTTAATACCATTCGGCGGTTCTACCGCGATCGTCATCGCCGGGTTCATTCCGAGTCATTTGACGGGGATGCTTTGTACGCGATGTTTCTTAAAGCCTTTCATGCCGAATACGAGTTCATTCAACAGGCTTTTACGGATGGGAAGCTAAGTCGCGACCTCATGCAGCGCCTCCAAACCCGAATCACCTTTGACGAAATCACCTATTTGAAAAATCAGGACAGTTTTATCGACTAGACTATTTTGCCTTTCTTTCATTTCAGAATATGCCCCTTGCAAAATAAAAAAATCGGCTGCAGAGAAAATTCTCTACAACCGGTTTTTATTTTGCAATTAACTCAACGAACGATCTCTTTTACCGTTTTGTCTTTGAGCCTGAGTCTAAAGCCATTTCAAGCTCATCGGCAGCCGTCTTTGTAACACTTTCAATCTTGGCTAGAACCTTACCATATGGCTTTGGATCCTTATTGATGTAGCGTAACAAGCCGGCCATACGTGCAGTCATGTCGTACCAGCTTTGGTTTGGCATGCCGGAAATTTGACCGACACGGGCATTTGGCAACACATCAATGAGTTGTTCCACCGCATTCTTGACAACCGGTAAAGCACCGCGCACCAGATCCGAATCGGCGTAGGTTGCATCAAAGATCAGCTGCATGAACCGATCCGGCTGGGAATGCTTGGAAGGGGTTGCGGCTCGTTCCGCGCGAACCCCCATGACAACCTGTTGCAGGCCCAATAAAGTAAGACGAACAAGCTGATCGTGCTGCGAAATGCCTAATTCAGGCATCGGCGTGATCCCGATCAGACTGAGCTCATCTTTGCTTAACCGCAACGCAGCATTGGCAATAAAGTCGGATAGTTGTAACCCAAGATGTTCACGCGAGTCCGCAAATTCAAACCGAACCTTAATTGGCCGTTCCAGTGACAGGGTCAAGTAACGACTAACGATATCGGCTCCCATCACGAGCTGATTGCCTTCCAACTCATTTCGATGATCGATCATGATCACAATATCATCAAATATGGTATGGACATCACGCAAGACATGGATGGTTGCCCCGATATATGGATAAAGATATTCCATTGATGGTGCAAAATCCGGGTAAGTTGTTTTACGTGAAAAGACCGTATACATGCCCATGTTTTCATGCTTGGCAGCTTTAATCAGTTGCGTCAATGCATCAACCTGTTTGCCGCGAGCTTTAACTTCATCCCCTGGCTCCCAGCCGTAAGGATAAAGCGCGTTCCGGAAACCGGCTAAGCTTTCATCGTCGCCTTCCGGTAAAATGGCGGCAATTCCCATATGCATCATCCGCGGATCCGGTCGATGCTCTTCAAAACTTTCATCAATGAAAAGACGTAATTGCTTCCCGGTTACCAGTGGCACCTCATCATGCGTTCCGTAATTGGCGCGCGCTGACCGATTCTCCGCTGACTGTGTATTGGCGGCATTGCTAGTACTGTTTGCAGCGCTACCGTTTGTGCTAGACCGATCAGCTGACGTGGATCGGATGACGCTTGGCGTGTGGGTTGTCACTTTATTAACAACAGCAGGAGTCCGGTGTTGACTGGCATCTTGATTGCTAAGCGATTGTGAATTGCTTGTAGAAGCTGATTGCGTCATGGGTTGCCAATTTTGCGGATCAGCATTGGCAGCGAAGCGATTCTGTCTTGGCCGTCCCGGTCGCCGCGTACCGTTTTGTTTGTTGCGATCGAGCCGCACATTGCGCCGATCACGCCGAACCGGTTCGTGCTCGCTTGTACTGTTGTACCGCGTTGCATCTGTTTTTCCGGTTGGCGTATGTTGCTTGGTATGGCGCACACCGTTTTCGTGGCGGTCAGTGCTTTCAGACGTGCTCATTGAATTAGCAGTAGACTGACTGTTTGCTGCCTGCGCCTGACGTTTGTTGGCCTCGCTTTGTGCTTGCTGGGTTGCGACATCAGGCTGCTGGCGAATGGTGAAACGATGATTGCGCGTTGTCGGCCGTTTGGTGGTCGGCTTTGACTCACTCGCAGTGTTAACACCACTGGTTGACGGTGATTGCCGGGTATTGCGATTCGCTTGTCGGCCAGTCGTTGTTGTGCGGGCAACTCGTTTAGTTGTCCGGCGCGGTGATTGCGGACTGGCTGAATTTTCCTGAGAATGTACAGCTGCCTTGTTCTGATCGGTGGCAGCAATACTTGTTGGCTGCGTTTGCGCTTTTGCCTGTCGAGTTGGCGTCTTTGTTGCGGCTTGCTTCGTTGTGCTTGGTTTCGTTGCTGGCGCTTTGGCAGTCGTCTGCCGTGTGCGCGTCTTAGCGGCTGGAGTCTTAGCGGCTGGTTTCGCCGCAGCTGTCTTCTTTGGGGTCCGTTTTACCGTGGTCTTTGCTGCTTCCGGGACTTTTCCCGATGCGATGATGCTTTCAATCTTTGCGGTCGTTTTACGACTGACGTTATGACCACGCAGCGCCTTTCGCAGGGTCGGTACGGATACACCAATCGCGATTGAAGCGGCGTTGGTATTCAATCCATGCTTTGCCATATAAGCATTTAATGATGTTTTTAGCTTATTATCCAAAATATTTCCTCATATCCTACTTAAATTTAAGTGTTCCGTTACTAGTTTAACGCAAAAAGTCATACGCGAACATTGCCTTAATCAAACGCCGAAATCAGCCCACTTTCCTGAGTTCTAACCTGATTGACGGCTTGCATTTACGTTTTTGACATGTCTACGTTTTGGGTTCACCTGTTTGCGAAAAATAGACTTTTCTTGTATAGTCTTCTCTTGTATGTCACAACAATGAAAGAAGCGAACTTAACATGCAACGAAAACTCAGTGGCCGCCATATGCAGATGATTGCGCTCGGCGGGACCATCGGCGTTGGCCTTTTCATGGGCGCTAGTGCCACCATCAAATGGACCGGCCCTTCTGTCTTAATTGCCTATATCATTGCCGGACTTTTTCTTTATCTCATCATGCGGGCGTTGGGCGAAATGCTGTACGTTGATCCGGCAACTGGTTCATTTGCCAAATTTGCCAGTGAATACATGCACCCGCTTTTTGGTTATTTAACTGCGTGGAGTAATATCTTCCAATTTGTTGTGGTAGGCATGTCAGAGATGATTGCCATTGGTGAATACTTCAAATTTTGGTGGCCTGGGCTGCCGGCATGGCTGCCTGGCCTGGTTGCGATCACCTTCCTTGTTTTGGCAAATCTGATTTCGGTGCGAATGTTTGGTGAATTGGAATTCTGGTTTGCTTTGATCAAAGTCGTAACCATTGTGTTGATGATCATCGCTGGTCTCGGCGTCATTTTATTTGGACTAGGAAATGGCGGTCGGCCAGTGGGGATTAGTAACTTGTGGACCCACGGCGGATTTTTCACGGGTGGCTTTACTGGCTTTTGCTTTGCCTTGTCCATTGTGCTTGGTTCTTACCAAGGCGTTGAGTTACTCGGCATCACAGCTGGGGAAGCGGAAAACCCGCAACCAACAATTGTTAAAGCGGTCAAAGACACCATCGGACGAATTCTCATCTTTTACGTTGGTGCGATTTTCGTGATTGTAGCCGTTTATCCTTGGAATCAACTTAGCGCCTTAGGGTCACCTTTTGTTCAAACCTTTGCCAAAATCGGCATTACCTTTGCGGCATCACTCATCAACTTTGTGGTGATCACCGCCGCATTATCAGGTTCAAATTCCGGCATTTATTCTGCTAGTCGTATGCTTTACACATTGGCAGATGCCAAACAGTTACCGCGAATCTTCACAAAACTAAATCGCCATGGCGTCCCTTTTTATCCCGTTGTTTCGGTCGGCGGCGGCATTTTACTCGGTGTGCTTTTAAACGCCATCCTGCCTTACGTGGCACCAGCAGCGAAAAATGTTTTCGTTCTCGTCTATAGTTCCAGCGTCTTGCCAGGAATGGTTCCCTGGTTTGTGATTCTTATTAGTGAAATCAAGTTTCAAAAAGTTCACGCCGATAAAATGACGGACCATCCTTTCAAAATGCCATTCGCACCATACAGTAATTATCTCACACTTATTTTCCTTGTGTTCACTTTATTTTTCATGTTGCTGAATCCGGAAACAAGTATTTCATTAGTAGTCGGGATTATCTTTTTAAGTTTGGTGAGCTTGCATTATTTTATCTATTATCGCCATGGAAACAGCAAAACAAAGGCGGTAATGGATCAAGACAATGACCTTTAAAGCTATGTCCTGATTGCGCTGAATGCAAATTTTTCAAACTTTCACTTGCCAGACCCCCTCACCTTGCATCTTTTCTGACATTTTTCTATGAGTGTTTTTATTTCACGGCTAATTTGTATAATGAAATTGTATGAAGCAGCCTGTGTTTGCTCATCCGGAACAAGTGGCAAACACTCGCAAAGGAAAGGGGTTTGCTTTTATGAAAACGATCAATATTGGCGATGTAACAGTTCCAATTGTCGGAATGGGCACCTGGTATTTAGGTGAAGGCAATGCTGAACAAAGCGCACGCGAAACCCAAGCTTTAAAGTACGGGTTAGATCACGGCTTGCGGGTGATTGATACAGCCGAAATGTATGGCAACGGCGCGGCGGAAACCTTGATCGGCAGCTTTTTAGGTGATTACCCACGGGCCAATATCTATCTGATCTCTAAATTCTATCCGTCACATGCCGACAAAAAGCAAATGCGAACGGCGCTGACAAATAGCTTGTCGCGACTTAAAACCGATTATCTCGACCTTTACCTACTTCACTGGCGCGGGGCTACCCCACTGGCGGAAACCCTTGAAGGCTTACAAGAGCTGAAAAAAGAGGGACTGATTCGCCAATACGGGGTCTCAAACTTCGATGTTGACGATATGGATCAGCTCACTTTGGAACCGGGTGGCGAGCAAGTCGTTGCCAATGAAGTCTTGTATAACCTACAATCACGCGGTATTGACTTTGACCTACTTCCACGCCAGAAGCAGGCAGGGATCACTACGATTGGTTACTCGCCTTATGGTTCCGGCAGCGGCAAATCCATCAAGCTAACTCCGGAACTCACCGATTTGGCAAAAAGCAAGGGCATTTCGACTCACCAGCTCCTGCTTGCCTGGGTATTGCGCAATGGTGACGTGCTATCCATCCCCCGCACTGGTGAAGCTAGCCACATGGCAGAAAACATTGCCGCAGCAGACGTCACATTTTCACCGGACGAATTAGATCTATTTGATCAAGCCTTCCCGATGCCTCGTCATCACGTACCCCTGGAAATCATTTAGTCAAAACAACGCCTCACCCCAATTACTGCTGTGTTCAGTCAGCGGCGAGCGCTTTCACGTCAGCACGAAAAACGTTATACTAATAACAATCATTTTCCAAGAAAGGATCATTGTTGTGAAAATTTTTGTTGTCGGCGCCCACGGTCAAATCGGCCAGCTATTGGTGCATAAATTACTGGATCGAGGCGATACGGTCACAGGGGGCTATCGTGACCCGCTCACCCAGACACCCGATCCGGAGAAAAATTTTCGAGCAGTCGAGCTTGATCTGTCATGGCCGGTCAATCGATTAGCAAACCTTTTCGCCGGTCATGATGCAGTTGTGTTCGCTGCAGGATCGCGGGGAAAAGATCTACTCGGGGTTGACTTAGATGGGGCCATCAAAACCATGAAAGCCGCCGAAGCCAAGGATGTCGGCCGCTTCATCATGCTTAGTGCACTTGATGCTGAGGATCCGGCACACTGGCCTGCACAATTGCACGATTACTACATTGCCAAGTATTATGCAGATGAGTGGTTAATCCACAATACGGATCTGGATTATGTCATTGTCCAGCCAACCTCACTCACGAATGAACCGGCGCAAGGAACCATTACGCTGCAGCCGCAACGCCCATCAACCATTCCGCGTGCCGATGTTGCCGATGTCTTGGTTGCCGCATTAGATAGCGATCGTCACCGCGAGACAATTAAAATTGCCACTGGCCCAACACCAATTGAAGAAGCCGTAAAAAGTTGACGCAGCACAAAACACGTGGTAATTTTAGTTTAACGTTAAATCGAAAGTGAGGTCTCGTCCATTGAAGAACGCCAATTGTTGAAATGTCCAAGTCCTGTCATCATCAACGGGATTCGTGTGGACTTTTTGACAATCGGGCGCGATCAATGGCGGACACTCCGTCTATTTTGGTCAGCCTTAATTTTGGGGGCTGACCTTTTTTTATCTGAGCGTGAACCGGCGCGCTTAGGAATCGGAGTGTAAGCGGCCTTGGGCGTGATGGCCCGGTCTTGGCCATTGCGCTTAAGGTCCTTACACGCAGATTCCTGCGCCGGTGAACGCGTTATCGTGAGCGTGAACCGGCGCGTTATCGGCCAGCATTTTCACGCTCATCACAACCCGATTTCAAAAAGCACCGAGCACCACCCGTCTTGATACCACAGGCACATCCCGGAAAGGACGTGGCTGTATGTCTACCATCCAAATCAAACATCTACACTTTGCTTACGATGGCCAAGCACCGATCTTTACTGATGCCGGTTTCGATCTTGATACAAACTGGCATCTCGGCTTAGTTGGCCGTAATGGTCGCGGCAAAACAACTTTGTTACGCCTATTGCAAAAACAACTTGATTATCGCGGTACGATCACCGTACCACTGCCGCTGCAATATTTTCCCCAAGCACTCGATGAATCTCAGGTGACATTGGATGCTGCTCAGGCGTTTAACCATGTCGCCCAGTGGCAGCTTGAGCGCGAACTCAACTTATTGCACGCCGATCCTGCGATTCTTTGGCGACCGTTTGCTGATTTATCCGGTGGTGAACAAACCAAAGTGCGCTTGGCTTTGCTTTTCATCCAGACTGATGGCTTTGCACTCATCGACGAACCAACCAATCACCTTGATCTGCGCAGTCGCCGGCAGGTAGCAGCTTATTTGCAGCAAAAACCCGGCTTCATCGTTGTGAGTCATGATCGCGATTTTTTAGATGCTGTCACCGATCACACCTTGGCCATTGAACGCCAGAAAATCACGCTATATCAAGGCAACTACACGACGTTTGCAACTGAAAAAGCGCGCCAGGATCAAACCGAAATTGCCCAAAATACCCATTTAAAAACCGAAATCAGTCGGCTCAAACAAACGGCTTATGACAAGAAACTCTGGGCCGAAAATAAAGAGCGCAGTATTTACGGCGATCGGCACGTTAAAAATAGCGGTCATAGGGGTCGCGGCTTTATCAGCGCCCGCGCAGCAAGAACCATGAAAAAAAGTAAAAACCTGGAACACCGGATGAACAAAGAAATCGAAGAAAAAGAACAGCTGCTCAAAAATCTGGAAAAAGTCGATCCTTTAACGATGAATCCGCAGCCGACCCACCAGCACCAATTGATTGTGGCGGAAAAGGTGCAACTCGGTTTTGATCAACCGTTATTCGAGCCGATTTCGTTCACCTTACACCGTGGCGATCGCATTGCCATTGTTGGGGAAAACGGCAGCGGTAAATCAACCTTGATCCGCGCATTGCTGGGTCAGTTTAACGGGATCAGTCGCGGCCTGTTAAAGTTGGCGCCCGTATCTTTGAGTCTGGTACGCCAGCAGTATGCCGATAACCGCGGTACCCTTCCAGACTTTGCCGAAACCCACCAGCTTAGTCGCGAAGCATTGCTCAATAACTTACGCAAGCTTGGTATGCCGCGCGCTGATTTTGCCACGCCGATTGAACATTTGAGTATGGGCCAGCAAAAGAAAGTGGAAGTGGCCCGCTCCCTGGCAACGCCTGCAGCGCTTTACATCTGGGACGAGCCACTTAATTATCTGGATACCTACAATCAAGATCAGATTATTGCGGCCGTCTGCCAATATCAACCAACGATGCTCTTTGTCGAACACGATGAACATTTTATCGATCAGGTTGCCACAAAGATGATTCGCCTACACCCGTTGCTATAAACGAAAATCCAAAGCTATGCGCGCGCGAGCCACAATAACACCATGTTAAGCGGTTCCATGGTATACTCACGATGAAAGCTCAAAGAAAGGATGGATAGCATGGCAGAGCGTTCTTTATATCATACCTATGTCCGTAACGAAAATGGTTTGCTTGGTGAAAGTTATGTTGAAGGCAACCAAGGATTAGCACTGGGCGTTTCCAGCTCGCTCATTGATGCGCCGGGTACCAATCCGGAGCAGTTTATCGCCTTTGCACTGTCTACTTGTTTCAATGCCACCATTCGTATCGTTCAGCATCGCGAAGGCACCGCAGAGGATTCCCAATTACGCACCCGTGTCGATATCGTCCGTGACAAAATCGGCTACAAATTCATTGTGGATGCCCAGATTCTCATGCCAAGCCACACTCGCGAAGAAGCCCAAAAGATTGTCACCCAGGCTTTAGACGAGTGTCCGGTTGCCAAACTGTTGAAAGAAAATGAAAATGTCACCTTCCGCATTGTCGATGAATTCACTGATGAGCCAACTTTAGGTGAATAAGCGCAACGCCTTCAGTAAGGTGGTTCATTCCTTCATCGGGTGTCATGAATTGAATCGCGCCATCCCAGTTTAGCGTGAACCAGAAATCAGCAATTGTTGATTTCTGGTTCGCGTTTTTTTACTTTTCCTACAAGAATTCACGACTTAGCGAAACTCGCCCGTTTAGAAGTTTACAGTGAAAGGTAAACGGAGGGCGTTTAAGATGAATAAATCATTTAACCAGTCAAGTATTTATCGGTTTGGTTTGCCACTTTGCTTAGGACTTGGTAGTTTAGCATTCTTGGCAATCGGTATTTGGGCAACCATCTTGTTACTATTCACATCTAAAATCACGACAGTTCTCATACTGGTTTTATTAGGTGGTTGGTTCGTAATCGGCTGTATCATCACAGGCGCGGTGTTGTTATGGCAACTAGTGCGCAATCCTAAGCTCGTTAACCGTAACGTTCACCGGCTTCAGTGGCTTCTTGGGCTCATTGCGATCATCATTGCGGCCATCTCGTTGCCACTTTCATATTTTTGGGCGGATACGGGTGACGCGCCGGGGGTTGTGTTTATTGGTTTGTTTCTTGCGGCAATGCCGTTTGCTTGTTGGGTTTTGGTTAGTGTTTGGCGGTGGACGTTGGGGTGAGGATTTATTTTTTGGTTTTGCGGGGATCTTCGGCTGCCTGTGAAAGGTTTGAGAATAAGCGATAACGCGCGGAGATTGGTTTTTTTGTAGGCGATTGTTTGGTTTGACTTTGCGTTCTATAACGCGCTCCCCGGCGCAGAAGTCTGCGTGTAAGGACCCTGGGCGCAATGGCCAAGACCGGGCCATCACGCTTAAGGCCGCTTACACTCCGACTTCT
>OKDZ01000227.1_pt1 | contig 19849 bp, 20 predicted proteins | sample 1614811 | NCBI WGS metagenome assembly OKDZ01 (sample SAMN04436971, study PRJEB24849) | human gut metagenome | biome: human gut; feature: NICU; material: stool | host: Homo sapiens | place: USA: Saint Louis, MO | collected 2010-03-27
AGTAATGATATGTATATTTAAAAGTAAGACGTTACTATAGTATATAATAGAGGTGAATAAAATGGCAGTATCTGCAGATTTATATAGAACCTTTTTAGGGGTAGGCTTATATTTATCCTTTTCTCGTGCCGCAAAAGAATTAGGCGTGTCCCAATCCGCCATTAGTCAGAGTATTAAACAATTAGAAGGGGAACTTAATATGCCTCTCTTCGTGCGTACTACAAAATCTGTAGGGTTCACGCCAGAAGGCAAAGAATTGTTTGATACGGTAGCTAAAGCTTTCTCCATTCTTGATAATGGTGTTACCCAATTACAAGAACGCGTTAGCCAAGCTTATGAAAGTTTAAATTTGGCTGCCACAGATACTTTGTGTCGCCATTTCTTATTGCCTTATTTCCATAAATGGCAATTACAAGAAAGTGAAATTGGATTACATATCATCAATCGTCCATCTCCTGATTGTGTAGAATTGGTACTCAATAAAGAGGCTCAATTAGCCGTGGTTAATGATTATGAGGGATTGAGAGATAATCCTCAGTTAGAGGTAACTACGCTAGCTACAATTCAAGACGTCTTTGTTGGCGGTCCTGACTATAAAGGGGCGGGCTTCTTTGATCAAGGGCGCCTTCTTAACGAGCCTATCTTGCTTTTGCATAAAGGCTCTGCTAGTCGTACATTCTTTGACGATGTGACTCATGGCGCGTGTCGTAAACCTCGCTTTGAATTAGGTAGCGTTGATGTATTACTAGACCTTGTAGAAATCAATATGGGTATTTCCATGTTGCCTAATCATGTGGTGCAACAAAAAATGCAAGAAGGGACGATTGTGCGCATCGATACAGATATTCCGGTACCAACACGGGACATTGTGCTTGTGCGCTCACGCTTGGTTCCTCAATCTGAAGGGGCTGCGAGATTTACTTCCTTGCTAGTTAATCGTGAAAGTACTCGAGATAAAATTTTATAAGAAAAAGGCATGTTTAAAGACATACTTTAGGAAACTTTCTTAAAGTGTGTCTTTTTATATATTAGTGTAAGTTTTGCCGTGCTATATTATATTCTTATAAAGCAGTTGAGTTATATAATTCATATACAAAATATTTAAGTCTTATTTGCAATGACATTTATGGGTTATATTATAAGACTTTTACTAGATATAGGTTGACCCTAAGGGGTTGTTTACGTTAAAATTTAAAGATAGTTATGCGGAGGTATGAGCACATGGAATTATTAAAAGAACGCATTCGTGAAGAAGGGATTGTCCTCAATAATCGAGTGCTGAAAGTAGATGGGTTCTTAAACCATCAAATCGATCCACAATTGTTTAAGGCGATTGGTAAAGAAATCGCGGATCGTTACCGTGATGCAGGTGTACAACGTATTGTTACCATCGAAGCATCTGGTATTGCGTTGGCGTTGATGGCCGCGCTTGAACTAGACGTGCCATTGGTATTTGCGCGTAAGAAAAAATCCATCCTTATGGTAGATGATGTATATCATAGTGTTGTGTACTCTTATACAAAAGAAGAGAATTATGATATCACTATTTCTAAAAAATTCTTACCAGCTGGCGAAAAAGTGTTGATTATCGACGATTTCTTGGCGTCTGGCGAGGCGGCTATGGGCCTTGCTAAGTTGGTTCAAGACGCAGGTGATGAAGTAGTTGGCATGGCGATTGCTATCGAAAAGTCCTTCCAACCTGGTCGTGAACGCTTGGAAAATGCGGGCTACCGTGTAGAGTCTTTAGTTCGCATTAAAGAATTCAAAGATAATGGTTGTGTGTTTATCGAAGACTAATTAGTCTGATTATTGTTAGAGGGAATTATGAATAAAAAAGCAGAAAAATTCGACTTACTCGTTGCTGACCTTAATAAAGGCGGCAACACTTGGTTTACTAAGGAAGAAATGACAGACGATCTTAATACAGTTGTATATCATGGTCGTTTGGATGTTCATGACCATAGCCTACCTGTGTTCATCGTTGTAGACGACTCCGCGTTCACTTATGCACGCATTGCTATCACAACAACATCTGTTGATGAAAAAGTGATTCCTGCCGTGTTGAAAGAGCTTAACACGTTAAATCAAGATTATAAAGTGTCAAAATATTATGTGAGCGTTGAAGACAATAATATTTATATGGATGTGTCTATGCCATGTTTAAATGAACAATTTGATCCTACTGTAGTAGTAAATCTTTTGCTCGAAGTAATTCAACCGCATTTAGATGCTGTACATAAAGATATTCTTAAAGTAGCTGGTTTAGCTTAATAGAGGTTGTTATGAATCCTAAATCCTTATTATTTGACAAGTTCTTGAAAGAAGAAGAAATCATATCTTTTGAACGCAAGGATTTTGATGATGAAGACGGTACAGTAGTATATCGTTCTTATATCAAGTCTCCTTTATGGGATATGCCTTTATTCGTCATTCTCGATAACAGTATTTATAGTGTAGTTCGTTTAGTGTTAGGACCTGAAAAGGTAACAGCACAAAATATGAATGCTTTGAATGCATTAATTAATCGTGACAATGCGACATATAAAAATTATAAACTATATATTGATGAACAAGATTCTAGCCTATACTTGGATTGCGTATATATGTGTGGTGATGATGCGTTCGAGCCTGCATTGATGTATGCGTTGATGTCTTCTATCGTAGATTATATTCCAGAATCTGTAGGTGAATTGAAAGCTGCCTTTGAAAGTGGTACTCACTAATCAATAATAGATACAAGTTAAGTGATCTAATGTTCGGAATTATGAAAAGAGGATAACCTGTTTATAAATGGGTTATCCTCTTTTTTATATGGATAAGCAAAACCATACAAATATTATGATTGATAGAATAAATTTATGCTGTTATAAGATTGCAAAGACAGTATTCTATTTTGCAGATTTATTTAAGCTTAATTTATATGATGCAATCTACCTTTTTATAATAGTTCGGAATATAACGAATAATAAAAATATTTAATAAAAAAATATTCGAAAATAGTATTGATTTTGTAAATGTTAGGTGTTACAATTTGAGTACAAGAAGGAGGTAGCGCCGTGAACTATGCAAATCAACAAATTCAAAGCAAGTCTACGGAGGCTACTTGTGCGCATTTGTCCCAGTCTGTTTCGGCTGGGCTTTTTTATTAGGAGGATCTATGAAGGTCGGTATTATCATGGGCAGCAAGTCTGACCTAGACACAATGAAAAAAGCATCTACCGTACTTGATGAATTTAACATTCCCTATGAAATGGTTATTGCCTCAGCTCATCGTACCCCAGAGGCTGTAAAGAATTTTGTTACACGACTTGAAGGTGAAGGAGCTATTGCTTTTATTGCTGGTGCAGGCGCAGCGGCTCACCTACCTGGTGTGGTGGCGAGCTTCACTACACTACCTGTTATCGGCATCCCACTTAATGCAACCGCATTAAAAGGTATTGATTCTCTACTTGCTATTGTACAAATGCCATCTGGCATGCCTGTAGCAACTATGGCTGTAGATGGTGCTAAAAATGCAGCGCTCTTTGCAGTACAAATTGGAGCAGCTTTCAATAAAGACCTGAAAGAACAATATCAACAATATCGTAAAGATATGGCTGAAAAAGTCTTAGCAGACAATGCAGAATTACAAGGTGCTATTCATATTTAATCATATAAATCATCGGCGATTAAATATTGGTTAAGAAAAACAGTTTATTTAGATATCTATTACATAGTTTGTATCATTAATTTATGATAAAGGAGAAAGATCATGGCTAACATCGATTTGGAAAAATTAACATTATTGTACGAAGGCAAAGCAAAACAAGTATATGCAACAGATAACAAAGATGAGTACATCGTTCATTATAAAGATGATGCCACTGCATTTAATGGTGAAAAACATGACACCATCCTTGGTAAAGGCGTGTTGAATAACAAAATTTCCTCTTTCTTCTTTGAATTGTTGAAAAAAGAAGGCGTACCAACTCATTTCGTTCGTCGTGAAGATGATCGCAACCAAACAGTACTTGCATTGAAAATAGTTCCTCTTGAAGTTATTGTTCGTAATATTGCGGCAGGTTCGATGGCTAAACGCTTTGGCATTGAAGAAGGTACACCACTTAAACATCCAATCCTTGAATTCTGCTACAAAAATGATGAATTAGGCGATCCATTTGCCAATGAATTCCAAATCACAGCACTTGGTTGGGCTACTCAAGAACAACTTGATGTAATTTCTACAATTACTTTAAAGGTAAATGATATATTGAAGAAATTTTTGGCTACTAAAAATGTGACCCTTGTAGATTTCAAGGTAGAATTTGGTACCCATAATGGTGAAGTTTTATTGGGTGATGAAATTTCTCCTGATACATGCCGTTTCTGGGATGCTACAACTGGTGAAAAACTCGACAAAGACCGTTTCCGTCGAGATCTTGGTAATATTGAAGAAGCATATAAGGAAATGTTATTCCGTCTTACAGGTGAGCGTGCCTAATAGGGGGGAAGATGAACTACGATTCTGTTTTTGATAAATGGCACGAAGAGTGTGGTGTGTTCGGCATCTATGATAGGACCGTTGATGTAGCACGCTATGTATATTGGGGACTATTTGCTCTCCAACATCGTGGTCAAGAAAGTGCGGGCATTGCTGTTACCGATGGTCATGATGTAGAACTGAAAAAAGGCATGGGCTTGTTGACCGAGGCTATCAAAGAATTACCATCTTTGCCAAGCTATATGGGGACTGGTCATGTGCGGTACTCTACGACCGGGTCCAATAATCCGCGTAATATCCAGCCTTTGGTTATTCACTACCAAGGCGGTCAAATTGCGGTGGCTCACAATGGAAACTTAACGAATGCCTTATCTATTCGAAAACGCCTCGAAGCCGATGGTTCCATCTTTCAAACGACGATGGATTCTGAGGTTATCGTAAACTTGATAGCCCGTTCTAAAGCAGAAACACAAGCGGAACGGATTGCCGATGCGGCGCGTCAAATTGAAGGGGCGTTCTCTCTAGTCATTACTACGAACGACTCTTTAGTAGGTGTACGAGACCCTCAAGGATTTAGACCGCTTTGTTTAGGTAAAACTGAAAATGGTTATGTGCTCTCTAGTGAAAGCTGTGCTTTTGATGCGATTAAGGCAGAGTTTATTCGTCATATAGATCCTGGTGAAATGGTTATCATCGATGACTCTGGTGTGCGTAGTACTATCTATGCGGAACCAGAAAAAATCGATAAAAAACTTTGCGTCTTTGAATACATCTATTTTGCACGTGGCGATAGTCATATCGATGGTCAATCCGTATATCAATCTCGGCTAAATATGGGCCGCGAACTATATAACGAAACTAAGTATGATGCGGACATCGTAATGTCCATTCCGGATTCCGGTACAACAGCTGCATTAGGTTATGCTCGTGCATCGGGTATCCCTTTTGCAGAAGGTTTAGTTAAGAACCGTTATAGCGGTCGTACCTTTATTAAACCAAATCAAGAGGAACGAGAATTAGCTGTTCGTATGAAGCTAAATGCATTGCCACATATTGTTGGAGGTAAGCGTATCGTCCTTATTGATGATTCTATTGTGCGCGGTACTACGAGTGGTATCATTGTAAAAATGCTAAAAGAGGCTGGTGCTAAAGAGATTTATATGTGTATTAGTTCTCCAACTATTGAGTATTCCTGTCACTATGGCATTGATACATCGGTGCGTAAAGAACTTATAGCAGCTACTCATACAGTGGATGAAATTAGAGATTTTATCAAGGCTGATAAATTACATTACTTGTCTCGTGAAGGCCTATGTCGTGCTGTATCTGATGTAAAGCCAGATGATTTATGTTTTGCATGTTTCAATGGTGATTATAGTGTAGCGGTTCCTGCGGACCAAGAGGAAGGGGTCAAATATGTGCTCGAATAAAACTAGTTTAACCTATCGTGATGCAGGTGTTGATATCGATGCAGGTAATCGCGCCGTAGAACTGATGAAAGAATCTGTTAAACGCACGTATACACCGGGTGTTGTTGGTGATTTAGGTGGTTTTGGGGGACTCTATTCCTTAGCTGGTCATGCTATGTCTGATCCTATGCTCGTATCTGGTACAGATGGGGTGGGCACCAAATTACGTCTCGCTATTATGATGGATAAACATGATACTATCGGCCAAGACTGCGTAGCTATGAGTGTTAATGATATCCTCGTACAAGGGGCTACGCCTTTATTCTTCCTCGATTATATTGCGGTTGGCAAACTAGAACCTGTAAAAGTGGCGGATATCGTACGCGGTGTGGCTGAGGCTTGTGAAGAATCTGGCTGCGCCTTACTAGGTGGTGAAACTGCTGAGATGGCAGGCTTCTACGATGATGAGGATTATGATGTAGCTGGTTTTGCCGTTGGTATCGTAGATCGTCCTAAATTGATTACTGGTGAAAGTATCAAGGGTGGCGATGTTATTCTTGGGTTACCCTCTTCTGGGGTTCACTCTAACGGTTTCTCCTTAGTTCGTAAAATCGTATTTGATCACAAAGGTTTTTCCATTGATCAAGATATTCCTGAATTTGGCAAAACACTGGGAGAAGAATTATTAACACCAACGCGCTTATACCCTAAGGCTGTTTTGCCTTTGATTAAAGAAAATCTAATTAAAGGTATGGTTCATATTACGGGAGGGGGCTTCTATGAAAATATTCCTCGCGTCTTACCGACGGGAGTAACGGCAGAGGTCGATTGTGACACATGGCCTCGCCTTCCTGTATTCGAACAAATACAAGAATGGGGCAATGTAGATTGGCATGAAATGTACCGTACTTTTAACATGGGTATCGGCATGATTCTTATAGTGGATGCTGCGGATGTGGATCGAGTAAAGGCAAATCTTGAAAGTCGTAATGAAGCGGTATATGAAATTGGTCATATCGTTAGCGGTGAAGGTCCAGTTGTTGTAAAAGGGGCGGTATTTAATGACTAGTTCCGTAGCTAAAAAGCGTCTAGCTCTATTTGCAAGTGGTAGAGGCTCCAATGGGGAAGCCCTTTATAAAGCCATGCAAGAAGGATATATTAATGGTGAGTTTGTAGTTATCATTACAGATCACGGTGATGCAGGGATTGTTGAACGTTCTAAACCTTGGAATATTCCACTCATTGTCATCGAGCGTAGCGACTATGATTCTAAAGCTAGCTTTGAACAAGCCCAGTTAGATGCGTTAGAGCCCTATAAGGTAGATGGTATCGTTTTGGCTGGATATATGCGCATTGTAGGGGCTCCATTGATTGAGCACTATGAGCATAGAATTTTAAATATCCATCCTGCCTTGTTGCCATCCTTTCCGGGACTACATGGACATCAACAAGCTATTGATGCGGGCGTAAAGGTAACCGGTTGTACGGTACACTTTGTTGATGCCGGAATGGATACGGGGCCTATCATTATGCAGAATACGGTTCCTTTATTACCGGAGGATACAGAGGATACTCTGAGTGATAGATTATTGCCTATTGAACATAAAACATATAAAGAGGTATTACGACTATTTTGTGAGGATAAGCTCACTATAAAAGGTCGTGTTGTATATATTGAAGATTGATGTGTAAGCAAAGGAAGACGTTAGATGATTAAAAATGCATTACTTAGTGTTTCTGATAAAACAGGTATTGTAGACTTTGCGAAAGGTTTAGTTGATTTAGGGGTAACCATTTATTCCACAGGTGGGACCCTTAAAGCCATAACCGAAGCAGGTATTCCGGCAAAATCGGTAGAGTCTTTGACTGATTTTCCTGAAATGATGGATGGCCGCGTAAAGACATTACATCCTAAGGTGCATGGTGGTATTTTGGCGATCCGTGATAATGCGGAGCATCAACAAGCTATGGCAGAACATGGTATTGAACCAATCGACCTTGTTGTAGTCAATCTTTACCCGTTCCGCGAAACCATTGCAAAACCTAATGTATCCTTAGAAGAGGCCATCGAAAATATCGATATTGGTGGTCCTACGATGGTTCGTTCTGCAGCAAAGAATCATGCCTTTGTGGGTATCGTAGTAAATCCAAATCATTACGATGAAATCTTAGAGATGCTCAAGGATCAAGGTGAATTGACTAAGGAATATCGCTTTGGACTTGCCAAAGAAGCCTTTGCTCATACGGCGGCTTACGATGTGGCCATCGCTAATTATATGAGTGGAATCTTGAATGAAGGCCCTACACCTCCAGAATATTTGAGTGCTTATGAGAAGGTAACAGATCTTAGATATGGGGAAAATCCGCATCAACAAGCCGCATTCTATAAAGAAATTGGTACAGCTCATGGCATGGGGGCCTTGAAACAATTACATGGCAAAGAGCTTTCCTATAATAATATTGTAGACATGGAAGCGGCATGGAATATGGTATGGGAGTTTACTGAGCCAGCTGCATGCATCATTAAGCATACGAACCCATGTGGTGCCGCTACTGCAGCTACATTACATGATGCCTATGTAAATGCTTACGAAGCTGATTCCGTATCCGCCTTTGGTGGCATCGTAGCCTTAAACCGTGAAGTAGATGCAAGTACAGCGGAGGAAATGAGCAAAATTTTCTTAGAAGTTATTATGGCACCTGCTTTCACAAAAGAAGCATTAGAAATCCTTGAAGCTAAGAAGAATATTCGCCTCATCGAGCTATCTAAGCCGGAATCTGGCCAAGTGACAGTGAAAAAGGTGTCTGGTGGTTTATTAGTGCAAACAGAAGACGATATCCTAGAAGACCGCGCCAATTATAAAGTTGTTACGAAGGTACAACCAACAGAGGAACAATGGAAAGCTCTTGAATTTGCATGGAAACTCGTAAAACATGTAAAATCCAATGCGATTTTGATTTCTAATGAAAAGCGTACTCTTGGAGTTGGGGCCGGTCAAATGAATCGCGTAGGTTCTGCAAAAATTGCTCTTGAACAAGCCGGGGAAGCCGCTAAAGGCGCTGTATTAGCATCCGATGCATTCTTCCCATTTGGCGATACCGTAGAAACAGCGGCAAAGCATGGCATTGCAGCTATTATTCAACCAGGTGGCTCTATTCGCGACGAAGAGTCCATCAAAGCGGCTGATGAAGCGGGCATCGCTATGATATTTACAAATATTCGTCACTTTAAACATTAACTAGTTAAGAATTTTTAGCGGATTGTTAAACACGATTAGGGCAAAATATCTATTGAACGGTCAACAATTATTGATGTTTGGAGTGGCTCCGTTATGTGTTTATACTATTATGAATTTGATGGCGTTTAGGCGCCGATGGAGGACTTATGAAAGTATGTGTAATCGGTAGCGGCGGCCGTGAACATGCATTGGCGTGGCGATTGTCCATCAGCCCTAGCGTAACAAAGGTATATGCTATTCCTGGTAGCGCGGCTATGTCAGATTGTGCAGAGCTAGTTGGCATCGATTGGCAACAAAGCAATCATTTAATTAGCTTTTTGAAAGATAATCAAGTTGATTTAGTTGTTGTTGGGCCTGAGGCTCCTTTAGTAGCGGGCTTAGCAGATGTACTTAATAAGGCGGGGATTCCAGTTTTTGGTCCATCCAAAGCAGCAGCTCAACTAGAGGGATCAAAGGTGTTTGCTAAAGACCTCATGAAAAAATACAATATTCCCACTGCTGCGTATGGTGTATTCCATAAGGTAGATGAAGCGAAAGCTTTTATTGCTCAAACAGGAGCTCCTATCGTTGTTAAAGCTGACGGCTTGGCAGCAGGGAAGGGTGTTGTAGTAGCCATGACCATCGATGAAGCGAATGTAGCCGTAGAAGATATGCTCAGTGGTAATCGATTCGGTGATGCAGGCAGCACCGTTGTTATCGAAGAGTTTATGGAAGGCGAAGAGGCTAGTTTATTAGCCTTTGTAGATGGCAAGACCGTAGTTCCTATGATTGCCTCTCAAGATCATAAACGCATCTTTGATGGTGATAAAGGGCCTAATACAGGTGGCATGGGGACCTATGCACCGGCCCCCGTTCTTACAGATGCATTGCGGGACGCAGCGATGAAAACCATCTTAGAACCTATGGTAGCGGCTGTGGAAAAAGAAGGCATGCCGTATGTAGGCTGCCTTTACGCGGGGCTTATGATTACTGACGAAGGTCCTAAGGTGGTAGAATTCAATGCGCGCTTTGGTGATCCTGAAACACAAGTTGTATTGCCGCTACTGGATAGTGATTTAGGTGAGATTATGATGGCCTGTGCTAAGGGCACATTAACCTCTAATATGGTGAAATGGAAAGATTCCTCAGCGGCTTGCGTTATCCTTGCTTCTAAGGGCTATCCTGAAACTTCATCTAAGGGCGATGTCATCAGTGGGGATATTAAACAATATGACACAACCATTGTATTCCACTCTGGTACAAAGCTTGTTGGTGAAAATTATGTCACTAATGGCGGTCGTGTGCTTGGTGTTGTCGGACTTGGCAAAGACCTTAGAACGGCACTTGATAGAGCCTATGAACGTATAGAGCATATCGACTTTGAAGGCATGCAATATCGTACAGATATTGGGGCTAAGGCTTTTAAATAAAGTAACAACATTTTGAATATAATGAAAACCTCTACATTCATGTACGACGCATGCGGTGTAGAGGTTTTATTTTCTACCTTTTAACTGTTACCTATGATATAATAAATTAGATATAAAGAGGGCCCATCGACGTGTGATGGCGTTAGGCTCATCTCAAAAATTTGGAAACTTATTGATGACGCCTGACGTGTAGAAGTAAATCTTCTACACGTTAGGTGTTTTTACTATAGTCTATTTTATTTCTTAATAGTGATATACAACTATGATATATAATAAAGAACCGTTAGAACTGAATAGTCCGGTAGCCTTTTGGCTGAATTTTCCCAACGAAGAACGCGTATTCTGGGTGGATCGTCAAAGTGACCGCATCGTTGTAGGCGCTAAACGTTTGGCGACGGTCAAAGATGATGAAGATCGCCATAATTACGCTTACGTGTTTTATGGAGATACTTTTTTTGAGAACTCTAAGGACCCTAAATGGGCTGGCATGGGTCATGAAATGATTGCTTTCACCCATTATTACATCGTAGAAAATGGGGAGTCTTTCTACTTGCACGCTGGTGAAAGCGTCCCTATTACGGATTTCGAGGTGCCTCGAGTTCGCCATAACTACAAGGAAACCAGTGATGATAAGGCGGCTTGGGATAGTTTGATGAACGCTATCGCTGATGGTATTAGTAGTGGTGAAATGACGAAGGTCGTTTCTTCTCGAGAGGTACAGTTTACTAGTGAAACACCATACAATGTGGCAAGTATTTTAGCAAATTTAGTAGATAATAATCCAAATTGCTTTATCTTTGGTTACGAAAAGGATGGACGCACCTTTGTGGGTGCATCGCCAGAGATTCTAGTTCGCCATCGAGGTAGTGAAATTCTCAGCTATGCCTTGGCGGGGACAGCGCCTAAACATGGACCAAATGCGTGGACTAAGGAACAACTGTTAACAGATAAGAAAAATCTCTTTGAACATAATATCGTCCGTGACCGTATTGTGGATATCATGAAATCTATTACTCCGGAGGTTATAATAGGTGAAACGGGTATCATGGAGCTGGCGCATCTATATCATTTGCGCACCATTATTACTGCAAAGGATAGCACAAAATCCCTCGTGGAATGGGCAAAGTTGCTCCATCCTACACCAGCTCTCGGTGGTGAACCGCGAGAAAAGGCGTTGACATTGTTACAAAAGTACGAAACTCATGAGCGCGGCATGTATGCAGCACCTTTTGGCTTTATGAAAGATATGGGGGACGGCATTGTCATCGTTGCTATTCGATCTGCCCTCATTATGGATAATGTTCTTTATGCCTATGCAGGATGTGGCGTCGTAGCCGATTCTGATGCGGATGAAGAGTACGCAGAAACTAATAATAAAATGCGCACCATTTTGGATGCATTATAATAAATTTCCAAACCCTTAGGAGTTGTTGAAAGGGAATATAATGAACGAATATATTGCTGCCTTGGTAGATGAGTTTTACCAACTCGGCGTCCGGCATGCTGTGTTTAGCCCTGGTTCTCGTTCTACGACGATGGCTATGCTTTTCACGGAGTATGAAGGCTTTGAAACATATATGAATATAGATGAGCGCTCTGCTAGCTTTATGGCACTTGGCATTGCAAAGGCTCATAAAGAACCAACTGTGCTAGTTTGTACATCCGGTTCCGCAGTGGCTCATTATTTGCCCGCTATTTTAGAGGCTCAATATAGTGGGGTACCTCTTATCGTATTGTCTGCCGATAGACCTTATACCTTGCTACATACAGGGGCTCCACAAACAGTAGATCAACAAAAAATCTTTGGTACAGCTGTAAACTATTATGAAGAATTAGCGGTGCCTCAAAAGGAACATTATTACACATATCCACGACAAGTAGCTCGCAAGGCATATATGAAAGCTATGGATATCAAAAAGGGGCCAGTGCATATCAATGTACCCCTCTTTGAGCCATTAGTGCCTGAACGGGACCGTAAGCATTTTGAAGCGGGACGTAGCCCTTACAAAGTATTTAAACCTAATTACGGTGATGTGTTTAGCTATCAGAATAGAAGTCTATTGCTTGCACAGTATAAGAGAGCCCTTATTTTAGCTGGTCCACAAATTGATGTAGATGAAGTTGAGTCTATTCATTCCTTTGCGGGGAATTTACAAGCTCCTATCTTGGCGGATCCATTGTCCAATGTAAGACGGTGCTATAAGGCTAAGTCTATTGATGCCAATCATGAAGTTGCTAGCAATCGTAACAATGATACAGATATGATTCAGAAAAAACATTTCTCTAATGTTGTCATTTCTACGTATGATGCGTTTTTAGCGGATAAAGACCTATGGCCTGTACTAAAGCCAGATTGCGTGATTCAGTTTGGCCAAATCGTTGTATCGAAACGGGTACAGCAAATGGTGGCAAGTTGGGATAATGTGGAGTATATTGAGGTAAATCCCACAATGGACTCCATGAATCCAACGGGGAAAACCACCATACACATGCATGCAAACATCGATATGTTTACGCATTTGTACGCTGTAAAGAACGAATCTAATGCATATCTTAATAGATGGCAACGTTTAGAAGTAGCTGGCAAAGCTCAACTAAGTACAGCCGTAGAAGAACCAAGTTGTTTTGAAGGGCGCACGATACGCGAGTTGCAACAACATATCCCTGACAATAGCCAAGTGCTAGTGGCGAATAGTATGACCATTCGCGACTTTGATTATTTCTGGTTCTCTGGTGAATCCGATGCTATTCTTTACGGTAATCGTGGTGTTAATGGTATCGATGGCACCATTTCAACTGCACTAGGTCTTGCCACAAATGGTCAGCCTACATATCTCGTAACGGGTGATTTGTCTTTATTCCATGATCTAAATGGTTTAGCGGTTGCTAAAACGCACAATCTAAATTTGACGATTATTTTGCATAATAACGATGGAGGCGGTATTTTTGAATATTTACCGCAAAAGGGAACGAAGCATTTTGATTATTTGTTCTCTACGTCACAAGGTTTAGATTATAGTGGGGCCGCTAAACTCTATGGCTGTGGGTACACTAAAATCTCTAGTCCTGATGAATTGAGCACTGTATTAGCTAAAGTTAGCAAGGGATCTGGCGTTCATATCATTGAAATACCTACAGACCGGGAATATAGTCGACAGTTACATAGGAAATATACAAACGTTTCAGTTGATATGGAGGCATTACTATGAGTCAGTATTTTTGCAGTATTGTAGATAATGCTTTGTGTAATCCTGCTCAACGTATGTATTTTGACTTGGGCGAGTACCGCTACGGTTTAACAGTGGTTGGCGAAGGGGATCCCATCGTGTGTTTTCACGGTTTTTCTGAATCAAGCTACACTTGGGATGCTATTAATCTGCCGGGGTATCGCGTGGTCCGTATCGATTTGATCGGACATGGTGATTCAGATATTCCTGATGAGGATAAGGCCTACACCATTCCTCAAATGATAAAGGACTTGCATACAGTTATCTATCATATGGTTGGTGAAAGCTATTACCTCATGGGCTATTCTATGGGGGCTCGTATTGCACTTTCCTATGCGTTGGAGTATGAACGTGAAATCAAAGGTCTTATTCTTGAAAGTGGCTCGGTAGGCATCGCTTCTGACGCTGAGCGAGCAGCACGCCGCAAGGCGGATGAAGACTTAGCAGTTCATATCGAAGAGCATGATGGTGCTTGGTTTGCTGCACGATGGGCGGAAGCACCTATTTTTGAGAGTCAAAAACAGCTTTCAGAGGGGGTAGAAGAATTAATATACTTACGCCGTTCCAATAATAGCCCATATGCCTTAGCTTGTACGTTGCGTGGCTCAGGGCAAGGCGTAATGCCTTATGTAGGGGATAAATTAAAAAATTTCTCTGTTAAAGGTTTATATGTGAGTGGCGCATTAGATACAAAATATACTACAATAGGAAGAGACGTATTTGGCAAGTTGCCAAGTTTTAATCATGTCATCGTCGACGGGGCGGGGCATAATGTACATATAGAAAAACCGCAGATTTTTGAACAAGCGGTATTGGATTTTTTACAGAAGAAAGGTTAAGTCCATGAGCAAATTTGATTGGAAAGTATTGGATCGTAATTATGAAGATGTAATTTACGAGACATATAATGGCATTGCAAAGATTACCATTAACCGTCCAGAAGTGCGCAACGCATTCCGTCCTAAAACGGTAATGGAGTTAATTGATGCTTTCACAGTAGCTCGTGAAGATAACGAAGTAGGCGTAATCGTATTGACTGGTGCTAACCACGGTAAGGGCGAAGATAAAGAGGCATTCTGCTCCGGCGGTGACCAAAGCGTACGTGGTCACGGTGGTTATGTAGGTGAAGATAATGTGCCTCGCTTGAACGTTCTCGATTTACAACGCTTAATTCGCGTCATCCCTAAACCTGTTATTGCAATGGTTAATGGTTATGCTATCGGTGGCGGTCATGTATTGCACATCGTATGTGACCTTACAATCGCTTCTGAAAATGCTAAGTTCGGTCAAACTGGTCCTCGTGTAGGCTCCTTCGACGCTGGTTATGGCGCAGGTTACTTGGCTCGTATGATCGGTCACAAACGCGCTCGCGAAGTATGGTTCTTGTGCCGTCAATACACAGCAGCTCAAGCGTATGAAATGGGCATGGTTAATACTGTGGTACCATTTGACAAATTGGAAGAAGAAACAGTTCAATGGTGTAGCGAAATCCTTGAATTATCTCCAATGGCTTTGCGCATGTTGAAAGGCGCTTTCAATGCCGACACAGATGGCCTTGCAGGTTTACAACAATTCGCAGGGGACGCTACATTGATGTACTATACAATTGATGAAGCGAAAGAAGGTCGTGACGCGTTCAAAGAAAAACGGAAACCTAACTTCAAACAATTCCCTAAATTCCCTTAATCGGAAGTCGATACAGTCCTATATAACGGACTATATTAACGGTTAAAACAACAAGTGCGCCTCTATAGGAGGCGCCTTTCTTGTAATATCTCTTTATTTATCATATTTCAATTATTATTTTTTTAGTTATTACTTATAATTTACTATTTATTGGTAATTGGTAATTAGTGATTACGTATTAGTGATTAGGTTTAGATACGAGGTGAGATGATGGAGTGGTTACGTTATGGTGCACAGCACTATCCTAATCGTAAATGTATAAATGAATATACCTATAACGATATATACTGTGGTGTACTCCATGTGGCTCGTAATTTACTGCCTTTAGACGCATCTCGAGTGGCTATCTTATCCGATAACTCTGTGACCATGGCAATGTATGTGTTGGCTGCTATGCTAGTTCATAAAGAGGTACTTTTACTTAATGTACATCTTAAGCCAAAGGAAATAGAAAACCAATTGGATCAACTAGGTGTTACCACCGTATTACATAGTAAAGAACGACGTAATCAATTATCTCATTTCGTTGATTCGAAGGCCTCTAATTCAGTTGTTGCAATTGAGTTTGAAACTCTAGAAAGTATTCTATCAGATTTATCGGTCGAGGACTTCTTTGATTGGATATTTACGGATGCAGACATTGCTGCTATCATGAATACGAGCGCTACTACGGGGCAATTTAAGTCTGTGCCGCTTAGATGGGGACAAATTAAAGCTCATGTACAAGCCTCCCAAGAGGTACTAGGAAAAACAGAGCAGGATAATTGGCTTATGGTACTGCCTTTATTCCATGTGAGTGGTTTATCTATTTTGATGAGGTCTCTTTTCAACGGGACGGCTGTCACTATTTTGCCTAAATATGATGAAGCTCAAGTTCTTAAACTTATAGAATCTGAAAATATTAATATGATGTCTTTAGTGCCTACCATTTTGACTCAATTAGAGCCACATATTACACATCATACGTTACGCGTTATCTTGCTCGGTGGAGAATTCATTCCCATGGCGCTCATCGATGCTTGTGAAAAGAAATCTCTGCCTATCTATAAGACTTACGGTATGACGGAAACCTTTAGTCAAAGCGTGACCTTCTCGATATTGGATTATCCTCATAAACGAGAATCTGTAGGTAAGCCATTGCCTGGCATGCAGGTTCGTATCGATAATCCTGATACAGATGGGGTAGGCGAAATTCATTTGATGGGCCCTATGGTTATGACTGGTTACATCAACAAGGAACCTATTGATGGAGACTTTAATACAGATGATATTGGTTACATCGATGAGGACGGTTTCGTTTATATTTTGAATCGTCGTAAGGATCTCATCATTTCTGGGGGTGAAAATATATACCCTAAGGAACTAGAGGATTTGGTCTATACGTTGCCATCGGTAAAGGAATGCGCCGTTGTGCCTGTACCTGATACTAAATGGGGACAAGTGCCAGCCCTCTTTGTGGCCTTTCATGATGGTAAAAGTCTGCCACCAGAGAATATTCTAGCCTTTATGACAGACTTTTTAGCAAAATATAAGATTCCGAAATATGTAAAAGTATTAACCGCATTGCCTCGAAATGGAACTGGCAAAATATTGCGTAATGAATTGAAATTAGAAAATTGAGGCGCCTATGAATGATATTTTAAACTTTAAAAGTATAACTACATATCGCCTTAAATTGCCGCTGAAGTTCAATTTTAAGACTGCCAAGGGCGAGGTGAAAGAAAGAGAGACTATCGTCGTTCGCATTGAAGACCAACAAGGGTATGTAGGATATGGGGAATGCGTAGCTTTCACAGAGCCATTCTATACATTTGAGACCGTAGAAACCTGTTGGAAAGCTATGGTAGACGATTATATCTTTAATTTGCGCTTGATGCGGCCTAAACCACTGATGACCTATGTACGACAATTACAATTTTGGCGCAATCGAGACAATATGCCTATGGCTATTGCGGCTCTAGAAAATGCGCTTATTCATCTTCATTGTGAACGGATAGGTGTAAATTCTGTTTCCTACATTATGGATCAACCTTTACAAGAGACAATTGAAAGTGGTATCGTCGTCGGTGATGTGCCAATAGACCAATTACTTGATGTTGTAGCGCATCATGTAGTAAATGGTTGTAAGCGGATTAAATTAAAGGTAAATCCTATAGATGGTTATGAACGCGTAGCTTTAGTTCGCAAACATTATCCGGATTTGGTCTTAGCGGCTGATGCAAATCGAAGCTATTCATATCAAGAAATAGATAAGGTCCGTCAGTATGATGATTTAGGTCTAGCTTGTATTGAAGAGCCCTTTGCGATGGCAAACCTTCAATCTTATAAAGATTGGAAGTGGGAGCGTCTTAATCATGGTGATTGGAAAATCTATACGCCAATTTGTTTGGATGAGTCCATTTTAGGATATGATGATTTGTCCTATGCTATCGAATATGGTTTGATTGATGTGCTTAATATAAAAGTAGGGCGCATGGGGGGGCTTATTCCAACAAAAGCAGCTATTAATCTATGTAGAGAACGTCATATTCCATATTGGATTGGTAGCATGGTAGAGTCAGGGGTTTCTAAAATGCTTCATGTTCAGCTAGCCGCTTTAGGAGATTCTTATATGGCAGGGGATTTGTCCGATTCAAATCGATATTTTGAACAAGATCTTATTTTCCCAGATTTAACCTTTAATGAGGGTGTTATGCAGGTCCCTGATGGTGATGGACTAGGTGTAACAGTTTTTGATGACCGGCTAGAAACTTATTGTATGGAGAAACGAACACTATGAATCTAATTGAATCCTTACAAATCGATGTACCTCGTATGACGAGCGATACTACATGTATTGCAAAAATGAATTTAAATGAATTTCATAAACAACCGCAAGGCTATTTAAATGGTGGTGCTACATTAGCTTTTGCAGAAATTATTGCAGGTATGATGAGCAATGAGCTGGTAGGCTCTCATAAATTTGGAGTAGGTCAGTCTATAACTGCGAATCACTTGCGTCCTGTAACATGCGAAGGAACTTTAACAGCCTTAGGAACACTACTAGTGAAAGGCAAAACATCCCACGTATGGCGCTTTGATATGATAGATGATGCACAACGTCTTATCTCACAAGTGACTGTAACCTTGGCTATTGTAGATTTTGATAGATAAAATCTCATTTCAATGGATTTAGTTATATTTGCTAATTAAGTTGTGTATAATTTCGTCCTACATGAGAACTTACGATTGTTAAGACCATAGGATAATAAAAGGACAGTATATACTTTTCAGTAGATACTGTCCTTTGTTAGTTTTACAATGTAAATGGCTCATCTAGAAAAACGACATAGCTCTTTTTTACGTTTTCTAAGATCTGCAATTTAAAATGTTAGAAAAGACAAAGATATTTATTTTCTAGTGATAGTATATAGGTCTTCAATATCAGGAATATCGTAAATTACCCATGTTCCATCTCCTAAATGACGCATCAAAACTCTTATATCTTTTGTCATATTCTTTTTATTATTTTGTATTGTTACAGTTACAGTAGCCGTATCACCATTATCTTCTGACTTTAGGTTTTTAACCTCTACATCATGTTCCTTAAATAGGCGACCTTCTACAAGACGATCTACCATAGACTTATTATCATCATTTGCTGTAGTGGTATTATTGGTAGGTGATTCAGATTTAAAGCTGTCAGGATCTTCGATATATGTTCGTATTACGTCTTCGATAAGAGCTGGTCCAAATGTTTTGGTAGCTGCTATTGTAGCTTTACCAAGTGGGGTAGATGTATCGACATATTTATTGCCTTCTCGTTCTACAATGTTTTTTACAATGGATTTTATATCTATGTGGCGTAATGCTTCGTCTGCATCTTTATCTTGTACTGCTTGGTGAATGATTTTTAATGTGTAGGCTGGTGTATGTGGTACATACCATAAGAAATACCATGCTGCGGCCATCGCTCCTACAATAGCTATGATAAGAGCGATAATAACACCTTTTGAATTGAACTTATTCACAGCGAATCCTTTCATGTTTCTATAGAGGCATTTTCATACTGAATATATACATATTGTAGCATATTGAGTAAAGAATAGGATGATTTCTAGTAAAGGATATACCTATTATAGCTTAGAGAGAAAATTGTACTATTACGAAAACTGACGAATTATGACGATAAAGGGTGGATTCCTGTAATATAATATAGAGATACTTTTATAAAAGCTATAAAATAACGATTATCAAATATAATCAATTATTTTCATAGATTTGTAATAATATTTTTTAAAAAAATAGTTGCATTGCTCTAAAATCCATGATATTATGTACAAGTAGTCAACGCGAGTTGATACGCGGCCCCGTGGTGTAGCGGTTAACATGTCGCCCTGTCACGGCGAAGATCGTCAGT
>OKDZ01000286.1_pt1 | contig 15302 bp, 19 predicted proteins | sample 1614811 | NCBI WGS metagenome assembly OKDZ01 (sample SAMN04436971, study PRJEB24849) | human gut metagenome | biome: human gut; feature: NICU; material: stool | host: Homo sapiens | place: USA: Saint Louis, MO | collected 2010-03-27
GCATGAGTGACATTGATGTGGCTCGAAATACCGGGATTAAACGGACGACCTTTATTCGATACCGTGTGAAATACGGTATTAAAAGAAAATAGGGACCCTATTTTCTTTACTTATAGTTTTGGAGGGTGTTTACTAAAGTTTTTTTCTTGGAATCTGATTCCGTGTTTATTAAACCATCGACGAGATGTCATACAAGAATGACACCCTGACTGTGTATACATCATGATCATTTTTCATTTACCTACTTTTTTATTTTATTTAAGAAAAAATGATTAATGCTAAGTTAACTGATCTATCCGAAAATACATATTGGTGTAGCTAATAATATAAGTTGACACCCAGTCAACCCAACACTAGCAATCTCAAAAATTGGTTAATGGACACTCCACTTGATCGGAGATATGAAACACAAATAATTGTTTTACATACCTATTTTATTATTGAAACATTTATGAAATAAATAGCATGCACAGGAAATATTGTGAATTTGTTCAACAGCTTTGATCGTATGCTTTCCTTGCATCACACCCTTGATAAGGATACACTTATCCTTGTAAGCATTATAGAACGTTTGTTAAAAAAGAGGAGGTTAATTTCATGCATTGGTTATGGGTTTTAATTGTTGGTGCTATTATTGGCGCAATTGCTGGTGCCATCACTAATCGGGGCGCAGCTATGGGCTGGATTAGCAATATTATCGCTGGCTTAGTTGGCTCATCCATTGGTGAAGCTATTTTAGGCAGTTGGGGGCCAAATATAGCTGGTATGGCCATTATTCCGTCAATTATAGGCGCAATAGTTGTTGTAGCAGTAGTTTCTTTCTTTTTAAGTCGTAGCACAAGATAAATTTTTCCCTATATGTTAAACTTTTTAACAATCTTTTAAATGAATCCATGGTTGTTATTGGCTGGTCAATTACTGTAGTAATTGGCTTTTTTTATAAATGTTTTACTTTAATTTCAGGCAGATTGTAAAATTAATCCGAACGCTGTTCGGACAAAAAAGATCAGCTTCCTTTAAAGTGGGAGACAAAACAAGTATTCCTTTGGCAGCGGTGGTGGCCGCTTTAGGGATCCCGGTACTCATGATCTCCGGTCGGGGCCTCGGCCATACCGGTGGAACCCTGGATAAACTGGAAGCCATTCCAGGCTATCAGGTTGAAATTAGTGAGCAGGATTTCATTAAACAAGTCAAGAAGGATCACTTAGCCATTATCGGCGCCACGGAAAATATTGCGCCGGCCGATAAGAAGATCTACGCCTTACGTGACGTAACCGATACGGTTGATTCAATTCCACTAATTGCCGGTTCATTTATGAGCAAAAAGATTGCTTCTGGGACCGATGCCTTGGTGATTGATGTTAAAACTGGTGCGGGCGCCTTCATGAAGACATTTGAAGATTCTAAAGCGCTTGCCAGGGCCTTGGTTGACATTGGCAAAGGCGTTGGCATGCAATTTATGGCGCTGATTACCGACATGAACCAGCCATTAGGGAATGCGATTGGCAACTCACTTGAGATTGAAGAATCAATTGATTTATTGAAAGGTAATGGCCCAGCCGATTTTAATCAGTGAATCAGCCATAATGATGATGTAATTTTGGAACCATCATAATCCATCCCCAAAAGCTTCACCTGCGATGCATAACCAGCGCTCAGAGGTGAAGCTTTTTTGCTGCTCATTTGAACTGAAGCTACTTTAAATATCCGTTATTTTAAAAAATATTTACGGGTCCTCGCAACCCGTATACAATGACGTTTATCGGCATGTCGTTAACCAGAATAGTTTGACATTCAAACTAATATGGTATATGATGTGTTTTGTTCAAAGTGAGGGGCTTCATGTTTTTAATTTTAAGGGACGCCTCTCAATAATTAGTTCGGATTTTGAACTAATTTAATTGAATGTAGATGTTTGCAACTGAAAGGAAGAAATCAATGAGTGTATTAGATGCAGCTGAAATTATGGATTTGATTCCGAACCGTTACCCAATCCTATTTATGGATAAGGTTGACGAATTAAATCCTGGTGAGTCAATTGTTTGTACCAAGAACGTGACAATTAATGAAGAATTTTTCCAAGGCCATTTTCCTGGCAATCCAGTCATGCCTGGTGTGTTGATCATTGAGTCACTTGCCCAAGCCGCTTCAATTTTGATTTTAAAGACAGAGAAATATCAAGGCAAAACGGCTTATCTGGGGGCAATTGACAGTGCCAAATTCAGAAAAGTCGTTCGTCCGGGCGATGTCCTTAAACTACACGTCACCATGGAAAAACAACGTGACAATATGGGCAAAGTCAAGTGTGAAGCAAAGGTCGAAGATAAGGTTGCCTGTTCTGCAGAGTTAACGTTTATCGTCCCTGATCCTAAGAAGAAAATCTAATTTGGACAAATTGGTAGGAGACCAATCTCATGAATGCAATAAGTGATGAAATTAAAGAAGACTACAACTTCATTAGCGATTCTTTGGTGGACATTTATGATCAGATTATGCGAATCGAAGAGAGCGAAATCAAGAAGAGCCGTTTTAAGGACATCACCGCAAAAGAATTGCATTTGGTCCATACGATTGGCTTACATGACTATAAAACGACGTCTGAGGTTGCTCGGATCTTGCGATTGAGCAAGGGAACGCTGACAGCTAATTTAAATAATTTGGAACGCAAAGGGTACATTTCCCGGATAAGGAATCAACGGGATCGGCGAATCATTAATTTGGTGTTAACTAGTAAAGGCCGACTGCTTTACCGAGCCCATTATGCATTCCATCGAAAATTGGTTGAGCAGTGTCTCAAGGGATTCGACGGTTCGGATATCAAAAAAATGAAGCAAGCGTTAATGAACGTGGAAGATTTTATTGGTGAGGTTTCGGGTAGATGAAATTTGAAGATTTCAAAATCATGGCAACAGCCAGTTCGGCACCTGACCACGTTGTGACTAACGATGAGTTAGCGACGATGATGGATACGTCAGATGAGTGGATCACGCAACGGACCGGGATTAAGCGCAGACGGATTGCGACTGAGGAAACGACCAGTTCAATGTGTACTGATGTGGCGACACAATTAATTGCCCAAAGTGACTTAACTGCTAAAGATATTGATTTGATTGCGGTGGCTACGATGTCGCCGGATTATCTCACCCCATCTGTGAGTGCGATGGTTCAAGGTAATATTGGGGCGGATCATGCCATTGCCTTTGATATTGACGCAGCCTGTTCAGGATTTGTTTACGGGTTACATTTGGTAAAACAGATGTTGATTGCCAATCAGCAAAAAAATGCCATTTTGATTGGTGGCGAAACCCTCAGCAAATTGTTGGATTGGTCTGATCGATCCACCGCAGTGCTGTTTGGCGATGGTGCTGGCGGCGTTTTGATTCGAAACACAGCTGTAGATAAGGGTTCGTTTATCAGTGAAGATCTGCGGACATTAGGTAATCTGGGTCAATATTTAACTGCTGGCCAAACAGGCAATCCGTCACCATTTGCAACAGATCAACAGCCATTTTCACCGTTCTTCAAGATGAGTGGCCGGCGAGTTTATAGCTTCGCCGTTAAGAACGTGCCAGAATCAATTAACGACGCCTTGAAGCAGGCCAATTTAACGGCTGATGAGGTTGACTGTTTTATTTTACATCAGGCCAACCGCCGGATTGTGGAACGGATCGCCGATGAATTGGCGGTCTCGATGGCTAAGTTTCCAATTAACATTGATGAATATGGAAACACTGCTGCGGCCAGCGAACCAATTTTGTTAGATCAATTAGTTAAACAAAAAATCATTAAAAAGGGGGATGTCATCGCCCTATCCGGATTTGGCGGCGGATTAACGGTTGGAACCATGATTATGAAATATTAGCAAGCAATGAACATTGATGAACAAAAAAGAATAACAAACATTTAGAGGAGATTTATTATGACTAAAGAAGAAGTATTTAACAAGATCAAGGACATTATCGTAGACCAATTGGACGTAGACGCTGACAAGGTTAAAGAAAACACCAATTTTAAGAATGACTTGGATTTAGACAGTTTGGACATCTTTGAAGTGATTGACAAGATCGAAGACCTTTACGATATCGAAATCGATACTGATGAAGGTATGGAAACTGTCGGTGAATTAGTTGATTACGTTTTGAAGCAAAAAACTGACAAGTAGGTCGATAATTTGAAACTAGGTTATTTATTTAGCGGCCAAGGTAAGCAATTTGACGAAATGGGACAGGACTTGTATCAACAAGAACCTGTTTATCGGCAAACAATTGATCAAGCTTCCGAAGCTTTGAATATGGATATGAGCGATGCCACCGTTTTTGATAATCCGGTCAATACCCAAGTGGCGATTGTCGCCATGAGTACAGGGATTGAACGGATTATCAATCAAGATTTTGGTGATCCAGTTGGTGCCACTGGTTTGAGTCTTGGTGAGTATAGCGCGATTGTCGCTGCCAAGGGATTGGACTTCAGTGATGCCCTTCAATTGGTTCGTGATCGCAGTCACTACATGGATCAAGCCGGTCAGGATCATCCTGGCAAAATGGCGGCTGTCTTAAAAACGACTGCTGACATGGTCGACCAAGCGGTAAAAGTCGGTTCGAAGAAGGGTGAGATCTATGCAGCCAATTACAATACAGATTCTCAAATTGTGATTGGTGGTTCCATTGAGGGGCTTCAGGCAGCTACCGATTATCTGCATGAGCACGGTGTTAAACGGATTGTCCCGTTGAAAATGACGGTTGCGTCTCACACCCCATTTATGCAGGAGGCCTCCGATTTGTTGGCAAAACGAATTAAAGATGTCTCGTTTAACCAGTTGGCTTTCCCAGTGATCAGTAACACAACGTCTCAACCTTTCGAAGTTAACACGATTAAGCAAACGTTAATCGATCAGCTCATTAATCCAACCCATTTTTATAACTGCATTCAACAGCTTACTCAATTGGGTGTTGATACAGTTGTTGAACTGGGCCCTGGCGATACGCTGATGAAGTTTGCCAAGAATATGGTGGCGAACGATCATACATTCCATATTGATAGTGTTAAGACGTTAAACGATTTTCGATCAAAAGCAAAGTTGGTGAAATAATGAGTGACACAAAACAAGTTGCATTAGTAACCGGAGCTGCCAAGGGAATTGGCTTGGCAATCGCTAAACGGCTTTCAAGTGATGGGATGACAGTTGTGATTAACTCACACCATCCCTTAACTGACGAAGAGAAACAAAGCTTTTCAGACGCAGGCTTTTCATTTGATAATTTGGTTGGCGACGTTGCTAATGAAGCCGACGCTGAAAAAATGGTCGGCGAAGTTGTTGAAAAATACGGCCAAATTGATGTTCTGGTGAACAATGCTGGCATTACAAAGGACAAGTTGTTAAGCCGGTTAAAGTTAGCTGATTTCAAAGCCGTGATCGACACGAACCTGGTGGGTGCTTTTAACATGACCAAGTTTGCCATGAAGTTCATGCAAAAGAGCCGCTCAGGGGCCATTGTGAACCTGTCCAGCATTTCTGGATTACATGGTAATTTGGGTCAGGCAAACTATTCAGCCAGCAAGGCCGGACTAGTTGGTTTAACGAAGACTGCTGCCAGAGAGGGTGCCCTGAGAAATATTCGGTGTAACGCGGTTGCCCCCGGAATGGTTGCCACTGACATGACTGGTAAAATGAGCGAACGCCGGCAAAAAGAATTTACGGATCAGATTCCGTTGAAACGATTTGCCGAACCCGACGAAATTGCCGATGCGGTCGCATTTTTGATTCATAACCAGTACATCACAGGCCAAGTGGTCACGGTCGATGGCGGTTTAACAATTTAGAATTGTTGAAGGAGTAAATTAATGAGCAGAGTAGTGATTACCGGAATGGGAATTGTTTCCCCAATTGGAAATGATGTTGATAGTTTTTTGAAGAATTTATTTGCTTCTAAAGTGGGCATTAATCCAATTACCAAATTTGACGCAGAGCCAACTGGCATTACCGTTGCTGGTGAGGTGAAAGACTTTGACCCGTTAAAACGAGTTGACAAGAAATTTGCTAAACGGAATGATTTGTTCTGTACCTATGCACTGTATAGTGCCAAAGAAGCAATGGAAATGGCTGGTCTCACCGAAGACAACATTGATCCCGAAGATCTTGGCGTGATTTATGGTTCTGGAATTGGTGGCTTGACCACTATTCAAGAACAGGTCATCAAGATGCATGATAAGAGCCCAAAGCGGGTATCCCCGTTGTTTGTTCCGGACTCAATTATTAATATGGCAGCTGGTAACATTTCGATTGCCTTTAATGCGCTGAACACCAGCCAGGGAATTGTTACCGCCTGTTCATCAGGAACGAACGCGATTGGAAATGCCTTTGAGTATATCAAGCAAGGCAAGGCGAAAGCCATTATTGCGGGTGGAACCGAAGCGTCAGTGAATGAAATTGGAATTTCTGGCTTCGCGGCCTTAACGGCATTGTCCAAGGAAACTGATCCAAAGAAGGCTTCAATTCCATTTGATAAGGATCGGAATGGATTTGTGCTTGGTGAAGGTTCTGGAACTGTGATCCTTGAAGATTACGATCACGCCAAAGCCCGCCATGCCAATATTTTAGCTGAAATTGTTGGTTATGGAACCACCAGCGACGCCTATCATATGACTGCCCCGGATCCAGAAGGCAAGGGTGCCATTCGTGCCATGCAACAAGCGATTGATGAAGCCGGCATCGATGAAACCGAAGTTGATTACATCAATGCTCATGGAACCAGCACCCATGCTAACGACAGCGCCGAATCTAAAGCTATTAAACAAGTCTTTGCCAAGAATGACCATGTTAAAGTCAGCAGTACCAAAGGGATGACTGGCCATGCACTGGGAGCTGCCGGCGCAATTGAAGCCGTTGCAACGATTGGCGCAATCCAGCATAACCAGATGCCCGTGAACGTCGGTGTGGTTAACCAAGACGAAGCCTGTGATATTGAGTTGGTTAACGACGACAATAAAAAAGCCCCCGTAAATTACGCAATTAGTAACTCATTTGGTTTTGGAGGCCATAACGCGGTAATTGTATTTAAGGGATGTGATTAAACAATGAATGAGAAAGAAATTGAACGCTTGCTTGAGAAATTTGATCAATCATCACTGAAAGACTTCGAATTGACTCAGGATGACTTCAAATTAAAGTTGAGTAAACGTGAGCAGAATGACCAAGTTGTTGTTCAGCAGCCGACTGGTTCTAAAACGCCAGTCAGTGAAGTGCCAAAATCTACCAGTGTCAATTCTCAACCTGCTGGCGAGCCGCAACAGTCAGTCAAGGACAATGTTGCCGAAATTAAGGCACCGTTTGTCGGCGTCGTTTACTTTGCACCAAGTCCGGATAAACCGGTTTATAAAAAACAGGGTGACCACGTTGAAAAAGGTGAGGTCGTTTGTTTGATTGAAGCCATGAAGATGATCAACGAGGTCAAGAGCGATGTCACTGGAACAATTTCTAATATTTTAGTTGAAGATGGGAGCATGGTCGAATATGACCAGCCGATTTTTCAAGTCACGAAGGGGTAATTAAATGAAACCAGCAGTAAATGATGTCATTCCACAGCGTTATCCCTTTGAAATGATTGATAAGTTTATTGATGTTCAACCAGGAGTTTCAGCCTCAGCAATTAAGCTGATTTCGATTAATGAGTGGTTCTTTGCCAACCAAACGAGTAGTCGATTAGCATTGCCACGCCCAATTATGATCGAGGCAATGGCTCAAACCGGGGTTGCGGCGATTTTGTCGATTCCTGAAAATAAAGGGAAGAATGTCTTTTTCGGTGGAATCAAGAATGCCACTTTTCAAGATGACTTTCGACCCGGTGACAAATTGGAATTTGAAGTTGTCATGAAAAAATTGAAACGAAATATTGGCTTGGGTCACGGGACAATTCATCGTGATGGCCAATCAATTTGTGAAGCTGATTTAATTTTTGCAGTTGAATGACGGAGGTGAGCAGATGTTTAAAAAAGTATTAGTGGCTAATCGTGGTGAAATTGCCGTCCAAATTATTCGGGCACTGCACGATATGGGCATAACGGCGGTAGCAGTCTATTCTAGTGCTGATAAAGACAGTTTGTTCGTTCACTTAGCTGATGAGGCAATCTGTATTGGTGGGCCACAACCGAGCGAGTCGTATCTCAATATGGCTCAAATCATTAGTGCTGCTAACCTGACTGGGTGTGAAGCAATTCATCCTGGCTACGGATTCTTGTCAGAGAACGCCGAATTTGCGGAACTCTGCGAAACCTGTCATATCAAGTTTATCGGTCCCAGTCACGAATTGATTTCGCTGATGGGTGATAAATCAAATGCCAGAGAAGCCATGGAAAAAGCTGGCGTGCCAGTAATTCCTGGTAGCCATGGAGTTGTCAAAACAGTCAGCCAAGCAGAAACAGTTGCAGAAAAAATTGGCTTCCCAGTCTTATTGAAGGCAGCTGCAGGTGGCGGTGGTAAGGGAATTCGTGAGGTTGATCGACCAGAAGATCTTCATAGTGCCTTCGAGCAGACTCAACAAGAAGCCCGGGTATCGTTCAACGACGATGATATTTATGTCGAAAAATTGATTCGAAATGCCAAACACGTCGAAATGCAAGTCATTGCCGATGAATTTAACCACGTGGTCTATCTGCCAGAGCGGGATTGTTCCCTTCAGCGGAACCACCAAAAGGTGATCGAGGAAAGCCCCTGTGTCCAGATTTCACCGACTGAACGGAAAAAATTGGGCGAAATTGTTGCCAATGCAACTTTAAAATTAGGCTATACCAATACAGGGACCTATGAATTCTTGATGACCGAAGACCACCACTTTTACTTCATGGAAATGAACACCAGACTTCAAGTTGAGCACACGATTACCGAAGAAGTGACCGGTATCGAATTGGTTAAAGCCCAGCTGATGGTTGCTGATGGGCAAGAGCTGCCATTTACGCAAGCAGATGTAGCCGTAAAGGGACATGCCCTTGAGTGTCGTCTCAACGCCGAAGATCCTAGTCATAACTTCGCTCCCCGACCAGGTCGGATTAATAATTTGTTCTTTCCGGCTGGGTCACTCGGAGTTCGAATTGATTCCGGGGTCGCCCAGGGAAGCTTTATTTCACCATTCTATGATTCAATGATTGCCAAAGTGATCGTTCATTTGAATGATCGGAATACCGTAATTGCCAAGATGAATCGAATTCTAGGGGAACTCAAGATCAATGGGGTAGTGACTAATCAAACCTTCTTAAAGTATTTGATTAACACTGCTGAATTTAATTCCGGCCAGTATTCAACCAACTTTATCGAGAATCAGGTTTTAACGAACAAGGAGGGATTCCATGTTGCAGAGTCGGTTTAAAATGCCCAGTCATGACGAATTAGTCAAACGAATGGATGCAATCCCCGACCATGTAATGCGGGAATGCCCAATTTGTCATGCCAAGTTTTTATCGATGAGGTTAGGCCGTGACCATACATGTCCAAAGTGTGGGTATGGTTTTCGGATTTTGGCCAAACGGCGTGTTAAGATCACATTTGATAAGTTCACTGAAATTGATCAAAATATCACGGTTCCTGATCGATACACTGATGAGAAGTATCGAGCTAAGATTGCCAAAGCCAAGAAAGTAACTGGTCTTAACGAAAGTGTGCTGACTGGAATTGGGTCGCTGAATAAGCAACAGGTTGCTGTGGGCATTATGGATCCATTTTGGATCATGGGTAGTCTAGGCAGTGCAACCGGTGAAAAAATTACCCGATTGTTTGAACTGGCCACTCGAAAGGATTTACCAGTGGTCATGTTCACCTCTTCAGGTGGTGCTCGGATGCAGGAAGGCATACACTCCTTGATGCAAATGGCAAAGGTTTCCAGTGCCGTTGCGGAACATAGTGCGGCTGGGTTATTGTACATCGTGGTTCTTTGCGATCCAACGACTGGTGGGGTGACTGCCAGTTTTGCAATGGACGGGGACATCATTTTAGCTGAACCACACGCTTTAGTGGGATTTGCCGGTCGTCGTGTAATCGAACAAACAATCATGCAAACACCCCCCAAAGATTTTCAAAGCGCTGAAACCGTCATGAAACATGGTTTCATTGATCAGATTGTGAAACGGTCCGACATGAAGAAAACACTGACCCAACTCCTCCGCTTACATACAAAGGAGAATGCATATGGTTAATAAAACGGCCTATCAACGAGTTCAAGGTGCTCGTAGAAAAGATAAAATTTCGACTGCAGAGCTGATTCATGGCTTGACAACTGACTTCTTTGAGCTTCATGGCGATCGATTAGAGGCGGATGATCACGCGTTGATTGGTGGAGTTGGTTTATTGAATAACCGGCCAATCACGGTTGTGGGTATTCAAAAGGGCGCTGATACTGACGAGAATATTGACCGTCATTTTGGGAGTTCGACGCCGCAAGGTTATCGCAAAGCACTACGCTTAATGAAGCAAGCTGAAAAATTTCACCGGCCCATTTTGGCGCTGGTTAATACACCGGGCGCTTGGCCGGATGTGGAATCCGAATATCATGGTCAGGGCTCAGCAGTTGCTCAATGTATCATTCAGGGGATGCAGCTCAAGGTACCTTATATCAGTATCATTGTTGGCGAAGGTGGGAGTGGGGGAGCTCTCGCCTTGGCATGTGGTGATCGGGTGTTGATGTTTGAGGACAGTATTTACTCCGTTCTCTCGCCCGAAGGCTATGCAAGTATTATGTGGAAAGATTCTTCAAAGGTGCAACAGGCTGCCGAAGAACTTGGGTTAACTCCAGAGAGTTTACTGAAAGATGGTATTATTAATCAAATTATTCATGAATATAAACCTGGTGATGATTTAAGTGATTTGCGCGACTTCTTGGACCAACAGTTTACCGAACTTGAGAATTTGCCAATGAGCGAATTAATTGAACAGAGACAACGACGTTTTAGAAATTATTAATTCTTGAATTTGCACTTAATTTGACAATTCAAATTAAAAATAAAATGGAGGCTCAATCATGAGTGGCTTTTTAGATGGTAAAACAATCGTAATCATGGGGGTTGCGAATAAGCGAAGCATTGCTTGGGGATGTACTCAGGCAATTATGGACCAGGGCGCAAAAGTTGTCCTGACGTATCAAAATGATCGGATCAAGAAGAGTCTGAAGCGATTTGTTCCCGAAGACCTGGACTTACTTGAATGTGACGTTTCAGAAGATGAAAACATTGAAAAGGCGTTCGCTGAAATTGGCGACCGCTATGGTAAGATTGACGGTGTCATTCATGCCATTGCTTATGCTGACAAGGATACATTGACTTCTGGATTGGTTAATACCACTAAAGATGGGTATGATTTAGCCCAAAATATCAGTGCTTATTCATTAATTGCAGTTGCCAGATATGCTCAACCAGTGCTGAACAACCCAGCCAGCATCTTGACGTTGACTTACTTTGGGTCCACTCGGGCAATCCCTAATTACAATATGATGGGCGTTGCCAAAGCCGCTTTGGAAGCCAACGTCCGTTATTTAGCATCAGATTTAGGTGCGACTGGTATTCGAGTGAACGCAATTTCTGCTGGGGCCGTTAAGACATTGGCAGTTACTGGGATTAAAAATCATGGCGAGTTATTAAAAGAATCCGAATCACGGACAGTTGATCAAAAGAGTGTTACAACTGATGAAATTGGTAACGTTGCTGCCTTTTTGATGAGTGATTTGTCAACTGGAATGACCGGCGATGTGGTGTATGTTGATAAGGGCGTTCATCTGATTTAATCGGGATGGGCATTTGTCAACGCCGGTGAGGAAAATGAGGTAATAAAATGGCGGATCATCAATCACAGATTTTACGAGCATTATTGGAACTGGATAACCGTTATATTTCCGGAAATGAACTTGCGCGGCGCTTCAACATCAGTCGGCCGGCCGTTTATAATAACATTCAAAAACTTAAGCAAAAGGGTCACCTGATTGAGACGAAGAAGGGCTTGGGATATAGCTATCAGAAGTCAAAATGTTTTGATGCTCAAGTGATCGATCATTATCGAGTGACAACTTACCCGGTCAGAACGCACGTGTTTGCTCAGCTGACATCAACCAATGATTACGCTAAGCAGTACGGCACTGAAAAAACAGTGTACAAACCCCAGATTTTCGTGACGGATACCCAGACGAAAGGGCGTGGGCGCTTGGGCCGGCGATTTTATTCGCCAGCTAAGACCGGTATCTATATGAGCTTACTGATTCCGATTCAAACTCGCCAAACGTTGCATTCCGGGTTAATCACAACTGGCACAGCCGTCTGTGTGGTACGTTCACTTCAATCCTTTTTCCCACAAGTCGATTTTCGCGTGAAATGGGTCAATGATATTCTTGCTCACGACAAAAAATGTGGTGGGATTTTGACTGAGACAACTGCCAGTCTTGAAGATGGCTCTCATGAAAATGTGATCGTGGGGATTGGTCTCAACGTTGATACAGATGACTTTCCCGATCCGATTAAACACAAAGCCGGGGCAATTGTTGCCCACAGCCAAATTGACCGGAACAAGATTGTGGCCAAGATTATCGACAATTTCTTTTACATGTATCAAACTTACCAAACTGGCAATTTTTTGTCGGAATATGCGCAATTATCAGATATCCTGGGTCGAAAGATTCGGGTCGAAATGGGCAGCCGGGTCTATCTGGGCATTGCTGATCATTTCGATAATGAAGGGGCATTGGTGATGAACACTGATTCAGGCCAGCTGACAGTTTCTAGTGGTGAAGTGACGAAAGTTTATTTACCAGAGAATGGTTATACTGGCTGAGCTAATCCATTACATTTATGGTTAACTTGGATTGGGGTTCACTTAACCGTTAACAACTCATAGGAGCGTTTAGATGAAAACCACAGAAATTGTTCAAACGGCACTGATTACTGCAACCATTATTATTTTGGGAATGATCCCACCGTTACCACTTGGTTTCATTCCGGTTCCAATTGTGATGCAGAATTTGGGAATCATGTTAGCAGCCGTAATTTTAGGACCCAAAAAAGGAACCCTTGCGATTTTCGTGTTCCTCTTGCTGGCGTTGATTGGTTTTCCAGTGCTCAGTGGTGGTCAGGCAGGGCCTGCAGTTTTTGTCGGACCAACTGGCGGCTATTTGCTCGGGTGGTTATTAACGCCACTCATGATCGGCTATGGTCTTTCCCGGCCATTTATTAACCGTCGTTGGAGTCGATTAATTATTATCTGGTTCGCCGGCGTCTTATTGGTCGATGTTATCGGCTCAGTCTGGTTATGGCTGGTCAGCCCAATTTCATTGATTGGGTCACTCGTGTTAAATTTGGCATTTATTCCGGCGGATACATTGAAAGCAGTGGCTGTTTATTCGGTGGCCGAGAGAATGCGGATTTGGAATAAAGAAACCACTCGTTTATAAGAATGCAAAAATTGATAGTGTCCAACAGATAAGGCTCATCATTCGAAATTCGAGAATTTGAATTTCGGATGATGGGCCTTATCTAGTAACGGACGATTTTTAAAGTGGCTTTATTCAGAATTTAACGGGTGCTTTTTTGACTCCAAAATTGAATCGCTTTTTCGAGATGATCCAGATCAATAGAAGTCACGCTGCCATCACCATTTGTTATCATCAGACTGACCCAGATGACTACCAATCCGGTAAAAAAGGGATTGGTAGTCATCTGGGTCAGCATCAGCAAAATCGAAATAATAAGCCTGTATCGAATTTAATTTCAGCGCGTATTTCAATTTAGGAACAATGAGGCGACTCAGTCGATCGCGAGGGCTGCCAATAAAAATCAATTTGAACTGAGATTCTTGAATCAGGGCGGTTAGTTTCTGCAGATCGACTGGGGAAATAAGCTTGGAAGGTTTCATCTCTTTGCGGTAGCGATGGCTTTCGAACGCTAATAATGATGGTTTCAAATAAGTGCCAGTTAAATATTTTTGAAAGGATCATCAAAATTAATAACGGCAGAGAAAAGATGTACAATGTCAAATCAATACAGAAAAGTAATAGGAATTTAAATATAATCGAATCATAGCCACCCGGGATAAGCACTGTCGCATTACTGGTCTGAACCGCTAAAAAATAGGCAGAACTATCCACCCCACGATTCAAAGCACTCTCGCTTGTGGCCCCGGGGTTGTCTCGAGTATTCCGAATAAGGGCTCGAAACCAAATTAATGAAACCGGAAAAAAGAGCAACCCGGTTAAACTATTAATGAGATCAAGGTGTGTGATCGTGGTTCTTAAAGCATATGTATTTGTCAAATGGCTCAAAAATAAAATCATGACAAAATAGATGAAACTTAGTAGGTAAATGCCGATGATTGAGAGGATTTTCCGCATGTTGAGGCCTCCAATTGGTGAATGATTGAGAACCGGATAGCAGATAGCACTTTGTCAAGAATGGATAAATTGAAAAATCTATCGGCAGGGCCCATAAATTTCACCGCGGCAATTTAATGGTGAATTCTCGGAACTCTATTGATCAAACGTGCAATCTGGGTAACCGTTGTTCGTAATAAAAGCCCCATGATGATAACAATCAGCAAATACTTTGGCAAAAAGTAAGCGAAGCCGAGGTAAATAATGCTAACGCCAAGCATGACTTGAGCTGAACGGATTTCCTCACGATCGTGGGCCGTTACTTCAGTAAAGTTTTTCTCGGCCAGGTTGGCAACTTCTCTGAACATTAATGATTGAGTAAAATTCACTAAAATGATCACGACAGAATAAGCGATGGCACTGTCACGACTAAGAAAACTGTCGTTGAGCCATGATGTTGCAAACGGGGTTAAGCTGATGAAACAGAGGTAGTAGATGTTCGTAATGGTTTAACATTGGGGTGGCCTTCTTAATCCCACTGAGCAACTCTAGATGATAAACCCAGTACTGGGAGACAATTGCGAAACTAATAAAGTAAATGGTAGATTGTAAAATTAATCCGAACAGCGTTCGGATTAATTTTACAATCTACCAAACAAGTAGACCAATGTTTTGTGATTATTGATTAAGCATTCCAAGTGAATTGCGAGGAATCAATAATGCCTATAAAAATCCGATTAAATTGGAATCTGCCTTAATTGCATCGACACGCAGTCACATTACGATATTGACCTAGCCAATAAACTATGCTGGATTAAATTGATTTTGGATAATTTTTATTATTCTAATTTTTTCAAGATTAGTCTACCCTCAAGCAACATTTTGTGCATCAAATTTTTCCCCTTTTCATTATGAAAAGTTGTTCCATACTCAGACATAAGTTTAGAAACAGAATTAAATTGATTTCGTTTT
>OKDZ01000299.1_pt1 | contig 14852 bp, 8 predicted proteins | sample 1614811 | NCBI WGS metagenome assembly OKDZ01 (sample SAMN04436971, study PRJEB24849) | human gut metagenome | biome: human gut; feature: NICU; material: stool | host: Homo sapiens | place: USA: Saint Louis, MO | collected 2010-03-27
GTATGGGATGATTCTTGCAGTTCGTTGGATGAGAGCCGTGTGTATGACTTACTGTCCGCGGGCTATACGGCCGGTATTCCATTCTTGGATGGAATGAAGAGCGAACTGATGCAGCAGAAGCTTACCTCTTTTGCGGAGCTAATTGACATATGCCATAGCAGAGGTGCCGACCGCGCAGATGCTGTTGCTCGTGCAATGTTCGCATACCGTGTCGCCTATGTGAAAACGTTATACACAATCGAATTCATGACCGCAATGTTGAATAGTTATAACGAGGATGGCGCTAGAGCGAAACTGGAAAGTATATTTGAAGAAATGTACTGTTTAGGTATTCATGTAAGAATGCCAAACATTAATCAATCTCAATATTATGCGACAGCGTATTCCAGTACCGGTGACGATGAGAAATCGGCATATGGAATTCAGCTCGGTTTTAATGCGATACGGGGCATTTCGGAACAATTGGCAGAAGAAATCGTTTCAACCCGTAATAAGGGCAGTGCCTATCGCAGTTTTAATGATTTTATACGTCGTGTTTCATTGGAACATTGCAATGCAGGGAATGTCAATTACCTCATTAGAGCCGGTGCTTTTGATTGCGTCAACCCCTGCAGGAAGGCTCTTGCCCAATGTGGCAGTGACCTTATCGAGGCGGAAAGGCAATACAGAGCAGCACAATCCCATGGGCAGGGTGATTTATTGCAGGATGTAATGGATGCAAGTCCTTGTGCGCAAAAGAGTACAGATGAAGTCGTCCCTAATGGTTCGGATTGGGATCAAACCACTCGGCAACAGCTCCAGTGTGAGTCTTTCAAATGGCCAATAGGACGTGCGATTGAACAATATGTGTGTGCTTAGACGGCAATGTGATACTACGAAATCACTAGGCTTGCGTAAGAGTGCAAAGTGTCATGCGCGAAGTCCCGGATATTTGTTGCGTCAGTTATATGCTGAGAACAGATACAACTCACTGGGGAGGGTAAGGTATGAGTGTCATGGTGATACGGCCCGAGCGAGGGTGTGATGACATTCATGCCCTGATTGATCATGTCCTTTCTGATGGTGCCGGATGTACGGAAGCAGATTTTCCGGATAGTTGCCGTGGACGATTCGTTATTCTGACGCCGGCAAGCTTGCGCGCATATGTGGAAAAGCAAGTACTGCAGTCGATGGTCCGACCGGAATTCCGCGAACGTCTGGAACCGGGGATGAATGTGGGTGTCCATTCTCTGGCAAGCATGATGAGCTCGATTATCGGCAACCAGGATTATGGAAGGTACATTCGCCCATCAATCAGCATGATGTCGCTGAGAAATTACGTAGCGAAGTGTCTGAATGATAATGAATCGTTGCGTAATCAGGTTGGTGACTCGTTTGAGGCTATTGACCAGTTCACCAAGCAAATTGTTGAATTGCATAATGATGGGGTCAGTGCTGAAGAGGTGCTTGCTCTGGCCGCTCATCAGTCGAATGCTCGACTTTCGGTGCTTGGCTCTTTGCTGCAACTGGTGGAGCAACGGTTAGGTAAACGGTATACATTCCCCGGAGCCGCCTATGAAACCATATGTGCATGGGCACAGCGGCATGGGAGTAATCGCTGGTTCTATCTGTACGGTTTCGCACACCTCAACGCTTCGGAGATGAGGATAGTTCATACACTTGCGCAATACGTGCATCTGACGGTGATGGTTGGTGCCGGTTCTGATCCGGATTATCTGGAAGCATTGCAGAGACGCGATGATGGAAACCGAAATACGCTGTCCAGTATTTTCGCTTCATCCGCTTCTACATCAGTGTGTGCGATGCCGGATACTACTGCCGAAGTGCGCTATGCGGCAGCGTCCATCAAGAAGTTCATCGCGGACAATCCAGAAATTTCATACGGTGATGTGCTGGTCACCTCACGAGACCTTGGTTCATATCAAGCCCAAATTGCATCGGAATTCACGTATCAGGGGATACCGATTAATATTGCCGCGTCCAGTACGATGCTTGACCATCCGTTCGCTGATGCGATTCTGGGACTGCTTGATTCCGCGACCTACGAACTTCAACCCCAGTCCATCCTGCGCATACTGCGTTCCGGTATCTTCAGCCGGCATCTGAACTTGACTCCAACGGCAATCGATGACATTGAAAATCAGCTGAACTCCAACAATCCGGCAACGGTATGGATCGATACAGACATACCGTTCGCTGCACATTTGCAGAAGATTCGTTCGCTGGTTCAGCAAGCCGCTGATGTGTTTCGGCCGCGGCCTAGCGCAACCGTGCGGGAGGCTCTAGGCAGGATGGTTGGTTTTCTTACCGAATACGCCCAACCCATTGAAGGATCCGCGCCAGTTTGGACCGTCATCATGAATGCGTTTGACGACATGGTTCAACAGCTCGGTAACGATTATTTTGCTGAATATGTAGGAATCTTTGCTAGAAATCTAGCTTCGACGCTCGCCGCGCAGTCAATCGATTCGCGTCCGGTCTCCGCCAGCGCCGTGGACGTATTGCCGATGTCATCGCCTTTACATCCATACAGATATGTGATTGTTCTGGGCTGCAGTGAATCTCAATTGCCTGCGATTCCGCATGAGACCGGTCTGCTCGATGACGGCGAGCGGCTGGATTTGTCACAGTTCCTGACTTCCCAAGGCAAGACTTTGGAAGCGTGGAATGTACTTTCCGGTACGGTGGAACGTAGGTCCGGGCAAGAACCGCTATGGTTTAACGGTGTTGTTGCCAGCGCAACGCAGCAGTTGTCTATGACCTATCCAAAGAGTCTGCGTAACGCTGCACAAGCATGCTCGCCATATATCAGCCAATGGGAGACGGGTACATCGGATACGAGCGAAATCATCGGAGCGAGCAAACGCGCTGTGCCGACCGTTGAAACAGAGTATCGTCCCCTTGACCGCGAACTGGCATATCGGTTGTTCACTAGGCCGGATTATGCGCATCGCGTTTATCGCACTCATGGTGCAGATCCTTCGATCTCGACTCGTGTGTTCAATGCATCGGTTTCGGCAATAGAAACGTACTATCGCAATCCGTATGAGTATTTCCTGAAATACGGATTGAAAGTTAACGTGGCAAATGCGTTCGCTTTTGATGCCGCGCTTGAAGGCACGTTCTATCATGCAGTGCTGGAACATGCGGTCAATGCCTGGATCGAGCGACACAAGAACGAACGAGATTTGAACGGCTTACCACCTCAGCCCACTGCAACAGACATGCAAGAGCTTATCGCCGACTATTCCAGACTGGATCGAGGCTGCAATCAGTGGACGGTGCTGAACGAAGACCCGCGTATGGAGGTGCTGCGGTCCAGTAATCGTATGCGTATGATTCATCGTCAGCTGGTCGATACGCTGATGGATTTTGCCGTCGATGCTGCTGCGCAACGTGAGGCATTATCGTCCGCACAGACGATGCTTACGCCTACGTGTGTAGAGCAAGTATTTGGCAACGTTGGAGGAACGACCGGTGCATGGCAGTCGCCATATTCAGGGGAACAATTAATCGGTAGGGCGAGGGACAAGGAAATCCCGGTTGCATTGCGTATCAATGGCAAGGTCGACCGCATTGATACGGTAATTCGCGATACCAATATTTCGCGAGAGAGCGCCGGCATTGTTGTGCTGGACTATAAGTCTTCTGCCCGTACGTTGTTCGGCAAACCGTCTCGCAATGATGGCGGCCGCGCTTCAAATGTGTACTACGGCCATGAACTTCAGCTGTTTACGTATGCTTCTGCCGCCCAGCACAACTCCGGAATGCCAGTAGCAGGCATGTTCTTTCTCCCGATTAAACCCAGCGCAACCATTCGAGAACGCATCGCGCTGAATAACCAATACAACATGTTGCCGAGCGCAGACGATGGATCAACGAGTCTGTTCGATGAGCCAAGTGACGATTCAAGTGCTCAGAACATGCGCATCAGAAACGTATGGCGAGGCTTTGATATGTCGAACAGTGGCGTGCTTATAGGAGAATCCGACGAAACCGGCATCGGTATCGAACAACTGAGTGCGGAAGAATTTCGTGGCATAGCGGATTATGTGCACGGGAAAATAGTGGGTGCCTGCCAGAACATATTGGACGGCAAACTGCCGGTGCGCCCTTATCGTTCTTTGGTTGACGGCCGTGATGGTCTTGCCTACAGCGATGTGGCCGACATCATGGCGTGGGATGTGTTGAATAGCAACATATTCGAGGTGGAGACAGCAGTGACATTGCTGGAGCTCAAAGAAGCGGCTCTTCATATGAATAATACATCTGAAGGAGGCAAGGCATGGTAGAACATGTTGATGCATTACCTAGGTCGGAAGATGCGGATAATCTCTCGGACGATTTTCCGACAAACACCATGCCTTACGTCATCAGCGCATCCGCAGGCACCGGCAAAACCACTCAACTCTTGCAGGATATTCTGCTGGACTTGCTGAACCGTAATGCAGACGAAGCGCATTCATCCATCCGCGAATCGTTAATTATTACTTTCACCGTTGCCGCAGCCGCAGAAATTCGCCGGCGCTTGGAACAGAACCTGCAGTACGCCATTCTGTATGCGCGGCGCAATCATGGATGCCAGCCGGGTTCACTCGTGCTCTTGGATACGGACTATCAATTAGGTGGAGACGACAGCGAACTGGCGCGTACGATTCTGCACGATTGCCACCATGCGCAAACCGTATTCTCCGTTGCCTTGAACGATCTGCCAACCGTGCAAATCAGCACTATTGATGCGCTCTCCAAAAGAATCGTGGATCGCAATGCCGATACATTGCCGGTGGCTCCAGGATTCCAGATTCTTGCTGATGATGCCATGAAGAACCGGCTGAGAGGCCAAACACTCGACGCGTTATTCGAATCGTGGTATGACGAGCGCAACTCAATGCACGCGCGGTTCATGGATGTGTTGGACAACATGCAAGGGCCCCGGCATGATGGTGACTTGCGCGCCACCATGATGAGCCTGTATGACAAGGCACTCACCAAGCCCAACCGCATCGGTTGGCTTAGCCGGCTCGCCGAACCATACCGGTTCAACATTGCGTCGCTGAATCAGGTCGTTGGTGGTGAATACGGCAATGAATATTTGGACCGTTATTTTCGAGGCTGGATTGATATGGCAGAACATCCTCTTGCCGAATTGCGATCGTGTCTTGATGAGGCGCTCGCCAGCTGCCACGATGCGCACACCGCGCAGCAAGATACGGTAGTCAAATCATTGCGGATGATATGCGATTTGCCTCAGTACTTGCGTAGCGAATCATGGAATGCAGTTCGTGCTCGTGTTATCGATGCCAATCCATTGGACGTACTGCCCAAGCGCATTACTGTCGGCAAAACTGCCATTCTTAAGAGTACGGCAATCGCCGTACCCAAAGACAGTGAACTGGGCCGTCGCTTGGCGGAAACGGTGCGGGGCATTAAAGGGATCGTTTCTGATTTGCAATCGAAACTGGCCTTTACCGCTGAACAAGTGGACTCGCTTGATGAGGTCGCTGCGCGAAGACTCGAAGGATTGATTGCGCTCATCACCACGTTCGACCAGCAGTATGCGCTTGTGAAACAGCAGGAGTCCGTAGCGGAGTTCAGTGATGTGGCTTTCTGGGCATTGGATGCCATGCAGCAGCCTGACGTGGCCAAGCGTATCGGTGCTCAGTGGCGATATATTTATGTGGATGAATGCCAGGATAATAACGCCCTGCAGAATCGATTCATTCGCGAAATCAGCCGAAATGCAGCCAAACTTACCATGGTCGGTGATGTGAAGCAAAGCATTTATGGGTTCCGTGATGCCTCGCCGGAGGAGTTCGGCGATATCTGCAATAGTGTTACGGATGCGAGCCATCGCCGGGAATTGTGGGTGAACTATCGATCGGTGCCGGAAATCATCACTTTTGTGAATACGGTATTTGCCCGACTGATGACGCCGAATATGGGTGCGACCGATTACCTGAAGGAACAGTTGCAAATCGGCTCGGCAAAGCAAGCCGGTAAACCATTCGATGCAGAAGCCATTGAATTGTTGGTGAGTAACGCGGCACCTGACTTGAGTGCTGATGTTGTGGCTGATGAAAACGGCACTGACACTGCACCGACAGTTCGCGCCGGCAAGGACGAATTACAGGTGGACATGATAGTGCGCCGTGTCCAGGAGCTCTGCGAGGGGCCTCGCGCGCAGTATTCATATGGGGATATCGCGGTGCTGGCTCGTGGCGCTACTCATTTTGCCGACCTGGCTGACCGACTATATCGTGTCGGCATTCCAGTCGAAGTACAGGGCGTTGGAGACCTGTATCGTCAGCCGGAGATACAGATCGCCTTGGATTGGTTGCGTATTATCGCCAATCGTCATCAGGATGTGCCGTTGGTTGCGGTGCTACGGACTATGGGGTTCACGGATGATGATTTGGCGCGGATTCGTCTGCATAACAGAGGCTGGCTATTTGACGTTATGCGGCGGATTGCTGAGAGTGGGGGAGAAGCTGATGAATCGGCTGTTCTTTCTTCTGATGTGTTGCTTGCAAAGATATCGGCATTCCTGCGAATCTATGATGCCGCATGCGATTATGCGCGAGTTCACTCTCTGTCTGATTCGTTGTGGCATCTCTATGCCGTTTCTGGCTTGTTCGATTTCGCAGGCAATATGCCTGAAGGTGAGCGACGGCAGGCGAACCTGCGCTTGCTTGTAGAAAAGGCTGATGCATTTGCTGTAGCTCAGGAGCGTGGATTGCAACCATTCCTTGATGCCGTAACAATGTGGTCCGCGAGTGGCTCCGGTGAAGAAGCTTCAACAGTGCCTACCAAAAACGCCGTGCATATCATGACGATTCATAAATCCAAGGGATTGCAATGGCCCGTCGTGATACTCATGGGTGCCAGCAATAATCTGCTGACCGGATCGAGAACCGCTGTCGTTCGCACGATTGCTCATCAGACAAGGAATGAGGATGGGGCTGTTGCCGAATATGGCGAAGGTGCCTTATCGTTGGTTGACCAACGTAACCATGTTCGAGTGGATACTTTCCAGCGCGCAGTGATTGATTCGCGGGCCAAGGAGTTGGAGGCGGCAGAGGAACTTCGTTTGCTCTATGTGGCGATGACTCGTGCCGAACGCAAGTTGATTATCGCGGGATCGTACCGTCCAGGAAAGAACGATGATGGCAATCTGAATTTGCGTACGATGGCTCAAGGCATCGCGCTAAGCGGCGATGGACGCACCATAGATCCACGAACGGTGGTCAAGAATAGTGGTAGCCCCAATTATCTCTATTGGATTCTAGGATCATTGCTGGCGTCTGGAGATGCGGATGATGATTCGTCTGCGATTCTTCGCCCTAATGAGGTCCGTGCGTGGAATCTTGCTGCGGGACTACAGGAAACAGCGCCGGCTATGGCGGCGACGGGCAGGGCCATTACGATTCGATTCTGCAGTGCTGCGCCTGAGCCGACGACCACTATGAATGAGCGAACGGACGGGTATGGCTATATCAATAAACGTATTGATGTGACTGGTTTGCGATTGCCTGATGAGCCTCCGCGCATGCCAGTGGTAGTGAGTTCCTCCAAGGCTCGCAGCTGGATGATTGATGATGCGGAATCTATATCTGATGACACTGATTCGCTGGCTGTATTGCCGTCTGATGACGCGGCTGCGCCAATTGCCATGCTGGAAGACAATCTAGATGATTGGAAGCAAAGGCGGGAAGCGCATAGTGGGTTCTTTATTCCTGACTTTATGAAGAAGGTATCCGACGTTGAGCCATCTGCTTCGGAGGTGGGTACTGCGGTCCACAATGTACTGGAACTCTTTGATTGGGGTACTGAGCCGTTCCGTGAGCAGTGCGAAGCCGAGCTGAGAAACATTGTTGACCGTCTGGAAGCGAATCATGTCATCACGCCGCAAGTGGCTCATATTGTGCTGACTCGCGAGCTGGAAGGCTTGCTCTGGTTTGTCACTGGAGAAAATTGCCCGCTATCGGCGCAAATACGAGCTCATCGGGATACTCTGTTCCGGGAAGAGCCATTCTCGATGTTGATTGAACGTAACCGGCTTAATGCCAAGGTGAACGGTAGCGGCATGGCTGGTGGCGTGCCCAACACGAAGAATGACAGCGGCAACGTTGCTGAGCAATGTGACGACACAATCGTGGTCCGAGGTATCATAGACGGCTATTTCCTTGATCCAACCGCCAAGACCATCACCCTCTTCGACTACAAAACCGACAAAATGCGCCCGGGTGAAACAGTCAAAGACTGGTCTCAGCGTCTCCGCACCGAATACGCTCAACAACAAGCTCTCTACGCCGAGGCCCTAGAACATCGCTATTCTGGATATGCTGTAGTACGGCGATGGCTTGTAGGGCTCATTGGACACAGGATTATTCACATTTCGTGATCAATGCCGGGGCCTCGGTAACTGACTCGTTTTCAGCTAAACGTTAGTAGCTTGTTCATCTTCAATATTCCGGTAGATATCTACTGTTGATTGCTTGTCGTGCATATTGTGAGGAGTATTGATAGCTCTCGATAAGGAGTCAAAATGGACAAGCAAGAGTTGCAGATGGCGAAAAAGTTAAACGCTGGTTTTCGGGTATTGGATGATATATCTGATATGAATTCTTCGTACATACATGTTGATTGGTCCGATATCAAAGCGGCGATGGGCGGCAACGATCTGGCTTGGTCCGGCGCTGGCCAAGCAGAAGGTACGGATGGAATAGTTGAGGCCGCGAAGCGCGCAATGGCATCATTCTCAAATGATTCGTTGAAGATGATGAACGCCGTCTGCATCTCTTTCGCTTGTTCGGCTCATGAAAAACTCCAGAAAGTAACGCGTGCTGTGGATGAGATACGTGCCTGCGTTCAACCTGATGCCATGATTGTTTGGGGCATGATGTTCGATGGCCAAATTGATTCGGGCGGAGAGGTCACAGTAATCGGATTCGGTCGATGCTCGGACAGTGTTTGATTCTGCAGCTGCTGATTGCCTAATGAAGGAGTTGATTAGCCGTGTCCGTGACCATGAACGTAATCCGGGATGAAGGTAAAAGAATTCCCATTGAGCTTGCGCGAACGCTTTATGGCGAAATCGGTGTTGCAATAGAGAAGTATTTTGAGCACCTGACATATATGGAGCATTTTGGTGTGGCCCTATGTCAGTTTAATCTTCGTCCTTCTGACAGCGCGAATGAATATGTTGCTGATTGCTGCGTGTTGCAGGCCGATGTGAACGGAAAGGCGACTGCTGATTTTCAATCTGCTTATGACCGTGCGGCCATCGCCATTTTGATGTCTTTGTGCTATGCGTTTCAAAGCTATCTAAATGAGAGTAATGGTCTTGATCTGCAGGATGAGAATGGGAGAGGGGTTGGCTGCTGTCCTCTTGAAGTTGGAGGTGACGTTGGTGCTAGGTCATTGCCTCCTGGCACTTTCGCTCGCTTTCAATCTTGGTCTGACCGCTTGTGTTATGTATTTCCTAAATATGGGATATCGACAATACAATTTAGTTGTGGAAGCACTCATTGCCGCATTGGATTAGATGAATTAAAGATGCTCGCTCAGTTGAGTAGTGCACGAAGAAATATAGATGATTGTATGCTTCGTTTCTCTGAGTATAAGATAACTGGCGCGCGTTGGGTGAATCATATATTCACGGAGAAGACGGATTGCGATATTCATATACGAGTGCTCAGTGATTTGACGAAGGATGTGTCTGAGTTCTGTATCAATGAGATTATTGACGGTCTAAACCTTTTGATGAAAGCCAATCGGAGCTGGCCCAAAGTGGATACCGAAAGACATGAGCTTCGGATTATACATTGTGAAGGTGGTGAAAGATCTGGGTTCGCTAGCGCGGCTCTGGAATGCGATAAAGGGTCCAAGAAACGCCTTTATGATATGTTGGAGCTAATCCGATGTATCCTGCATGATCCGCCATACGCATATGTTTGGCATATAGCGGATGCCTCCAAAGAAACGGGCATAAAGAAGGCGGAAATAGTCAGAGCTTCACAGTGCATACCTCTGTATTCGGATAAAAGATATATGACTGTGTGGAATATGGCGTCGCCGAGCAACCTGATAGAGATGCTTAGCCGGTGGGGCGGTTTGTTACAGAGATTGTTCGATCATTATGGTTTAGAACGAATTAACTTTGATTGTATGATACAGGATCGCAGAATTTGTAGTTTGTTGACCCTGGACAGAGAGGCCCTTACGATCCTGAGGTCTTTACAATTCCAGACTGTTTCTCCTATTAGCCGCGTTCAATGGCGCACGATGATCAGAAATAGCATCACCGCCGCATAATTTCCTCTCGCAAGATTGGATTTTCTCAGTAGTTAGTTGTACTTGATGGTTCATGATAGTTCAGAATGTTGCTGACATATAATGGACCGATACGTTGTTGGCGAGTGGCTGGCCCGGATTCAATTTGTAAGTGCAATGCTCGTCTTTGGGTGGCTTGTCCTCGACATTAGCTTGCCGAGCTCGCGGTACCAAGCCTCGTTGGGCGTTTCCCAGTCCGGGACCTTCATGGGGGGGTGTCGTTGATCTCCTGGACGATGGCCTGCAGGTCGGCGTCCGTCAGGCCGTCGAGACTGGTCCTCTTGGGCAGGTAGCGGCGGATCCGTGTATGTGTTCAATAGGGAGTTGAGGTTTAGGTGTTGCGCTTCTATTTAGAACTCAGGAAAACAGCAGAAGCCTCAAAATCTTGTTTAGAGGGAGAAAACAGAATGGCGAAACCATCACGTTCTTCACCCCTCAGTCGAAGATGCATCCGCAAGGTTTTTATTGGGTTGATATTACAGAAGAACAAGCCCATGTTCTGAGCGAAACCGATAAAGCCCTTGTTGTGCTCCGCTTGAAGGGTAGGAACATCCTCATGGTAAAGTGGGAGGTTCTGAAATCATATCTAACTCAGGAATGTAAAAGATACAACGCCAATGAGTACAACCATTGGAAATTGAACATCTATACCGACCACATTAAGATCAGCGGCAACAACAGAGAAATACCCGCCAAGGTTTGGCATTTCAACGCTGAAGTGTAAAGAAAAGCCATAGCTGTCACTCTCTCGCCTGGAGTTGTCGCTGTGACTCCTTTGCTTACTCAATGTTGCAAGCTTTTTTCAAATAGCCAAGCATTTCTTCTTCATGCGCCTTGTACGCCCTTTCCTTCCAGTAAAGGCTGGCTGGTTTGTCGCCGCTTTTTTCTGTCAGTTCACTCATAATGCGAAGTTTAATACTCCCCTTGACTATCATATCCTTAAATGTACTTTTCTTTGCTTCCGGAGACATATTAGAAAATTTGGAGTTCACATTTCTCTGAATGATACAGAGATTTCCAAACTGGTCAACACCATCCTTCCATTGCTCGAATGTTCCCTCAGATGGATTCTGCGGATACCAATGCTCTACGGAATTTCTAAATTCAAAAACAAAATCGCTGTATTTCTTCTTCTTGCCGTTCCAGTCGTCATTCCACAGCAAGTAATCCAGGTAGTTAAAGACAATATGCGGAGTATTGACACCCATCGCATACACACCGTTCGAACAAACCTGAAAGAAGTTTTCCCTTACTGCATCAATAGCGATGTTTTCGGCAACTTTATCAAACTTTGTAATGGCATCATTTTTGATATTCTTGCAATCAGCTTCCGAAAGCCATATCAAGAGTTTGGTAATCCAGTGCATTACCTTTGGGGAAGTGTAGGAAACACGCAAGGCGGACTGCATCATAATATTGGTCTTTGTAGATGCCTCTTCTTCGTCAGAACGGGTGAACTCGGAGTTCCCGTAATATGCTTTCTTCTTCGATTGCTGTCCGGAAACATACAGGCTCTTCAAGCTCCATTCGCCATCAGCGCTGTCATTTGCGTACTCTCTCTTTATGATGTACTTATCGAACAGGTATCTGGTTCTGAGCAGGCAAATAATAAACCCTCTGGCAAAATCTTCTTTGTTGTCTGCGATCCTGCCGGTATCCGTTATGCCGCAGGATACAACTCTGTTGAACGCATCAAGGAGCTTCTTATCATCCAAGAGTTCATCCACTATTTTTGAAGTTGCTATTTCATGGGTGACACCGTAAAGACTCACATAGACCTTCAGCGTATGCAGCAGGAAGTATGGAAACTCAATAACACTTTCAAAGCGAACACGCACATCACCATCCACATAGCCTTCATCATCTTCAACCTTGAAGTTCTTTTCGATCAGGTCACAGATTTTATGTCCGGTGGTTTCCTGTGTCGTTCCACTTATAGCCTTTTTGTATTCCTGCCAGCTGTTAGGCGGCATACTGTTCCATTCGGAGCCGAAAATAGCCTCTCTTACCGCATTGTTCTTGCTGATGAAGTGCATCTGCACATAGCCGGTCATATCGCTACAAGCATCCCATATTTTCGCAAACAAGCCCTTCTCAGAATCATCACTCAAATAGCTCATAAGCGTGGCCTTTAGAATGTCGTGTTGCTCTAATTGCTCACCTCTGGTGTTCATTATCTCAAAATAGCGGTTCAGATCGGTATTCTCCGGAACCTCAATCCGATAGACGATAATTTTAGCTAGCTTTTCCATAAAGCTTTCCCTGTCGAAATGATCCTTTGTCAATTCGTGAGATAGTATCCTGATCCCCCTTTGGATTCCCGGTTCAATCCGATCCATATCAATCTTGCTGCGGTTTTCGAGCAGTAGTTCTTCAATGTTTCTAAGGGTATAGTTCGATTTTTCTCTACACGCAAATGTGAGCGTGGACTTTGTTTTGATTCCAAGGCAGTTCAGCAGCAAATACAGCGAGGTAAGCCGCTGCTGGCCATCCACTACTTCATATCGTCCGAACTGCTTGGAAACGATCAAGGAGCCAATGTAGTAATTGGAGTCCTCCGCAACATCGTTAATATCCTCAATCAGCTGGACGAGTTGCTTGTCCTCCCACGCATAGGCTCTCTGGTATAGAGGGATTATGTACTCCATATCTGTGTCGAAGATATTGCCGTTTTCACCAATAATATGAAGTTCAGTTACTAATTTGCTCATTCCGCACCTCCATATCCATTGATTTCTTTGATCGTGTCATACAAGCGTTTCCTTTCATCGGATAGGCTGTCCGGTTCTCTCTGCACCTTTATCTGCAATCCGGATATTTCGTGGTGCATCCGGGCAAAGCTGATCTTGGAGAAAATACCGATTGTGTTTGTATATCTGGAATTTTCGTCACCGATAGCGTACTTGTTTACGCTGTCAAACCCCAGGGTCTTCATATCTACACGGAGCATAAACGCCCAGGAAAATAGCTTCTTGACTGCCATTTCATCGAAGTTATGGAACTTGTCGTAATAGCAAAGCAGCGCACAATAAAACAGATTCTTCGTGTATCCGAAACCGGCAGAGCCGAACTTTACTTTGTCCATTTCTTCCGGTGTTTCTACATCATTGCCGCCGCAGATAACCAGCTTAATCTCCTTGAAACGGGGATTGTTGCAGATCTCCGACTTAATATCCCGGAGCAGATACATATAATGCTCGACCATTTCAAAGAAGTCGTTGCCGGAAGTAAATGGCTCGGTAATCTGGAAATACGGCATAGCTCGGCTTGCCCGTCGTGCGTAAGAATAGGTTGAGCTTTCTGCGATACCTTTATAGGTGTCGATTTCCTTGGCCGTGAACGGTTTGCTTTTAATGCCTCGGCTCCAATTCAAGATTGGAAACAAATATAGATCAAACAGCTCTTTGATCTTCTCAGTATCCTTTGCTTCCCATTTTGTAACAGCGTGTTCCATTTCATAGGGATACTTTTTCATTTCACGGAGGTGGTACGCTTTCAGAAGGTCATGCGGGTCTAATGCCTTACCTCTTGTATTTTGTGAATCGAAAAGCTGGAACGCTTCGGTTACTTTGTCTACGCAAACAACGACGACCTCTAAAATATGCTCAAAGGCATGGATAAAGTCCCGTTTTACATCTTCGCTCTTTAGGGAGAACCACTCTCTGATAAACGCATAGTTCCTGTGAATGTTGAACTGGCTCACCTTGTTGGTGAAATCCATCTGGAGAATCGAACACTCAAATCCCGGTTCAAGGCATTGCTTTAGAAGCACCAGAGAAATGATTCTCTGCTGCCCATCCACCACATCGTAGGTGTCATTCTTTGTTCTGTGCAGGATGATCGTTCCGATACGGTATTTGAACTCAGTTCTGTATCTGTCCGCATCACTAATTGCATTGGTGATGTCTAGGAATAAATCGTCGATGTTTTGAATATCCCACTTGTACGGCCTTTGATAGTCCGGAATATTCAGATTCATGCTCAACAGTTCATTTACGCTCTTAATTTCAGCCATGCCTTTATCTCACCTCGGTTCCGCTGCCATTATCAAGTTCTTTCAGTCGCTCCAGCCATTTCCGGATACTGCCATCTTTGAAAAATCCAAGCAAAGCACCATCACAGAATCGTTCTGCCCGGACAGCTCCGGTGATCAATGCCATGATGCACTGTGCATCCAGATTCGATACATCTGCGGTGCTCATAGACTTGCTTCCCCATTTAAGGCCATTCTGATTCAGAATGTCACCGTAACGGTTCAGCTCCATGTCCTTGTTATGGTCGATAAAATCATATATATCATCGATAAAATGATGCACCATATCAGAGTAGCTTACATATGGCATCTGAATTGGATGTTCGAGCGTTCCATCGTTTTCACGGTCAATAACCCAAGAGCCAAAACTATCTCCGTCAAGGATACATATATACTTGACCAGACTATCATATTTACTCATTACTTTTGAGGCCCCGATGTCTATTTAGAAGTGCAACACCCTTGTTGGTCCTGTAATTCTAACAGT
>OKDZ01000327.1_pt1 | contig 13397 bp, 14 predicted proteins | sample 1614811 | NCBI WGS metagenome assembly OKDZ01 (sample SAMN04436971, study PRJEB24849) | human gut metagenome | biome: human gut; feature: NICU; material: stool | host: Homo sapiens | place: USA: Saint Louis, MO | collected 2010-03-27
CTTGATGGGTTTTTCTGTCCACTTAAATGTTCAACTTAAATTTTACAATCTGCCATAAATAAAGAGGATGAATCTGGAGCCCCACTTGCAAATGCTGTTTTTTCTGTTATTCGCAAGTCAACTAATGGAGTTGTTGGAACCATAACTACTGGTCCTGATGGTAAAGGAACAATTTATGGTCTTCTAAAAGATGATTATATTATACGTGAAACTTCGGCTCCATCGGGATATACATTGGCTAAAGATGTTACTGTTTCAGCTGATAGTTTTGACTCTAAGGGAGCAACAGCAACGATCACAGATAAGAAAGCTGTTACTACCGTTTCAGGTACAAAGACTTGGAAAGATAATGATGATCAAGACGGCAAGCGCCCTGATTCAATCAAGGTTAACTTATTAGCTAATGGTAAGGTTGTTCAAAGTAAGACAGTGAAGGCATCAGACAACTGGAAGTACAGCTTCACTAACTTACCTGAATTTGAAAATGGTAAGAAGATTAGCTACACCGTTACTGAAGACCAAGTTAAAGACTATTCAACTACTGTTAATGGCTACAACTTAACTAACAGCTATACGCCGGCTAAGACGAGTGTTAGTGTAACTAAAGCATGGAACGACAATAATAACCAAGATGGCAGTCGTCCAAATGAAGTTAAAGTTCAGCTCTACGCTAATGGTGAAAAGAGTGGTAACGAAGTTACCCTTAATGCGGCCAACAAGTGGACTCACACTTGGACCGAATTAGCTGAAAAATCAAATAAGAAAACTGTTCAATACTCAGTTAAAGAAGTTGGTACTGTTAAGGGCTACACTTCATCAGTTAACGGTAAGAATGGTAACTTCATAGTGACTAACACGCATACGCCAAGTACTCCGAATGTTCCTACAAATAAGACCCCAAACAAGTCGAGTCGCCACAATAATCCGATCAAAAAGATAGTTCAAAAGATAGTTCAGCGAATTCTGCCACAAACAGGCAGTTCCTCTGAAACGTATCTTATTGCTATTGGTGGGGTATTGCTGATTTTGCTGCTCAGTGTCATCCTTCTTAAAAGGAAGAAAAAGTAACTTTTAATTAAAAAGAGTCTGGGAAAAAAGTCATTTTTTGACTAAATTCTAATAAAACTCAAAAATAAAACCGTTGATATATTAAGGTTTATAGAACCAAGATAATCAACGGTTTTTGTAATTTAAGAGTTTCTTCCCAGACTCTTTTGTCTAGTTATAGATTTTTTGATTAGTCCATTTTTGCGAGTGTAGTTTAATTGGTAGAATAATTGCTGGCGAGTATTCGCACGCTTTCTTTTTGCCCGCAGCACACCCACCGATAAACTGTAATCTGGAAAATAGTGATATGTGTTCCATTTTCATATAAATATTAATCATCAAACTTCAACATAGTAATGACTATAATTGTTAGGATCAACGTAGACATAAATGGTATCACCCACGTTTAACCCATGAAGAGCAGTGGAGTTAAAGACAGGGGCACTTTCGAAGTGGTATCGTTCATTTGCTTCCTCATAGTAGCACTTTATTATCTTGCCAACCACACCGTTCAAAATTACATGACTATCGGTTATAGCTGATACTATCGCAGTGACTCGCTGTCCAGTTTTCTTTAATCGATGTCTCCCTCTATCAGCAAAGACGTATTTAAGGAAGATACTTCCTAAAATGGTGAAAACTAAGCCTATCCCACCCCAAATGGCAAGATTAAGTATTCCTGCACCGGGTATAGTTGGATTTGCTGGGGCTTGAGGATTAATAAGTATTTTGATTTTCTTACCTATCTGCATCGAGGGAGTATATGTATCTAAACGGATATCGGTGTAGCGTTGACCGTGATAGCGGTAGTCTATGTACACCTCATGACGTCTGGAATCCTGAGAATAGTGGGAATAGCGATTACCGCTCTCGTGATAAGTAACGATATCTGTGATCCTGGCAGTAGCACTCTCTCCCTTGGCCTGTAGCTGAGAAGTACGCCAGTAGGCTAGAGAGCCGATCCCAATTAAAGTTACGCCCAGTAATAAGAAGATCCATCCAAATAGGCTAAGAATTTTTTTCATCGCAAGCTCCTCCGTTAACTATTATGAAGACCAATCTTGGAATCACTATTATTCTAAAAGTCTAATGATCTAAGAGTGAATCGTACTTTTAGTCATATTATATTAAAGATAATACCTTATTTCACCTATGTGATGATAGTACCATTTAAAAAGGACTAGCTTAGTCGCATAATCTTTCACCAAGAGATGTGAATTTGGGGTCCATTTTGAGAAATAGCCCCTTGAAAATAAAAGCCCCTCAATCCTACGATTAAGGACTAAGGGGCTATTTTTTTGTTAAAACATATTTTCGCCCGTATTTTGTGGCGGATAATGCTATAATTTAGACAAACAAAAAGGAAGCTTTGCACTAACAAGGCTTCCCCAGTAGAGCCGTTTAAGACGGTAGCAATTAATTAGTGATTAAATAACTGCTAGCTTTGACGTGTACCCCCAGAGTTGGAAATCAACTTGGGGGTATTATTATGACTAAAATCAGCGTTAACACTAAGCTGAAAGCCGTTGAAGAATATGCCAATGGCGAAGTTACTTTAGCGTCAGTTAGACGTAAATATGGTATTGACAAACTTGAATTTCGAATTTGCGTGGGAATTTATGCAAAGTTTGGTAAACAAGCACTACTCAATCCACCCAAAGTGACTGGGGATTTTCGGTTGAATCTGGTAAAGTGGAAACAAGAAAATTTGGCGTCAATCCCTGAAACTTGTATTCATTTTGCTTTCCGTTCGCCCGGTTCAATATCTAAATGGGAAGTTCTTTACAATAAGCAAGGACCGCAAGCTTTACTGAGATTGCGCCGCGGAAGGAAAACTAAAAATGGTCAACCAACACAACAAGGGTCAAGCCGAAGAACTACGTCGACTCCAAAAGCAGAATCAAGCCTTACAAAGAGAAAACTTATTATTAAAGATACAATTAGACGCCTCAAAAAAATTGACAGCCTTGAGAAAGCATCCAAAAAAGAACTCGCGCAAGTAATTTATGAACTCAAGGCCAAATACCTGTTAAAGGATCTGATTGATGCGCTCCCCATCGCGATGTCTACTTACCAATACTGGCAAGATAAGTTTGAACATCCAGATGCGGAAGAAGTAGAACTTAAAGCGGTCATTAAAGGACTCTTTGACTACTATGAAACTGAATATGGCGTACGACGGCTAAGTTCACAAATTCGCGATTATTATCAATTAATTGGAAAAGAAGCACCTAATCATAAACGGATTCAGCGCTTAATGCATGAAATGGGGCTTAAATGTACTAAATATAATCGGCGGGTTCGCAAGTACGATTCCTCTAAGGGACCAACCGGTAAGAAAGCGAAGAATAAGCTTAATCGTCGTTTTATGAGTAACCGTAAATACCAGAAAATGGTTTGCGACATTACCGAATTCAAGGCTCACAACGGACGAAAAGTATATCTGGAAATGATTAAGGACTTGGCAACTAACCAAATTCTTACCTGGTCAATTGGTGATCATCCTAATCTGCAGTTTGCCTTAACACCACTAAAAAAGCTTCTCCAGCAGTTACCGCATACCGGATACCAACTAACCCTGCACACTGATCAAGGCTGGCATTACCAACATCGCGCTTGGCGAAAGTTTCTTCGTCAAGGCAGAATTAGGCAAAGCATGTCGCATCGGGCAACCTGTCTAGATAACGCTGCCTGTGAAACAGTTTTTAGTAAGCTAAAGGCAGAAATTGGTCCTGATACTAGTTATCGTAATCAAGAGGAGTTAAGTCAAGCAATTAATGAATGGATTCACTTCTACAACGAACGACGGATTCAAACGAAACTAGGCAACCAAACTCCACTTCAATACGAGCAAAGTTTGATTGCCTAAAAAAATATTTATTCAGTTTTAAAGCAAGAACATACAAATTCCAACTTTAAGGGTACACATCACTTGCCAGAGCTAAGGCGGTTATTTTTATTGATAGGGAACCAGTATCTATGATGGAACTATTGGAAAATTAGCAGGTGCATAATATGTTTAACCAAACTTATAAACAAATATCAGGGTACATTCAAAGAAAGGATATAAATGAAACTTTAAAATTCTCCTATTCTAATTTTTTTACAAAATTTGGTGTGTTTATCTTAGCTATGGGTTCCGTTATTATGCTATACGCTATTGGTATTGGGCCTACGCAAGGAAATTGGGGAGAAACAGGGAACATGGTCGCTAGAATATTACTGGATATCGTGGGCCCACTGGTAAAAATATCTGACGGTATCTTTTTCCTGATGCTATTGGCGTGGGTAGTTATACCATACTACAATCGAGGAATTGCAGCAGTACAGGGCTCGTTGATCGGATTAGTTTGGTGTCTGACGACATTTTTTTCACTTTGTTCTTTGTCTACGATAGCACTTGTAATAGTACAAGGCTGGATTTCCTTTTTTATTCAACTTGCCATTGTGCTTATGTATTTTTGTGTATCTATTTATATGTGGATTATGAAAATACACACTAAGGAAACGAAGATAGGTACTCTAAAAGTTACTATTGTTACATTAGGCGTAATGTTGCTCATTAATTTTGTAATGATTATATACTTAGTTACCTGTAAGCATATAAATTTTTACTTCTCATTAGCTTCAGCATTAATCGTATTTTATGTTCTATTAATTGCAATAATGTTCTATCAATTAGATAGGACTTATAAAATGATTTATATCCAGAAGTATAATCGACAATTCAGAATTGCATATAAAATACCAGATAAAAAGTGGTGGTTCACAGCCAAGAGGGCAGCGAAACATCCGCGGGTTTATCCGCCAGTAGAGGAAGGAACAAAGGAACCAACGCCAAAGGAGGGAAATAAGCATGGATGATGACGAATCTAATTTCTCGTATAAAACCTATTTATGGGGAATTGTCGGCTTTATAGTTTTCGCATTAATTTATACGCCCCTTGTTTGGTTACCAATTATAAAGAATCGCCTACAAACGGGAGTTGGAAATAGCACACTCTTTTGGATCGTCAATTGTATCGGCGTAATACCCTTCATCGCAGTTTATGGATTAATCAAGGCAATGTTTAAAAAGTGGCGCAAAGAGAAAGGAAGTAAGTAGGATGGGAAAAGCAGATTTATTACCGATGGGTTCGTTAGTATATTTAAAGGGCGGCGATATGAAGTTAATGATTATTGCCCGGGGACCGATTTTTGAAGATAAATAAGCTTTATCAGACTGTTCGGATCTAATTTTCTAAACACGGCATCAAGTGCCCACAGAATCCGAAGAGACTGACAAACAGCTGGTAAAGCAGCCCGTTTTTTTTACGACATCATGTGTCCAATAGCGATATGGCTTATTTGCTTTATCTCCACTTTTATTTTAGGCAAAAATAAAAGTGTTGAATCATAATTCCGTCGAATTATGATTCAACACCAGGTTAGTATGTTTTTTTGCCGATGATTTTTAATCAGCTCAACAACTAAGGCTATTAGATTGATAATCAATGTACCAAACAATAACATTAGCTGTAATGCGTCCGTAATGGACAACATGGCTACTCCTTTCGTTAGGTTTCTGGTTATCTATGATGATTACACCATAGGCACCACCTTCTTCCAGTTTCGCCACCGCCTTAACTTCTCTACTTAATCCATTATACAGAAAAATTATCTTAATGTATCATTATTTTTAGCTCACAGCTTAAGCCTTTAGAAAAACATGCTTTAGAGCAATTGAAAGATAATTCGCCAATGCAGTTTACCACTCAGGAGCATGAACAGGGCCTTGCTTATTTGAGTGGGCATGTCAAACCTGATGAGATTCAGAATGCTAACTTGTTACGGGTATTGAAGAATAGAGGCACGCAACAATTATTTATTGGTGAAGCCAGCCAGGATCACGAGATTTCGGTTAAACAGATTACACAAGTTAAGCAAGCTTTAGAGCGGCATAATCAAAAAAAGGATAATTACCGTCACGAAAGCATGGCAGATTATCGAGCAGTTAATTATCGGGAAACTAAGCCACGGGACTATTTAGGCAGACTATTAACGGACACGTTAATGAACTTATTGTATGACGACCAGCAGGAGCAGATGCAAACACAAAAAAGACAGGTAGACTTAGCGTATGAATTAGAGAGAAAGCAACGGCAACATCATAAAAAAGGACGACATTATGGGATTTTGCATAGATAAAGACAGACTAACTTATTTTTTGAATTAAATTCGATATATGATATAATTGACTTATGAAAACACCAAAGTTTAAGAGCTATCAACGATTAAATGGTCATGATGAGTTTGTGGAATTTTATCAGCAATTACCAGTCAAAGATCGTAAAAAATTAATTGCATTAATCCAAGCAATTGAACAACAGGGACTATTAACAGCTGCTAAAATGGAGTGGATCAAGAAATTAGACAGTAACCTATACGAGATTAGGTCCAAAGTTGCTTCAAATATCCAAAGAGGTTTGTATTTTCATGCCGAAGAAGAGCAATACATTATTACGCATGGTTTTACTAAGAAGACTCAGAAAACACCAGCACGTGAAATAAAGCATGCTAAGGTAATTCGTGCAGAATACTATCAACGAAAGGAAGATGAAAAGAATGGCTAACAAAATTTATTTAACAGATATTGATGATCTTTTTTCCAAAGATTTACAAGATCCAACCTTTGCTAATGATGTTAAAGCAGAACTAAATAAATTAAATAGTGCTGTCGCGGTACGGAGTGAACGTGAAGCGTACGGCTGGACTCAACATGATTTAGCAGAAAAGTCGGGTTTACCACAGTCAACAATTGCTAGAGTGGAAAATGGTGCTAATACAAGCATGGATACCATTTCAAAGATTGCAAATGCATTTGGCAAGTCGTTGCAAATTAGTTTTGCTTAATTTGTAATTAGTAAAAGGCATTCACCTTAAATGAATGTCTTTTTAACTATCTAGTGAGTTATTGGAAAGAGGAGATATTAATGCGTTTAGATTATCAGCAAACCTACAAAGAAGAGATTTTAGTGGAATTTGCTAGTAGTGTTTATGCGCAAGTAGTTAATTTAGTTGTTGAGCATAAGTTGAATATTCATGATGAAAATCATTTCTTAGTTCATCTTATGCACCAGTTAGGAGACGCTAAGTTGGCAATCACAGACGCTCATTCTTTGGAAGAACTAGAGACAACTCAAGAATACTGGCAAACTATGAATGAATACGTAAAGAGACTCTGTTTAATGTAAAGAGGGAGGAAAATAAATGACACCTGAAGAATTAGCACGTGCGTTTCAAGTTTCCGAAGATGATATTTGGAATTTTATGAATGATAAAACCTATTCAAAAAATTAATATGGTGAAGTTATTATTTCTGGGATTGACTGTGTAGAAATGCATGATTATTTTGTTCATGGCATTAAAGACGGTTTTGATTAAAGTGAGGAGTGAGTAAAACGACAACGAGAAAAGAATATTTTGCGGATAGGATAGCGAACTATCTAGCAGAGTTAAACAAGTTGAATCTTAATGCGTAAGCACAAACATTTAGTCCAGCTGATTATCAAGAATATTTAGTTGAATGGGACGATGTCTTAACTTCTTTGCGTGATTGTTCTAATGAGTTTGCTAAGGAAAACCTACAAATGATAGTTGAATGACTAACTTCGAGTCTATTTGATAATTAAATATGTGCTGTTGACTGAAATTGAAAAGAAAATAAGAAACGCATGAAATCAATGTTCAAAAACAGATCTCATGCGTTTCTTTAGTTTGTCTTATAAAGGAGTTAAAAACTTTTTGTTTTTGTGACTAGCCTTTCAATACTATAAGTTCTATTCAACACCTTTTAATGCCTGAACCATATCTATCCGTTTTACGCGACGACTAATAAACAAAGTTGTTGATAGAGAACAGATCCACACAAAAACACTAGATATAACAATTGTTTTCCAATCAAAGTATCTTGTATATTCAAGATTAATTGTTGAAAAGATGCTAACATATTGTCCTAAGAACCAGATTCCCGCAGGAATTCCAATAATCCACCCTACGAACGTAGTCATTAAATTTTCCATTAATGTTAGATTTCGAATCTCATTTCGATGTGTTCCTAAGACTCGTAGCGTGGCATAATCACGGGTACGCTCAACAAAACTTAGTGATCCAAGGTTATACAAAACGATCACGATTAATAAAACTCCAAAAACAATGATCAAAATAAAAATACTCATTAGATTATTAACAAAGTTATAGGCATTGTTTTTCTGATCTTTGATTTTAATAGTCGAGTCAATTTCGTTTTTGTTATAAGTGTAATTCTTTTTAACTAGTAAAGTTGAAGGAGCAAAGGTTCCTCCTGCTTTTTCCCAGGACTTTTTAGTTATATAGGCTCCCTGGTTTGTTTCACTAGTAATAATTCCTTTAACCCTAATTCGAGAGTATTGGTTATAGCCAAAGGTTTTCACCTTAAGCTTGTCGCCAATTTTTATATTAGCCCTTTTAGCAAAGCCTTGAGTTACATAAAGGCCACCATCTTTGATAGTTTTTCCTGTAGTGGTTTGACTATTGACACTGTTTCCAGGACCAACAATTACTAGAAGACGATTATAGCCGTCATCAGGGGTAAAATGTGCAGAGCTTAACTGTACCCATTGTTTTGCTTGTGGGTGCTCAGTTGAGTATTGAGAATAACTATTAACCGTAAGTCGTTTATCATAAGTAAAGTCTTGGGTATATGCTTTGTCGACTAAATGGTTCATAGATTGCGGCATACCAACTCCTGCTATCATAAGCATCATACCACCTGCAACACCAATAATTCCCATTAAAGTGCGAGTCCGATTAATGAAGACATCTCTAATTGCCCATCTACCAGCATATGGAATGTGTGTCCATAACCACTCCCAATGTTCAATAAATATTTTATGGGCAGAACTTTCCTCTTTACCACGAAGAAAGATAGCAGGGAGCCCTTTTGTAGCACTTCTAGCAGCTAGAAAGGCTGACAAAATACAAATTAAAATAACACCTAAAACGACAAAGACCGCGCTATATGTGTAGGAGATATTCCAATGGGGGATAGAGAACATTTGTTGTTGACTCTTCAAAACGAACCATGAAATGGTAGGTGAAATTATTAAGCCTGTTAGAGATCCTAATCCTCCTACGAATAAACCAAAACTAGCATAATGAAGCCCAACTCGAAGGTTAGAGAAACCAAGGGCTTTGAAGGTTGCGATTATATCATACTGGCTTTTAATCAGTCTTTGTATGGTGGTATACATTGCTAGTATAGCTAATAGAATGAAAATAAACGAGAATAAGTAGGAAAGATTACGAATCTGTCCAACACGATCTAGTGCATTTGAAACATCTGGAAGAGTTGACCGAGAGTTAAATGATACTAATCTTTTTCCAAAAATTGTTTCAGTTGCCTTGCGCATATTGTGATGATTTCCTTTGATTTCTACAATATTATAAGGAACTTGGTAATTCAATTGTGCTTTTAACGCACGTGGGGAAACGTAAGCATAGCCGTAGTTGGAATAGTTAGGAGCAATAAATTCCTGTGTACCTGTAAAATAAATACGAGTGGGATTTTGAATTATTCCTTTGACTTTGAAAAGTACGGTTCGCTTATTTACGGAGAATTTCAACGTATCATTTATAGCTAAATGATGATGTTGAGCGTACTCTTTGTTAATCCAAATTCCATTTACACTTTGATTATTGTACTTTTTTCCTTTAATGACATAAGATTGCGAAATAGGATGCTCATAGGCATCAATAATCACATAATGTTTATTTTGCTTTACTTGAAGCCTTGTACCACGTTGAGCGTTCGAAACTCCCGAAAGACTATTTATTTTTTTTAAGTCGGTATTAGTAACAGAACTACTTTGCGTCCAGTAATTAGCTAATGTTGATTTATTAATAAAGCTACCTACACTGTCCTGTAGGCCGTGCCAAGCTCCCTGAAGTCCGACAAAAACAACAATAGACAACAAAGCCATTAGGAAAACTGAGAAAAATTGTGCCCAGTTATTTTTAACATCACGTAGTAGTTTTTTATTTAAATATTTCATTTATCCTGTTTCACCTACCAGTAATGGCTGTTCATTGTCATTGATTGACTCTATTTCACCATCTTTTAGTCGAATAATTCGATTGCCATAGCGTTCAAACTCCGGATTATGCGTAACCATAACAACGGCAGTGTCTGTAGTATTAGCAATATTTTGTAAAATGCCTAATATTTTCATACTGGTAGTTGAATCTAACGCACCCGTTGGCTCATCACATAATAAAAGCTTAGGCTTTTTTGCTAAAGCTCTAGCAATAGAAACTCTTTGCATTTCTCCTCCAGATAACTGGTTTGGAAAATTGTTCATTCGTTCTTCAAGTCCAACTGATTTGAGATAGTTTTCGGATAAGTCATCATTGTTATTAAGCTGTGCTGCAATTGCAACATTTTCTAATGCCGTTAGACTTGGAATTAAATTGTAGAATTGAAAAACAAAACCGACCACTTTTCTTCGATATGATGTTAAGTCATGATCATTCAATTTATTAACCTGTTGGTCATTAAAACTGATGTCTCCTTTTGTTGGTCGGTCCATACCGCCTAAAATATTTAAAAGGGTACTTTTACCTGATCCAGATGGTCCTAAAATTACAGTAAGCTGGTGAGGTTCAATTTCAAAGTTAACTTGATTAAGTGCTTTTACAAACTGGGTACCAACGTGGTATTCTTTGCTGATATTAGAAAATTTAATCATTAGTTGCTCCTTTCATTAATACTTGGTCATTAATTTAATTTTTTCTTTTAAGGTTGGCTCATGATATTGTTCAATAATCCGTTGAGAGACGGCTTCCCTATTTTTCTTAATTTGTTGTTGAGCTAATTCAATAGCTTTATCTATAGACATTGTTTTAGTAAGTCCAAGATGGCTAATAATAGCCTCTAACCTATCCGGAATAGATCCCTTTACAGGATACGGAGAAAAACCAAGATTTTTGAATGAAGTTATGATTTCTTGGTCTGATAATCTACGATATTTTTCTGAAACTGGTCGATGTCCGTCTGGATCCATTTGAAATTCTATTGGTAGATGAATGACATCTGTATACCAGTTTCTTGCATGCTTGTTTACTACAACTCCGTAACTTTCAAGGTATTTATTTACAAAAGGTTTAGAGGTAAAACCGGTAATTCTCTTAGCAATACGATGTGGCAGAGTTGAACCTGGATTAATTCCGACTTTCATTCTGACTGTTCCATAAATCCATTCGTTAAGTACAGATCCATCAGAAATAAAGCCATCATATTGAGATAGAGCCTGTTCTTCTGCTCGAATTCTCTCTTCAAATCTTTTTAATCCTAGAGCCATTAATTCAGTAGCTGTCATATCCTGAAATCTTCTTCCAGGGTATAAATCTGTGAGAATCTCTCGAGCGGAAAGAGCATTGATCATAGGAATGCCAGTAACAATTGAAAGCGCTGTTGTTGTAGTTGTTTTTCCAGTTGAATAAGTTCCCGAAATAACAATTCGTTTATTTTTACTTAAGGTTGTCATGTATTCCTCCTATTGCGGTAATTGATGCGTAATTTTAGCTTCAAAAAACACTTCGTTATTAATATCAGAGCCTTTTTCTTTAAGAATCCGCCAACTATTTCCCTTCATTTTAATGATAGAGGCTTTGGTAATTTCACTAATTGTTTTGATAGGATAACTTAATGTAGCTTTTTCATTAAATGTGGCCGTTACATGCTTCATCCACAAATTATTTGAATATTGGCGAGATATATGATCATAGTTGTATGCCATAATTTCACCAATTTGTGAAAATACAATTAACCATTCTAATAGTGATAAATGATCTTGAAGACAGCTTCCTAATCCATGATATGTAGCTTGTGGCTTTCGTTTGCGATTAACGCTGGCCGAAAGTCCAGAATCACCCAAATAATTAATTTCATTAATATCTAAATGAGTATCTTTTAAATGATTATTTAAGAAGCTGGCAGAGTTAGTGAAATCAGAATTGTTTTGCTTATAGGTTTCACTTTTTTTGAGTACAATTGATACTTTCATTCCCTCAAGTATGGTTTTAAAAGAAATTGTAGGTTCATCGATAATAAGGTTCATAACCTCCATATCAATATTTTTGATATCTTCAATAGCATTGCGCCCAGCCTTAAAATCAAATTTCTGAATAAAATAATTGTCCAAATTTAATGAGGTTATTACTTTTTCAATCAGTAAGCAACTTAAGGTAATGGCATCTATAGTACTAACATGCGCTACTTGTTGGATTCCATTTTTTGTTGACCATTGATCTGTATTAAAATCAAGACTGGCTAAAGCAACATAATTTCCTTTAGTGTTTTTTTTCACGTCAGCAATAGCATAAGTTGTATGTTTGTGCCCAGCACCAAAATAGCGAGTCTCATAGTTCCCTAGAATATCATTAACATCCATAAAAATGTTCCCCCCCTTCAATAATCGATGACACGTCATGCATGACATGTCATCGATTATCATAATATTCTCAAATTAAATACATGTCAATTAAATATAATGAAATCTGTACACTTTTCCGGTAAAATGGTTTTAAATAACTAATGGCGTGAGGAGCGTGTGAGATTTTCGTATGTTAACAGAAAAAAAAGTCGAGCTTTTGAGATTTTTAATTAAAGGAAGTGAACGTGAATCAACCAGCGTATTCAACAGTATGCTTAGTACTTACGGGCTTACTACTAATCAAGCGGAAGTGTTATTGATTCTATTTCAATCAGGTCCACTATCATTAAAGGAACTTGGTCAATTATTAATCTGTGAAAAAGGCTCTCCGAGTCGTTTGGTCCAATCCTTAATTAATAAAGGTTTCGTTGATAAGTTAGTAAATAAGAAAGATCGCAGGAAGAATGTTCTATCATTAACAGAAAAGGGAAAACTATTAGTGCCTGATATCAATGAAGCCAGTCATCGTTTAAATTTATTTATTTTACAGCAAATCGATGATGCTAGTTCAATAGACCAATTAATAAAAATCTTTAAAACTTATTTAAGCCAGACTGATTCAGGTGCGAAAATAAAACGCAGATACCCGGAGGAATGGAAATAGTGATATAACTTTAAAACATTTTATAGATACAGAAAGCACAAAAAGAACCTGAACATGATCTAAAAAAGCGATTAGCCCAGGAACTTAATAAGGCGTATCAAGACTTGCAACAAAAAGTTCAACAAGCGACTGATCCACAACAAAAATCAGAACTAAAAAACCAGTTACATGAGGTGCACCTAGAAATCAGTAAACGAACGCAAAAGCAGTTGCAAGATTTTGCTAAACAAAATCCC
>OKDZ01000328.1_pt1 | contig 13378 bp, 10 predicted proteins | sample 1614811 | NCBI WGS metagenome assembly OKDZ01 (sample SAMN04436971, study PRJEB24849) | human gut metagenome | biome: human gut; feature: NICU; material: stool | host: Homo sapiens | place: USA: Saint Louis, MO | collected 2010-03-27
ATCAGCTGATTTAGGATCTGCGGAATTACTTAAGATTGATCAAGATTACGGTTCTTTAGAAGTAGGAAAATATGCAGATTTCTTAGTGCTGAAAGATAATCCGTTAAAAGACGTATCTGCAGTTGAACAAGCTGATAAACAAGTTTATCAACATGGTGAAAGAAAATTTTAATAAGCAAAATGGTCTTAGTGTGAGCAAAGGCTATTTTTTTGCAGACAAACGTCTGGCTTTTTTAGTTTACCTAATTAAATATTTTATTTATTATAGTAAACTATTTACTGAAAGAAGTGAAAGAGATATACTAGTAGTTGAAAACGATTACAGTACAAACTTGAGGTACAAACAATGAATAAAGAAGAATTACTTACTGAATACGAAAAAACTTTTGGTGAAAAGGGACAAGATGTATTCTTCTCACCAGGTAGAATTAACGTTATTGGTGAACACACCGACTATAATGGTGGGCATGTTTTCCCAGCCGCAATTAGCTTAGGTGTTTATGGAGTTTATGGTCCAAGAGAAGACAAGAAAGTACGTCTTTTCTCAGGCAACGTAGATGGCGAGATCGTTGAATTTGATATTGATGATACAACTGCTGAAAAAGATGAAGACCGTTTCTGGGCTAACTATTTCAAGGGTATGATCACTTATTTACGTGAGAAATATAATGGCATTGATCATGGCTTTAACTTATATATCGAAGCTAATTTGCCATCAGGTTCAGGTCTTTCATCAAGTGCTGCCATTGAAATGTTAATGGGAATCATCTTGAAAGATGAATTTAACTTAGACGTTGATCGCGTTAGCCTAGCCAAGATGGGTCAAAGAACTGAAAATGAATTTGTCGGCTTAAATTCAGGAATTATGGATCAATTTGCCTGCATTATGGGTAAAAAAGATAGTGCAATTTTCTTAGACTGCAACACCTTAAAGTATGAATACATGCCACTTGCATTAGGCGATTACGAAATTATTATCATGGCAACTAACAAACCACATACTTTAGCTGATTCTGCTTATAATGATAGGGTTGCTGAATGTGGGCGTGCTCTTAAAAAGTTGCAACAAAAGCTTGATATTAAGGCATTAGGTGAACTTGATAACGATACTTTTGATGAATATTCTTACCTCATCAATGATGAAACAGAAATTAAACGTGCGCGTCATGCAGTTAGTGAAAATCAAAGAACTTTACGTGCAACTCAAGCAATGAAAGACGGCGATCTTGAAAAACTTGGTCGTTTAATTAATGCTTCTCACGAATCTCTTCACTATGATTATGAAGTAACTGGTAAAGAGCTCGATACTTTGGCAGAAGCTTCATGGAAACAACCTGGAGTGCTCGGTGCCAGAATGATCGGCGGTGGCTTTGGCGGTAGTGCAATTGCTATTGTTAAAAAGTCAGAAGCTGAGAACTTTAAGAAGAATGTTGGTAAGATTTACCGCGATACAATCGGTTATGATGCTAGCTTCTATGATGCAGAAATCGTTGATGGTACTAAGAGAATTTAATTAGTGTGAGAAGGAAAAGTTATGAAGGTTATTGAAAAATTTGCGGGTGAAGTTATTAATAGTGGTGCTTACGAGCCATTAGATCGAGTATATGTTATTAACAAAATTAGAGGATTAGTTGGTGATCATGATGAAGAAGAAAATGATAAGCCAGCTGCCAAGCAATTAGTTGACTTGGCCGTTAAAAATGAAAAAATTCCTGACGATATCACATCACGTGAAGTCTTGAATGATCAATTATATGATTTAGCTACGCCAACACCATCTAAGACTAATAGTATTTTCTGGCAAAAAATGCAAAGGTCTTCAGAGAAGGCTACAGATTGGTTTTATAAATTATGTGAAGACAATAATTATGTTAAAAAAGAGGCTATTGCCAAAAATGTTGTCTTCTCCGGCACTAGCTCAAAAGGTCATGGCTTAGAAATTACGATTAATTTATCTAAACCTGAAAAAGATCCTAAGGCTATTGCTGCAGCAGCTCATGCCACAGGCAAGAAGTATCCTCAATGTGCACTTTGCCTTGAAAATGAAGGCTATTTAGGTGGCTATGGTAAAAATGCCCGTTCTAATTTAAGAATCATTCGGATGAATATTGCAGGTAAGCCCTGGGGCTTCCAATATTCACCATACGCTTACTTCAATGAACACTGTATTTTCTTAGATCAAAAGCATATTCCAATGGTAATCAATCAACAAACTTTAATTAATTTGGTAGAAATTGAAAAGATCTTCCCACACTATTTCGTTGGTTCTAACGCTGACTTGCCAATTGTTGGTGGTTCAATGTTAGCACATGAGCACTACCAAGGTGGTCGTCATACCTTCCCAATGATGAAGGCGGGCATCAAGAAGACCATTGTCTTTGATTCATATCCAACTGTAATGGCTGGGATCGTTGACTGGCCAATGAGCGACTTGCGTTTAACTAGTGAAAATTCACTTGACTTAATTGACCTTGGTGCAAAGATTATCAAATTCTGGGATAACTATTCAGACACTGCACGCAGCATTAAAGCTTACGATGGTAAGACTCGTCACCACACGGTAACGCCAATCATGCACCGTGAAGGCAAGAACTTCGTGCTCGATCTAGTTTTGCGTGATAACAATACTAGTGGTCAATATCCTTTGGGCATTTTCCACCCACACGAAAAGTTATGGCACATTAAGAAGGAAAACATCGGCTTAATTGAAGTAATGGGTCGTGCTATTTTGCCAGGACGTCTTAAGAGTGAACTTGAAGAAGTAAAGAAATACTGGCTGGGTGAAGATAACAATATGGCTGCTAGTCATAAAGAATGGGCTGATCAAGTTAAGGCTGAAAACGAAATTAGCTGGGACAATGTTGATCAAGTAATGCAGCAATCACTTGTCGAAGTATTTGAACAAGTTCTTCAAGATGCTGGCGTGTTTAAGAATGATGCAGACGGTGATGAAGGCTGGGATAAATTTATTACAGCTTTAACCAAAAAGATTAAGTAAAGTAATTGAAGCGAGATCTTGAGGGTCTCGCTTTTTGTTACCGGTAACGCATATGTTATTGATAAGAAATACTTTATAATATTAATGAAAGCGAATACAAAAAGAAAAGGCGAGAACATGAAAACAAGTTTTAATAAATATGGTCGAAAAGATGGCAAAGATCTTTGTGAAATTAGTTTAAAAAATGACAACGGCATGGTTGTTAAGGTACTTAACTATGGTGCAACGCTAGAAAAAGTTTTGCTTAACGACAAGAATATGATTTTGTCATTAAATTCACCAGCTGATTATTCTCAAGAAAGAAATTATTTAGGTGGTACAGTTGGCCGAATTGCCGGTAGAGTCAGAAAAGGTCAATGGAGACATGGTCTTGAAATTCATCAATTGCCAATCAACGAAGGTGAGAATCACATTCATGGCGGAATTGGTACAGATACTGAAGTATGGGATTTTGAACCTTCTTGTGATGAAAACAGTGCACGAGTAGATTTAACGTTATTTGATCCAGATGGTCATAATGATTATCCAGGCAATTTAAAGATTCATGTCAAATATGAATTGGACAATGATGATACTTTGCATTATTCAATTAATGCGGTGAGTGACCAATTAACTATTTTTAATCCGGTAAATCATGTTTACTTTACCTTGGGTGAAAAAGATAATATCAAAGATCTTAAGCTAAAAATGAATGCTGATTATTATTTGCCAGTTGATCACTCTGGAATGCCTGATCGTGGAATGGAAGAAGTTGCTGGCACTGCTTTTGATTTTAGAAAGACTAAGCGTGTAGGGGATGCTTTGGAAGCTGACGATCCTCAAATCAAAGACAGAGGAGGCATGGATCATCCATTTATTTTAAATGGTAATCAACCTAGTGCAGTGTTAAGTTCTGCAGATAATAAGGTGATCGTGAATACTGATGCACCATCATTGATTATTTATACTGGAAATGGTTTTGATCATACTGGAAAATATACATCTGATTTCGGCCAATATGCGGGAATTACTTTTGAAGCACAAATTCCGCCGGCTGAAGGCAGCGATTTAGGTCGTATTACTTTGTTACCAAATGAAGAATTTAAGCGCAATGTAAGTTGGAAATTTGAATAAAGATTAATAATAAAAACATCTCTGTTTAGAACTATTCTTAGCAGAGATGTTTTTTAGTATATTTTTACTTCTTAATATGAGAATCAGTTCTAACCATTTGTCGATATGCTTTGGGACTAAAGCCAGAATACTTCTTAAACGCTTTAGAAAAGGTAAATTCATCAATATATCCTACTGAAACTGAAATTTCTTGAATGGAGCTTGGAGTATTTTTTAGTCTATTTTTTGCTTTTTCCATTCTGATTTTTATTAAGTATTTTTGTGGGGAAATGTTAAATTCAGCTTTGAAGATGTTATATAAGTGGCTGCGTGAGATATCGATCTTGTTGCATAAAGAGCTAACGGAACAATTATGGTCACTATAATTGTCATTTAAGTAATTGATAGCTAATTTCAATTTGAAATGACTATTGTTTTTAGGTCGCTTCTTTCTAATGGGATATTCTGAATCTAAGTGGTAGAAAGTTTGATATATTAATGACTCAATTAATATATCGTTGATTAAACTAGTTGGCCGATGAAGCGCATCAAATAGTTGGAATAAGCTATTGCAAAAATTAGAATTTTGAACTTGGCGTAAATAATGTTGCGTAGACAGAGAAGATCCAGCGAGCATCGCACCTATTTTTAAGCCGGACAAACCGATCCAGAAATATGTCCAAGGCTCTTTGCTGTCGGCTTTGTAAAAACAAGGAACTCCTTTAGGAAGGATAAAAACATCGCCGGCTTGCAGTTGAATTGCTGGATGGTTAGCTGAGGAGAAAGTTCCTTTTCCTTTAATGATGTAGTGAATGACATAGTTTTGTCTGACATTATTACCACTAAAAAAATAGTTGGGTAAACAGCTTTCTTTGCCAAAAAACAAAACATTGCTTTCTAGACTAATGTCATTTAGTGTCTTATATTCTCCATCCATAATGACAAATCCTCCAATAAAAAATCATATTTTACATGTCACCATGGATTCTAGCATAGTGTATGAATACTAGCAATACAGCATTTATTTAAGCAAAAATGTCAAAATGTTTAATAAACAAAGTGACAAAGAACATATAAAGCAGACCATGGATTTGCATTAGGGATTAAGTAATAATATTTGTGTAAAGCATGATAGCGCTTACTGATAAAAGGAAAGCTAAATGTGATTTCAGAGGAGTGAGAAATTATGAAAAAGTGGCTAAAAAGGTTAGCTGTAACAGGCTTAATAGCTACGATGGCTTTGAGTTTAACAGCTTGTGGTCAAAAAGAAAGTAGTAAATCTGGTAAAAAAGTTACAATAGAGTATTTCAACCAGAAAAAAGAAATGTCAGGTACTTTAAAAGAAATCATCAAAGATTTTGAAAAAAAGAATCCTGATATTCATGTCAAAGAAGTTGACGTACCAAATGCGGGGACAGTTTTGAAGACTAGAATGCTGTCAGGAGACGTTCCAGATGTCATCAATATTTATCCGCAAAACATCGATTTCCAGGAATGGGCAAAAGCAGGTTATTTTGAAGATATGACTCATGCTTCATATATTAAAAACATTAAAAATCACTATGCTGATTCTTTTAAAATTAACGGTAAGATTTACAACGCACCACTTAGTGCCAACGTTTACGGTTTCTTCTATAATGCAACTGAATTTAAGAGATTAGGAATTAAAGCTCCTAAGACTTGGGCCGAATTTGAACAAATTGTTAAAAAAATCAAGGCTAGTGGCAAGGCACCATTTGCTGTAGCTGGTACTGAGCCTTGGACTTTAAACGGATATCACCAATTATCTTTAGCTACTGTTACAGGTGGTGCTAAGCAAGCTAACCAATTACTTAGGTTCTCAGCGCCTAACGGCATTAAAGTAAACAATCCTTATATTCAAAAAGATTTTACTAGATTGAACTTACTTCGTGAAAATGCACAACAAAATTGGCGTGGTGCTAGTTACAATGATGCTGTTATTTCATTTGCTAATGGTAAAAGCTTGATTATGCCAAACGGTTCATGGGCATTACCTATGATCAATCAACAAAAGCCAAAATTTAAGGTTAGAACATTTGCTTTTCCAGCAGCAAAGGCTGGTCATGAAATGACAGTTGGTTCAGGCGACTTAGCTTTGTCTATTTCATCAAAGAGTAAGCACAAAAAGGCAGCAGAAAAGTTTGTAGCATATATGACAACACCTGCTGCAATGCAAAAGTACTATAACGTTGATGGAAGTCCTGTAGCCGTTAAAGGTGTAAAGCAAAAGGGAATTAATTCTCAATTGGGAGGCTTGTCTACTTTGGCTTTCACTAAACACGATATGGTTTGGTTAGCACAAGACTGGACTAGTGAGAATGATTTCTTCAATTTGACGGCTAGTTACCTGATGACTGGTAATAAGCAACAAATGGTAAATGATATGAACACCTTCTTCAATCCAATGAAGGCTTCTAACTAGGGGGATTTAAGAAATGAAATCAAAAAGTTTTATTGAAAAACACTGGGGCTGGCTGTTTTTAATCGTCCCATTGATTTTACAAGCAATTTTCTTCTATTTTCCATTAGTACAAGGTGCATTCTACAGCTTCACTAATTGGACTGGTTTAACTTATAACTACAAATTTGTCGGCATTAACAACTATAAGTTGCTATTTATGGATCAAAACTTTGCTAAATCAATTGGTTTTACCGCGATTTTAACCATTTGCTTGATCGTCGGTGAAATTGTAATCGGTATTTTGGTAGCTCGGGCTTTGAACTCCAAGATTAAAGGTCAGACTTTCTTTAGAGCTTGGTTCTTCTTCCCAGCAGTTTTGTCTGGTTTGACAGTTGCCTTGATCTTTAAACAAGTTTTCAACTATGGTTTACCAGCAATTGGTAACGCACTTCATATTGAATGGTTACAAACTAGTTTACTTGGTACTAATACTGGTGCGGTAATTGCAACGATCTTCGTCCTCTTATGGCAAGGCGTAGCGATGCCAATCATTATTTTCTTAGCCGGTTTACAAAGTATTCCAGATGAAATTAAAGAAGCTGCCGAGATGGATGGTGCTAATAATCGTCAAATCTTTTGGAACATTGAATTGCCATATATGCTTCCAAGTATTTCAATGGTCTTTATCTTAGCCTTGAAATCTGGTTTGACTGCTTTTGACCAAATCTTTGCCATGACTGCCGGTGGTCCAAACAACTCAACTACTTCACTAGGTTTGTTAGTTTATAACTACGCATTTAACAACAACTCATTTGGTTATGCGAACGCCATTGCGATTGTTTTGTTCATCTTAATTGCAATTGTTTCATTTATTCAAATTAAGATTTCAAACAAGTATGCCGTTGATTAAAAGGGAGTATCAAAATGGATAAAGAAAATAAAACAAAGAAGTTTTGGGATTATGCCTTATTAGTAGTCGGCGGGATTTTAATCCTCATTCCACTGCTTTACACATTTTTAAGCTCATTCAAGACGACTAAGCAAATTATGAATCATTTCTTTGCTTGGCCAAATCCATGGACCACAGCTAACTTCCAAAGATTGTTTGCTGATGGGGTAATGGGTTACTTCTGGAACTCAATTGTCATTACAGTTTTATCAATTGTCTTAGTAATGATTTTCGTCCCAATGGCTGCTTACTCTATTGCTAGAAATATGTCAAAACATACAGCCTTTAATTGGATGTATATCTTGCTAATCATTGGTATCTTCGTACCATTCCAAGTAATTATGATTCCAATTACTGTCATGATGAGTAAGATTGGCTTAGCTAATATGTGGGGCTTGATTATTCTGTATTTAACTTATGCAGTTCCACAAACATTGTTCCTTTATGTAAGCTATATCAAACAGAGTGTTCCTGAAAGTTTGGACGAAGCCGCTGAAATCGATGGGGCTAACAAGATTACCGCTTACTTCAAGATCATCTTCCCATTGTTAAAACCAATGCATGCCACTACTTTAATTATCAACGCAATGTGGTTCTGGAACGACTTCATGCTTCCATTGTTAATTTTGAACAAAGACTCCAAGATGTGGACATTGCCTTTGTTCCAATACAACTACACTGGTCAATACTTCAATGATTATGGTCCAAGTTTTGCATCATATGTAGTAGGTATTATCACAATTACAATTGTTTACTTAATTTTCCAAAAGAACATTATTGCTGGTATGAGTAACGGCGCAGTTAAATAAAAAAGAGAGACGAGGTTTTTAACAATGGTTAAGGTAGATTTAGATCACGTATATAAAAAGTATGATGGCAATGACAAGTATTCAGTAACGGACTTCAATTTACATATCAAAGATGATGAATTCATCGTTTTCGTGGGACCTTCTGGTTGTGGTAAGTCAACCACTTTGAGAATGATCGCTGGACTTGAGGATATTTCAAAAGGCACCTTGAAGATCGGTGGCAAAGTGATGAACAACGTTGCTCCAAAGAACCGTGACATTGCAATGGTATTCCAGAACTATGCTTTATATCCTCATATGTCTGTTTATGACAACATGGCCTTTGGTTTGAAGTTGCGTAAGTATAGCAAGGAAGATATTGATAAGCGAGTACAACGTGCTGCAAAGATCTTGGGCTTGACAGATTACTTAAAGCGTAAGCCATCAGCACTTTCTGGTGGTCAACGTCAGCGTGTTGCTTTGGGACGTGCGATTGTGCGGGATGCTCCAATCTTTTTAATGGACGAACCTTTGTCAAACTTGGATGCTAAGCTTCGTGTAACAATGCGTGCCGAGATTGCTAAACTACACCAACAATTGAAGACAACTACTATTTATGTAACTCACGATCAAACTGAAGCTATGACCTTAGCTGATAGAATTGTCATTATTAAGGATGGTAAGCAACAACAAGTTGGTAGTCCACTTGAAGTATATAACAAACCAGCTAATGTCTTTGTTGCTGGTTTTATCGGTTCGCCTGCTATGAACTTCTTCCATGTAATTTTAAAGGATGGCAAGATCATTGATAAAGATAATCATGACTTTGAAATTCCAGTTCCAGAAGGTAAGTTAAAGGCATTAAAAGAAAAAGGATATGACGGAAAAGAGTTGATCTTTGGTATACGTCCAGAAGATGTTCATACTGAGCAAGTATTTTTAGAAACCTATCCAGACAATGTTGTTGAAGCTAAAGTGGTAGTTTCAGAATTGTTAGGTGCTGAAACTCAGCTTTATACTAAAGTTGGTAATACTGAATTGGTATCGAAGGTAGACCAAAGAGACTATGCTAAGCCTGGCAATATGGTAAAGATGGGCTTTGAAATGAATAAGGCGCACTTCTTTGATCCTGAAACTGAAGTAGCAGTTGAGAACTGAGGTTAAGTAATGACTAAAAACTTAATTACATTTGATGAAAAAAATAAAGTTTTTCATTTGCGTAATGACCAAATTTCATATCTGATTTCAATTGAAGATGGTGGCACACTAAGTCACTTGTATTTCGGTAAAAGTATCAAAGCATATCATGGTGAATTGCGGTATCCACGACTTGATCGAGGATTTTCAGGTAATTTACCCGGATCATTAGATCGTACTTTTTCAAAAGATTCTTTGCCACAAGAATACAGTAGTGCAGGCGAAATGGACTTTAGAGCGCCAGCAATGATTGTGCGCCAACCAGACGGTTCTAATGCAGTATTTTTAACCTATGAAAATTATCAAATTGTGCCAGGAAAGCCTGAACTAAAAGGTTTGCCTCATGCATGGGTAAAGAATAAGGATGAAGCTGAAACTTTAATCATTACTTTAAAAGATAAGTTTAGTGAGCTGAGATTTGACTTGCTTTATACAATTTATCGTGATCGTTCGGTAATTGTGCGTTCGACTAAAGTTAGAAATGCTGGTAAGGAAACGGTAAAAATTGAAAAAGTAGCTTCGATGCAAATGGATTTCGTAGATCGTGACTTTGACATGATTACACTGCCAGGTGCCCATGCGCATGAAAGACGGGTTGAACGAAACAAGGTTAATCAAGGAATTCATGTTTATTCCAGCATTCGCGGCACTTCAAGTCACCAAATGAATCCATTTGTTGCTTTAGTTGATCAAGATACAAATGAGTTTGCTGGGGATGCATATGGTTTCGCCTTTGTTTACTCTGGCAATCACAAGTTTGAAGTAGAAAAAGATCCGTATGCGCAAACCAGGATTGTTGTTGGCATTAATGATTACAACTTTAGCTGGATGCTAAATGCGCAAGAGAGTTTCCAAACACCTGAAGTATTAATGGTTTATTCAGATCAAGGTTTGAATAAGATGAGCCAAGCTTTCCATAGTATCATTCATGATCGCATTATGCGAAGCAAATACAAAGATCAGGTTCGGCCAATTGTGGTGAATAACTGGGAAGCAACTTACTTCGATTTTGATGAAGATAAGTTAAAGCCAATTGTTGATAAGGCTAAGGAATTAGGCATTGAGATGTTTGTGCTTGATGATGGTTGGTTTGGCCATCGCGATGATGATAATTCTTCCTTGGGCGATTGGCAGGTCTTTGAGAAAAAATTCCCTCATGGCCTAGATCACTTTGCCAATTACGTTCATCAGCAAGGGCTTAAGTTTGGTTTGTGGTTTGAACCAGAGATGATCTCAATTGATTCTAATTTGTATCAAAAGCATCCCGATTATTTGATGCATGTTCCTGGAAGAACACCAAGTCCAGCTCGTAACCAATACTTGCTTGATTTAGGCCGAGCAGAAGTACGTAATAATATTTTTGACCAAATGAAAGCAATTCTTGATTTAGGCAAGATTGACTACATTAAGTGGGATATGAATCGCCACTTGTCTGATATTTACCAAGCTGATTTGCCAGCAGATCGACAAGGCGAAGTCTATCACCGTTATGTATTAGGTCTATATAATTTACTTGAAAAAATTATTGATCGCTATCCTGACCTCTTAATTGAAGGCTGCTCAGGTGGTGGCGGACGCTTTGATGCAGGCATGGCCTATTACAACCCACAAATCTGGGCTAGTGACGACAGCGATGCAATTGATCGGTTAACAATTCAATATGGAACTAGCTTGGTTTATCCACAATCAATGATGACTTCGCACGTTTCAGTCAGTCCTAATGAGCAAAATGGCCGAATCACGCCGTTCAAGACGCGTGGAATTGTTGCAATGTGGGGTGACTTAGGTTATGAACTTGATTTAACCAAGTTAAGTGAAGCCGATCAAAATGCCGTTGCTAAACAAGTCGCAGAATATAAGAAGATTAGGAAAATTACGCAATATGGCACATTTTATCGTCTAAAGGATGCACAAACGAGTAATCAATGTGTTTGGGAAACTGTTTCACCTGATAAAAATGAGTTTGTCCTGTCAACTGTTAAGGTGATGGCTAGTGCCCAACCATATTTCACTAAGACTAAATTAGTGGGTCTTGATCCAAATAAACATTATGAAGATCAAACCACGCATCAAGTTTATGGTGGCGATGAGCTGATGAATCTCGGAATCTATGATCCTGTTGAACATGGCGATTTTATGGCTTATATGTATCATTTTAAAGCAATTGACTGAGGAAGATAGTTATGCCGATAAAAAACAAAGTAATGTTGATTACTTACCCTGATAGTTTAGGTAAGAATCTAAAAGAATTAAATGAAGTTTTACATGAGGACTTAAAAGGCGCAGTTGGTGGCATTCACTTGTTGCCGTTTTTCCCATCAACTGGTGATCGCGGCTTTGCTCCAACTGACTACACGACAGTAGATCCTAAATTTGGCGATTGGTCAGACGTTGAGAAGTTAGGCGAAGAATATTACTTAATGTTTGACTTTATGATTAATCATATTTCGCGCCATTCCAAGTATTATGAAGATTTCCAAAAGAATAAAGACCAAAGTCCTTATGCAGATTTATTCTTAAGCTGGGATAAATTCTGGCCAAAAGGTCGTCCGACCAAAGAAGATGTGGACTTAATCTATAAAAGAAAAGATCGTGCCCCATATCAAGAAATTACTTTTGCCGATGGGACGAAAGAAAAACTTTGGAATACTTTTGGTCCGGAACAAATTGATCTTGATGTGCGTAAGCGAGTAACACAAAAATTTATTAAAGAGACCTTAGTTAGCCTAATTCATCACGGAGCCGATATTATTCGATTGGATGCTTTTGCTTATGCTGTCAAAAAGCTAGATAGTAATGATTTCTTCGTAGAACCAGAAATCTGGGATTTGCTTAAGCAAGTACAAGATGATATTGCCGATGAAGGTGCAACAATTTTACCAGAAATTCATGAACACTATTCAATGCCGTTCAAGATTGCTAAACATGGTTACTTTATCTATGATTTTGCTTTGCCAATGGTAACCTTGTATTCACTGTATTCTGGTAAAAGCAATCGCTTGGCAGCTTGGCTGAAAAAGTGTCCAATGAAACAGTTTACGACTTTGGATACACATGACGGAATAGGTGTAGTTGATGCCCGTGATATTCTCTCTCCTGAAGAAATCAATTATACCAGTCAAGAGCTCTATCAAGTTGGCGCTAATGTAAAGAAGAAGTATTCAAGTGCTGAGTATCATAATCTTGATATCTATCAAATTAATACTACTTTTTACTCTGCTTTAGGCGATGATGACCAGAAATACTTCATGGCACGGTTATTGCAAGTCTTTGCGCCAGGGATCCCGCAAGTTTATTACGTGGGGATGCTGGCTGGCAAGAATGATCTTGAATTACTAGAAAAAACTAAGGAAGGACGCAACATTAATCGGCATTATTATAGTCGCCAAGAAGTAGCTGAAGAAGTTAAACGACCAGTAGTTAGTTCACTCTTAAAATTATTTACTTTTAGAAACAATGAACCTGCCTTCGATCTTGATGGTTCAATTGAAATTTCTACTCCAAATGAAAATGAAATCCAAATTATTCGTAAAAATAAAGAGCAAACTAGTCAAGCAGAATTAAAGGCTAATTTAAAAGATTTAACTTATCAAGTTGTAGTTAACGGCAAAGAAGTTAAATTTTAATCTTTTTCCTCTAGACCAAAAATAAATAATAGCAATATAAATAAGCAATCCTGCTCAATTTGAGTATAGGTTGCTTATTTTGGTTACTAACAACTTATCACAAAATAAATTAGCTTTATTCAAATAAAAATCAAATAATCTTGTTATGATTAAAGAGGGAAGAAGGGATAAATGTTGAATATTTACGGGAAATACGCCCCAACTTTAGATAAATTGCTTGGCCAAATGATGGCGCAGTTTGAGCAGTTAAATAAAAATTATGAAAAAGAACACGGCGAACGACTTTATGAACATTTACGTGGTCGG
>OKDZ01000331.1_pt1 | contig 13283 bp, 7 predicted proteins | sample 1614811 | NCBI WGS metagenome assembly OKDZ01 (sample SAMN04436971, study PRJEB24849) | human gut metagenome | biome: human gut; feature: NICU; material: stool | host: Homo sapiens | place: USA: Saint Louis, MO | collected 2010-03-27
TCACGGTCTTCCGCCATATCAATGCTATCTACGGATGTACCGAGGATTTTGACGCCACGTTCTGCCAATGGGCCTGCCAAATTGATAGCCGTTTGACCACCAAATTGAGCAATGACGCCAGCTGGCTGTTCTTTATTGATGATTTCCATTACATCGTCCACAGTCAATGGCTCAAAGTATAAAGAGTCAGAAATATCAAAGTCAGTAGACACTGTTTCTGGGTTGTTATTAATCATAATAGATTGGTAACCCGCTTTACGAAGGGCCCAAGAGGAATGTACGGAACAGTAATCAAACTCTACGCCTTGACCGATACGGATTGGACCGGAACCAAGTACCACTACGGATTTATCGCCTAATGGACGAACCTCATCCTCTTGTGCATACGCACTGTAGTAATAAGGTGTTTTAGATTCAAATTCAGCTGCGCAAGTATCTACGTATTTATATGTTGGAAGAATATTCCATTCTTTACGTTTTGCACGAACATCTTCTACAGTTGTATTAGCATAACGAGCGATAACAGAATCAGTGAAGGAATAACGTTTTGCTTTGCGCAATACATCCTCTGTTAAACCTTGCTCAGCCAATGCTTTTTCCACAGTAACAATGTTTTTAATTTTTTCAATAAAGAATGTATCAATTTTTGTAATATAGTGGATTTTTTCTACACTAATTCCCTTGCGAAGTGCTTCTGCTACAACATAGATACGTTCATCATCTACTAAATGTAAACGTTCGATCAATTGTTCCATAGACTCATGAGCGATTTTCTTAAGCTCAATATGGTCTAAACCAATTTCCAAGGAACGAATTGCTTTAAGTAAGGAGCCTTCCAAAGAACGGTCGATGGCCATAACTTCGCCAGTGGCTTTCATTTGTGTGCCCAAGGTACGATCTGCCAAGTTGAATTTTTCAAAAGGCCAGCGTGGAAACTTAGTTACTACATAGTCAAGAGTCGGCTCAAAGCATGCTTTAGTTTCACCGGTTACAGCATTTGTAATTTGATCCAATGTCATGCCTACTGCAATTTTTGCTGCTACTTTCGCAATTGGGTACCCAGTTGCCTTAGATGCCAATGCAGAGGAACGAGATACGCGAGGGTTTACTTCGATAACAATATATTCGTTGCTATTTGGATTCAAAGCGTATTGTACGTTACAACCGCCTTCGATTTTCAAATAACGGATAATCTCTACAGATGCGGTACGCAGCATTTGGTATTGAATATCGTTCAAGGTTTGGCTTGGTGCCACAACGATAGAATCCCCAGTATGCACACCAACAGAGTCAATATTTTCCATATTACATACGATGATGCAGTTATCTGCACTATCGCGCATTACTTCGTATTCAATCTCTTTCCAGCCTGCAACGGAACGTTCTGCTAGAATTTGGTGAATTGGTGAAAGTTTCAAACCACGACGTGTGATTTCATACATTTCATCTTCATTATGGGCAATACCTCCACCAGTACCGCCTAATGTGTATGCAGGACGGATGATAATAGGATACCCAATACGATTAGCAAAGGCTACTGCTTCTTCAAGATCGTTAAAGATATCGGATTCAGGAACCGGTTGGTTGATTTCCTTCATCGCTTCTTTGAAAAGCTCACGGTCTTCCGCTTGTTTAATGGCTTCAAGAGTTGTACCAAGAAGTTTTACACCATATTCTTCTAATACGCCAGCTTCAGACAATTGTACCGCCATATTAAGACCTACTTGACCACCTAATGTAGCCAACAAGCCCCAAGGGCGTTCTTTTTTTATAACTTCTGTTACGAATTCAAGACTAATCGGTTCTACATATACGCGGTCTGCAATATCTGTATCAGTCATAATAGTAGCAGGATTGGAGTTAACTAATACTACTTTATAACCCTCTTCTCGAAGGGAACGGCATGCTTGTGTACCAGCATAATCAAACTCTGCAGCTTGACCGATAATAATTGGACCAGAACCAATTACAAGTACTTTTTTTGCTTCTGAGGTCATATTATTTTCCCTTTCTCATTAAGTCTTCAAATTCGTCAAATAAATATAGGTTATCAGTAGGTCCTGGGGATGCTTCTGGATGGTATTGTACGGAGAAGATTGGCAATTCTTTATGACGCATACCTTCTACGGTACCATCATTTACACTACGATGTGTAATTTCTACGAAATCTGGCAAAGAAGTATCATCTACCGCATAACCATGGTTTTGAGATGTAATATATACCCGACCAGTACGTAAATCTTGTACAGGATGGTTAGAACCACGGTGACCAAATTTCAATTTGAATGTGGTACCACCATAAGCTTGTGCCAATACTTGATGCCCCATACAGATGCCAAAGATTGGTTTCTTACCAAACATTTTCTTTACTTCTTCTACTGCATAGCCAAGATCTTGAGGGTCTCCAGGGCCATTAGATAAAAAAATACCATCTGGATTTGCTGCCAACACATCTTCAGCCTTAGCATCTGCAGGAAATACAGTAAGACGACAGCCTGCAGCTTCTAGAGAGCGAAGGATATTTTCCTTTACACCATAATCCATTACCGCTACGTGGAATTCAGCATTTTTATCGCCACGCATACCTTGCCATTTTGTAGTTACACGCATAACTTGATCTGTTGGCAAGTCTTGTTTAAACAATTTTTGAATATCCTCCATAGGGTAATCAGAGCGTACGAGTACGCCCTTCATTACACCATGGTTACGAAGAACACGTGTAATCGCACGTGTATCTACATCATAAAGGCAAGGGATGCCGTGCAAACGAAGATACTCACTAAATAACCCCTCATTTTGCCAGTTAGATGGAAAGTCACATAGTTCACCTACAATAAAACCTTTACAATATGGCTTAGGACCTTGAGTGATAGAATTTAAAGTACCATAATTACCAATTAAAGGATAGGTTAATGTAATAATTTGATCCGCATAGGATGGGTCAGTCAAGATTTCTTGATACCCGGTCATACCTGTGTTAAATACAACTTCACCTACCGTTGGGGCGCCACCTAATAAGGAACCTTCAAACACGGAACCATCTTCAAGAACTAACTTGCCTTTCATTATAAGACTACGCCCTCCTTCATAACAATTTTGCCATCAACTACTGTAAGTTTAGCTTTACCTGTAACAGTCATACCATCAAATGGGCTAACTTTACCTTTTGTATAAAATTTATTTCTATCTACTGTCCACTTTTCAGTTGTAGAGAATACAGTAATATCCGCTGGCTTACCAACTTCAAGAACACCTGCATCAAGGTGCATCAACTCAGCTGGTCGAGTACTCATATAGTACACAACTTGATCAATGCTAAGTTTATCAGGACCATATGCATTTGTAATAACCGCTGCCAAAGATGTTTCGAGGCCACTGAAACCATTTGGTGCACAGCAGAATTCATGGTCTTTTTCTTCGTATGCATGTGGTGCATGGTCTGTAATAATCGCATCGATTGTGCCATCTTTCAAGCCTTCTAATAATGCTTGGCGATGATCTTCTGAGCGAATTGGAGGAGCCATTTTAAATGCTGGATTATATTCGCGTAGGTATTCATCTGTGAAAGACAAATGTTGGCTTGTAACTTCACAGGTTACATTAAGGCCTTTAGCCTTCGCACGGCGCACCATATCTACAGTATTTTTACTACTTACGTGAGCAATATGGATATGACCACCTGTCATTTCAGATAACAAGATATCACGAGCAACAGCCAAATCTTCAGCTACTGCAGGGCGACCAATAACACCTAATTCATAAGAAACAATACCTTCATGCATATGGCCATTTTTAGTCAATGTAATATCTTCTGCATGGTCGATAACCATCTTATTAAACATGGACGAGTATTCTAAAGCACGACGCATAAATGCAGCATTTTCTACATAGTGGCCATCATCGGAGAAAGCTACTACACCAGCTTCTGCCATATCCCCCATTTCAGCAAGTTCCTTACCTTCAAGACCTTTTGATACAGCACCAATAAATTCTACCTTAACAACACCAGTAAGTTCGGCTTGCTTTTGCAACCCTCTTACGAGCGCAGCATTATCTACCACAGGATTTGTATTAGCCATAGTTACAACACGTGTGAAACCACCTGCAGCAGCGGCTTGTGTACCGGAGTGGAAATCTTCTTTCGCTTCTTGACCTGGCTCACGCAAATGTGTGTGAATATCGATAAGGCCTGGTGCTACAATAAGACCTGTTGCATCATATATCTCAGCACCTTCAGCATTTAAGTTTTGACCGATGGCTGCAATTTTACCATCTTTTACGAGAATGTCTGCTACTTCGTTTTGTTTTTTCGCCGGATTTACTACCGTACCATTTTTAATAAGCAAGCTCACTACCGTCACCTCCGATAATAGTTAAGTACAATACAGCCATACGTATAGCTACGCCATTACGCACTTGTTCTTGAATTACTGATTGATCAGAATACGCCACATCTGGTGCGATTTCTAGACCACGGTTCATTGGGCCTGGATGCATGACCATTACATCGTCTTTAGCTAATTTCAATACATCATTATTAATACCAAAGATACGTGCATATTCTCTATTTGTAGGATATAGTGCAGAGTGAATGCGTTCTAATTGAATGCGAAGTACGTTTACAACATCTGCATCAACAACGGCTTCACGAATATCGTGGTGTACGGTAACACCTAATTTTTCAAGTTCTGGATATACCATTGTACGAGGACCAGCCAGATGTACATCAGCCCCCATTTTTGTAAGTCCATAAATGTTGGAGCGTGCTACGCGACTATGCATTATATCGCCAAGGATAACCACCTTTAATCCTTCAATAGATTCCTTTTTCTCTAAGATAGAATACATGTCTAGTAATGCTTGTGTTGGATGCTCATGAGCGCCATCACCTGCGTTAATAATAATCGGATCTACGGCTTTCGTAGCGTATAAAGGTGCACCTTCTGCGCTGTGGCGCATTACGATAGCATCTGTACCCATGTAGGACATAGTTAATAATGTATCGCGGAAGCTTTCACCTTTACCCATGGAAGATCCACTAGGAGAAAGATTGATTACGTCAGCCCCTAAATATTTTCCGGCTAACTCAAAGGAACTACGAGTACGAGTACTTGGTTCCATAAAAAGGTTAATAATGGATTTCCCCTTTAATAGTGGAACCTTCTTGTCATCAGAAAGAACGATTTTCTTCATTTTCTTTGCCACATCTAAAATCAATTTGATTTCTTCAGGTGACACATTTTGCAAACCCAATAAATCTTTGCCTTTTAGGCTAACTTGTCCCATGATTTCCTCCTAACTCACGTAACAAAAAAGACCTTTTGCCCAGGGCAAAAGGTCAAATAGTTTGCACAAAGAAGCCCCTATGGGCACTTCAACTATATTCCTTTCTCAGCCTCTCTGGACTAAATTAAAAGGTATTGTATTATGCAATGGTCTCTCGTACCATATATGCATTTTCTTTATTTATTGTACTGAATCCACCTTTGAAAGTCAATGTAAAACACAAAATTCATATGTATTTTAAAAAGAGGACAAGCATATAAAATTACTTGTCCTCTCTATATTTAAACAGCTATTAATCCACTTCTATATCTTAAACTTTAATCTAAAATTTCTTTTTTAGAAATTAAGGGTCTTAACCTAATGGATATAATCTTGGTGGGTTTTCTTCATCATTTTGCTGTTCATTTTGTGGAGTATATGGCATTTGATCTTGTTGCGGCTCATTCGCTACAGGATCTATCTGCACATATTGCTGATTTGGCGACAATTGAGGTTGACGTTGCTCACGACGACGTGTATTTTGAGATGCAGTCGGTCTAGGTTTTGTCAACTCATCAATGGATACAGCATTTGGAATAGTTACATTTGATGTATCCCCATGAATATCATCAAGTTCACTGAAGGAAGGAGTCCTCTTAGATGCTTGAGCAGCCTTACGTTCGGCTTCAAGTTGTTGACGTGCAAGTTCTGCACGACGACGAGCACTCTCTTGTTGATCTCGGACACGTTGAATAGCTTCAGCACGCTCTTTTGCTTTACGCTCGATTTCAGCTTGAGCCAACGCTTGTTGACGAGCAGCTTCAGCTTTACGCTCTGCTTCTAGTTGTGCTTTATATCGTTCCTCAGCAATACGTCGTGCCTCTGCGGCTTGACGTTCTGCTTCAGCTCGTTCTGCAGCAAGTCGCTCTTGCTCTGCCTTACGAGCTTCCGCCACTATACGAGCCGCCTCTGCTTTACGAGCCTCTTCGGCACGTCTTGCTTCTTCTATGCGGCGAGCTTCTTCGGCTCTAAGCGCTTCTTCAGCACGTTTAGCCTCTGCAACAATTCGAGCTTCTTCTGCACGGCGCGCAGCTTCAAGACGTTCCTGTTCAGCTCTACGTTGTGCCTCAAGTCTAGCTGCTTCTGCTTTCCGAGCTTCTTCTGCTCTACGTGCTTCTGCTGCTAAACGAGCTTGTTCAGCTTTACGCGCTGCTTCAATTCGAGCTGCTTCAGCTTTGCGTGCGTCCTCTGCTCGTTTTGCTTCTGCTGCTACGCGAGCGGCCTCAGCTTTACGTTCCGCTTCAATTCGAGCTTCTTCTGCTCTACGCGCTTCCTCCGCACGACGAGCCTCTTCTGCTTTTCTTGCTGCTTCCATTTGTTGTGCTTCCAATGCAGCCTTAGCCTCTGCCGCTCTACGAGCGTCTTCTTGGCGCTTCGCTTCAAGAGCGGCTTGCTCGGCAGCACGTTGTGCTTCTAAAGCAGCTTTCGCTTCTGCTGCTTTACGAGCTTCTTCGGCACGTCTTGCTTCCAATGCTTCCTGCTCAGCTTTACGTTGTGCTTCTAAACGAACTCTAGCCTCAGCAGCCAAGCGTTCCTCTTCGGCCTTTTTGGCTTCTAAAGCAGCTTTTTCTGCTGCTCGTTGCGCTTCAAAGCGTGCCTTAGCTTCGGCCGCTTTTCTTTCTTCCTCCGCTTTGCGTGCGGCCTCAATACGAGCAGCTTCAATTCTACGTTCTTCTTCAAGGCGTTTTGCTTCCGCTGCTAGTCGAGCTTCTTCTGCTTTACGAGCCGCCGCTAGTCGATCCGCTTCCGCTTTTCTCGCTGCCTCGATACGTGCCATTTCAGCTTTACGAGCCGCTTCCGCCTTGCGAGCTTCCTCTGCTTTACGCTCTGCTTCGGCTTTTTCAGCCATCTTGCGCTCAATTTCAGCATGCTTGGCTTCTGCAGCCTTTCGAGACATTTCAGCTTTTTCTGCAGCTAGTCGAGCCTCTTCGGCTTTTTTACGAGCTAAGGCTTCTTTCTCGTCTTTTGCTTTTTTAAGTTGCGCTTCTTTTTTTACATCTGCTGCAGCTTTATCGCTTAACTTTTTAGTTTCTTCATGAGCAATTGTTTCTGCCCGTTTAGCTGGACTTTCAGCAGTAGATTTTTTAGTATCTACTGTACCTTTATCTCCATCTTTACCACCTACAGGACCTACAGGTATTTGTGTGCCCCCTTGAGTTGGGTGCCCTAAGATATCTTTAACATCTTTCGGTACATTAACAGCAATGGTTTGATGTTTTTGTGGATTTGCAAGAGATTCAGGAATCAACAAGAAACGAATTGGCAAATTCGATGCACCAGCTGGCATAAAGTTTAATGTTAATAAATCGCCCGCATTATAGTTCCCTAAAAGACGGCTATCTAATATAGTACCTTCCCCTAATGCGGAAATACCATCTGCACCACCAATGTGATAAGTCCGTGTATCGGTCTGTCCCCGTCTAGCACCTTGTTGATGCAATGCTTTTACCATAAAGGAACCAGAATAAGGTCCCCCAAGAGGGTTAAAATACAGTCTAAACGGTTCATTCCCCTTTGTAGGAATTTTTAACGTATACGATACGCCGTAGTTACCACGGTCACGAACAAATGCTTTATTTTGCATTTCATCTACACCATTGATAAACGTATCTTCGCGGTCATTACCAATTTCTACAAAGGCACCACCTAAAGCGGTATCGAATGGTGTAGTAACCTCCATATTACGTTTAGCACCAGTATAAGTACCGCGTAATTGTATTTCATCAATAGGAAGGTTTTTCACCCAATGTGACGCATCTACAGGGTCCATCCCCATAGGCAGCATCATAACACGCGCAAATATAGGCCCTTCTGTTTTAATATCTACAATACCCGTAAATAATGCATCTCGATTTACCGGTGTATTTTCTAAGTCACTAAAGATTAATTGGCGCCCTTGTGGTGAAATGCTAAGAGAATATAATGGTCTTGCATCTGGGCTTTCATTAAGAGGCTGCTCCAAATCCTTCCGAGACAAATCACGACCTGCTGCAAAATAGTCAGGTGTAGCTACAGATTTTAATTGTCTCATGACATGTACTGAAGTTGGATAAGCCGTTTGGTTTTCTAAGACGATAGCAATCTTGTGAGGTAGATCCATTTCATTTACATGATAGAAATAGATACGCCCATTGCCATTAATTGTACCTGCACTTAACGTACCTCCTACAGGTCCTACATATTCAGGACTATCCGATAGGAGCAATGTATCCGTTTGAGACACCAAAGATGGTGGTAACGGAGAAAACTGAAAATATCCAATTGATTGTAAATCTATATCACGAGCTTCTACATGGCCTGTAAGGGCAGCCATGGCAGCCATAGCCGCAGCTACACAATATCTTGATTTATAGGAAAACATATATTATTACCTCTATATTTCTTCGAGCCCCAACGGGTCATACGTAAGTGCTAATGCTTCAATCTTCTTTAGTCGATGGCCAATTCCAGATTTAGATAGTTCCCCCTCCATCAACTCTTCAAGCTCTTTTAAACTCGCTTCAGGATTCTCCCACCGAAGTCTTGCAACGACGCGCAACTTTTCAGGTAATTCTTCAATACCGATTTCTCTATCAATAATACGGATTGCTTTTACCTGACGAACTGCTGCATCCACAACCTTCTGTAAATTTGCCGTCTCACAGTTGACTTGACGATTTATTTGATTCCGTACGGTTTTCATAATCCGCACGTTTTCAAATTCCATAAGCGCCGATTGAGCACCCATGATTTGCAAACAATTTGTTACTGCATCCCCTTCTTTAAGATATACTACATACTCTTCCTTCCGCTCCGTTAAGCCTGCATGAATGTGAAAAAGCCGTAATACATGGATAATTTCCCTCGCAAAAATCTCGTTTCCCGTCATAAACTCAAGATGGTAATCACTTTGTGGTTTATTAACAGAGCCTCCCCCTAAAAAAGCTCCCCTTAAAAAGGCACGTCGTGCTTCCATTGATTTGAGCCAACTGCGAGGAATTTGTTCGGTTACAGGCCATAAAGCGAGATCCTCTAAAGCCTGTCTCCCCTCTATAGAAGGTTCCACAGAGAGCGTATACATATTTTTTTTACGCAGGTTTAAACCTTGTCGTACTAATACATTTGTAGGTAATTCGTATTGCTTTTTCAAAATACCAAGCAACCGACGAGCTACTGCATTATTAGCCGTAGCCAAACGAATGCCAACTGCACCTTTCATCCCCAAAATGATAGATCCGCTCATACGCAATAAGCAAGACGCTTCAATTTTCATGGCCACATCCGCATCACTAGAGGCTTCATATTGGCATAATTCATTTTTTACATCTTCTGCAAATGACATGGACATCCCTTCTCATTAATGATCATCTCGTTGAAGATAATATTCTAAGATATGCGGTTCAGTGTTAGATTGCATAGCATGAATGATATCCATAATAACTTTACCTAACCGTTCAGGATCGTGAACAGCTGGTTTTTGAGGGTTAATTAAGGTAGCTCGTATAGTGCGGATTCCTTTGTCTTGTAACTTTTTAGTATCTAATACCAATGGTTCAGATCCTACAGCACTATATTGTTCAACCATTTGAATTGGCAACGGCCCATCATTGGCAAGAACAGTATCTATAATTCCTTCTCCGCCATGAGCAATTAAAGCCTCTACATGGTCATTTAATGTGTAGCCTGTGGTTTCACCCGGTTGTGTCATAACATTAGCAATATAGATTTTATTAGCCTTACTGGCACGTACATGAGAGGCCAACTTATCAGTTAGTAAATTTGGGATAATACTTGTATATAAACTACCAGGACCTAAAATAATTACATCCGCTTCATCAATGGCACGTAATGCAGCCCCCTCTGGCTTAGGCAATGCTGGATCACTATAGATATGGCGAATTCGTTTACCCGAGTGTGGTATATTACTTTCACCTTCTACAATAGTGCCATCTGTCATCTCTGCACGCAATTTAATAAACTCTGTAGAGGAAGGAATTACACGACCACGGACACGCAACAATTTACTAGCCGCTTCAAGAGCTTCTTCAATATCTCCATCATAAACTTGAGCAAGCGCAGTGATAAATAGATTACCAAAACTGTGCCCAGAAAGCTCATTCTCACCATCGAAACGATAACGGAATAAGTTCTCCATTACTCCTTCTTGTTCAGCTAATGATACTAAACAGTTTCGCAAATCACCAGGAGCTATCATTTGAAAGTCTTTTCGCAAGCGACCAGAAGAACCTCCATCATCAGCGACAGTTACAATCGCAGATAGGTTTGATGTATGTGATTTCAAACCACGCAATAAATTTGATAAGCCCGTACCACCACCGATTACTACAATTTTTGGGCCCTTATCGAGTCGGATATTTTGAAAAATAATATCCGATACCTTGCTGTCAGGATTAGGTAGTACCGCACGAATAATCGTTTTAATAACTTTACTCGTACCGATGAGCATTAATACAGCACCAATCGATAATACTACAGCCCCTACAGCAATGAGTACATTATAATTGTAAAAGCCCGTCATATTATAGGAAAAGGCAAGCACAATATCTTCAAGAACCGCAAGCCATTGATAGTTAAAAATCAAAGAAATACCAATAATTAAAAGACCTACACCACAACTAAATAGGGCAAGCCAACGTTTTATATTTAGACCCGGAATTAGCCACCGGAACCATCCTTTTCGCAACATAATCCCCCCTATCTAGTTATCAAGTGTTATAATTTCATGAGGATTATAATCTTCTTCTACATTATTTTTCATCATATCTCTATGTTCAACAGTTACACGATATCCTTTTTCTAACAAGTGGGAGTATAGAGCCTCTGCCATAGCTACAGATCTATGCATACCACCTGTGCAACCTACTGCCACAATAAACTGAGATTTCCCTTCTTGTTCATAATTTGGTACAAGGAAGTCCATGGTATCAAAGTAACGTTTTTTAAATTCCTCGGTTACTTCAAAGGAATGGATATATTCATTCACTGCTTTCACACGACCTGTTTTATGACGAAACTCAGGAATATAAAATGGATTAGGTAGAAAACGAACATCCCATACCATATCTGCATCGAGAGGAATACCATACTTAAAACCAAAGCTCACTACAGTAATCGCCATACCATGAGCTTCATCAACTTGAGCAAAGCGCGTTTTTAAATACTCTTTCAAGCTAGCCGTCTTCATATTAGTGGTATCAATAATAAAATCTGCTTTATGGCGCACAGAGTTAAGAATTTGGCGTTCTTTTTTTAGCCCTGTTGTAATTAGCCCATTAGGAGCCAATGGATGACTCCGTCGACTTTCCTTATATCGACGAATCAAAGTCTCATCTGTAGCATCCATAAATACAATTTCAAAATCTACCTTCATATCTTTTAATGTATCTAAAGATGAAGAAAGAGCTTCAAAAAATTCGCCCCCCCGAATATCTACAACAAGAGCAACGCGATTAGTCCGTTCTCCACCTTGTCGGCAAATTTCACTTAATTTAGGAATCAGCACAGGGGGAATATTATCAATACATAAATACCCCATATCTTCTAAAGCTTGCAATACTTGAGTTTTGCCGGCACCTGACATACCTGTAACTATTAACAAACGAAATGCTTCCATAGTTTTACTCCATTATAAAAGATTATCTTCAATCCAATGGGCTACTCCATCGTCATTATGATGGCCACAAATTGTATGAGCCACAGATTTTACATGATCTGTAGCGTTTTCAACAGCTACAGAGTAACCTGTTTTACGTAGCATAGAAATATCATTTTCTGCATTACCAAAAGAAACGATATGTTCTAAACTAATATGATTATCTAAAGCTAGTTGTGTCAAAGCACGCCCCTTTGACACATTAAGGGCAACGATTTCTAAAAAGTCTTTTTGGCTACGAACTAGATTAACCAAATCGCCCACTTCAGGAGTCAAAGTATCAATAATTTGATCAATCCCCTCTACTGTATCAATAGCGATTAGCTTATTTGGTTCAGACTCTAAAGTATATAACCCATCACCTAAAAACTCTGCTTTCGCTCCCGTTTGAACTTCATAGAGATCGGACTGCCACGTTTTATGATGACATAGCAAATGATCATCTATATAAGATTGTATATGCCAATCATATTGTTTTGCTAATTCATAAATACGCTGTACAGCCTCAACAGAAACGGTCTGCTCAAATAGTTTACACCCTGTTTCCAATTCTTGAATGAGTCCTCCAGAGAACAAAATCATCGGTACATTACCAAGCTTTAATGCCTGCCCAATGGGCTTAGCCGTTTGATACATCCGTCCCGTAGCAATGGTAACAACGATGCCCCTTTGCTGTAAACGATGTAACACATCTACTGTATAGTCAGATACAGTATTATCACTGCGTACCAAGGTTTCATCACAATCGATGGCAACCATTTTAATATGAGAAAAAGAAGGATTCATGTTTGCCTCCTTTATAGAAATTTTAAATACTCTTTATTATACCATTAATAGTGGCTATATAGATAGAAATTAGCGGTAATAACCCTAATAATGACAAGAAAGTTTACTCATGAAATTTCCATTAAATGAAAAATCATCTATTTTCGATAAATCATTCTATATTAATTAAATAGACGGCATTAATGAAACACTATATAAAAAGCCTCATATTATTTTATATTAAACACAAAAAGAGACTCCCGAAGGAGTCTCTTTCGTATGAGTAACTATCAAATTAGAATTTGTAGTTAAGGTCTGCACGGTAGAAGTCAGCTTTATCATTACCGTTTTGATCTTTCCAATCAAAACCGTAGTTAGCTGTTAAGCCTACGTTGTTTTGCAATGCATAGTCAACAGTTGCCATCCAACCTTTAGCATCTGTAGTGTAGATGTGGTTGTAAGTAGTATCAATGATAGGAGCATTTTCTTTTGCGTTGAAGTATTGACCTTTTACGCCCCAAGTACCTTGTTTTTTGATGTC
>OKDZ01000347.1_pt1 | contig 12767 bp, 6 predicted proteins | sample 1614811 | NCBI WGS metagenome assembly OKDZ01 (sample SAMN04436971, study PRJEB24849) | human gut metagenome | biome: human gut; feature: NICU; material: stool | host: Homo sapiens | place: USA: Saint Louis, MO | collected 2010-03-27
CTGTTAGAATTACAGGACCAACAAGGGTGTTGCACTTCTAAATAGACATCGGGCGTGTTTATGCTATTTAAGTTTTGCGTGATAATTGTCGTATGCGTACGCCGGGGTATGGCATCACACCTGACCGGTTCGTGAGGGTCGCGCATCTGTTGCCGCGCCAGTGCGGCAACGTGGCGGTCGACAACCACACGTTCGTCAACGCCCTGCTGTGGATGTGCCGCACGGGAGCCCCGTGGAGGGACCTGCCGGAGTGCTACGGCAAGTGGGTCACCGTCTACCAGCGGTTCGACCGCTGGTCCGGGAACGGCGCGACAGGGTGCCTGTCCACGGCATTGCAGGAGGAACGGATCATCGGGGTGGAGATCCGGGTGCCCGCCATGGACTCCACGGGCGGGAAGGTCCACCAGCACGCGGCCGGGGCACCGAAAAAGGGGGCTCCCGGTCCGTCGGCGTCTCCCGGGGAGGGCGGAACACCAAAGTCCGCGTGGTATCCGACAGCGAGAGCACGCTCGTCAGGATCCATCTGAGCCCGGGCGACGAGCACGACGCGGCCCACGGGCGCCGCCCATGGGCCGCGCGTACGAGGGGGATCCGACCCGGCTGCCGGCCGAGTCGTTCGGCCTGACGCCGGTTGTGCCTCCCAAGAGGAACCGTACGGCCCCATGGGATTACGACAGGGAGGCGTACAAGGGGCGGAACATGGTCGAACGCGTCTTCAACCGCATGAAGCACCACCGCAAGGCCGCCACCCGCTACGACAGGCTCGACGAGACCTTCCTCGCCAACCTCCAGCTCATCCCCATCGCCGTCTACCTGAAAAAACACAGCCAAAAACCCAACCAGTGTAAACACACCCCAGTAAAACGCCTCCCTGCGCAACAACAAAGGGAGGCGTTTTGGTGACGCGTGGAGTAGGGGCGGCACTCACGTGCCTGTGTACCGCTATGCCACGGTGAAAGTGGTGCGCTTCAGGTCTTCACGGCGCGAGGAGTGGCCGATGAGCAGTTCGAATTCGCCGGGCTCGACGATGCGGTTGGCGTCCGGGTCCACGATCGTGCAGTTCGCCACCGGGATCTCGAAGGCGACGGTCTTGGTCTCGCCGGGTTCCAGTGCGACGCGCTGGAACGCCTTCAATTCGCGGTCGGTCCAGCTGTAGGAGGTCACGATGTCGCCGATGTAGGCCTGCATGATCTCCACGCCGGCGCGCTCGCCGGTGTTGGTGAGGGTGATTTCGGCACGTACGGTGTCGGTTTCGGCGAATGTGCCGTCGGCGTTGCTTGCGCCGCCCGTAATGGTCGGTTCGCCGTATGCGAACGTCGTGTAGCTCAGGCCTTCGCCGAACGCGAACGCCGGATCCTGGGTGAGGTCGGCGTACCGGTCGCCGTGCTGGCCGCGAATCTGGTTGTAGTAGACCGGCAGCTGGCCCGCGTGGCGCGGGAAGGTGATCGGCAGTCGGCCCGACGGGCTGGTCAGGCCCAGGATTATTTCGGCGATGGCCTGACCGCCGCGCATGCCCGGGTTCGGCGCCCACAGGATGGAGCCGGTGCCGGTTTCAGGGTCGCTGACGCGCTTGGCGAATACACTGGACTCGCCCACGATGGAGGCGGGCAACACCTGCGGCTTGGAGCTGATGAGCACGGTGACCATCGGCTTGCCGGTTTCGCGCGAGACGGCGGCGAGCTCGTCGAGCAGGGCGTTCTGGCCACCGAGCAGTTCGAGCGTGGCGGTGGAGCAGGTTTCGCCGACCAGCTGGACCACGTCGCCGACCACGGCCACGATCAGATCGGACTGGCGGGCGTTGGCCACGGCCTCGTCGATCAGGGCCTGGTCCACGGCGGCGGAGACGCCGATCTTCGGGCGGGGCTGGCCGTCCGGGTAGAACTCGCCTGCGGGGTCGGGCACGAGGTCGATGACGTTCGCGCCGCGCGAGTAGACCACTTCGCAATCGTCGGCGGCGAGCTGGATCAGGCCGTCGAGCACGGTGGCGATCATGTCGCGCGGCTGGCCGTCCGGCATCCAGGAAACCTGACCGGAGTTGCCGGTCCAGTCGCCGAGCTGGTTCTGGGCGTCGTCAGCGAGCGGACCTACCACGGCGATGCGCTTGGCCGTGTTCTCGGCGAACGGCAGGGTGCCGTCGTTGCGCAGCAGGGCGACGGATTCGCGGGCGAGTTCCAGGTTGGTCTGCTGGTGTTCGGCGGAACCGATGACCGCCTTGATGCGTTCGGCGTCCGGCAAGCGCGGGTCCTCGAACAGGCCGAGGCGGAACTTCAGGGCCAGGATGCGCGAAACAGCATCGTCGATCAGCGATTCGTCTAGAAGGCCGGTCTTCACGGCCTCGATGGCGCCTTCGTAGAACTGCGGGGTGGTCATAACCAGGTCGTTGCCGGCCTTGACCGCGTCGGCTGCGGCGTGCACGTAATCGGGCTTGACGTGCTGCTCCCATACGGAGCGGCCGACGTTGTCCCAGTCGGTGATCAGCGTGCCGTTGTACTTCCATGCGCCGCGCAGCTTGTCGGTCAGCAACCATTTGTTGAATGTGACCGGCACGCCTTCAATGGACTCGTAACCCAGCATGAACGTACCGCAACCTTCTTTGGCCACGCGCTCGAACGGCGGCAGGAACCAGGATTCGAGCTTGCGGTGGGAGAGGTCCGCTTCGGAGGCGTCGCGGCCGCCTTGGGTTTCGGAATAGCCGGCGAAATGTTTGGCGCAGGCCAGGATTGCGTTCTTTGGCAGTTCCTCACCGGCCTTGGCACCGCCTTGATAGCCCTTGACCATGGCGGAGGCGAGTTCGCCGATCAACATCGGGTCTTCGCCGAAAGTCTCATCCACACGCCCCCAACGGGTATCTCGGGCGATGCACAACACAGGAGAAAACGTCCAATGTACACCGGTACAAGAGACCTCCTCGGCGGTAGCACGGCCGGCGGCCTTGACCTTGTCCGGATCCCAGCTGACAGCCATGCCGAGCTGGGACGGGAAAATAGTGGCGCCCGGCCAGAAGGAGTATCCATGGATGCAGTCATCTCCGATAATCAACGGGATGCCCAGACGCGTCTTCTCATTGACGGTCTTGGCGGCACGAGATAAATCCTCGGGGCTGGTATGCAGAATGGATCCGACATGCTTATTCACGATGAGATCCTCAAGATCGCCGCCGCGGGCGTCAAGCTGCATCATCTGGCCGACCTTCTCTTCAAGGGTCATACGAGAGAGCAAGTCGGCGATTCGCTCACCAGCGGGCAAATCAGGATTCTTGTACGGTAAGGTTTCAGCAGTTGCGGCAGGCGTAGTGTTGTCGGTCATACGAAGTCGCTTTCCTCAGTGAAATCGAACAGTTTTTTAATTACCAATTGGTAGTTTATCTATTGACAGCATACAACACGCTTATGCCGCGCGCATCACATACACCAAAACGACCGTATGTATGCGCCCCCTTCGTTCGCCCGCATACTTACTGCCGCTATCAAGCACAAGCATCGGTTCAAGGCACACAGCGAATCAGCGATACCCGTCCCATATCGGCGAAGGAAATATCGCCGGCTCCAGATCGGCCCATTCATCGCATAAGTCAATGGCCGGCCCCCGTAACCACCTCAGTTGCACACCATCCATGATCTCCAGAGCATGGCGCAACGTGGGCCGGACCTCCTCAAACGAGGTGAATTCGGAAGGCAGGTTCCAGTTGTATGTCGAATAGTATTGCCATATTGAATCCCGACGATTGGCAAACTCGTCATGTAACGGATGCGCAGGATTGAACGATTCGACCTGCAATATCGAGAACAGCTGAACAAGCATGGGGCGCGTGGAATTGCAATGTACCAAGAACCTCAGATATGCGGGCAATCTGAAATCATCGGGCCCTGAACCAGGCAGGCCGGAGGCCATGAAGTCTTCCACACTGCCAAACGTGTTGTAATTCTCGTGATACACCGCGGCAAGCAGGTTATCTTTGCTAGGAAAATATCGCAAAACTCCCTGCTTGGTAACACCGACCGCATCGGCCACATCCTGCACAGAAGTACCGTTGTAGCCACGCTCGGAAATCAGTCGCACGGCGGCATCGAGAATTTCCTGCCGGCGTTCCCCCGGCGACTTGCGAACACGCTTATGCTGCAATGAATTCCCAGCTGTCATATCCGCCAGTCTATCCGCATTCTCCCCACTCCCATGCGCAACCACATCCAATATCCTTGGCCGGATATGCAAAACGGTGCCAAAACAAAACATTCTGTCATGCCTTCGACACCGATATCGCGCAATAGTTTTTTCTGTATGTGCTTCTTCGCTTACTCCTGGAACACGTCGGGGTGCTTCAGATCGCCGGGAATGTCGGACAAGAGGCCCTCCAATCCCAAGAATTCCTTCCAGAAATCGAGCGGCTGGCCGTATGGCGAAGCCTCGCGACCGTGGGCCTGAATGTTGGCCTTGGCCTCGAACACCTCTTCCTCGCTGATGCCCTCGAAGTAGCTTTCCAGACGTTCACGGTGCTCAGGCACGTAGAACAGAGAGGACACAATCTCCGTCAGACGCTCGGCACGCTCAATCGGCAAGGAATCCCAGTGGCGAAGCTCGATGAAGTTCTTCAGGCGTACGTCATTGAAGTGCGTGGAGATGATGTGGTTGATCTCGTACGGGTTGAGTTCGCGGTCCGGGTACACCTCCCCCGCGTTCTCACGGAACGCCGGGCGATGCAGTTCCTTCGGCGTCGCCCCGGAGGCCACGGCCTCGGGCGTGTGCGTCAGATCGGCGAACATGAGCGGCGTGGACAGCACGTCGATGGCGTAATCCTCCCACCCATAGCGCGGGTCGAACAGGCCCGGCAGCACATTCGTGCGCTGGAAGTCGAGATAATCCCACATGCGCTGGCGCAGCAACGGCCATGGGTTCGTCTCACCTTCGAAATACGGGGTGTTGCGGAAGAAGTACGCCAGAATCGGACCGATGACGGTGCCCAACCGCAGTTTTTCGATGGAATCGCGCTCGTCCACGTAGTCGATGCTGACCTGGGTGGAGGCGGAGCAACGCATCATGCATGGGCCGAACTGACCCACGCGGCCGAGGTAGTCGGTCATTGCATCGTAGCGATCCTTGGGGTTGACCGGCACATCCGCAAAGCTGGATTTGGGCTGGTAACCGTAGTTGACCAGTCGGAAGTCGAGGTCATCGAGAATCGGATCGAGCTCGCGACGGAACTTGGAATACAACGTATTCAGGTCGGACGGCTTCTTCAGAATGCCGATTGAAGTCTCCACCTGGCCGCCGGGTTCGAGCGAGACGGCGACGCCGGGGCGCGCGAGCCCCACCAGATGGCCGTTCTCCCAGTATTCCTTGTCCTCGTCATAGTAGGGTACGAGACGTTTGAGCAGCGTTTCGATGCCGTTCGGCTCGTAGTAGGTCACGGCGGTGTCGTCGCTGTTGTGCACGGGCAGGTGCTCGATCTCCACGCCGAAGCCGCCGGCGCCCCGCTGGGAGCGACCGTTCTCAAAGAACTTGAGCAGGCTTTCGACGTGCTTGGGGTTCGGCTTGGCGAGCAGGTGCGCGTAACTGATTCGGGGAGTAACCATGCTTTGTATCGTATTCGAGCCGGCCGGTGCGCGTGCCCGAAAGCCCGTAATACGCTATACGAAAAACCGATAGCAGGCTCCGGCCCGGTTTCTCGCTCTAGAGACTCCCCTCAGTCGCTGCGCGACAGCTCCCCTCATAGAGGGGAGCTTACGTGTATGCGCGTTCAGTCCGCGGAGGTGAAGCCCTGCGGCTCGCCGGCCTCGGCGAACTTGGCGTTGTGGGCCTTCTTGGCGGCGGCGATCATCAGCTTGATGCGGTTGAGCTGGTTCGCTTCCGAAGCGCCCGGATCGTAATCGATGGAAACGATGTTGGCTTCCGGGTGCAGGCGACGAATCTTGCCGAACATGCCGCGGCCGGTCACGTGGTTGGGCAGGCAGGCGAACGGCTGCGCGCAGATCACGTTCGGGCAGCCCTGTTCGATGAGCTCCAGGATCTCGGCCGTCAGCAGCCAGCCCTCACCGGCCTGCACGCCGATGGAGGTGACTTCGGCGGCCTTCTTGACCAGTTCAGGCATCGGCTCGTCCTGCTTGAACTTGCCGTTCGATGTGGCCAGCGCGGCCTTGATCGGCGCGTTATACAGATCGAGACTCTTGCGCATCAGGGCGTAGAGCGTCTTGTTGCCGCCCATGCCAAGGTTCCTCTCGTTCCAGTCGGTGATGTAGGGGCGGGTGGTCATGAATTCCATGATGCCGGGCACCACGGCCTCGCAATCCTGGGATTCTATGACGTCGACCACATGGTTGTTCGCGTCCGGCTGGTACTTGACGAGGATCTCGCCGACCACGCCGACGCGCACCTTGCGTGGGATGTCACGCAGCGGCAGGTTGTCGAAGGACTTCACGATCTCCTTGGCCAGCACGTTGTACGGCAGGTATCCCTTCCTGATGCCCGGCGCCTTGGCGGCGGTCTTGGAATAGCCGTGGTGTTCGATGGTTTCGCGCACGATGGTGTCCCACAGCTCGTACAGCTTGTTGGCCGAGCCCTTCTCCACTTCGTACGGGCGCACGCGGTAGAGGCACTTCATGAGCAGGTCGCCCAGAATCAGCGCCTTGATGGCACGGTGCAGCAGGGGCAGGGTGGCCTTGAAGCCGGGGTTGTCTTCGAGGCCTTGGGTAGAAATGGCGATGACCGGAATCTGCGGGTAGCCGGCATCGACCAAAGCCTTGCGGATCAGGCCGAAGTAGTTGGTCGCACGGCACATACCACCGGTCTGGGTGATGGCGAGCGCCACCTTGTCCGGATCGTACTTGCCTTCCTGAATCGCGCCGATGAGCTGGCCGATGACCATGATTGCCGGGTAACAGGCGTCGTTGTTCACGTATTTGAGGCCGGTTTCCACGTCGCCGCGGCTCGCGTGCTTCAGGATGTCGAACTTGTAGCCGCCGGAGCGGATGACCGCCTCGACCAAGGACATGTGGATCGGGCTCATCTGAGGGCCGACAATCGTATAGTTCTTCTTCATGTCCTTGACGAACTTCTCACGATGCGCGTATCGGGACATGGTGGCGTTGTTGTGGCCGGACTTCTTGGCGTTCTTGGCGTTCGTCACACCAGTAGTGCCGTCCGAAGTGCCGTTCTTGCTGGCGACTGCGGCCTGCAGGTCGCGTTCGGCGGCGCGCTTGGAGGCGGCGCGCATGGCCTTGGTGAGCTTCGGGTTGGCGGCCATGGTGCTGTCAAGCAGAATCTGGCGGCCGGGGGTTGGCGCGGTGGAGCCGGTCTTGCGGAATCCGGTGGACTTGGGGCCTTGCACGGCCTTCGTCGCGGCGGCCTGGGATGCCTTGGCCGCGGCGGCTTCGCGGGCCTTGTTGGCTTCGCGTTCCTCGACGGCGGCCTTGAGCGAGCGCAGTCGAATCTTGGCGGCACCCAGGTTGGAGACCTCGTCAATCTTCAGCAGCGTGTACACGTCCGCCTTGTCGGCCAGGATCTCGGCCACCTGATCGGTGGTGATGGCGTCGAGACCGCAGCCGAAGGAGTTGAGCTGCACGAGTTCGAGGCCCGGATAGGAGGCCACGAAATGCGCGGCCGCGTACAGACGGGAGTGATAGGCCCACTGGTTGGTGACGCGCAACGGCATCTTGGTGACTGTGCGGTCGCCTACGTGGCGGAATCCGGCGGCGTTCTTGGAGCGCGGGTCGGCTTCGCCTTCCGAAAGGAATTCGGTGAGGTTGAGCTTCTCCCCCGGCTGCAGTTCGCAGATGGAATCCTCGGAGAGCACCACCATGCCCAGCGAGCAGATGGTTTCGGGGATGCCGTGGTTGATTTCGGGGTCGATGTGGTAGGGGCGGCCGGCGAGCACGATGCCGCGGCAGTTGTGCTCCTTCATGTAGGCGAGCGCGGTCAGGCCCTCCTGCTGCACGTCGTGCTTGAAGACCTTGTCTTCGGCGTACGCGGCCTTGACTGCGGTTTCGACTTCCTCACGGGTCACGTTGGCCCACGCAAACTCTTCGACGATGCGGTCAACCATGAGCTCATGGTTGGCAAGGTTGAAGTACGGGTGCATGTAACGCACGTCGTCCTCGCGCAGCTCAGGCATGTTGGCGCCGACGACGAGCGGATAGTTGGCCACGACCGGGCAGTTGTAGTGGTTGTCCGTGTTGGGCACGAGGTTCTCCTCGTAGCTCACGCACGGATAGAAGATGGTCTTGACGCCCTTGTCGAGCAGCCACTTGATATGGCCGTGCACCAGCTTGGCCGGGTAGCAGATGTTTTCGGAGGCGATGGATTCGATGCCGGTCTCGAACAGCTCGTGGGAGCTGCGACCGGAGATCATCACCTTGAAGCCCAGCGAGGTGAGCAGCGTGAACCAGAACGGGTAGTTCTCGTACATATTGAGGGCGCGCGGAACGCCGATTTCGCCACGGGTGGCGGCCTTGTCGGTAAGCCTGCGGTAGGCGAAGCAACGCTTGTACTTGTAGTCGTACAGGTTCGGGCGGTCGGAGCGCTTCTTCTTGGCGTCGCCGCCGCGTTCGCAGCGGTTGCCGGTTACGAAGCGCGAGCCGTCGGAGAACGTGGTGATGGTGAGCTTGCAGTGGTTCTGGCACAGCTTGCACACGTCACGCTCGGTGGTCATGCTCATGTTGTCGAGCGCTTCGCCGGTCAGGATGGAGCTGGCGGTGTGGGCCACGCCGTCCACGACAACGACATGGACCTCAGGCTTGGCCGGCTCGGTCTTCTTGAAGGCTGCGGCCTTGGGCCCGGACTTGGGTGCGGGCTCAGCCTCGGACTGTTCCTCGGACCCATCGGCCTTAACCACCACATCCAAGTGGTCGGCCTCATCCTGATAGTGCATGCGGGCGGTCAGGGCGGCGCCGAACGCGCCCATAAGGCCGGCGATGTTCGGGCGGGTGACCTGACGTTCGGTGAGCAGCTCGAAGGCGCGCAGCACGGCGTCGTTGAGGAACGTACCGCCCTGGACCACCACAGTGTCGCCGAGTTCGCCGGAATCACGCAACTTGATGACCTTGTACAGGGCGTTGCGCACCACGGAGTAGCACAGGCCGGCAGCGATGTCCTCGATGGAGGCGCCTTCCTTCTGCGCCTGCTTGACCGAGGAGTTCATGAACACGGTGCAACGCGAACCGAGGTCCACCGGATGGGTGGATGCCAAAGCCTTTTGCGTGAATTCCTGAATCGTCAGGCCCATGGACATGGCGAAGGTCTGCAGGAACGAACCACAGCCGGACGAGCAGGCTTCGTTGACGGCGATCGAGTCGATGACACCGTCAGTGATGGCCAGATATTTCATATCCTGGCCGCCGATGTCGATGACGGCGGTGACGCCGGGGCTGACCATTTCGGCGCCACGATAGTGGGCCATGGTCTCCACCACGCCCTCGTCCAAGTGCAGTCCGGTGGTGATGAGGCCTTCGCCGTAACCGGTGGCGCAGGAGCGTGCGATCCACGCGCCTTCGGGCAGCTCAGACTGAATCTTCTTGACGATGTTGATGGCGGCGGTCAGCGGGCTGCCTTCGTTGTTGGCGTAGCTGGACCAGACGATTTCACGGTCGTCGTTGACGAGCGTGGCCTTGATGGTGGTGGAACCAGCGTCGATGCCCAGGAAGTGCGGGCCGTGCGCGCCTTCAAGGGTGCCGATGTGGATGTGTTCCTTGTGGTGGCGCTTGTTGAAGTCCTCGCGATCGGCCTCGGTGGGGAACAGCGGCGGCATGGTGGGCGTGTTGGAAGGCAGGTTCTTCAGCTCGTCCAGACGCTTCAGGATATCGTCGCACGTGTGGGCCTCGAAATAATTGCCCTGATCGTCGGAGTCTATGTCGGCCTGCAATGCCGAACCGTAGGCCACGTACAAGTGGGCGTCGGTCGGCACGATGAATTCGTCGACCTTGCCCTCAAGCGCGCGCTGGAATGCGGCGCGCAGCTCGGACATGAAGAACAGCGGGCCGCCGAGGAAGATGACGGTACCGTGGATCGGGCGTCCGGAAGCCAGGCCGGCGATGGTCTGCGTGGCCACTGCGGTGAAGATGGAGGCGGCGAGATCAGGCTTGGCCGCGCCGTCGTTGATCAGCGGCTGCAAATCGGTTTTGGCGAACACACCACAACGAGAAGCGATCGGATACAGGTTCTCGTAGCTCTTGGCCATCTCGTTAAGGCCTGCGGCGTCAGTGTCAAGCAGCGTGGACATCTGGTCAATGAACGCGCCGGTACCACCTGCGCACGAACCGTTCATGCGTTGTTCGGGCGTGGGTTTCAGGTAGGTGATTTTGGCGTCCTCGCCGCCGAGCTCGATGATGACATCGGCCTGCGGGTATTCCTTGTCGATTGCCTCGGTTTCGGCGATGACCTCCTGAATGAAAGGCACATGCAGATTGTCAGCAAGCGCCAGACCGCCGGAACCGGTGATAGACAGGCGAATCGGTTCGTCGCCGCGTCCGAGGTCCACAAGCTTCTTGTGGATGTCGACCAACAGGCCGGCCACGGTGGCACGCACGTTGGCGTGGTGGCGTCGGTAATCGGAGAAGAGGGTGTCTCCCAGGGAATCGGACTGATCAAGCACCACGGCCTTGACGGTGGTGGAACCGATGTCCAATCCCACACGCAGGGGCTTCGGGTGTGAAGCGGGCTTTACGCTCGCGTCAGTGGCGATGTCAACCATGTGTTCCTCTTAATTCCGACTTCCGGGAGTGCACGCTTTGAGGCATCATGAACCGTTTCGGGACGGCTGGCAGATACCCTGCGGACGGCTTCGCCCGGCTACTTCTTATGGAATATTAGTCCGACCACCTGCCCAACATGGCACGAGGCGAGGCGATTTCGCTCACGGGAAGGCCTTTTCCCAACAGTTCCAACGATATTGCTGAGTGCGGCATTCCAGAACTGCTACTACGAGGCCTGTTGGCCTTCGCCGGCTTCGCGGTCTTTCAAATAGATTTCGGGGATATCTCGTTCTTGATCGTGGAGCTTGGCCCAGATGACCGGTTCGCCGGCTTCCAGAGACTTGGGCACATCGAGGATGCGCTGGTTTCTGGAGCCGCGGAATTGCAGCAGCGAGTCCTTCTGGTCTCTGAGGTAGCGGCCGTCGACGAGAATGTCGATGAGATGTAGCAATTCAAGCTTGTCTGGGGTTTCTCCGGGGCGCATGAGTTCTTCCCATGTGTAGCCGGTCCACGACCAGATATCTTTGGTATGACCGAATTCCTGGCGGATACGTTGTGCGAGCGGCACCAGCACGGGAGTGTTGAGGAATGGCTCGCCGCCAAGGAACGTAATGCCTTGCGCCCATGGGGCTTTCAGATCTTCGATGATTTTGTCTTCAAGTTTTTGCGTGTATTCGTGGCCGGCTTGGAAATCCCAGATGGAGGCGTTGAAGCAGTCGACGCAGTGGAAGGGGCAACCGGAGACGTAAAGGGAGTTGCGCACGCCTTCTCCGTCGGTGACAATGAAGGTTTTGTAGTCGGCGATCATCCGCTTGGACATGCGCCGGCCATCCCATTGACCGGCTTTCGGATCGTTGGCAAGACCGTTGGAGGGTACGGAGGGGCCACGCCCGGTCTCGCCGGCCGCAAAGTCATGGCGCTTGGGTTCGGGCTTGGTCGTATGCAGCTCCGGCATGATTCCCTCCTTACGGAAAGCATTAGCTCCCGCTGGCGGGAGCTGTCCGTCATCAGACGGACTGAGGGTGGTCAACACCATAAAGGATGACCGCCCTCAGTCTCGCTTACGCTCTACAGCTCCCGTCAGCGGGAGCAAGTATAAACCCTACTTGGTCTCTTCGAACCACTCGCGAGTGGTTCCGTCATCCAGCGTCACACGACCGGTTTCGCCGCTCATGTGCTTGACTCGGTGGGCAATTTCCTCGTGACGGCCGTGCACCATCGGGCGCTGGACCGGGCTGCCGAGATAGCCGCAGGTGCGCTTGGTGACGTTGCACTTGTCCGGGTTGGAGTTACCGCACTCCGGGCACTTGAAGCCTTCCTCGGTCGGCTCGAAGTCGCCCTGGAAGCCGCACACGAAGCAGTGGTCGATCGGGGTGTTGGTACCCAGGTAGCCGATGCCGATGTTGTAGGCGTAATCCCACACGGCTTCGAGCGCCTTCGGGTTGTCCTGCAGGCACGGGTACTCGCAGTAGTTGATGAAGCCGCCGGAAGCGTAGTACGGGAAGTCCTTCTCGTAGCTGAGCTTCTCCATCGGAGTGGGCTGCAACCACACCGGGTAGTGGAAGGAGTTGGTGTAGAAGTCGTGATCAGTCACGCCTTCGATACGGCCGAACTTTTCACGGTCCATGCGGTTGAAGCGGTCGGTCAGGGATTCAGCCGGAGTGGAGTACACGGAATAGTGGTAACCCTCCGCTTTGCTCCACTGCTTGCACAGCTCGTTCATGCGCTTGACGATGGACAGCGCGAACTCCTTGCCTTCCGGATCCCAGCCGTGGTCGCGAATCCAGTTCTTGCCATAGAAGACCGCAGTGGTCTCGGCAAGGCCGATGTAGCCGAGCGACACGGTGGCACGCTCGTTCTTGAACAGCTGGTCCACGTTGTCGTTGGCACCAAGACGACCAAACGCACCAAAGCGGAACAGGGTCGGGGCGTTGACCGGGGTGGCTTCCTTGCAGCGCATGATGCGGAACTGGAGGGCCTGATGGGCGACTTCCATACGCTCGTCGAACAGCTTCCAGAAGCGAGCCTTGTCACCGTGGGATTCGATGGCGATACGCGGCACGTTGACGGTGACCACGCCGAGGTTCA
>OKDZ01000349.1_pt1 | contig 12672 bp, 9 predicted proteins | sample 1614811 | NCBI WGS metagenome assembly OKDZ01 (sample SAMN04436971, study PRJEB24849) | human gut metagenome | biome: human gut; feature: NICU; material: stool | host: Homo sapiens | place: USA: Saint Louis, MO | collected 2010-03-27
TCGGTGACCTTGCCGAGACCGTACTGGTCGTGGCTGATCATGTCGCCCACGGCGAAGTCGGCGATATTCAGGCCATTGTCCTTGGTGAGCTTCGAGCTAGGCACGGCAGAGCCGGTCGAATCGGATTTCGGTGCGGTACGGCGCGTGGTGACCTTGCCGCCACGGGTGCCACCATATGAACCGGACGAAGAACCGGAACGGGAACGCGACCCGTAGGACGACCTCGAACCGGAGCCTGAAGAACCATAGGACGAACCCGAACGGGAGCGGGAACCATAGGAGGACGAGCCGGAGCGGGAACCATACGACGATGAACGGGAACCATACGACGAAGAGCCGGAACCCGAGCCATACGACGACCCATACCGCGACCGCGACCCATAGGACGAACCCGAACCGGACGAACCACGCGAGCCGAACGTCGACGACCCGCCAAACGCGGCGCCGCCGAAATCGTCATCATCCCAGCCGCCCAAATCGTCGGCGAATCCATCGGTCTCCCAGCTGGCGCGCATACGCTCCACGCCGGCTTCACGGCGTTTCCAATCAATCAGCGAATCCGGAATCTCGTCGAGGAACTGGCTGGGCATCATATCGGCGGCCTGGCCCCACTGGGAGCGGACGGCGGCGCGCGTGACATACAGTCGCTGCTTGGCGCGCGTGATGCCCACATAGGCGAGTCGGCGTTCCTCCTGCAGTTCAGTGGTGTCTTCCATCGAACGCGAATGCGGGAAGGTGCCCTGTTCCATGCCGGTCAGGAACACCACCGGGTATTCGAGGCCCTTGGCGGTGTGCAAGGTCATAAGCGTCACCTTGCCGGAGTCCTCCGCCTCGCCGGGTAGTTGGTCGGAGTCGGCCACAAGCGCGGTGGTCTCCAGGAATGCGGACAACGTGGCGTCAGGCGTGTTCTGTTCGAATTCGGCGGCAGTGGACTGCAGCTGGGAGAGGTTCTCCAGACGGGAGGCGTCCTGCGGGTCCACGGATTTCTCGAGTTCGGCCCTTAAGCCCGACTTCTCCAATACTTCGGCCACGATCTCGCTGGGCTTGGAGTCGTGCGCGCGCGTGAACTGCGAGAGCGCGCCCATCAGATCGCGGAATGCTCGTAGCGAGGTGGCGGTGCGTGTCGGCACCTCGATCTCATCCAAGTGCATGAGTGCGTAGAAGAAGCTGGTGCCATGCTCGCGCGCGTAGGCGAGCAGCACGCCTTCGGCGCGGTCGCCAAGCCCACGCTTGGGCACGTTGAGAATACGGCGTAGATTCACATCGTCGTCCGGATTGACGAGCGCCTGCAAATAGGCCAGCGCATCCTTGATTTCGCGACGTTCGTAGAACTTGGTGCCGCCGACGAGCTGATACGGCTGATTCGTGTTGATCAGCGCCTCTTCGAGCGAGCGGGATTGGGCGTTGGCGCGGTACATGATCGCCATGTCGGAGTAGGCGATGCCCGCTTCGGCGTGCAGGCGCGCGATTTCGGTGGCCACCCACTGGGCCTCCTGCTGGGCGTTGTCCGCCGCGTAGCCGACGATCGGCTCGCCCTTGCCGAGCGCGGTCCACAGTTTCTTGGGCTTGCGGCCCTCGTTGTTGCTGATCACCGCGTTGGCCGCATCCAGAATGGTCTGCGTCGAACGATAGTTCTGTTCGAGCATGATGGTCTTGGCGTTCGGGAAGTCCTGCTCGAAGTCCTGAATGTTGCGGATGTCGGCACCACGGAACGCGTAGATGGACTGGTCGGAATCGCCCACCACGGTGATCCAGGCGGGGCCGGACTTGCCGGCGTTAGGCGCGCCCGGGATGGCCTTCTCCCCCGTGTCCACGCCGGCCAGCTCGCGCACGAGCACGTACTGGGCGTGGTTGGTGTCCTGATACTCGTCGACCAGAATGTAACGGAAGCGGTGATGGTAGTACTCGGCGACGGCCGGGTCAGTGCGCAGCAACTCGACCGTGCGGCCGATCAGATCGTCGAAGTCGACGGCGTTGGCCAGGGCCAAGCGATGCTCGTATTCGGCGTAGATCACCGCGTAGATGGCTTCAAGGTCGCCCACCGTGCCGAACTGGTAGCCGCGCTGGCCGGGCGTGAAGTCGGGCGCGTGAACGGCGAGGTTTTCCTTCCAACCGGTCAGATTGTTCTTGAGGTCGGAGATATGGCCGAGAATCGAGCGTGGAGTGTAGCGCTTGATGTCGAGGTTGAATTCGGTGGCGATGATTTTGACGAGTCGCTCGGAGTCGGCGGAATCGTAGATGGAGAAGCCGGACTTCAGACCGATGGACTTGCCGTCGCGCCTCAGAATGCGCACGCAGGCGGAGTGGAAGGTGGAGACCCACATGCGCTGGGCCACCGGGCCGATCAGCGAGCCGAGTCTTTCGCGCATTTCGGCGGCGGCCTTGTTGGTGAAGGTGATGGCCAGAATCTGGCTCGGCCATGCGCCGAACTGGCTCAAGATCCAGGCGATGCGGCGGGTCAGCACGCGGGTTTTGCCGGAGCCTGCACCGGCTCCGATCAGCAGCGCCTGACCGCGGTATTGCACGGCTTCCGCCTGCTGCGGGTTCAGGTCGCCCACGAGTTCCTGTGCGCTGCGTGCGATGACTTCCGGCTCGTCGTACACTGTTGCCTCCCTTTGAATCGCGACATTCATGTTTACCACATGCACGGGTCAGCGCAGGACAACGTACACTTACGAGTATCCATATCATTCACTGACATACAACAATGGGAGGTTCAATGCAGGAACTTGAGGAGCGAATCCAAAGCGAGGGAACGGTGAAGGCGGGTAATGTGCTCAAGGTGGACGCGTTTCTGAACCACCAGTGCGACGTACGCCTGTTCGACCGCATGGGTTCGGCATGGGCCGCTCATTTCGCCGGCAAGCACATCACCAAGATTCTGACCATCGAGGCGTCCGGCATCGGCATTGCGTGTGTGGCGGCCCAGCATTTCGGCAATGTGCCGGTGGTGTTCGCCAAGAAGGCGCAGTCCATCAACCTTGACGGCGACCAGTACACCACCACGGTCTATTCCTTCACCAAGCAGAAGGAGTTCCCGGTGATCGTGGCCAAGAAGTATCTGAACGCCGGCGACCATGTGCTGCTTATTGACGATTTTCTGGCCAACGGCAAGGCGTTGCGCGGTCTGATCGATCTGTGCGAAGCAGCCGGTGCCACGGTCGAGGGCATTGGCATCGCCGTGGAGAAGGGCTTCCAGGGCGGCGGTGACGCGCTGCGCGCTGAAGGCTACGATGTGGATTCGCTGGCCATCGTCGAGTCCATGAATCCCGAGACCGGCGAAATCACATTTAGGCACTGAGCACATTGGCTGCTCCCGCCAGCGGGAGCAACAGAGAGAAGAAGAGAATCATGTCAGAGAAGAAAACCAAGAATTCCGTATCCTTTGAGGCGTTGTCTTCGCTGGACGCGCCAGTATCCTTCTGGAAGGGCATTCCGTTCGGCCTGCAGCATGTGATGGCCATGTTCGTGGCGAACCTCGCCCCGATCTTCATCGTCGCCTCGGCCGCGAAGATGACCCCGGCCCAATCGGCCACCATCATCCAGTCCGGCCTGCTGGTTGCGGGCCTGGGCACTTGCCTGCAACTGTACGGCGCGTGGCTCATCGGCTCGCGACTTCCGATGGTCACCGGCATCTCCTTCACCTACGTGGCGGCCGCCGTGGCGATCTGCGCGGACAAGGGCTATGGCGCAGTGGTCGGCGCGGTAATGGTCGGCGGTCTGCTGGAACTCGTGCTGGGTCTGACGGCCAAGTATTGGCGTCGGTTCGTGCCGCCCATCGTCTCCGCCATCGTGGTCACGTCGATCGGCTTCTCGCTGCTCAACGTGGGTGCCACGAGCTTCGGCGGCGGCAGCGGAGCCAAGGACTTCGGTTCCTGGCAAAACCTGACGCTCGGGCTTATATCTTTGGTTGCCTGCCTGGCGTTCCAGCTGTTGATGAAGGGCACGGCCAAGCAGCTGTCCGTGCTGTTCGGTCTGGTGGTCGGCTATGTGGCGGCCATCTGCATGGGCAAGGTCGATTTCTCCGGTTTCCAGAACCTCGCCATCGTGTCCGTGCCGCAGTTCATGCCGTTCAAGCCTGAGTTCGACTGGGGCTCGATCATCTCCATCGGCCTGCTCTACGTCGTCTCCTCGGTCGAGGTGCTGGGTGACACCGCCGCGCTGACCAAGGTGGGCCTGAACCGTACGCCCACCGAACGCGAGACCGCGGGCGCCATCGCCGGCGACGGCCTGATCTCCACCGTATCCGGCCTGTTCGGCTGTCTGCCGCTGACCTCGTTCGCACAGAACATCGGATTGGTGGCCATGACCAAGGTCGTCAACCGCAAGGTGATTCTCTCCGGCGGACTGATTCTGGTGCTGGCGAGCTTCGTGCCGGCCATCGCCGAGGTGTTCAACTCGCTGCCGCAGGCGGTGCTCGGCGGCTGCACGATCATGATGTTCGGCAACATCATTCTTTCGGGCTTCCAGATGATCGCCGAAGCGGGCTTCACGCAGCGCAACATCACGCTTGCGGCGCTTTCGCTGACCATCGGCATCGGCTTCACCCAGGTGAGCGACATCTTCACGCAGTTCCCGGCACTGTTCCAACAAATCTTCGCCTCGAACTGCATCGCCGTGGCGTTCGTGGTGGCCGTGATCCTGAACACCGTGCTGCCCAGCGAGGAGCACTTCCTCTCTGCGCCCAAGGAGGCACCGGCCGCGGACGCCGAGTGATAACAACGCAACATATCAGCTGCGCATAATCACATGATGATGCCCTATCGTCTTGCAGGATGATAGGGCATCATTGATTTTGGGAGAGACTACAAGTTGAACCATGAGTTCGAGCCGGTGGCGTGTCGATCAATCGTCATCTTCCCATTCGAGGATGTCTCCGGGTTGGCAGTCGAGTGCCTTGCAGATGGCGTCCAACGTGGTGAAGCGGACGGCTTTGGCACGTCCGTTCTTCAGAATGGACACGTTGGCGGGCGTGATGCCAATTTGTTCGGCGAGCTCGCCGACGCCAATCTTGCGTTTGGCCATCATGACGTCGAGATTGATGCGAATCGTCATCTCAAATCACCTGCTCGAGTTCGCGCCCGAGCCGGACAAGGAGAACAGTTTCCATACGGCCACGAACGCCGCTTCGATGCAGAACAGGAACAGCACGCCCATAATGAGATATGGCCAGCGCATCGACGTCTGGCTCGGGTAGAGGCCGGCCAGCGCGCCGCTCAATCCCGGTACGGCGAATAGTTGGCCCCATAGGCAGGCCAGCCAGACCAGAATCACGATGGCTTTCAACGCGAGCAACACCCATCGGTTCATGTAGTTTTTCATAGCCCGGTCCTTTCAGGTGCCGACGTTTTTTTGGCGACACCGCGAACATCGATATGACTATATCGAAAAACGATATACCTTGCAAGGCGTATTGCGTCAACCGGCATTGGTCGCTCGTATACATATAGGCTTCGGCAGACTGTCAGCAGACCGTCAGCTCAACGGAGCGAACGCCATATGAGCCACCCATTCGCGCACGAGCGTGATGACGGCTTCGGGTTGGTCGATGTGCGCGTTGTGACCGGCATTGTCCAGCGTCACGAAGGTGGCGTTGGGATAGTGCGGCAACAGGGCTTGCTGATCTTCGTATCCGACGATCTGGTCTTGCTTGCCGGTGACGATGAGCACCGGACCCGCATATGTGCCGAGCATTTCCTCGGGATTATCGGCCAGCCAATAGCGCTGATCCAGTCGTTCGCATGCCGCACGGTCGCACAACGCCACGCCGGGCAGGATGAACCGTTGGTAGCGTCGCCACGCGTCGAATGACTGGTTGACGCCCATGGTAATGAAATCGAACACCTGTTCCTGCGGCAAGGAGTGCGTCAGCTTGGGATTGGGCTGTGCAACCACATGTTCGGCCACATGCCGGCCGGCATGCTGCGGGTCCACGACCGGCGCGATCAATACCATACCGGCCACTCGGCGAGGTTCGCGCGCCAATACTTCGCGGACAAGCGCACCGCCCATCGAGTTGCCGACCATGGCGAATGGAGCCGCTTTACCGACAAGACCGTCAATGGCCGTTTGCAGCCAATCCGCCATTTCCGGCAGCCCGCAGGCATGCTCGGGCAATGCCGGCGTACGGCCGAAACCGGGCAGATCCAGATATATACGGCGAATTGAATCATTGCCGTCAAACGCCTTGTCGAGCATCATCAGCGAACGATGGTCCACACCCATGCCATGCACGAACACGACGGGCAATCCATCATCATTGCCCTCAATCGCGCAGTACGGCTGCAATTGCGCCATGTGTTCCTCTCCTTCAACCCGGTACAAATCGCCTTTCACACAATAGCGGCAGCAGCTCCCTTGGTGTCGGAGCAATCCCGACCGCCATTCTCGGTTTCGAGGGGCTGATTTGCGCGGATGTCATGAAGCGTGAAGACTTGTCACAAAGTCGCGTGATGACGCAGCCGCCGTTCAGGTGGATATGCCACGCTGTCATGATGACGGCCGAGCCGGAACACGGCAAATCCCGCATGCTGCATAGGCCAGCCGGTCACGGTCAGCCATGACACCGAAATATTGGAGGCGCAATGGGACAACAGGTGCGGTACGGCAGACGCCGCTCCCATGGCGCGGGCGCGCTGATTGCAGCCGTCATACTTGTTGTTGCGACGCTGATCGCGGCATGGACGCTGCTGCCACGGCTATTCACGCCTCGCGAGACCGCGCGCACGGCCGAGGAAGCATATTGCGCGGCGGTGTCGTCCGACGGAGCCCGCCGCACCTTGACGCCTGATCAGGCGCAGAACGCGGCGCTGATTGCGAACATCGCCGTCACGCGCGGACTGCCGGATCACGCGGCGACGGTGGCCATCGCCACGGCCATGCAGGAGTCGAGGCTGACGAATCTGGACTACGGCGACTTGGATTCGCTCGGCCTGTTCCAACAGCGGCCCAGCCAAGGCTGGGGCACGGCGGAGCAGGTGTCCGACATGACCTATGCGACAAACATCTTCTACGATCATCTGCTGCAGGTGCCGGATTGGGAGACGATTCCGGTGGAGGACGCCGCGCAGGAGGTGCAGCGCTCAGGCTACCCGGAACTATATGCCGCATGGGATGCGATGGCACGCGCTTGGGCCTCGGGGCTGACCGGTGAACGGTCGGCGGGCGTCACGTGCGCGTTGGAGCCAGCAACCTCCTCGGACGCGGACGGGTTGGTTGCCGCCATAGGAGGTACACTGCCGAATGTCAATGTCTCGGTTGTGCCCCCAAATGGCAAAACCGGCACGAACAACGGCGCTGCGACCAATACGGCCAGCACAACGTTGACGATCACGCTGCCGGACGGCCTGTCCGCCGACAACCGCACTCGACTTTGCTGGCAGACGGCAGGCTGGCTGGTCACGCATGCACGTCAATACGGCATTGACGCACTGCACGCGGACGGCATGGATTGGAACCGCAAAGCCGGCACATGGATCGGCACCGAAACCGCCGAGCAGACCATCACCTTCACGCTTGCGTGATGTGACCTATACCGCCGTTGCGACCACAAATCCGACTGGTTGGAGCCTACGCCGTCGATGCCGCCTGAGGCACGATACGGATATGTTTTTCTCGTTCGAATGAGCCCAATCCACGACGGCTTCGATGTTATTGCCATCCGGGTCCAGCACGAATGCGGAGTAATAGCCGGGATGGTACGGGCGCGGACCGGGAGCGCCGTTGTCTCGGCCGCCGGCGGCGAGCGCGGCTGCATGGAACGCCTGCACGGCTTGCTGACTGTCAGCCAAGAACGCGATGTGTGTGACCGGCGTGACCGGCGAAGCCTCCGCCTCCAGCCCTTCAATCGGTGACACGTAGAAATCGGAGTGCAGGGTTCCGTCATCCACGCCGAATCCGAGCGTAGGCTCATGATGCGCCTTGACGATATAGCCGAGCGGTGCGAGCGCCTGTTTGTAGAATGTGATGCTACGGTCGATGTCTTTCACGTGCAACGTCAGATGGTCCAGCATGGTCTTGGTCGCCCTCCCCTGGTTCTTGTATTCGATTGCTGCTTGCAGTGTAAGCCCGAACGTTTCCCACAGGGCCGCGCATGGCTATGATGAGAGCAATCGCACGTCGAGTTCGAGACAATATTCAAAACGAATCCAAGGCAATAAGGGGAATGACGATGACCAAGGCACTGATTGTGGTGGATGTGCAGCCGACGTTCTGTGAAAGCGGCGAACTGGGTGTCGCAGGCGGCAACGCGGTCGCCGAGCGGATTGCCGATTATGTGAACGCGCATCGCAGCGAGTACGCGTATATCGCAACCACGCAGGACTGGCATATCGAGCCGGGCGCGCACTGGTCGGCGGAGCCGGATTTCGTGGACACGTGGCCGAAGCATGGTGCGGCCGGCACGCTGAACGCCGAATTGCATCCGGCGATCAAGGCGCTGAATATCGAGCATCATTTCAAGAAGGGCCAGTATTCGGCGGCATATTCCGGTTTTGAGGGTATCGAGGACAATACCGACCGTATCCAGACCCGCGAGGAGGTCGAGGCCGAGCAATCCGCCGGCAAGACGCTGGCCAACGCGCTGAAGGCCGCCGGCGTGAGTCGCGTGGATGTGGTGGGCATCGCCGAATCGCATTGTGTCAAGGACACCGCGCTCGATGCCAAGAAGCTCGGCTTCGAGGTCACCGTGTTCGAGGATCTGACCGTGCCGGTCAGCGAGGAACTTGGTGTTGCGGCCCGCAAGCAGATGGCTGCGGGCGGCATCACATTGGCTGAGTCCCGCTGATCGGGCCGGATATACCCAGAGCGAAGCACACAGCCGTAGCATCAATCACGCGCAAGATTCCCACGCCACCCAACATAGCCCGCCCGCCTCGACCGGCCGATATCATCGGCGAACACGCGGAACCGAACCCTACATCGACGTTCGTTTCGTCTGGTTTGGCCCATGAATTCTGCATGAATTGGGGTGAACTGGCGGGGCTGGAGGCGAGCGGGCGGCGGATTATGGGGCACAATGGTTTCAAGGAGGCCGCCATGGTCGATGACTATACTGCCAAAATGACTGAGCTGATCGAACTCATGCGTCTGATCGGCAACGATACGCAACAGTGCGAGGTCAAGGAATGCAAGCGCAAGATCTCCTCGACCATCACCGATACGCTGTCCGCGTTCTCCAATGGCTCCGGCGGCTGGATTATCCTGGGCCTGTCCGAAAAGAACGGGTTCACGCCGGTCGAGGGATTCGACGCGCGCGCCATGCAGGAGGCGCTGAGCCAGGCGTGCGAGAAGATGACGCCGGTGGTGCGGCCCGTGATCGTCACCTGCCCGTTCGAAGGCGCGAATCTGGTGTTCGCGCGCATCGACGAGATGCTGCCGCGCGACAAGCCCTGCTTCACCACCGCGCTCGGACCGCACGGCGGCTCGTTCATCCGTACCGGCGACGGCGACCGGCGCATGACCTCCTATGAGGTCGACCGGCTCATCGAGGAGCATCTGCAGCCCACATACGATCTGGATATCGTGCCCGACGCCACGACCGATGACCTCGACCCGCAGCTTGTTGCCGGACTGTTGGCACGCGTGCGCGAACAGCATCCGCGCGTGTTCGCCGACCGAGACGGCATCGATGTGCTGCTGGATCTGCAGGTGTTGCGCCATGATGATTCCGACGAGTCGGAGGTCGGCGGAATCCTGCGCCCCACCTTGGCCGGACTGCTGGCGTTGGGCCGCTATCCGCAGAAGTTCTATCCGCGGCTCGGCATTTCGATTGCCGTGTTTCCGGGGACGAGCCGGGACGATGTGTTCCGGGGTGACGAACGATTGGTCGCCTCGAAGTCGGTGGTCGGTTCGATTCCGGTGATGATCGACGATGCGGTCGACTCGTTGATGCGTTGGATTGGCGCGAAGAAGCCCGACTATCCGCCGCTCGTGTTGCGCGAGGCGATTGCGAACGCGCTCACCCACCGTGATTATTCGCCCGATGCGCGCGGCACGCAGGTGCATATCAGCGTGTTCACCGATCGCATCGAGATCACCAATCCGGGTGGCCTGTACGGCATGGTGACACATGATGTGCTGGCGAGCCCTCATCCGGTGACGGGCGCGCCGTTCGTCTCCACCCGAAACCAGTTCCTGTTCACGCTGCTGGAGTCCACGCCGTATCCGGGCGGCGGGTTTGTGAACCCGGAAGGCGGCGACGGCTACCAGCGCATCGCCGCCGCGTTGCGCGAGGCCGGCATCGAGCCGGCGACCACGCGCAACGACATCAACACGTTCACGATGACCATCACCAAGCAGCGCACGATGGCGAACAGTTCACCGGGCGACGTGGTCAAGGCGATTATGACCGTACTGGAGCGGCATTCGGCCATGAGCGTCAAGGAGATCATGCGCGAACTACAGTTGACGCCGCTGGCCGCCACATCCGGTATGCGCGAGCTGATGAAGGAAGGGCGGGTCGCCCGAGTCAAGTTCGCCGACGACCCGGCACAGCGGTATCGGTTGAAAGGCTGATTTCTCACTCGGCCAGCTGCGTGGTGGCGGGCGCGGCCAGGGCGGGGCGGGATCGGCGGAAGCGGCCGGCGGCCAGGCCGATGCAGATGAACATCACACCGAACAGTGCGACCAATCCCAGCGAGCCGGACCAGCCGGCGACGCTTATGCCGCTCTCCGCAGCCGTGCCGAAGCCGAGCGCGTTGTCGATCGCGGTGCAATACCACCAGCCGGGCAGGAACTTGGCTATGGTCACCATCACGCCGGGCATCATGTCAACCGGCAATGCGACGCCCGACGTGAACATGATGAGCAGGCCGAAGATATTGGCGAATCCGTTGGCAGCCGCCTCCGAAAACCCGAATTCGCTGAGCATGAATCCACAGGCGACAGTCATCAGCGCATATACGCAGGTCGCGCCGAACGTCATCAGCACTCCCCCGACGCTCAGGTGCAACGGATCGAGCCCCGCCGCCATCATCAGACCGATTGACAGCACCAAATAGCCGACGCATACGACGAGCGCGAATCCGCCCAACGTCAGCAACCGCTGGAGTCCCATCAGGACCATGCGTCGGGGCGAGGCGGTGAGACGCCGCCGCACCTCGCCGGTGGTGAACGCGCCCAGGATCATCGATCCGCAGATGGTCATCGCCAGGGACAGCGGGTACAGCGCGGTTTTCATGGTGCCGCCGAATCCGCTGACCGCCGTATCCGCAGCGCTTGCCGACTCCTCGGTCGGCGTATCGACCACGGCGATCTGATGGTTCACGTCTGTATCGCTGGCCGATTCGGCGGCCATTTTGGCGGCCTGGGACAGATCCTTGATATCCGGCTTGTCGACTTGCCCTTCCGGCAGCGAGTCCAGCATGTCTTGGTCCAGACTCGCGCCATCAAAACCGGCGGCCCCTCCTGTAGCGTTCATCATGCCGGCGAGCGCCGCCTGGTCGACCCTCGTCTGCGCGCCGATCAGTGCGGTGCGGGTGAGCGAGAGGAACCCGCCGACGTTCATCCGCGCCATCGACCCGGAGCCGGATGCGTAGCTGGTAACCGTGTCCACGTTCGGCGGATTGTCGCCGTCCGCCGCCGCGGCGACATAATCGTCAGCGAATCCGTCGGGAATGATGACGATCAGGTCCACCCAGTTCGAGGCGACGGCCTGTTGCAGCGTTTCGCTGGTGTCGTCGAGGTCCACCAGTTCGCTGGAATCGCGCAGGTAGGCGCGCATCGACGTGGCGATATCACCCCGGTCGGAGTCGCGGTCGATGATGGCGACGCGCGTCTTGGTCGATTCGAACACCGCGGACATGGAGCCGGATGCGGAGGTCAGCATCGCCCAGCTGATGGACATCATCAGGATGCCTATGAATACGAGGTAGATCATCAGGTAGACCCGGTGCGCGAACAGCACGCGCAGCGTGGCTTTACAGGTGTTCATAACGTTGCCTCCTCAGCATTGCGATGCCGGCCAAGAGGAATACCGCGCTCATCGCCAGCAGAATGATGCAGGTGGTGATGAACGGCCGGTAGCTGTCGTAGTACAGGATGTCGTAGAACAGGTTCGTCACCTGCTGTGCGGGGTTGATGGTGCCGAGTATGGGCGCGTTGCGGGCTATCCAGTCGCTGATCTGCATGGCAAACCCGCCGTACAGTCCGGTGAACAGCGACAGCGTGCAGGAGATGCCGGTCGACAGCCCGTATTTCGTGTTGTACGAGAGCTTCGGCACCGCACCGAGCAGGGTGCCTGCTGAGCTGGTCATGAACGAGGCGATGATGACCGCGAGGATCGCCGCCGGTTCGCGTCCGCCGAGCGAGACGTTGCAGGCGAGCCGGATATAGGCCAATGCGATGGACAGGGCGACCGACGAGCACAGCCAGCAGGAGAGGAAGCCCGCGACGAGCTGTTTGGCCCGGCTCAGCGGCGCTACGGTCCGCCGTATGCCCAGCGCGGACAGGTTCGCCTGTGCGGCGGCGACTGTGCTGATGGAGTATCCCATGGCCATCATGCAGGACATGGCCAGCAGCGCGTAATAGTATCGGGCGATCTCGTCAGGCTGGAAATGCGTGAGCGTCGTCTCATGGGTCATGTCGACGTTCTGCCCGACGCTGTTCCAGAAGTTCCGGCTGAGCGCGGCCTGTGGATTGTCGGCGATGGTCTGCCGGGTAACGGCGTCGGTG
>OKDZ01000352.1_pt1 | contig 12543 bp, 17 predicted proteins | sample 1614811 | NCBI WGS metagenome assembly OKDZ01 (sample SAMN04436971, study PRJEB24849) | human gut metagenome | biome: human gut; feature: NICU; material: stool | host: Homo sapiens | place: USA: Saint Louis, MO | collected 2010-03-27
CGTATCAAGATTATCAACCGGAATTAGCTGGTTCGCTAAAAGAGCTCCTGTTAGAAGGCAGCAATCGCCGTTTATTAGTAGGATTATCTGATGTTTTTGAAAAGTTAGATCGCTATAATGATTATTGCCGTAATTTTTATCAAAATAGTTTCTTCCCGAATAATCATGACTTGTTAAGAGAAGTTGAATTGCAATACAATGTATACGTTTCTACTTTCTTTTCACGGCCATATATTGATTTAGTAGATAAAAGTCACGCTAAAGATTATTTTGCTAAAATGAAACAGCTTTGGCAGGATCATGATCTTTTAATTGTAGAAGGTAAATATAGTCGCTCAGGCGAAGGCATGACTTGTTTTCTAATGCTAGATCAATTAGTAGACTCATTTGTCCGCCAACTAATGCATATAGTCGCAAAAAAGTTATTGAAGATGAAATTATTAAAAATGCAGCTAATAGGTTGATTTTACTGATGTTAGGTCCTACTGCAAAAGTGATTGTGGCTGATTTGATAGCTCAGCTTAATAATCAAATGATTGATATAGGGCACATCGATTCAGAATATGAATGGATGAAAATGGGCGTAACTAATAAGGTGAAGATACCGCATAAGCATACTGCTGAGTTTAATTTTGATGATAAACAAGTTAAACTAGAGAAAGATGACAATTTTGATAAGCAGATTATTAGTATAATAGAATAATAAAGGAGAAAAATTATGAGTAGAAGACCTAATTTTGGTGGTATGGGCATGGGCGGCATGAACATGCAACAAATGATGAAGCAAGCTAAGAAGTTGCAAGCACAAATGGCAGAAGAGCAGGAAAACATTACTGCTCAAGAATTTACTGGTAAGTCTGCCGATGATTTAGTAGTAGCTACCTTTACTGGTGACCGCAAGTTGAAGGACATCAAGATTGATAAGGAAGCAATTGATCCAGACGACCCAGATATGTTACAAGATTTGGTAATTGATGCGGTTAACAAGGGCTTGGCCAAAATTGATGAGGCAACTCAGGCAAGCTTAGGTAAATACACGAAAGGTTTGATGTAATTGCAATATCCATTACCAATTGCTCATTTAATTGATGCTTATATGAAGCTACCTGGAATCGGTGAAAAAACGGCGACTCGGTTGGCTTTTTATACGATGGATATGCCTGATCAGGATGTCGATGATTTTGCTAAGTCTTTAGTTCAAGTAAAAAAAGACATTCATCAATGTCCGATCTGTGGCAATATTACCGAAAAAGATGTCTGTGATATTTGCTCTAATCCTAATCGCGATCAAACAACTATTATGGTAGTTGAACAACCAAAGGATTTGATGGCTTTTGAGGAAATGGGCGAATATGACGGACTTTATCACGTGCTTCATGGTGTTCTTTCACCAATGGATGGAATTGGACCAGAAGAGATCAATATCAAGTCTTTAATTACGCGTTTGCAAAAAAATGATGCTGTTAAAGAAGTGATTTTGGCGCTTAATTCAACTCCAGAAGGCGAATCAACTGCGATGTATATCAGCAAATTAATTAAGCCAGCTGGTATTAAGGTAACCAGATTGGCCGCTGGTTTGTCAGTTGGTAGTGACATTGAATATGCTAATTCCATTACTTTAAAGCGCGCAGTGCAAGGAAGAACGGCATTATAATGGCTAATAAAAAGCAAGCAAAGATCAAAGCAATGGGTGATCAAAAGTTGGTAGCCGAGATTGAAAAGCTACAAAATCAAATTGCATTAGAGCAAGATCTCGATCAAACAACTTTAGATTTATCCGAAGATAATTATGTGCAAAATCGAATCTTAAAGGCAAAGTATACTTTTTTGTATAATGAAGCTCGTCATCGAGGCACAAGATTTAGTGGTATTACTAATGCTATTACCCAGTAGAAAAAGACCGAATATTGGTCTTTTTTTATTTTGAATAAATAAAAAATAGTAGGACTGTTAATCTCTATGAAACTTCTGTAGAATAGACATATGGAGGATTTTATGAGAGGTTATTTTGTTAGTTTTGAAGGCCCTGATGGCGCCGGGAAAAGTACAGTTTTAAAAGAAGTATTGAACCAAATTGGTTCAGAGCTTAAGACACAATATCTTGTGACGCGTGAACCAGGCGGTTCAAAAATTGCAGAAAAAATTCGCGACATTATTTTAGATCCTGCTAACGACAAGATGGACAATAAGACCGAAGCGCTTTTATATGCTGCATCACGTAGTCAGCATGTGGAAGAGATTATTCGTCCAGCTTTAAAGGAAGGCAAAGTCGTATTTTCAGATCGCTATGTCGATAGTTCTTTAGCTTATCAAGGAGCGGGACGTGATTTAGGAATTCAGGAAGTTAAGCAAATTAATGATTTTGCAACGGATAAATTAGATCCTGATCTTACTTTTTTCTTAGATCTTGATCCTGAAGTAGGGTTAAAACGAATTGAAAAGCTGCGTCCGGGTCAGGAAGATCGTTTGGAACAAGAGAATCTTGCCTTTCATAAAAAGGTTTATGCCGGTTTTCTCAAGGTAAAAGAGACGTATCCTGAACGCTTCGTAACTGTTGATGCTACGCAGCCAATTGATCAGGTAGTTGCTCAAGTTATTGCAACATTAAAGCAAAGAATGCCAGAGTTATTTTAAGGATTGATTTAGATGAAGTTAGTAATTGCAATTGTGCAAAAAGAAGACTCTAATGATTTACAACGGGCCTTTGTTCAAAATGATTTTCGTGCTACTAAGTTAGCAACTTCAGGTGGTTTTTTAAGTCAAGGAAATACTACCTTTTTAGTAGGTTGTGATGACGATAAAGTAGACGATGTATTAAAGATTATTAAGGAACAGTCCCGAGCAAGAGAGGAAATTGCAACACCACATATGGTTTCAACTGGGTATGAAATTACACAGCCTTTGAAAGTGACAGTCGGTGGTGCAACTTGTTTTGTTGTTCCAGTTGATGAGTTTAAACGCTTCTGATGATTGATCTTAGTAATGTTGGGAAAAAGCAAACCCAATTTTTAAAAAGAGCATATGACCAAAAAAAGTTAGCTCATAGTTATCTTTTTGTTGATAGCGATGAGGCACGGGCATTGAATACTGCATACTGGCTAGCTTGTTTGTTTAATTGTACTGGTGAAAATAAGCCGGATGGCAGCTGTCAAAATTGTCGGCAAATTTTGTCAGGTAACCACCCAGATGTATTGCTAGTAGCGCCTGATGGAAAACAGACTCTAGGGATTGATCAAATTCGTCCCTTAAAAGAAGAATTAGCCAAAAGCCCAGTTGAAAGTACTCGCCGTTTCTTCTTTATTAATGAAGCACAAAAGTTAACTTTAGCTGCAGCAAACGGTTTATTAAACTTACTAGAAGAACCAGTAGCGCCAGTAGTTACGATTTTGATTACTAACAATAGTGATCAGATTTTACCAACGGTGCGTTCACGGACCCAGATCATTAATTTTGACAATGGTGAGAGGGCTAGTGGTAGGACTGCAGTCTTACTGGAGAATGGTTTTTCAAAAGCAGAAATTGAGGAACTGGGTAATCTTGATAAATGGAATCAGGCAATTAAATATTTTTATCAAGAAATGCTGGAACACAACAGCTTAGCACTTGTCAGTGCACACAAGCTAGCTGCTGATGCTAAGCTAGTGTCAGAGCAGGGTTACATCTTGCTTCAGTTAAAATTATTGGCCGAGCAAGATTTGCGTAATCCTGCTAAAAGAATAATGGCGGCGACAATGCTTAAGAATTTAATTGAAATAGACAAAATGCGTTTGAGTAACGTAAATTTACAAAATGCGTTAGATTATCTCGCCTTAAAATGGAAGTAGGTGTTTAGATTGGATCCATATTCAAAACTGAAAAAGATTGAAGAAACAACAGAAAATATGACCAAGACGATTGCCAGCTTGGAAAATGATATTTTAGAAACATTAAAAGAAAACACGGAGTTGAAGGTAGAAAATCAATTACTCCATGAGAAGCTGGACAAGTTAACGGCAAATCAGCCTGCACCTGAGACTAAAACGCAGAGTGGCTTGGAATCATTGAAGAAGATTTATGATTCAGGGTATCACATTTGCAATATGTACTATGGCTCGCATCGTGATCCAAGTGCAGATTGTATGTTTTGTCTTGATATTTTGGACAATTTTGGCGAAAAAAAGGGCAAGAAAAAGGACGGTAGATAATGAAACGTCAAAGCAGTTATGCAAAAGATGAAGGAAAGCTTTATTTAGTGCCAACTCCGATTGGTAACTTGGAAGATATTACTATTCGTGCTAAAAAAGTTTTAACCGATGCAGATTATGTAGCCGCAGAAGATACAAGAACTAGTGGGATTTTACTGGAAAAAATTGGGGTTCATAATAAAATGATCTCTTTTCATAAGTATAATTCCAAAGAGCGGGCGCCGGAATTGATCAAGTTGATGAAGGAAGGGGCTGTGATTGCCGAGATTAGTGATGCGGGGATGCCAGTGATTTCTGATCCAGGTTATGTGTTGGTGCAAGAATGCATTAAGCATGATATTCCGGTTGTACCACTTCCTGGTCCAAATGCTTTTTCAGCTGCTTTGATTGCTTCCGGTTTTAATCAGCCATTTACTTATTATGGCTTTTTACCAAGAAAATTGTCGGAACAGAAGACATATTTTGCACAGATGCGCGATAATAGAGCAACATCAATTTTTTATGAAGCCCCGCACCGTCTAGCAAAAACCCTCAAAACATTGGCTAGTGTGCTACCAAAAGATCGTCAAATTGTTGCTGCACGTGAATTGACCAAAATCCACGAAGAGTTTATCCGGGGTAGTGTGGAAGAAGTCACGAATTACTTCAGTGAGAATGCTCCACGCGGGGAATTTGTGATTCTAGTTTCACCTAATACAGAAGCGCCTCAGCAACTATCTTGGACAGAATTAATTGACTTAGTTAATGACTTGGTTGAAAAAGGTGAATCCAAGAAAGATGCAATTAAACAGGTAGCCAAGCAGCATCATGTTTCTAAGAATGAATTGTATGATCAATATCACCAGGATTAATTATGAAGTATACCGAAGAATATCAAATTGAATTTAAAGATTGTGACGAAAATCGGCGTTTAAAATTACCAGCACTAGTTGAGTTAATGATGCAGGTTTCTGAGCATCAATTAAGTCAAGGCGGTGCCGGGACCGATGATTTGGTCAAGCGCGGTCTCGGCTGGGTCGTAACGCAATATCATTTTGAGATTAGTGACCTACCTAAATCCGGTGATCAAGTTATCTTGAGTACTGAAGCTAGTGGCTATAACCGCTTTTTTGAATATCGTGATTTTGGCGTTAGTACGGCAGACGGCAAGCCATTAGTAACTGTAAAAAGTCAGTGGGTAATGCTTGACTTGAAGAAACGGCATATGGTGCCAGCCGATACTAAAATGATGGAAGATTGGGGTGCACTACTACTTAAAAAGATGCCGCGTTTTCCACGTTTGCGTGCGCGCGACAATTATGAACATATTCGTCCGTATCGCGCACGCTATGATGATTTGGATACCAATCATCATGTAACTAATAGTCATTATTTCAGTTGGTTTGTTGATATGTTGGATCGTAACTTTTTAAAAGAACATATCGTTACAGCAATTGATATTAAATTTGATAAAGAAGTTCATTATGGTGAGAGTATAAATTCTTGCATGGACTTGGTTCAAGATGATATTGTTACTACATATCATGCAATTGAAGCAGAAGATGGGACAGTTAAGGCTGTCTGTGAATTAAGTTGGCGTAAGATATAGTAATAACATGACGCTATTAGTCATGCTTTTTTAATTAGTAGGAGGAATCGGTCGAATGAATACAAAGAAAATTTTACGAACGGATTTACAGCAACTAGTCTTTTTAGGTATTGTTGTTGCAATGAAAATTATTCTAAGTCAATTTTCTTTTGGTCCAGTCATGGTTAAAGTAGGACTGGGTTTTATCGGAAGCGTTTTACTAGGATATCTTTTTGGTCCACTCTGGGGAACCATTGGCGGCGGAATTAGTGATTTAATTTCATCTGCACTTTTTGGCAATCAAGGTGGCTTTTTCATTGGTTTTACTTTAACAGCAATGGCAGGCCCATTTATCTACGCCCTGTTTTTATATAATAAGCCAGTTAAAATTTGGCGGATCATTGCTTCTACTATTCTGGTGACTGTAATTGTCAATATTGGCATGAATACCTTATGGCTACATATTATGTATGGTATGAATTTCAATGCGGCTTTGATCCAACGTTTACCTAAGGAGACGATCGTTCCTTGGATTCAAATGGTTATCAGCTACTTTGTTTTACAAGCCGTTTCTCGTGTTAAAATAAAAAAGTGATTTAAAGCGAAAAGAGAAAAATATATAAAATGAAAATTTTAAGTGTTTCGACAGCTACTAATCATTTGAGCGTGGCCTTGAATGATGGTCAACAAATTATTGTTGAGAAAAATGAACGAGATGAGCGTAATCATAGCGAACATCTTGATCCTTTGATTGATGAAATTTTAAAAGATAATGATTTAAGCTTAAAAGATATTGATCGTTTTGCAGTTGCTATTGGGCCAGGTTCTTATACTGGACTAAGAATTGGAATCACTACTGTTAAGATGTTTGCCAGCATTTTAGATAAAGAGGTTGTAGGAATCTCAACTTTACAAGCTTTGGCTAAAGGCGTTCAAGAAGACGCTTTGGTAATTACTGGTTTAGATGCAAGAAATGACAATTATTTTGCGGCCGGTTATTTAAGCGGTGCTGTACCAGAGAATGTCATTCCAGACGGTCATTACAATATCGACGTTTTAATTAAGGCGATTCAAGATTATGCGGCCAAGCATGAAGTTAAGAAAATTGTTTTTGTGGGCTCAGGTCTTGAAAAGCAAGATGAAAAATTTAAAGCTTTGAATATTCCATATGTTTATGGAACTGAAGAAGAGAATGTCATCCATGCTGGGCTAATTGGACAATTAGCTGAAAATGCGGTTCCAGTTGATCCAGATAAATTATTGCCACGTTACTTGCGTCGAACTCAGGCTGAAGTAGACTGGCATAAAAAGACAGGCAAACCATTCGAGCCAGATAGTCATTATGTTGAAGAAGTTTAATCAATTTTTCCATCAACAGTTAAATCGGATTGATATGAGTTTTACCCCGTTTATTGCGAATGTAAACGGTAAGAGACTACAAATTATGCAAGCTACAGATGACAATATTCCTGACCTGCTTGTATTAGAGGAGCAAGTTTATTCAGGTCGGACACCGTGGAATAAGTTTTCATTTGAGCGAGAACTAGAGAAGCGGCATAATTGTCTTTATTTGGTAGTGTATTATGAATCGATGCTAGTTGCATTTATTGGTGCGCGTTTTACTACAGAAGAGACGCATATTACTAATATTGCAGTAGCGCCGGCTTTTCAAAATATGCATATTGGTCGTTACTTAATGCAATTGATTATTGATCGGGCGCGTGAAAATGACAGTGATTGCGTTAGTCTAGAGGTAAGAGTAGATAATGAGATTGCCCAAAAGCTATATCGTTCCTTAGGTTTTGAAGGTACCTTCATTCGTAAAAACTATTACCATGATACTCATACCGATGCTATGAACATGGTTTTATGGTTAAAACCACATCAGATTAAAAGAAAGAAGTTTACGTTTTGAGTGAGAAAAAAGATATTCGCATTTTAGCTTATGAAAGTTCATGTGATGAAACTTCCACTGCTGTCATTAAAAATGGGCGTGAGATTGAAAGCTTAATCGTAGCAACGCAGATTAAGAGTCATCAACGCTTTGGTGGTGTAGTCCCTGAAGTTGCTAGTCGTCATCATATTGAAGTGGTTAGTCAGATTACTAAAGAAGCTTTGGCTGAAGCTAATTGTACTTGGAAAGATATCGATGCAATTGCTGTGACTTATGGCCCTGGCTTAGTTGGTGCTCTTTTAATTGGTGTAAGTGCAGCTAAGGCTGCTTCAATGGCAACGGGTATTCCTTTGATTGGTGTTGATCATATTATGGGGCACATTATGGCAGCTCAACTAAAAGATGAGATTGAATATCCAGCTCTTGCATTACAGGTTTCAGGTGGACATACTGAAATAGTTTTACTTAAGGATCCTGTTCATTTTGAAATTATCGGTGATACGCGCGATGATGCTGCTGGCGAAGCATACGATAAGATTGGTCGTGTTCTTGGGGTAAACTATCCAGCAGGTAAAACTATCGATGCCTGGGCTCATGAAGGCAAGGATACCTTTAACTTCCCACGAGCAATGATGGAAGATGATGACTATGACTTCTCATTCTCAGGTTTAAAGTCAGCTTTTATTAACACTTGTCATCATGCTGATCAGATTCATGAAAAGTTGAATAAGTATGATCTGGCTGCAAGTTTTCAAGCAGCAGTAATTGATGTTTTGGCTCATAAAACAATTCGCGCAATTAAGCAATATAAGCCCAAGACCTTTATCATGGGTGGTGGGGTAGCTGCCAACCATGGCTTACGTGATCGCATGAGTGCAGAAATTGCTAAACTACCTAAGGCAGATCAACCAAAGGTGATTTTACCAGATATCAAGCTTTGTGGTGATAACGCTGCGATGATTGGTGCTGCTGCATATAATCTTTATAATGATAATCAATTTGCGGATTTGACTTTGAATGCTGATCCATCACTTGAATTGCCATATGCTAAGAGCATGTTGAATTAAATAGAATAACTTTTTAAATCAAATACCTAGAACGATTATTTCTAGGTATTTTTTTCTACTAAGGCATGGTCCTTAGGATCTTTTAAATCTAAGGCGATTGATTCCTTGCCTGCATTACAAATTCTAAAGTATTCGCTAGAACCATCTGCGATATATGGCCCCATGTGACGCGTGTCATCGCCTGTTTTTCTTTCGATATGAATTACCCGGGCACCACTATCTGCGAGCATTCTGGTACAAGTAGGGCCTGATAAGACGTGAGTAAAATCGACTACTAGCAATCCAGCAAGAGGATATGGCTTATTCTTGTCTAGATGTGGATTTTGATTTTCTAAATCTGCATAATTAGGTTCTGTCATATTGATTACGCTTTCTATTGTTTATTTAAATACTTTAAGGTTCCTAATCCACTAATTAGAGTTATTAATACAGATAAAACTAAGCATATAATAGCTGCAAAAAAGATTAGGGAAGGAGATATTTTTACTAGTAGGCCACTTAACGCTGCCATTAATGGACCTGTAATTCTTGTCAAAGATGTTGAGGTAGCAGTTACCATGCCTTTATATTGGTCAGGTGTTTTAGATTGAATAATGGTAAAGAAATTAGCTTGAGCCCATACACTACCAAATGATACTATTGCATATCCTATGGTGAATATTAATAAGGATTTAATAGCCAGCATGGTAGTAAATCCTACAGTAATAATTAATCCAATGACTATTAACTGAGTGCCTAACTTTATTTTTTTACTAAAACGTAAATAAACAAAATTACCAAGTATGCTAGCAATTGATGAGACGGTAAAAAATATACTAATTTCATTTATTGAGGCACGTGTTTGTACTTTTAATAAGAAAGTTAACATCGGAATTACTACTTGAAAGCCAACATTGGCAGCAAAAAAGCTAATAATTAACCATTTGATATCATGTTCTTTCAAAATAAATTTTAGACCTTGTGATAGAGTTTGCCGTATACTCTTCTTACTTTGTACATTATTCTCGTTATTTGTAGTCTCAATATCTTTAACAACATAAGTCAAATAGCCAAAACTGATCGAATCTAATATGAATCCACCGAGATAGTTAAAGAGATTAACAATAATAGCTGCTATACCTGGTCCAAATGTTTTTTGAATTGAACTGATCAAACCAACTGTCCCGGAAATTCTTGATAATTCATTTTCAGAAACAGACTCTGAGATTAGAATCTGGTATCCAGTCCAAGACATTAGGTCAAATGTCCCAATTAAAAAGATCATGAATAAAACCAAAGCTATTGGAAAATCATGCAATATTAACAACGGAATAATCAAGATTAATATTGCTTGCATGATTAAGGAAAAGAACATGATCTTTTTTCTAGAATACTTATCAAATATAGAACCAATAACTAATCCAAATAAGGCAGTAGGTAAGTATTCCATGGCTGTTAAAAGTCCCATTAAGATAGCAGATCTAGAGCGTGTGAGCAGTAGTAAAGGGATAGCAAATGTATAAAATTGGTCACCAAATCCTGAGATTGCGTAACCTATAAGTAGCTTTTTGTCTTGTTTCATTGTGATTTTTATTAATTAATTTCTAAATGTGCCCTCTCATCTAATAATATTCTTTTGACAGAAAATATAAAGCTATAAGGTAATTAAAGCAAAAGAAAAAGTCGTTCGATTTTTGAACGACTTCTTGATTGGTTAATAAAATTAATTATTCACCTTTAATAACTTCAACACGTGGGTTCTTTGGACCTTGGACCTTAGAAATTACGCCTTCGTCAACCAATTTGTTGATTTGGTCTGCGTCATAACCAAGTGATTCCAAGATTTCCCTGTTATTTTCGCCAAGGTCTGGTGCATGCTTGTAGTCAGGCTTGTAGTTTGCAAGTGAAAATGGTAAACCAATGGTCTTGAACTTACCACGATTGCCACCTTGATCAATGGTTACAATAGTACCATCTTTATTCAAGTCTGGGTCATTTTCAATTTCGTGCCAGTCAAGAACAGAGCCAACAGGAATACCAGCAGCACCTAAGGTCTTAGTTAATTCGTACTTGTCGTAGTTAACGGTGTAACTTTCAATGCACTTGTAAAGATCTTCCTTGTTTAATTGACGGTGTTGCCAATCTTGGAAGCGTTCGTCGGTAATCCATTCTGGGTGACCCATAGTGTTGGCAATTGCTGCCCAGCTCTTGTCACTGTTTTGGATAACGATGTAAACATAAGCGTTAGGATTAGTTTCCCAACCTTTAGCCTTGTAAGTCCGACCGATAACTTGGCCACCTTCAGTGTTCTCAGCACGAGGAATTGCCTTGCCCCATTTCCAGTTAGGGTAAACAGCGTAGTGAGGAAGGGCACCTAAGTTGTCTAACATGATTTGGTTACGCAACTTGATACGGCAGAGGTTCAATACAGCGTCTTGCATTGACTGGTAAACAAAAGTACCTTCACCGGTGTGTTCACGTTGAAGAAGGGCAGCTAAGATACCAATAGTAAGGTGCATCCCTGGGTTTGAGTCACCTAAAGTAGCAGCTGATTGAGTAGGAACGTTGGCTTTGCCTTCGTTCCAACCAGTAGCAGAAGCAGCACCACCAGCAGATTGAGCAACTGGTTCAAAGAAGTGAGATGACTTTCTTACCAGTTTCAACAGCTGCAGCAATGGCATAACCTAAGCCGACACCCATTACGCCCCAAGTACCAGTATCAAGACGGTGACGAGGTTTTTGCATGCCGATTAAGTTACGACCAATGTCCAAAGTGTTGGCACCCTCACTTACGATGTAAGTGTCAGGGTGCTTTTGCATTAAGTCATTGATGGGTTCAATCGCACTGTAAAAGCCTAAAGTTGGCTTAGCTTCTGAAGCAGCAATTCTTTTAGCAAATTTTTCATTGTTAGCTTCACAAGCATTCTTAATTGAATCTAGCCAGTCTTGAGGGGCCTTAACGTCAGCTTTTTCAAGGGCTGCGTTTAATTTTTGCAAAACAGAGGTAATGTCACCTTGTAATGGGGCATCGATCTTTCTGTTTGAGTCAAATTCAGTAGCGTCAATATCGACTTGAACAAACTTAGCGTCTTCATTAAACAATGGAGCCTCACCATTTGAAAGCATCCAATTAAGCCGAGCACCGATTAATAAGACTACATCGGCTTGACCTAAAGTAAATGAACGAGCTGAAGCAGCTGATGATGGTGAGTCATCTGGTACAACGCCTTTAGCCATTGACATCGGCAAAAATGGAATACCAGTCTTAGTAATTAATTCTCTGACTTCTGCTTCACTTCTAGCATAAGCTGAGCCCTTACCTAGGATAATAGCAGGGTGTTTAGCGTTCTTTAATAATTCAACAGCACGTTCAACACGATAAGCTGCTTTACATAAAGGTTTAGCAACATTGTATTGATCAAGTCCTTCATAGTCTCCACGGTCGAGGTCGATGATATGACGATCTGATGAACCTGAGATCATAATCATTGGGAAGCAATTCTTAGTGGCTTCTGCTAAAGCAGTTAAACCATTTAAGAAACCAGGAGCAGAAACTGTTAAGGCTACACCAGGCTTGCCGGTAAGAAAACCAGCAGTAGCGGCTGCGTCTACAGCTGCATCTTCTCTTCTAAATTCATAAAACTTCATACCCTTTAATTCAGCTAAACGGGCAAAGTCAGTAACTGGAATGCCGACAACACCATACATGTTGTTTAAACCGTTTGCTTGTAAAGCATCGATTAAAAGTGCAGCACCAGTAAGTGATACATCTTGTGTCACGAAAAAAATTCTTTCAAAAAATCCCCAAATGCTTATGTTTATGCATTTCAAAACCAAGATACACCTCTTGAA
>OKDZ01000360.1_pt1 | contig 12053 bp, 8 predicted proteins | sample 1614811 | NCBI WGS metagenome assembly OKDZ01 (sample SAMN04436971, study PRJEB24849) | human gut metagenome | biome: human gut; feature: NICU; material: stool | host: Homo sapiens | place: USA: Saint Louis, MO | collected 2010-03-27
CTTGGCACCCAGTATACTAAAATCAAGTCAGCGAGGAAAATTTGCACCAGAACCGCTGATACTCATAAAGGATCACCCCCGCATGTGCGGGGAAAACTACGCTTATTGCTCGCATTATCTAACCCCCTAGGGATCACCCCCGCATGTGCGGGGAAAACCGTTCTTGCCACTGTTTCGCCCTCTCTCGCTTGGGATCACCCCCGCATGTGCGGGGAAAACCCGTAATCTGCCCCTGAAGAGACGGCAAAGACGGGATCACCCCCGCATGTGCGGGGAAAACCGATCTGGATTTTTGCCAGATAACTTGCCTGAGGGATCACCCCCGCATGTGCGGGGAAAACATATCAATCAAGATGGTGTAGTTAACCAGATTGGGATCACCCCCGCATGTGCGGGGAAAACTTGATGGTAACTGGGTCGTCCTTAACAAGCTCAGGATCACCCCCGCATGTGCGGGGAAAACTTGACTGAAGGAACAGAAATAGGACGAAAGTTAGGATCACCCCCGCATGTGCGGGGAAAACTGCTATTCAAAATAAAAATCTTCGTGAATCGCAGGATCACCCCCGCATGTGCGGGGAAAACTCCGTGCGGATACATAAGCGGCCGGATCAACCAGGATCACCCCCGCATGTGCGGGGAAAACATTGACGGTAACGGTTCCTATTCGACAATCATAGGATCACCCCCGCATGTGCGGGGAAAACTAATTCGTCCATCGTGAGTAGTCCTGCAGCTCGGGATCACCCCCGCATGTGCGGGGAAAACTGAATGGCGAATTAACGGTTGGCGAATTGATTGGGATCACCCCCGCATGTGCGGGGAAAACCATTTGTCCCAGTAGTCGATTAACGTTATCTTGGGATCACCCCCGCATGTGCGGGGAAAACAGAATGCTTACCAGATTTGTACAGCTCAATCCAGGATCACCCCCGCATGTGCGGGGAAAACCAGATGGTCTTTACGAGAACCACACTAGCATTAGGATCACCCCCGCATGTGCGGGGAAAACTACTCCTGCTGGTGAGCCATACCAGCAAGCGTAGGATCACCCCCGCATGTGCGGGGAAAACTTGATAAGATTGGCGCCATTAATTTTAATTCTGGGATCACCCCCGCATGTGCGGGGAAAACCGAGCAACATCAACCGAAATCTGTTTCAGCGTGGGATCACCCCCGCATGTGCGGGGAAAACCTGGTGGGAGTGTCGTTGTGCCTCTTTCTATGGGGATCACCCCCGCATGTGCGGGGAAAACGTCATTCTCAAAACTAAGAGTTTGACGAATCCAGGATCACCCCCGCATGTGCGGGGAAAACTGCTGTGGCGTGTCCTGTGCAACGGTTCGCCCAGGATCACCCCCGCATGTGCGGGGAAAACGGATAAGTTTTGCCTGCACCAGTAAAAGTATAGGGATCACCCCCGCATGTGCGGGGAAAACTTGATGTTTTGTTAAGCCGTATTGGCCTTGTCAGGATCACCCCCGCATGTGCGGGGAAAACACTATGTTGGCAATCAATTTATTGATAACACCAGGATCACCCCCGCATGTGCGGGGAAAACCCGATCGAATCAACCTTCGGAGCAAAAGTGTTGGGATCACCCCCGCATGTGCGGGGAAAACCTTCATATTGTCCCCCTTGTTGTTTGCATGACGGGATCACCCCCGCATGTGCGGGGAAAACTTTATTCATGATTTTTCTCCTTAGTTTTTAAAGGGATCACCCCCGCATGTGCGGGGAAAACTATAATGGGAACGCCAGCATTCTCACAATGACGGGATCACCCCCGCATGTGCGGGGAAAACGGGATTGGGGGTTGGGTGCTATGGGAAACACAGGGATCACCCCCGCATGTGCGGGGAAAACACCTCATGGCATACGCGCCTTATATCGCAGGTAGGATCACCCCCGCATGTGCGGGGAAAACTGGGGGCTGTCAGCATTCTAAAAGTGGTTGGTAGGATCACCCCCGCATGTGCGGGGAAAACGAGTAATGTGGGGGCCAGATGAAATAATGGTCAGGATCACCCCCGCATGTGCGGGGAAAACGAATTCACTATGAAAAAGTCTCTGTTAGTTGGGGGATCACCCCCGCATGTGCGGGGAAAACTGGTATGCTCAGGTGCTCAATCAAGCCGAGGCGGGATCACCCCCGCATGTGCGGGGAAAACCTGACGATGAACAATGAGACGAAGCGGGACGTGGGATCACCCCCGCATGTGCGGGGAAAACTAGGTCTTACCGCTGTCAGTTGTCGTGCTACCGGGATCACCCCCGCATGTGCGGGGAAAACATTACAATGGGTCAACTTGGGTTGACCAGAGCAGGATCACCCCCGCATGTGCGGGGAAAACACTAAAAAATCCCTATCCCATCAACGTTTGCCAATCGTTAAGATTCCTTTTTTTATGAGTTTGTCCGCCAGTGCCATTGTTGCCGTCGCATCAGACAACGCGTGATGCGGTTGCTCGTTATCGATCTGATAATGTGCCAGCACTGTACTAAGCTTGTAATTATCCAGAAAGCGACTGGATTTCTTAACAAGCGGTAGTAAATCAAAAGTATGATTCCCAAAAGACGTTAACCCAGTTTCACGACCCGCTGCCGAAAGAAATCCCATGTCGAAACGCAGATTATATCCGACTAAAGGGAGCGAGCCGGTAAAATCCCGTAAGGCCTGCACTGCCTCGCTCAGACTGATCCCATTGGCAACCAACTCCTCCGCCGACAATCCCGTCAACTTGGCAACCGTTGATGGAAGCGGCCTTCGTGGATTCACCAAGGTAGTGAATTTTTCGGTTTCGTTAACTGACGGTCCTTTTACCGCCCCAATGGCAATAATTGCATCTCGTTCAGCATCCAATCCGGTAGTTTCAATATCCAAGGCGACAAATGGAACGCCTTCAGCAACCTTCGTCGCGTTCGTCGGCGGCTTTCCTCGGGCAAATTTCTTGGCTTTGCGAAACTTTGCGGCGTTGCTGAAGCCAAGCTGGACCAATTCAGGGTTCGTGTTCTTTCTCAGCAAGAGCGGTAACCCATCGTAATCGACGACCTCCCGATCCGTCTGGGTAGTTCTGAACTGGTAGCCGAGTTCGTTTTTTGCGTTAAAGACGATGGTGGCCTCGCCCGACCCGATATCACGCTGGATCCGTTCCCATAAAGAGTCGCGGATTCTCGCGCTAAACCGGCCAACATAGACCCCGGTCTGGACCTCTTGGCACCACTTCGTCAGAACGCCTCTGAGCGATGGCGGTACTTTGGATAACGTGATCACGATCATGATTGCCCGTCCTCCGTTGACTCACGGTAGGACACGCCGAATTTCTGCAGTCCAAGCTTATCATCCCAGAGATTGACCACGTCCGCGTCCAAATCATCGTCCACGTCACCGAGTAACATTTTCAGATCCGCCACCATGCGGATCATCAACTTGCCATCAACAAAAGCATCTCTGACTGCAAGTCGCGTCAGTTGACCAATGTCATCTTGCTCCGTTGCGTTCGCCGCAACGGTGAACGCGATTGGGATCGTGACTTCTGCCTTATAGAGATCGGCAAAATCATACACAAATGACAAGTCATGGCCCGTATGGACAAACCCCAGTCCGGGCGACGCCCCCAGCGCAACGATGACGCTGTAGCTCAACCCATACAGGGCAGCGTGCGCCGCCGTCAACGCCTGATTGATGATCGAACCACTTTGATAATTTTCTGGATCATACTCCCGGTGGGTCCACTCAACGCCCGTTCGCCGGGACTCTTCGCGATAGATCCGGCGGACTCGCGCCCCCTCTTTTCCCCTAAGTTCTTGCATCGAAAGTGTGGACACATCATCGTCAGGAAAGCGCATCTGGTACATCTGCCGTGCCACCCCGACCCGCAGCCGATTATTCGACACCAGCTTGGCCTGCGCGACAAGCAACGCCGACGAATGAGTCAGCGCGCGACCGTGGGCGTACTGTCTGACGCCGCGCTCACCGACCCACACCACACTCATTCCCGCGTCTCCCATCAACTCCATGGCCCGATGGGTCACGTCAACGCCGGGACCCAGCATGAGCACACTGATCAGGGCGGCGGGGATCGCCACGGTGCCTCGCGTATCGATGACAACGATGGCACTATCCTGGCGGTTAATTTTGGCGTGCTCAAGATACAGAAAAGTCACCCGCTCGCGTACCCGGCTGAGCTCGGTCAGATCTGCCTTTTTTGCGCCCGACTCCATCTTGTCACCACGCTTCCGGGATCACCGTCAGAAGCCCCATACCAAAGGCCTTCTCGCGGCCGATGCCGGTGGCCAGGGTCTCTTTGAAGCGCACCAAGTCGCTCACCACCAAAGTTCCTTCGAAGCTCACCCGGCTCAGTCGAACCGGCTTCCCCTGCGCCCGCCGCAGAGCCGGGTAGTCTCGGCCCACAATCTGAAACTGGGGGCCGTCATCATCAATGGGTAATTCAAACCCCAGCGCCGCCGCACGCTCACTCAGCCAGGCCATCTGTTGGGCCACCGTTACGTGCGGCGCCACGTGCCCGCGTTGGCCCGGGGTAGCAATTGTCCGGGTCGGATTGGCGGTCAACCGAAAGCGCAGGCGCTGGCCTTGACGCAAGGCGGTCACGAACGGGTCATAGTCCTTGGTCTGCGCAGTGCCGGCCACGCCGTAGCGGGCGAGCTGCGCCAACTCGGGGGCGTCGGGGCTCAGCACGAGCAGGTAATCCCTGCCGTTCAGGGAATCGAGCCGCCACAAGTGGCGAAGCCGCGTTCCCGCAGCAATTTCTCTAGGAAAGCTGCGTTCGACCCAGTCGTGATAGGCGCCAAGGTGGGTCAGGTGCTTGAAAATCTGGTGATCATTGGTATTCACTTGGACTCGTGAAAGATACATTGACGTACCTCCTCTCTATACTTGACCGAAGGCATCCTGCGCAGTGGCCGTGGGCGCTGGCTTGTATTCCGGATTGGCCAGCTGCACCTTGGTCACGGCGATGGGGCGAAAACTGTATTGCCGGTGCTTTTGGTCAAAAGAGTGCACAGCATCCCTGACCAAATCGGCCCGGCGCTCTGGTAACAGGACAGCATCCGCGATCAACTGAACGCTCATGCTTGCCTGACGCCGCGAACGCCGCTGGTACCAGCGCGAGGCCTGCCAAGGCAGCTGGGCCAGCACCCCGACCGGATCCTGCCCGGCGAAGGTCTGAATTTTCAACACGCCGGCCGGCACGTTGGCCCGCCGCCCCAGGTACAGCTGAAACCGCGGATGGCGCAGCGCCTCGGCCAGCCGGTCGAGCCACGCCTCGTCCTCGCTCCCGATGGCCACGACAAACACGGCATCCTGAAGCAGGTCACGATACGTCAGCTTCCGCGTACCGGGTTTCCACTCCGCAGTCTGGAACTCCGTCATCACCTGGCCGGGCTGATCAACGCGCACCGCAAAGAGCAGGTCGTTGAGCGCATTGATCGCCGGATCGTCGCGTTGATAGCCCAGCGCCGCCGCAAGCATCCCGACAATCGCACTTTTTGAGGGGTAATCCCCGGTCGTCCGCCGCGCAAACTGGGCCTCATTCCCGTACGACTGCAGCGGGCTAGTTAGCCTGATCGAGATCGTTTTCATCGCTGACCGCCTTCTTCAAAACCGCACCCACTGCATCAAGCAACCCGTTGACGTTGGCCTGTTGCTCGCCGACTTCACCGTTGGTCTTCCCCACCACGGCGGTGAACAAAGGCGCGTCAACAAACTGCAGCGCGTCCTGATATTCCTGCTCGAGCCGCTTGACGGAAGCCTCGACGTAGCCATGATTAGACTTCACGGGGTCTTCGAACGCGGACACCAGGTTGACCGGGGTGTCCGGGCGCAGCGTCACCATCACGTAATTGGGCAAGGTCTTGTTAGCAAAAGTGTTCTGCTTCCCGTTCGGCATCGACAGCAGGAATTCCTTGATGTAGCTCAGCGCCCCTGACACGGCAGCCCGGCCGCCAATATTCGCCTCAAACTCCTGAAAGTTCAGATTGGCGTAGCGATACAGCGTCGAGGAATTGTACTCAACCGTTCCCAGCATCGCGGCCCCGGCATTGTCTTCGGGCTTGAAATCGTCCAGCGCCGTGAAGTAGTCAAACTCCGGGACGATTTCGTGCGTCGAGATCGCATGTGCGACCTGGGCCGACCCTTCAACGTTCAGCTCGGGATTATCGGCGACCATCCGGCCGAACAAGGCTAGATCCAGCGACTGCTCGCCCTTGAACAGCTTGGTCAGCTCCTTCTTGTCCAGCGCCTCATTATCCAAGGCGTACTGGGCAAGCTTCTTGAGCTGGCCGGTGCTGATCAGCATCAGGGCACCGGTCTGGCCATCCTTGGTGATTTTGATTTTGGCCGTTGAGAACACCGCATCGGCCTTGGCCGCGATTTCCTCATCGGTCAAGGCCGGCGCCGCCGCTTTCAGGGCCTGCCGCAGCAACTGCGGCACTTCTTTGGTGCGAAGCCCGGCATCGTCGTGATCCTCTTGATTGAAGCGAAGCCGCATCGCGCGCTTCCAGCTTTGGGAGGAAACGCGGGCCCGCGTGACGCCACCATATAACGCCTTCTTGGGCGCGCCCGTGTCATCCCGGTTGATGTTGGCGGAAGGAACCGTCTGAAGCACGTGAATGTCGATGTAGAGGTTTTTGTTAGTCATTTTGCTCTGTCCTTTCGTTTGCGGAAACAGTCCCATAATAATCTTGCCCCCAGCGCAGTCGCACCCGACTCGCCTGTTCGTAGCTCATCTGAAACCAGTACAAGTCCTCCGCCAGCTGCGCGTAATCTAGCTTCAGCGGCAGCTTGGTCGCCTTCACAATGCCGATTAAGCTGCCCAGCGCATTCACGACCGCCTCGTAGTTGGTCAGGGCCAGCGCCTGCCGCACTCGCCGATCGATGGCCGTCTTACTATCTGCCCGCGTCCGCAACATCGACAACGCCTTGAACACCGGGAAGCCATTGTCATCGCGCTTGGGATCGGCCGACCCATAAACGCTCTGATCGTGCCCCTGCTGATGGACGGCATACAGATGGGTGGCAGTGAAAATGGCCTGCTCGCCATACGTTGGGATGCCATCACGGCTCAGGTATTGATCGTCCAGCCCGTCCAGGATGATTGGCCATGCCGACCGCGCCTGAACATCAGTAAACCGACTGGCTCCTCTGAGCCCCGCAAGAACGGCCTTATTCGGTTCCGAGTTTCCGTATAGCTGTCTAATAATGCGGGCAGTGGTGCTCTGAATTGATTCTGTCACTTGACTTCCCCCTTTCGATCACCGAGTTGCTCGGACACACGTCCGAGCAACTGGCGATAGGCAATGAAAATGTTGGTTTCATTGCCATTCTCGTCTGTTAATCCGGCCATGTCTCTCGGGGTCGCACTTGTCATGAAGCCCTTGGCGCGAGACAAAACGATTTTCTTGACCTGCGCGTTCCACTGCCCGATTTTCGCATCCCGATCATCATTGATCGACAATGTACGCAACCAGTTGTCAAATGGAATGGTCAAGTCCTGATAAAACTTTTCCTGCTCAGCGGCAGCAAAGGTACTTCCCGAAATGTTGCGGAGCTTGGCGATCGTGCTGACAAAGATCCAGTAGAACTTGGCGACCGTGTCCGTACTTTCGATCGCGTCCTCGATTCGTTTCGGCCAGTACTGGGCCCCCATCGAATCAAACAGCACGTCCGCATTGACTCGCATGACGTCCGCCACCTCCGCTGCCGGCGCCTGAGAGGTTGCATTACCATCACTGATCAGTGCGACAGTTGCCAACGTGATCTGGGTTTCACCGGGGAGGCTCTTCCGCGCCTTAAGTGTCTGCAGCCAAGTGACCACGCCCGGCTGCCTCCGCTTAGAATCGTCATGAAGATCCACATACTCGCCAAAATTACGCCACATGGCCTTGGAAACTGACGTCATCGCTTTCCGATGTGGCCGATAAACTTGCTCCTTCTTGATCCAGCGCCACGTCGTCATTGGCTCTAGAAAAGCGTTGTCCGCTGAAAATGGTGGTACGCCAGCACTAAAGATGTTCTCTAGGCGATCGTCTCCCCACTGAAGAAAGAGCACTCGCGACCAGGACGTGTACAGAGCGGCCAAATTGTCCGGCTGAAGCTGACGTTCTCGATCCTGCACATAGCGTTGCGCATTCGGCCGCTCCCAAACGGGACGTTCAACCGCATAGGGCGCGTCCTCGTTTTGAACGAGGATCAGGTTTAGCAATAAAGTGTCAAAGAGCGTGTCCCCGACAGCGAAGACGGGGCTGAGTCGATAAAGCCATCCCGAGTCATTTGAGAAGTTTTCCTGAGCGACAATTTTGGTTTTGTCCGTCACCCCGGTGTAGTTCTGATAGGTGATCACCCAGCGCACTAACTCCGCCATGCCGAGCGTATCCTTGCCAGCATCACTCCTGGGGGCGAAAAGAGCCGGCGAATTGCCGCTCTCCGAAATGGTGCGATTGATCTGCCGGATCGCAACCGTTCCGCTACCAGTGGCCACTTTTTTCTTCTCCGGGACCAAGACGTCATATTCGCTTTGGGTCGCCTGATAGAACGGCCGCTCCCCAAAGAAATCAAATCGATCCTGGTACCGCGCCAAATACTCGATCACGATGGCGGAAAAATGACCCAACTGATGCAAGGCGTCCCAGGTCTCGAACAGATCGTCAGGCTCGTAGTCATCCTGCTCCACCGCTTCCGCTACCTGCAGCGACTCCAGATCGATCGTGAGCCACTCGTACGGTTCGCCCGTCGCGTCAAAGCGCGAGTACACCGTGTGTAAAATTGCCAGTAATAACCGCATGATCGCGAGGTCCTGTGATTGCGTTTCTCCGGCCAGCCGCAAATAGTCTGATGACTGTTGAAACAGGGTTTGTAGCGAGACCTCCTCACTTCGGTAATCGGCCGCGCGGATCACCTTGATCCAGGGATCCGTGACCAAATTAAACTGTCTCGTTGCCATCTTGGTCCTCCTTCCAATACCTCAGCCCATCCTTCAATGAGTAATGGAGCTGATAATCCATCAGCGAACCGTTCAACTCTTCATCCAGCGGCAGCGCCAAGGCCCCGCGGAGCCATTTATTCTGCTGCCAGCCCGGATAGAGGCGCGCCGTTTCCTGCTCCAGGGCCTTGATCGTGGCGTCGATATTAAAGGTAAACACCCGCGGCAAGCGGATTGTCTGCTGCGCGATCACCTTGGCCATTCGGTCAAGCTGGAACGAGTCGACGACACGACCGTCGATCAGCGCATCCCCGTGCTTTGTGTGCTGCAGCAAAATAACCTCAAGCGACTCATCAATATCCCGCACCGCAGCTTCCGCGCGTTGCTCGCTGACGTCCACGCCGGGCTGATCATTGTCCAGCCAGCCATGAAGGGTCCGGCTCCGCCTTCTGCTTGGCGGGGCAATTTGAAACGCCTGAGCCTTCTGCGCCTTTTGCGCAATTTTGGTCTCGAAGCGAGTCCTTTCCTCCTCGATCCCCGGCAATGGTGGGTCACGCTGCAAATCATACGTGGTTTGAACCAGCCGGGAGATGTCATCGGGCAGCCGCAGCGTGGCCGGCAGCAGCGCCTCGGTTTTCATCAGCAGATACTGGCCGTAGATGGCAGCACTGCCTTCCTCGAACTCGCCCAGCCCCTCAATGCCCGTCACCACCAGCCGGGGCCCAGTCAGCGCGCGCGGCCGCGCAATGGCATGGCGATGGAGCCGCCCGGCCCGCTGCAGCAACAGATCCATCGGCGCAATGTCGGTGAACAGAATGTCAAAATCGATATCCAGGGACTGCTCGAGCACCTGCGTGCCGATCACGACCAGCTTGGCGGGGCGCTTGCTCCCCTTGCCGATCGCATTTTGCAGCTCAGTCTCCAACTGGGCCCGTTGAGCGGCGACAAAGGCGGAGTGAAGCACGATAAAAGGGACCTTCCCCGCCAACGCATCGGCCAGCGCTTGGGCCCGCTTGATCGTGTTGACAATCACCCCGGCAACTCCGCCATCCGCGATCGCGTCAAGCACACGCTCGCCTAGCGCAGTCAAGTCACCGCTCATGCGCTCAACATGAATGGAAAGCTGGCTCTGATTGGTTTTACCGTCAAAATGGCTGACCTGATTGAGTCGCCGCCCGTCGAGCATCGACACCAGCGGATAGGCCTCGCTGTCCTGCCAATCCGAAGAGACCCCGCTCAGGTCTGCCCCCTTGCTTAGTTTCTGACCGAACTTTCCGTGAAAATAGGCCTCGAGCAGGCGATTGCGTGTTGCTTTCGGCAGGGTCGCCGATAACACGACGATCGGCACGTGGTAGGTGCCCAGCCATTCAAGCGTGCGGAACAAGTGCTGGTCCATGAACGAATCGTACGCGTGAACCTCGTCAATGATGACGACCTTTTTACTCAGGCCAAGGTGCTTCAGCGCAAGGTGCTTTTGTTTAAGATCCATTTGCAGCAGATTGTCGATCGTCCCGATGCTGAACTCGTCGAGGATCGACTTTTTGCCCGAGAACCACCGGTTGACCACCACCGAGGCGTCACCATCAACGTCTTCCGCAACGGGGACCTTGAGGTAATTCGGATTGAATTCCGCCTTGCTGTGCATGAGCTTGATTGAATAAGTTTCACCGTTGTCGGCAGCCAATCGCCTCAGCCACTCATCAACGCGATCAAACATGGCATTCGCGGTCGCCTGCGTCGGCAGGCCAAAAAACAGTCCCGTCTCCTTGCCCTTGTACGCCAGTTGCTCAGCCGCCACTAAGGCTGCCTCGGTTTTCCCCATGCCCATTGGCGCCTCAATGATGACCATCCCCGGATCTTCGGCCTGATCGATCATCTCGGCCACTTTTCGCTGAACAGGCCGCGCCGAGAAGCCCCAGCGAAGCTTGTAAGGGTCGGACGCTAGCGGCACAGGCGCAGTGGGCCACTCGTCGGTCCGTTGCCACCGGGTCCAGGCCTGCTGATACCGTGCCGTCAAATTCAAGTCGTCCAGGCCCTGATCAAGTGAGATCAATGGGAAAAGCGGCTGGCCAGGATCATCTTCAAGCGCCTCGCTTGAAGACAACCAGTCCGCCATGATCAGTAAGCCTTCAAGCAGCACCGCCTGGGGCTGACTGATCATTGGCAACTCCGCCACCGACTTGAAACCGGAGATTTCAAGACCGTAATTGAGGAGCTCAAGCTGGACGTCTTGCCACCGTTGCTGAACAACCGGATCCTTTTCGGCCTGCCAATAATTCGATGTGTAGTCACCAATATCACGTTGTGGCGCCCTGGTTAGCGGCCGACCATGATGACCGCCAACAATTGCACCGATGGAATCCGGGCCGGCGAGCCGCTCAAGAATCGCCTCGCCGGCCTTGGCATGTGGGGACTTTGACGCCGACGGCAGATGAGTTGAATCCAAGCCAACAAAACCAGTCCTGACCGCCTTTTCAATCAAATCGGCATCAAGACTGGCATCTTCAACATATGATTTTTTCGTTTGGAAGGCGGGAGTGGCTTTTCCAATGTCATGGATGAAGCCTACAAACTTGACCAGTTTAAGTGTTTTGTCTACGTCTTGATCCACTGTCAAAAAAACACGTTGCTGGTCGCTTAGCCACTGGTTAAACAGCATCCGGGAAACATTAGAAGCATCGACCAAATGCGCCACAAGCGGTAACCACTTTGGCTGGCCATCAACCGTTCGCTTCTTCGCCCACAGGCTCTTAGCCCTTTCACTCAACATGGCGATTCCCCCTAAAGACAGAACAGCGACAATTCCAATCATCAATGAGCGTATAAGTTGGCTTCAAGATTCACAACATTAATAATGGAATCAGTTTCTCCAAACAGCTTCATTTTTAATTATACCGCGCATTTTAGAATCAAGTTAGCCACTGTCTCAAAATTTTTTGGACAATAAAAAACGGCAGATTGCAAGAAATAACTTGAACAAATTTAGTAACGCAGATTACGCAAAAAGATCTCAACCCAAATTGCAAGAACAAGTTAGCCGGGATCTGGTGCAAACAGTCTGAGAGATGACCATCTAACCAGCTATTGATCCTATGTTGAAGGTTATGCAGCTAA
>OKDZ01000387.1_pt1 | contig 11264 bp, 1 predicted proteins | sample 1614811 | NCBI WGS metagenome assembly OKDZ01 (sample SAMN04436971, study PRJEB24849) | human gut metagenome | biome: human gut; feature: NICU; material: stool | host: Homo sapiens | place: USA: Saint Louis, MO | collected 2010-03-27
GATATTGGGATGAGTCATTACTTTAAATATTTTTCAAAGTTCATTAGACATACATCATAAAGAATTTACAACTAGGAGGCCAATTTAATGAATCTATTTAGAAAACAGAAATTTAGTATTAGAAAATTTAATATAGGTATTTTTTCAGCATTAATAGCTACAGTCGCATTTTTAGCTCATCCGGGGCAAGCAACAGCATCAGAACTGGAACCTTCTCAAAATAATGACACTACAGCTCAATCTGATGGAGGGTTAGAAAACACATCTCAGTCTAATCCTATAAGTGAGGAAACCACAAATACATTATCTGGGCAAACAGTACCTTCATCTACTGAAAATAAGCAAACACAAAATGTTCCTAATCATAACGCTCAACCAATTGCAATAAATACTGAAGAAGCTGAATCTGCTCAAACAGCATCTTATACCAATATCAATGAAAATAATGATACGAGTGACGATGGGTTACATGTTAATCAGCCGGCTAAACATCATATTGAAGCCCAATCTGAAGATGTAACAAATCACACGAACTCAAATCATTCAAATTCATCGATTCCAGAAAATAAAGCTACAACAGAATCATCAAGTAAACCTAAAAAAAGAGGGAAAAGATCATTAGATACAAATAACGGAAATGACACGACAAGTACAACTCAAAATACGGATCCAAATTTAAGTAATACAGGTCCAAATGGCATTAACACTGTAATTACATTTGATGATTTAGGAATTAAGACAAGTACTAATCGCTCTCGACCTGAGGTAAAGGTAGTTGATAGTCTAAATGGCTTTACAATGGTTAATGGTGGTAAGGTCGGTTTATTAAATAGTGTGTTAGAACGTACAAGCGTGTTTGATAGTGCCGATCCGAAAAATTATCAAGCAATAGATAATGTCGTAGCCTTAGGACGTATTAAAGGAAATGATCCGAATGATCATGATGGTTTCAACGGTATAGAAAAAGAATTTTCAGTGAACCCTAATTCTGAGATAATATTTTCATTTAATACAATGACTGCTAAAAACAGAAAAGGTGGAACTCAATTAGTTTTAAGAAATGCAGAAAATAATCAAGAAATTGCTTCAACTGATATTCAAGGAGGCGGCGTATATCGTTTATTCAAGTTACCTGATAACGTACATAGGTTAAAAGTTCAATTTCTACCTATGAACGAAATACACTCAGATTTTAAAAGAATTCAACAGCTACATGATGGGTATAGATACTATTCTTTTATAGATACAATTGGTGTTAATTCTGGTTCACATCTATATGTGAAATCAAGACAAGTTAACAAAAATGTAAAGAATGGTAAAGAATTTGAAGTTAATACTCGTATAGAGAATAATGGTAACTTCGCTGCTGCTATAGGTCAAAATGAACTTACTTATAAAGTAACACTACCAGAAAATTTCGAATACGTTGATAATTCAACTGAAGTTTCATTTGTTAACGGGAATGTGCCTAATTCTACGGTAAATCCGTTTTCAGTTAATTTCGATAGACAAAATCATACTTTAACGTTTAGTAGTAATGGTTTAAATTTAGGAAGAAGTGCTCAGGATGTTGCTAGATTCTTGCCCAATAAAATACTAAATATTAGATACAAGCTTAGACCTGTCAACATCTCAACGCCACGTGAAGTGACTTTCAATGAAGCAATTAAATATAAGACATTTTCTGAATATTACATTAACACTAATGACAATACTGTTACTGGTCAACAAACACCTTTCAGTATTAATGTCATCATGAATAAAGACGATTTATCAGAACAGGTCAATAAGGATATCATCCCATCGAACTATACACTTGCTTCTTATAATAAATATAATAAGTTGAAAGAACGTGCTCAGACTGTTCTGGATGAAGAAACAAACAATACACCTTTTAACCAAAGATACTCTCAAACTCAAATTGATGATTTGTTACACGAATTACAAACAACACTAATAAATCGTGTGAGTGCTTCGAGAGAAATTAATGATAAAGCTCAAGAAATGACTGATGCTGTATATGATAGTACAGAATTAACTACTGAAGAAAAAGATACATTAGTTGATCAAATTGAAAATCATAAAAATGAAATTTCTAATAACATTGATGATGAACTTACAGATGATGGTGTTGAAAGAGTCAAAGAGGCTGGATTACATACTCTAGAAAGTGATACTCCACATCCAGTAACAAAACCAAATGCACGACAAGTTGTGAATAACAGAGCAGATCAACAAAAGACGCTTATACGTAACAATCATGAGGCAACTACCGAAGAACAAAATGAAGCGATTAGACAAGTTGAGGCACATTCATCTGATGCTATCGCCAAAATAGGTGAGGCAGAAACAGATACCACTGTAAATGAAGCTAGAGACAATGGTACGAAATTAATAGCTACAGATGTTCCAAATCCAACTAAAAAAGCAGAAGCTAGAGCGGCAGTTACCAACAGTGCAAATTCAAAAATTAAGGATATCAACAATAATACACAAGCAACATTAGACGAGAGAAATGATGCTATCGCACTTGTTAATAGATCAAAAGATGAAGCAATTCAAAATATTAACACTGCACAAGGTAATGATGATGTCACTGAAGCACAAAATAATGGAACGAATACGATACAACAAGTACCATTAACTCCAGTGAAAAGACAAAATGCAATAGCAACTATCAATGCTAAAGCGGATGAACAAAAACGTTTAATTCAAGCAAACAATAATGCAACGACTGAAGAAAAAGCTGATGCAGAGCGTAAAGTTAATGAAGCAGTCATAACTGCAAATCAAAATATTACCAATGCAACTACTAATAGAGATGTTGATCAAGCACAAACAACTGGAAGTGGTATCATATCTGCTATTAGTCCTGCAACGAAGATTAAAGAGGATGCACGTGCAGCAGTAGAAGCTAAAGCTATTGCACAAAATCAACAAATTAATTCAAATAATATGGCAACAACTGAAGAAAAGGAGGATGCATTAAATCAAGTAGAAGCACATAAGCAGGCCGCAATAGCAACTATCAATCAAGCGCAGTCAACTCAGCAAGTTTCTGAAGCTAAGAATAATGGCATAAATACTATTAATCAAGATCAACCTAACGCAGTTAAGAAAAATAATACAAAAACAATATTAGAACAAAAAGGAAACGAGAAAAAGTCAGCAATAGCTCAAACACCTGATGCTACCACTGAAGAGAAACAAGAAGCTGTCAGTGCTGTTTCGCAAGCTGTTACCAATGGCATTACCCATATCAACCAAGCAAATTCTAATGATGATGTTGATCAAGAACTTAGTAATGCAGAACAAATTATTACTCATACTAATGTCAATGTTCAAAAAAAACCTCAAGCCAGACAAGCATTGATTGCTAAAACAAATGAAAAGCAGAGTGCGATTAATTCTGATAATGAAGGCACTATAGAAGAAAAACAAAAAGCAATTCAAAGTTTGAATGATGCTAAAAATTTAGCTGATGAACAAATTACACAGGCTGCTTCTAATCAAAATGTCGACAACGCCTTAAATATAGGTATAAGTAATATCAGTAAAATACAGACTAATTTCACTAAAAAGCAACAAGCTAGAGACCAAGTAAATCAAAAGTTCCAAGAAAAAGAAGCTGAGTTAAATTCAACACCTCATGCAACTCAAGATGAAAAACAAGATGCGTTAACTAGATTAACACAAGCAAAGGAAACTGCACTCAACGACATAAATCAAGCACAAACAAATCAAAATGTGGATACAGCACTTACTAGTGGAATTCAAAATATTCAAAATACACAAGTTAATGTTAGGAAAAAGCAAGAAGCCAAAACTACGATTAATGATATTGTTCAACAACATAAACAAACTATACAAAATAATGATGATGCTACAACTGAAGAGAAGGAAGTCGCAAATAATTTAGTTAATGCATCACAGCAAAATGTAATTAGTAAGATTGATAATGCTACAACGAATAATCAAATTGATGGTATTGTGAGTGATGGTAGACAAAGCATAAATGCAATTACACCTGATACATCAATTAAAAGAAATGCTAAAAATGATATTGATATTAAAGCAGCTGATAAGAAAATAAAAATTCAAAGAATAAATGATGCTACAGATGAAGAAATTCAAGAAGCGAATCGTAAAATTGAAGAAGCTAAGATTGAAGCAAAAGATAATATTCAACGCAATAGTACTAGAGATCAAGTAAATGAAGCGAAAACTAATGGAATAAATAAAATAGAAAATATAACACCAGCAACTACTGTGAAATCTGAAGCTAGACAAGCAGTACAGAATAAAGCAAATGAACAGATTAATCATATTCAAAACACGCCTGATGCAACTAATGAAGAAAAACAAGAGGCAATAAATAGAGTAAGTGCTGAATTAGCAAGAGTTCAAGCACAAATAAATGCAGAACATACAACCCAAGGTGTCAAAACTATCAAAGACGACGCGATAACTTCTTTATCTCGAATTAATGCACAAGTTGTTGAGAAAGAGTCTGCAAGAAATGCAATCGAACAAAAGGCAACACAACAAACGCAATTTATTAATAATAATGATAATGCTACAGATGAAGAAAAAGAGGTCGCCAACAATTTAGTTATCGCTACAAAACAAAAATCATTAGATAATATTAACTCCTTATCTTCAAATAATGATGTTGAAAATGCTAAAGTAGCAGGAATAAATGAAATAGCTAACGTTTTACCAGCAACCGCTGTTAAGTCAAAAGCAAAAAAAGATATTGATCAAAAACTCGCGCAACAGATTAATCAAATTCAAACGCATCAAACTGCTACAACTGAGGAAAAAGAAGCGGCTATTCAATTGGCAAATCAAAAATCAAATGAAGCAAGAACAGCAATTCAAAATGAACATAGTAACAATGGTGTCGCACAAGCTAAATCTAACGGCATTCATGAAATTGAATTAGTTATGCCAGATGCGCACAAAAAATCTGATGCTAAACAAAGTATCGATAATAAATATAATGAGCAAAGTAATACTATCAACACTACACCAGATGCAACAGATGAAGAAAAGCAAAAAGCATTAGATAAATTAAAAATAGCTAAAGATGCAGGATACAACAAAGTTGATCAAGCGCAAACAAACCAACAAGTATCTGATGCAAAAACTGAGGCTATAGATACGATAACTAATATTCAAGCAAATGTTGCAAAAAAACCATCCGCTCGAGTGGAATTAGATTCAAAGTTTGAGGATTTAAAGCGTCAAATCAATGCAACGCCCAATGCTACAGAAGAAGAAAAACAAGATGCAATTCAAAGATTGAATGGTAAAAGAGATGAAGTTAAGAATCTAATAAATCAAGATAGACGTGACAATGAAGTTGAACAGCACAAAAATATTGGACTTCAAGAATTAGAAACGATTCATGCTAATCCAACTAGAAAATCTGATGCGCTCCAAGAGTTACAAACTAAATTTATTTCACAAACAGAGTTAATTAATAATAACAAAGATGCAACTAATGAAGAAAAAGATGAAGCCAAACGACTTCTTGAGATTAGTAAAAATAAAACTATAACAAATATCAATCAAGCGCAAACTAATAATCAAGTTGATAATGCTAAAGATAACGGCATGAATGAGATTGCTACCATAATACCAGCAACAACAATTAAAACAGATGCAAAAACGGCTATTGATAAAAAAGCTGAGCAACAAGTTACAATCATCAATGGTAACAACGATGCAACAGATGAAGAAAAAGCAGAGGCTAGAAAGCTGGTTGAAAAAGCGAAAATTGAAGCCAAATCTAATATTACAAATAGTGATACTGAAAGGGAAGTCAATGGTGCTAAAACCAATGGGTTAGAAAAAATAAACAATATTCAACCATCAACTCAAACTAAAACAAATGCTAAGCAAGAAATAAATGACAAAGCTCAAGAACAATTAATCCAAATTAATAACACGCCTGATGCAACCGAAGAAGAAAAGCAAGAGGCAACAAATAGAGTCAATGCTGGATTAGCACAAGCAATACAAAATATTAATAATGCACATAGTACTCAAGAAGTAAATGAATCTAAAACAAATAGTATTGCTACAATCAAGAGTGTACAACCCAATGTGATCAAAAAACCGACTGCTATAAATAGTTTGACTCAAGAAGCTAATAATCAAAAGACGTTAATAGGTAATGATGGTAATGCTACTGATGATGAAAAAGAGGCTGCAAAGCAATTAGTGACCCAAAAATTAAATGAACAAATTCAAAAAATTCATGAAAGTACACAAGATAATCAAGTTGATAACGTAAAAGCACAAGCTATCACTGCAATTAAATTGATTAATGCAAATGCACATAAAAGACAAGATGCCATTAATATTTTGACTAATCTAGCTGAAAGTAAAAAATCAGATATAAGAGCCAATCAAGATGCAACTACTGAAGAGAAAAATACGGCAATACAATCTATAGATGATACGTTAGCACAAGCACGTAACAATATTAATGGTGCAAATACAAATGCGTTAGTGGATGAGAATTTAGAAGATGGTAAGCAAAAGTTACAACGTATTGTGTTGTCAACTCAAACTAAAACACAAGCTAAAGCAGACATTGCTCAAGCAATAGGTCAACAAAGGTCGACAATAGACCAGAATCAAAATGCTACAACAGAAGAAAAACAAGAAGCCCTTGAGAGACTTAATCAAGAAACAAATGGAGTCAATGATAGAATACAAGCAGCTTTAGCAAATCAAAATGTTACAGACGAAAAAAATAATATATTAGAAACAATAAGAAATGTTGAACCTATTGTAATTGTAAAACCAAAGGCTAATGAAATAATTAGAAAAAAAGCTGCGGAACAAACGACTTTAATAAATCAAAATCAAGATGCGACACTAGAAGAAAAACAAATAGCACTTGGCAAATTAGAAGAAGTAAAGAATGAAGCGTTAAATCAAGTATCACAGGCACACTCAAATAATGATGTGAAAATTGCGGAAAATAATGGAATTGCTAAAATTTCTGAGGTCCATCCTGAGACTATAATTAAACGTAATGCTAAACAAGAAATTGAACAAGATGCGCAAAGTCAAATTGATACTATCAATGCAAATAATAAATCAACTAATGAAGAAAAATCAGCCGCTATAGATAGAGTTAATGTAGCTAAAATTGATGCTATTAACAATATTACTAATGCTACAACTACACAATTAGTTAATGATGCTAAAAATAGTGGTAACACGAGTATTAGCCAAATATTACCAAGTACAGCAGTCAAAACTAATGCATTAGCAGCTCTAGCTAGCGAAGCTAAAAATAAAAACGCTATAATAGATCAAACACCAAATGCGACAGCAGAAGAAAAAGAAGAAGCAAATAATAAAGTTGATCGTCTTCAAGAAGAAGCAGATGCTAATATCCTAAAAGCGCACACTACTGATGAAGTTAATAATATTAAAAATCAAGCTGTTCAAAATATTAACGCTGTTCAAGTTGAAGTTATCAAGAAACAAAACGTTAAAAACCAATTAAATCAATTCATTGATAATCAAAAGAAAATTATTGAAAATACGCCTGATGCAACACTAGAAGAAAAAGCTGAAGCTAATAGATTGCTTCAAAATGTACTAACTTCCACATCAGATGAAATTGCTAATGTAGATCATAACAACGAGGTTGATCAAGCTTTAGATAAAGCTAGACCAAAAATCGAGGAAATTGTACCACAAGTTAGTAAGAAACGAGATGTTTTAAATGCAATCCAAGAAGCATTTAATTCACAAACTCAAGAAATACAAGAGAACCAAGAAGCTACGAATGAAGAAAAAACTGAAGCATTAAATAAAATAAACCAATTACTTAATCAGGCTAAAGTAAATATTGATCAAGCACAGTCAAATAAAGATGTAGATAGTGCGAAAACACGTAGTATTCAAGATATAGAGCAAATTCAACCACATCCACAAACAAAAGCAACCGGGCGTCACAGATTAAATGAAAAAGCTAACCAACAACAAAGTACTATTGCAACTCATCCTAATTCAACAATTGAAGAAAGACAGGAAGCAAGTGCAAAACTACAAGAAGTTCTTAAAAAAGCCATAGCTAAAATAGATAAAGGTCAAACCAATGATGATGTAGAAAAGACTGTAGTAAACGGAATAGCTGAAATTGAAAATATATTACCTGCTACTACAGTTAAAGATAAAGCTAAAGCTGATGTAAATGCTGAAAAAGAGCAGAAAAACCTACAAATTAATAGTAATGATGAAGCAACGACTGAAGAAAAATTAGTTGCTAGTGACAATTTAAATCACGTTGTCGAGACAACAAATCAAGCTATTGAGGATGCACCAGATACCAACCAAGTGAATGTAGAAAAGAACAAAGGTATAGGTACAATTAGAGATATTCAACCACTTGTAGTTAAAAAACCTACTGCCAAATCTAAAATTGAAAGCGCAGTAGAAAAAAAGAAAACTGAAATTAATCAAACACAAAATGCAACTCATGATGAAGTAAGAGAGGGTTTAAATCAGTTAAATCAAATTCATGAAAAAGCCAAAAATGATGTAAATCAATCTCAAACTAATCAGCAAGTTGAAAATGCTGAGCAAAATAGTTTAGATCAAATCAATAACTTCAGACCAGATTTTAGTAAAAAACGTAATGCAGTAGCTGAAATTGTTAAAGCGCAACAAAACAAAATTGATGAAATAGAGCAAGAATTTAGTGCTACACAAGAGGAAAAAGACAATGCTTTACAACATTTAGATGAACAGGTTAAAGAAATCATTAATTCTATAAATCAAGCTAATACAGATAATGAAGTAGATAATGCTAAAACTTCTGGGTTGAATAACATAACTGAATACAGACCAGAATATAATAAAAAGAAAAATGCTATATTAAAATTATATGATGTTTCAGATACTCAAGAAGCTATAATTAATGGTTATCCTGATGCAACTGAAGATGAACTTCAAGAAGCTAATAGTAAGTTAAATAAAATACTTTTAGATGCAAAAAAACAAATTGGTCTTGCGCACACAAATAATGAAGTTGATGATATTTATAATGAAGTTTCCCAAAAAATGAAAACTATTTTACCACGTGTAGATACAAAAGCGGTAGCACGTTCTGTACTTAATGCACTTGCTAAACAATTGATTAAAACTTTTGAAAATACTGCAGATGTTACTCACGAGGAACGTAATGATGCGATTAATCATGTAAAAGAACAATTATCTTTAGTATTCAATGCCATTGAAAAAGACCGAAAAGATATACAAGTTGCGCAAGATGAATTATTTGGATTAAATGAATTAAATAGTATATTTATCAACATAACTCAAAAGCCAACTGCCAGAAAAGCAATTAGTGGTATGGCGAGTCAATTAAACAACTCTATCAATAATACGCCATATGCTACAGAAGAAGAACGACAAATTGCACTGAATAAAGTTAAGGCGATTGTTGATGATGCAAATGAAAAAATACGAGAAGCTAACACTGATAGCGAAGTACTTGGAACAAAAACAAACGCAATAACATTGTTACAAGAAATCAGTGCGGATGTACAAGTTAAACCACAAGCATTTGAAGAAATCAATGCACAAGCTGAAATTCAAAGAGAACGAATTAATGGAAATAGTGATGCGACAAGAGAAGAAAAAGAAGAAGCTTTAAAACAAGTTGATACATTAGTAAATCATTCATTTATTACAATTAATAATGTTAATAAAAATCAAGAAGTTTATGATACTAAAGACAAAACGATTGAAGCTATTCATAAAATCAAACCAATATCAACTATCAAACCACAAGCATTAAATGAAATCACTATTCAACTAGACACTCAACGTGATTTAATAAAGAATAATAAAGAGTCTACAGTTGAAGAAAAAGCCTCGGCTATCGATAAATTAATTAAAACTGCAGCAAGAATAGCCGAAGCAATAGATAAAGCTCAAACAAATGAAGAAGTTAAAAATATTAAAAAACAAAGTATTGATGAAATTTCTAAAATACTACCTGTTATTGAAATTAAATCAGCTGCAAGAAATGAAATTCATCAAAAAGCAGAAGTTATTCGCGGATTAATTAATGATAATGAAGAAGCGACTAAAGAAGAAAAAGATATCGCATTAAATCAATTAGACACAACTCTAACACAAGCAAATGTTTCAATTGACCAAGCATTAACAAATGAAGCTGTTAATAGAGCTAAAGAAATAGCAAATTCTGAAATTAATAAAATTTCTGTCATTGCCATTAAAAAGCCTGAAGCTATAGCAGAAATTCAAGAACTAGCAGATAAAAAATTAAATAAATTTAAACAAAGTCAAGAAGCTACTATTGAAGAAAAGCAATCAGCTATCAATGAATTAGAACAAGCTTTAAAATCAGCTATTAATCATATTCATCAATCTCAAAATAATGAATCAGTGAGCGCTGCATTAAAAGAAAGTATATCTTTAATAGACTCGATTGAAATTCAAGCACATAAAAAATTAGAAGCTAAAGCATACATTGATGGATATAGTGACGATAAAATTAATGACATATCTTCTAGAGCGACTAACGAAGAAAAACAAATATTTGTAAGTAAACTTAAAGCATTAATCAATCGTACACATAAACAGATTGACGAAGCTGAAACATTTGTTTCAGTTGAAACAATTGTCCGAAACTTTAAAGTTGAAGCGGATAAATTAAACTCAATTGTACGTAAAAAAGCTAAAGCATCGAAGGAAATTGAATTAGAAGCAGACCATGTAAAGCAAATGATAAATGCAAATTTAAGTGCTAGTACTAGAGTGAAACAAAATGCTCGTACATTGATAAATGAAATTGTTAGTAACGCTTTAAGTCAACTTAATAAAGTAACCACAAATAAAGAAGTTGATGAAATAGTTAACGAAACGATTGAAAAACTTAAGTCAATACAAATAAGAGAAGATAAAATATTGAGTAGTCAACGTTCATCAACATCTATGACGGAAAAATCTAATCAATGTTATAGTTCCGAGAATAATACAATTAAATCTCTACCAGAGGCAGGAAATGCTGATAAATCACTACCATTAGCAGGAGTTACTTTAATATCTGGTTTAGCAATCATGTCCTCACGTAAAAAGAAAAAAGATAAAAAAGTAAATGACTAAATTTATAAATCACAAAACCGGAGATATCAATTGATAAACTCCCTTCAAAGTAGACATTAATATAATGAAAACTTTGAAGGGAGTATTTTTAGATATTC
>OKDZ01000402.1_pt1 | contig 10952 bp, 3 predicted proteins | sample 1614811 | NCBI WGS metagenome assembly OKDZ01 (sample SAMN04436971, study PRJEB24849) | human gut metagenome | biome: human gut; feature: NICU; material: stool | host: Homo sapiens | place: USA: Saint Louis, MO | collected 2010-03-27
CCTTATAAAACTGTGTGAAAGGTAGGTACTACTAAATGAATCGTATTTATAGGGTAATTTGGAGTCAGGTACGAGGCGCATATGTCGTTGTATCTGAAATCGCAAAAAGCCATACTCGTGGCTCCAAAAGCTTTGTTAGTAATTCCGCTAAAGCTTCGGTAAAAGTTGGCTTGGCGGCTATGGTTTTAACCTGCGGTAGTGGGTTGGTTTCGGGTGTTCAGGCAGAATCTGATCGAGGGGTTGCTTTAACACCGGCTAATGCGGATCGTCAGGAATATACTGCGGGCGGTGTGACATGGTTAACACCAAACCCTGGTGCACCAACTATTAATATGTATGATTACAAAACACCAGGGAATCCAGGACAAGGACACTTATATACCAATAATAAGGTGTTCGGCATCCAAATCGGTAATAAAGCTAATGCACGTGCTAAAGATGGATCCGTATCCGGTATTTCTATCGGCGACTATTCTCAATCTCGTGCGTTGGGTATCGGTTTAGGCCATTATGCTCAATCTGAAGAAATCGGCGCTATTGCTGTCGGTTCTGCTGCTAAAGCAAAAGGTTTTAACTCCTTGGCTATGATGAGACAAGCCTATGCTGGCAAACAATATGCGGCAGCTATCGGTACGGCTGCATCTGCACAGGGTAAAGCTAGCTTGGCTATGGGGCACTCTGCATTGGCAACAGGTGATCAATCTATTGCTATCGGTTCTGCAAATCCAACTCCTAAATATGATGATAATGGCACACCGTATACAGCATATGACGAAACTACTAATACCCAAGCTAATGCAGCTCGTTCCATTGCTATTGGTCAAGGTGCTAAATCAGATACCGAAGATAGCGTAGCTATGGGTACTAGTGCGTATGTAGCATCAGGTTCAAATTATAAAGGTGAAGGTTATGTAAGAGGCGTAGCCATCGGTAATCATGCGACATCTCAAGGTATTCAAGGCGTGGCTATCGGTAACGGTGCAGCACATTATCGTGATAACGGGGTTGCTCTTGGTAACAATGCCAAAACTCGTGCAATGGACGGCATTGCCATTGGTAACAATGCTGAATCCGGTATTCAAAATGACCCTCAATATAAAGTAAATAACTCCGTTGCCGTAGGTAACTCCGCGCGTGCTCATGGTGGTTCCGGCGTGGCATTGGGTAATGATACTTATGCATTGGGCGGTTCCTCTGTGGCTGCAGGTAATGCGGCATGGGCATTAGGCGAACGTTCTACAGCTATCGGTAACAATGCTCATTCCGAAGGTTACGGCTCTATTGCTATGGGTCGTGAAGCAAGTGCGTTAAGTACTCAAGATGGGGACAAGAAAAATGTTGTGGCTATCGGTGATGATGCACAAGCAACCGGTTCCCGCTCCATCGCATTGGGCGTAAGCGCTCAAGCTGGTACATTAGAACGTGTACGTGATCGTAGCGTTTACAAAGATAATCCTGAATTAATCACTAAACTTAAAGCTCAAAAAGAAGTAACTGATGCGGTAGCAATCGGTAGCGAAGCAAGTGTACAAGAAAACGAAGGCTTAGCTCTCGGTAGCAAAGCAACAGTAAATAATGTTCGTGGCGTTGCATTAGGTGCTAATTCTGCAACAGCTGCTCCTGTAAGCACTGCTAGTGAAACTATTAACGGTTTGCAATATAACTATGCTGGTGGTACTGCTGATTCTACCGTTAGCGTAGGTAATAACTCTACAAAACGTACAATTACTAACGTAGCAGCTGGTCGTGTGAATGCACAATCTACAGATGCTATTAATGGTAGCCAATTATATGGCGTTGCTAATGCAGTAGGTAATGTAGCTAAAAGCACTAAAAATATCTTAGGCGGTAATGCTAAGGTTGACCAAAACGGTACTATCACCATGACTAATATTGGTGATACAGGTAAAAACACTGTTCATGAAGCAATTCAATCCGTAAACCAAGGTTGGGAACTTCAAGTTAATGGCCAAAAGGTTAAAGACGTAAAAGCTCCAAACCGTACAGTGAACTTTAACGCTGGTAAAAATATTAAATTAGAAGGCGCCGGAGACAATGTTACAGTTGCAACAGTTGATAATGCAAACTTCAACTCCGTTACAACTGGTAGCGTATCTATGAGCAAAACCGGTATCAATGCTGGTGGTTATCAAATTACCAATGTGCAATCTGGCGGTGATACATTAACTAATGCGGCTAATATTGGTGATATTTCTCGTATTGCTGCAAAATACGATAAATACTTGCAACGTGGTTCTGCAACGTATGAAGCAAACGGTAACGGCAAGATTAACATGACCGGTACAAATGGTTTGACTGCTGAAGTAACAGGTTTGAAAAATACGTATGTTACATCCGGTACAGTATCCAATGACGGTAAGAGATTGACATTGACACGTAATGACAATCAAACATTCGATGTTGATATCTCTAAAATCTCTAATGGTCTTTCCAAAACTGACTACCGTTTGATTGCAAACCCTGCAGCAGGTAGCAATGGCGAATATAAAGTAGCTGCTGATGGTAGCATGACATTGACTGTTGCTGATGCTGATGGTTCCAACCCTAAACAAGTTAAGTTGACGAACCTTGCTTCTAAAGAGCAACAAGATATCAATACTACTAATATCACAAATAACACTAACAAGATCGCTAAAGGCTTGAGCTTCCAAGGCGATAACAATGTTAAAATCAATAAACAACTTGGTGATACTTTAGGTATTACTGGTGGCGCTACAGGTGCTTTATCTGACAATAACATCGGTGTTGTAGCTAAAGACGGAAACCTTAATGTTAAGTTAGCAAAAGACCTAACAGGTTTGAACAGCGTAACTGCAGGTTCTGTTCGTGTAGGTAAACATAGCGACAATAAAAACTATGTAACTGGTTTGGACAATAAAGAATGGAATGTTCAGAATCCTACCATCACATCTGGTCGTGCAGCAACTGAAGATCAGTTGAAAAAAGTGTCTGATGAAATCAAGACTACTAATGCGGCTAAAACAGATTACCGCTTGATCAATAATACAAATTCTGCAGATGGTTCTTACTCTGTAGAAAACAACAAAGTTGATTTGAAAGTTAAAGATGAAGCTCATCCTAACAACCCTGCTAATACGGTAACAATCAACAATATCGCATCCAAAACTGAATTGGATAAATTGACAGAACGTGCTGTTAAATATGATCTTAACGGTACTACTGTTAATAAAAACAAGGTTACTTTGGAAGGCCAAGGCGGTACAACAATTACTAACTTGAAAGCTGGTGAAGTATCCTCTACTTCTACAGATGCTGTAAATGGCAGCCAATTACATGATGTGAAAATCGAAGCAGGCAAACATTCAAAAGTAACTGTTTCCGATGATAACCTTAAATTGACAACAACTCCTGCTACAAGCACTGAAGGCGCTAAATATGATCTTCGTTTGAACAACAAAGTGACATTGGGTAGCGGTAACAATCAAGTAGTTCTTGATGGTACAGCAGGTAGAGTAACTGCTGGTGCTGTTGTAATGGGCGCTCAAACTGTTCAAAATACGAAACATGCAAGTGAAACTGGTAATTATGTAACTAACTTGAGCAATAAGAACTGGGATTCCACATCTATCGTATCTGGTCGTGCAGCGACTGAAGATCAGTTGAAAAAAGTTAGTGAACAAATTACTCAACAAGGTAGCAGTGCAACTGACTATCGTCTTGTAAGAAACTCCAGCGCTGACGGTTCCTACAAGGTAAACGACAATGGTGAAGTATCCTTGACCGTAGAGGATAAAAACCATGCAGGCGTTAAAGAGCAAGTTACAATCAATAACATTGCATCCAAGACTTCTGTAGATAAATTGACAGATCGTGCTGTTAAATATGACATCAATAACGGTGTTGTTGATAAGACTAAGGTAACATTGGAAGGTGCTGACGGCACTACAATTACAAATGTAAAAGATGGTGCTGTAACAGCTACATCTAAAGATGCTATCAATGGCAGCCAATTGTTCAAGACTAAAGAAGAATTGATCAATAAAGGCATGAAATTCGGTGCTGACTCCGGTAACGTAATCAATAAAAAACTTGGTGAACAAGTTAACGTTAAAGGTGGCATTACTGAAGCTTCCAAATTGACTGCAGAAGACAATATCGGTGTTGTATCCGATGGTTCTAACGATTTGAAAGTTCGTTTGGCAAAAGACCTTAAAGGTTTGAACAGCGTAACTGTAGGCGATACAAAAGTTACTTCCAACGGTGTAACTATCAGCAACGGTGCTACAAACAATGCATCTGTATCTCTTACTAAAACTGGCTTGGATAATGGTGGTAACAAGATTACTAACGTTGCTCGTGGTACAATCGACAGCGATGCAGTAAACTTGGCACAATTAAAAGAAGTATCCAACAGTGCATCTGCAGCAAATACAAAGGTAGCTGAAGGTAAAAACATTAAAGTTGATGAAAGTATCGACAATGTAACTAAAGCTAAAACATATACTGTAGGCTTGAAAGATGAAGTAACATTAGGCTCTGGTAATACAGCTATCAATATTAACGGTACAACAGGTATCGTGAAAGCTGGTACTGGCGATAATGCTGTGACTATCAACGGCACAAATGGTATTATCAACTCCGGTAAAGTAACAATCAATGGTACTACAGGTACTGTTAACGAATTGACTAACAGAACTTGGAACCCTAAAGCTATTACTAATGGTCAAGCTGCTACAGAAGATCAATTGAAAGTAGTAGATAATAAAATTGATACTACAAAAACTGAAATCGTAGAAAAAGGCTTGAACTTCCAAGGTGATGCAGGTACTGCAATTCATAAAGACCTTGGTCAAACTTTGAAAATCTCTGGCGGTCAAGCTGACGCATCTAAACTTTCAGAAAATAACATCGGCGTAGTTAATAACAACGGCGTATTGAATGTTAAACTTGCTAAAGATTTGACAGGCTTGAACAGCGTAACAACTGGTGCTACAACTATTAACAACAATGGTTTGACAATCGGTGGCAACACATTTGTTACAAGTAATGGCTTCAATGCTAACGATACTCAAATCACAAATGTGAAAGCTGGTACAGAGGATAACCATGCAGTTAACCTTAAACAGTTGAAAGAAGTATCCAACAACGCAGCGGCAGCTAAAACAGTTGTAAAAGCAGGTAAAAACATCAATGTAACTGATTCTGAAGATCCACTTACTAAAGCTAAGACTTATACAGTTGGTTTACAAGACACAGTAACATTGGGTTCCGGCAATACAGCTGTTAACATCGATGGTACAAAAGGTATTGTAAAAGCCGGCGAAGGCAACAATGCTGTGACTATCAACGGTACAAACAGCACAATTACTGCTGGTAACGTAGCGATTGACGGTGTAACAGGCAATATCAATTCCGGTAAAGTTCTTGTTAACGGTGCTAAAGGTACTGTTAACAACTTAACAAATATCACTTGGGATGCTAATAACATCACAAGCGGCCAAGCTGCAACAGAAGACCAATTGAAAGTTGTTGATAAGAAAATCACTGACAACGGTAGCAACTTGACTAAGAAGGGCTTGAACTTCAAAGGCGATGATGCTACAAGCATTCATAAAGACCTTGGTGAAACATTAGACGTTGTAGGTGGTACTTCCGATAAAGCTAAATTGTCCGACAATAACATCGGTGTGGTATCTGAAAACGGTAAGTTGAATGTTAAACTCGCTAAAGAGTTGACTGGCTTAACAAGCGTAACAACTGGTGCTACAACAATTAATAACGAAGGTTTAACAATTGGTGGTAAGAAATTCGTTACAGCTAACGGTTTTGATGCTAACAACACACAAATCAAAAACGTAAAAGCTGGTACTGATGGCAATGATGCAGTTAACTTGAATCAATTGAATGAAGTTAAAAATGCATCTAACACTACAGTTGAAGGTAGCGAAAACATCAATGTTAACTCCACAGTAGATCCTAATACACAAGCTAAAACTTACAAAGTAGCATTGAAAGACAATGTAACTTTAGGTTCCGGCAATAATGCAATCAACATCAACGGTACTACAGGTATCATAAAAGCTGGTGACGGTGCTAATGCTGTAACTATCAATGGTACAAACGGCACTATCAACTCCGGTAAAGTGACTGTCAACGGTACTGCTGGTACTGTAAATAACTTGACAAACATCACTTGGGATGGCAAAAACTTCACAAGTGGTCAAGCTGCAACAGAAGACCAATTGAAAATTGTTGATAAGAAAATCACTGACAATAGCACTGACTTGACTAAGAAAGGCTTGAACTTCCAAGCTGATTCTGGCGAATTAATCCATAAAGATCTTGGTCAAACATTGGATGTTGTAGGTGGCATTACTGAGAAATCTAAATTGTCTGACAACAACATCGGTGTGGTATCCGAAAACGGTAAGTTGAATGTTAAACTTGCAAAAGACTTAACAGGCTTGAACAGCGTAACAACTGGTCAAACAACTATCAACAACGATGGCTTGACAATTAACAACAAACAATTCGTTACAGCTAATGGCTTTAATGCTAACAATACGCAAATCAAAAACGTAACTGCTGGTGTAGAAGACAACGATGCTGTTAACGTTAAGCAATTGAACGATGTAAAAGCTGCATCTAATACAAAAGTAGAAGGTAGCAAAAACATCAATGTTGATGAAACTGTAGATAATGTAACAAAAGCTAAAACCTATACAGTGGCATTGAAAGACACTGTAACATTAGGTTCCGGTAATAATGCAGTCAACATCGACGGTACAACTGGTATCGTGAAAGCTGGTAACGGTGCGAACGCAGTAACTATCAATGGTGTAAACAGCACAATCAACGCTGGTAAAGTAGCAATCGATGGTGTAACAGGTAACATCAATGCTGGTAAAGTTCTTGTTAACGGTGCAAACGGTACTGTAAACAACTTGACTAACATTTCTTGGGATCCTGCACACATCACAAGTGGTCAAGCTGCAACAGAAGATCAATTGAAAGTTGTAGATAACAAAATTGATAAGAACACTGAAAACTTGACTAAGAAAGGCTTGAACTTCCAAGCTGATTCTGGCGAATTAATCCATAAAGATCTTGGTCAAACATTGGATGTTGTAGGTGGCATTACTGATAAAGCTAAATTGTCTGACAACAATATCGGTGTTGTATCCGAAAACGGTAAGTTGAATGTTAAACTTGCAAAAGATTTAACAGGCTTGAACAGCGTAACAACGGGTCAAACAACTATTAACAATAATGGTTTGACAATTGGCGGTAATACATTTGTTACAAACAACGGCTTCAATGCAAACAATACACAAATCAAAAATGTTAAAGCTGGTACAGAAGATAGCGATGCTGTTAACCTTAAACAATTGAACGAAGTAAAAGCTGCGTCCGATACTAAGGTAAAAGGTAGCAAGAACATTCATGTTGAAGAAGAAATCAACGATCTTACAAAAGCTAAAACATACACTGTAAACTTGAAAGACACAGTGACATTGGGCTCCGGCAATACATCAGTTCATTTCGATGGTACAACAGGTATCATTAGAGCTGGCGAAGGTGCTAATGCTGTAAATATCAATGGTACAAACGGTACAATCAACTCCGGTAAGGTAACTATCAACGGTGGTTCTGGTACTGTTAACGATTTGACTAACAGAACTTGGGATCCTAATAAGATCACTAACGGTCAAGCTGCAACAGAAGATCAATTGAAAGTTGTAGATAATAAAATTGATAAGAACACTCAAGACTTGACTAAGAAAGGCTTGAACTTCAAAGGCGACTCCGGTGAAGCTATCCATAAAGACCTCGGTCAAACATTGGAACTTAAAGGTGGCGAAGCTGATGCTTCTAAACTTTCAAATGGTAACATTGGCGTAGTTAATGAAAACGGTAACTTGAACGTTAAACTTGCTAAGAACCTTAAAGGTCTTGACTCTGTAACAGTTGGTTCCGATCCAAACAAACAAGTTGTACTTGACAATAAAGGTGTATCTGTAGGTGGTAAAACATACATTTCTAACGAAGGCTTAAACGCAAATAATCAAAAGATTACTAACGTGGCAGCTGGTGTAAATGATACAGATGCAGTTAACGTTCAACAGTTGAAGAGCAGCATGGCGGCAGCAACTACGACAGTGAAAGCTGGCGATAGCGGCAATACAACTGTAGAAACTACAGTTAATGCAGATAAGTCTAAAACATACACTGTAGATATCAAAAAAGACTTGAACTTACGCAGTGTAACTACAACTACAGACGATCAACAACACTCCACTTTAACAAACGGTAGAGGTGTTACAAGCACTGATACATTTGGTAATAAGACTACTCTTACTGCAGATAATGTGAAAGTATCTGATAGTCAAAATAATACAACTCAAACAACAGCTAAAGGTGTACTTGTAGATAATCCAACTAAGGCCACTGAGTTGACTGTTGACGGTGTTGTAACTACTGACAAAAAGACTAAGAGAACAAGCACAACTGCAGATGGTGTGGTTGTTACATCTGGCATGGGTAGTACTAAAGTAACTACTACTGTTAGCAGCAACGGTGTTGCAATTACTACTCCTCCAGCAGGTCAAGGGTCCCCTAAAGATGGTACTGGTGCAGTAACATTGACTAAGGACGGCTTGAACAATGGTGGCAATAAAGTTGTTAACATGGCAAGTGGTTATGGCGAAGGCGAAGATATCAACAATATTGCTGATAATAGCAGCAGCTTAACAAATGGTGCTAACATCGGCGACTTGAAAAAAGGTATCGATGGCCTTAAGAAAGCTGGCTTAGACTTTGCAGGTGACAAAGGTGAATTCCATCGTAACTTAGGTGAAAAAGTAACCGTTAAAGGTGGCGTTACTGATGAAAGCAAACTTTCCTCTGCAAACAATATCGGTGTTATTTCCGATAACAACGGCAGCTTGAATGTTCGTTTGGCAAAAGATATTACTGGTATCAACTCTATTACAACTATGGATAACTCCGGTCATACAACTGTAACAAACGGTAATGGTATCACAATCAAAAATAATGGTGGTGGCAGCGTATCCTTAACAAGCTCTGGTTTGAATAACGGTGGTAATAAGATTACTAACGTAGCACCAGGTGAAATTAGCTCCACTTCTACTGATGCTGTTAATGGTTCCCAACTTAATCGTGTTGCAAACAGCATGAATAATGTTGTAAAAGAAGTTCGTCAAGTTGGTGCTTTATCCTCCGCGTTGTCTGCATTGAAACCTATGGCTTATGATCCTTACGAACCTACTCAAATCATGGCAGGTTATGGTAACTACCGTGGTGACTCCGCATTGGCATTAGGCGTGGCTCATTACAAAAATGAATCCATGATGTTACATGCTGGCGTAGCTTGGGCGGGTAGCAATAGCCATATGATGGCAAATGCTGGTGTAACTTGGAAAGTAGGTAACAGAGACGGCGAAGCAGAAACTGCAGATCGTTATCGTAAAGGACCTATCAGTTCTACATATGCAATGCAACGTGAACTTGCTGCAATGAAAGCTGAAAATCAAGGATTAAAAGGTGAAGTAGCTGATTTGAAAGCTGAAAATGAACAAATGAAAGCTAATATTGCTGCAATGATGGCAAGACTAGGTTTATAATACGTTCATACTGAACATTACGGGTTGAGGATTCCCTTTTGGGAGTCCTCCCACCCGATTTAATTCGTTGATAGAAAAGAGGAATATATAATGAAAAAATCCACTTTGCTTGCTTTCACAGCGGCAGTATTATTCGGCAGTGGCGTATTCCATGTTAATGCGGCATCTGCTACATATGATGATCCATTGCTTTTACCAAATCCGGCTAAAGCGCCTACAACAGGTTCTGTTGTATTGGTTCCTGTGGCTAGCCCTCAGGCGGTGCAAAGTATCCATGAATTTGTGAAAGCATGGGAAAATGCGGAAAAACATATTGCTTTAGCAGAAAGCAAAAAGAATAATCATCAGGCGTTAACTAAAGAAGAAGCTAAATGGTTACATTCTAAAGATAAGCATAACTATGCTGATTATTTCCGTAAACATTCTTTAGGTTATGTACATGGCCAAGAAACTGCATTGAACTGGAATGGTGAAAACCGTAATAAAAATGAGTATAGCTATTACACATTCCCTAAATATGATAAGGACCAAGGTTATACAAATAGCTATGGTTACAATGTATTGCGCAGCATGGTTGATCGCATGAATGAATTGATTCAGAAACAAAAGGCCGTTGGCGGTCCTTTGACTGATGAAGAAGCACAAGCACTGGAAGATGCTATGCTTGATATCATGGCTCAAGATCAAGAACATGTATCTAATGAAGAATTGCGTTATTACATGAACGAAGCAGTTTGGTTTGCTACAAAACAAACTGTGAAAAATATGTCTGCAGAAGAACCTTCTGTTGGCGATATGCACGAAATCAACCTTCGTGAAGCGATTCAGACAGATAACTAATTATCCAATACATATATAACTAAATCTTTATATGTATAACTTTTGCTGTATAGGGGATGCAGATGCAATACCTTATATATAAAAGTTTTTAATATGCAGTGTTGAGACGCAAATAAGGGATTCTATAATTACACTGTTATATAGGCAAGAAGCCGCAACAGAATGCAATATGTATTCTTGTTGCGGCTTCTTTTTGCTTTAAATTCTCGTTATATGATATGTCTAAAAAGTGATATAACTCAAGTTTCGAATCTGTAAAATTAGGCCGTGAAATTGTGCAAAAAAAATGGTAAAAATTTTCTGAAATTTGTAGTAAAATTTGTCCAAATTTTGTTGACATGAGTATATGGAAATGTTATTATATTCAAGTACCCCATATGAAGGGGCACAGATCTTTGAAAACTGAACAATGATAGGTAATCAATCAAAACGATTGAACATATGCCAGAGTGCGGGTTTTGACATAGTCAAAACCAACCATAATTC
>OKDZ01000417.1_pt1 | contig 10567 bp, 9 predicted proteins | sample 1614811 | NCBI WGS metagenome assembly OKDZ01 (sample SAMN04436971, study PRJEB24849) | human gut metagenome | biome: human gut; feature: NICU; material: stool | host: Homo sapiens | place: USA: Saint Louis, MO | collected 2010-03-27
AAAAAGTGAAGCTAGTATGGAAGGTAAATGCCAAAGAAAAAATTTACCATTGATGCCACAATCAGCTTTGCGTGTTAACCGTGATAGTGTTGGTCTCCGTGTAGTTTGCAATTTTATTGATGATATTTATACTTGCATTGACTTTATTAAACAATGGGATAATGTCAGTGTCTATCAGGAAAAAGATTATATTACTAATGCTAAACCGAACGGTTATCGTTCATATCATATGATTCTTGATGTGACTATACCCGATGAGGATGTTGACGGTAATATACCGGGTCATTATTTTGTTGAAGTGCAGCTAAGAACTATCGCCATGGATACTTGGGCAAGTCTAGAACATGAAATGAAATACAAGCACAAGATTAAGAATCCTGAGATGATTGGCGAAGAATTAAAAAGAGTAGCAGATGAATTAGCTTCTTGTGATGTATCAATGCAGACGATTCGACAATTAATTAGGGAAGAGGATTAGTAATTAATGAAGATTTTAGTAGCAGAAGATGAACCACAGCTATTGCGTGTTTTAACCGTTGCCATGGAACATGCTGGTTATGATGTTGATCCAGTAGACAATGGACTAAAGGCAGTGGAACATGCTAAAGAAAATTCTTATGACGTAATTATGTTAGATATCATGATGCCAGTCATGGATGGAATTACTGCTTTGAAAAAGATCCGTGAGAGTGGCGACAAGACTTATATTTTAATGTTGACCGCTAAGGCCGAGGTTGATGACCGAGTAACTGGACTTGATAGTGGTGCTGATGATTATTTGACTAAGCCGTTTTCACTTAAGGAATTGCTAGCACGGCTGCGTTCAAATGAACGTCGAGAAGATGATTTTACACCTAATAAATTGGAATTAGGGGATGTAACTTTAAATGTATCTAAGCAAGAGTTAGTTAGTCATAACTCAATTCGTTTGAGCGGAACTGAGACCCAGTTGATGAATTACTTTTTATTAAATCAAAATAAGGAATTATCAACGGAAGAATTGCTTAATCATGTTTGGAAAAATGATATTGATGCAAACGCTGATGTAGTTTGGATTTATATTTCATACTTGCGACAAAAACTGAAGTCAATTCAAAGTTCAGTTCGAATTGAAGGCGATAAGGGTGGCTCGTATAAGTTAGTTAAGTAGGTGAGCAGATGATTCAAAAATTTCGTTGGAAGTTTATTGGTACTTCTGTTGCTGCCTTATTTGTAGTCCTATTGTTGACCTTAGGCGGCTTAGTTTGGGTGACTCATGTTCAAAGTCAAAATGAAGTCGATCGTGTGCTGACAGCTTTAGTTAAAAATGAAGGACATTTATCACCTAAAAATGCCAAGCCAGCTTTTGGTGACCAACGCGATCCAATTAATCGCAATTTTTTAGGTGGGCAATATAATCCTGAAGCGGTTTATCAGTATCGCTATTTTGCAGTAATGATTGATGAAAGTCATCGCGTACATGTGATCAACGATAATAATGTTTACAAGGTTAATAATTCTAAGATTCAGAATATTACCAGAGCAGCTTTAGAAAATGGAGACAAAAGCGGTGTAGTCGCCCTAGGGCAAAATCAATATGACTTCAGAGTTGCTAAAAATTCTACTGGTGAAACGATGATTGTCTTTTTAAATGAGACCCTAATTCGTTTTTGGTTATTATTCAGGGTAGCTTTAGTTTTAGGATTAGGAGCTTTGATTGTCTTCGCTTTAGTTTTGATTTTAGTTTCAGGTAAAGCAATCAAGCCTACTGTTGATGCTTATCATAAGCAGCAGGAGTTTATTACTAATGCTGGTCATGAATTAAAAACACCATTAGCAGTTATTTCAGCGAATACAGAAATGGAAGAGATGCTTGGCAATAATTCTGAATGGAATGAAAGCAATAAAGAGCAAGTAGCAAAATTAACCAAATTAATTAATCGTTTGATTTCGTTAGCTCGTACCGGCGAGATGGGTGAACTTACCTTAAGTAAAATTGATTTTTCAAAAATTGTTGAAGAAACGACTAAAGATTTTAAATCAGTCATGAAGAAGAATGACTTAGTTTATCAAGTATCGGTGCGTGAAGGGCTGAATGTTTTAGCTGAAAAACATACTTTAGCTGAGATAGTTAACATCCTATTGGACAATGCCCAGAAATATTGTGATCCTCATGGCAAGATTCAGGTAAAATTGACTAAAGGTGGTACCTTAAGTAAATATGCAGTTTTGCGGGTAGAAAATACTTATCGTGAAGGTAAAGGCAAAGACTATAGTCATTTCTTTGATCGCTTTTATCGTGATGATAAGTCACATAATTCTAAGAAAGGTGGCTTTGGCATTGGTCTAGCCATGGCACAAGAATTAGTGGAAGCTTTTCATGGTAAAATTTCGGCTCACCATAAAGGTGAAGACATTGTTTTTACTGTTAGTTTAAAAATTGCTAAATGATTATTCTGTGATAGTTGTATAATTAGAACAGAATTGGGGGATCATTTTGGCGAAGAGAAAATCAATTTATACCAAAGATGTTGTCCTGGTTATGGCAGCATCTTTCTTTTTTATGTTTAGTACAATGTTTGTTAATCCTTTGATTAATGGATATGCTAAAGAATTAGGCGCTAGCAGTGCTTTTGCTGGAATCATTGTCGGGATTATGAGTTTAGCAGCAATGTTTTTGCGGCCGGTAGCTGGCAATTTAACCGATAAATTTTCTAAATACCGCTTATCGTTTATTGGTGGCGCTTTAATTTTTGTAGGGGTAATGGGCTACGTTTTGACTCCTTCAAGTGGTTGGCTTTTGCTCTTTAGGTTAATTAACGGCACCGGTTATGTCCTGTGCACAGTTTGTATGACTACCTGGCTTGCTTTTTTAGTGCCGCGCCAACATGTTGGTGAAGCAATGGGCTTTTATGGTTTAATGAATGCTTTGGCAATGGCGTTAGCTCCAGCAGTTTCGATTAATATTTATCAAAAAATAGGTTATCGAACAAGTTTGGTGGCATCAGCTGTTTCAGCTTTACTAATGATTGTAGCAATTCAGTTTGTGGGTGATCATGCTTTGCCTAAAAAGCGCGTTCGAACGCAGAAAAAGAGTTTCAAAATTATTCAATTTAATGTCCTACCGGTGGCAATTTTGACAACTTTATTTGCTATCCCGTATTTTGTAACACAGGCAGATATTGTAACTTATGTAGAACAAAAACATCTGACTGTCGCAGTTGGGTCATATTTCTTGATCTATGCGGTTGTTTTGTTGATTATTAGAGTAGGACTAAAAAGGTATTTTGATACAGTACGTTTTGGCGTCTGGTTTTGGCTAAGTCTAGTTTCAACGGCTGCTTATATTATCTTGCTCGCAATAATGAATAATGATTGGCAAATGGCTTTAGCGGCAGCTTTAATGGCATCAGGCTATGGGATCATTTATTCAGTTTTGCAATCAACTGCGCTGTTGTTAGCACCGATTGAAGAACAAGGCTTAGCAAGTGCTACTTTTTATTTAGGATTAGATATTGCGATGGCCTTTGGCCCGATGATCAGTGGTGTAATTGATTCTGCTTTACCGATAGAATGGTTCTATCCAGTAGAATTAGTCTTAGTTCCATTGATTTTAGTAGTTTATTTCATTTGGCGTAAGCGTTTGAATGGCGCAATTGACCATCATTAGGGTGAAAATATGAGCGAATATGTAGTTAAATCTAAGTTAGAAGATAAAGAATGGCAAATTGCCAACCAAGTACGTGATCATGTTTTTGTTTGTGATGATGTTAAACATGATGCAGGTCCCAACCCAGTTGAGTATCTATGTGGTAGTGTTAATTCATGTATTGTGATGTCGGCAGGGATGATTACCAAGGCACATCAACTTGATGTTAGGAATTTTAGGGTAGAAAACCAGGCAAAAACGGAGAATCTCGGTCATGGTAAATTAGTAGTAACTGAGATGAAGATCAAGGTCTTCTTTGATTCGGCAATGACTAGAGCCGAGAAGGAAGAATTTTTAGCTCACACTTTGCATGTTTCAACTGTTTATCAAACTATTAAAGCAGCTGTCAAAATTTATGTGGAATTAGGAGAATAAGCGATGAGCGAGCCATATTACAAACAAGAATACCAGGGTGAAAGAAAGTTAGATGGTGAGGCCCCAGTTTTTAGTTTTGGTCAAATTATGAAAGAAACTTTTCTGCGACCATTTACCTGGAATGCAAGAACTACCAGAAGAAGTTTCTGGATTGGCATCATTGTAAGCGAGATTTTAATCTGGATCGGGGGCATTATTACTTTTTGTGCTACACTTATGCCAGTTTCACATTATGAAAATGATTCTGTTGATATGATTAATGGTTTTGCTTTCAATAGTAACCATATTTCAGCGATAGTAATTATTGGCATGATCATTTGGGGCTTGATCTATCTTTATTTGAAATTATGTCAATTAGGCCTAGCTGTAAGAAGATTGCATGATATCAATTATACAGGTTGGTGGATTTTGTTAATGCTGATACCGTTAGGTTGGATTTTTGTTCTGTATTTTGCAATTCAGCCAAGTAAACAAGAGCCGGTAAAATGGGGAACGTATCTTTACCTTTACGAATAATAAAAAATGTTATAATTGAACTATAAGAGATTACGTTAGGAGATTATATCGATGAAAACTAAGAATTTATTTACTTCATTAGCTGCCGCAGTGATGCTTTCAGCTGGTTTAGCTGGTGCAGGTGTGTCTGTTGCAGAACCAGTTCATGCAGCAACTACACAAACTCAAAAGGGCATTAGCGTTAAGCGTAGATCAGTATCGGCTACTGTTAATAGTGATAACCCTAAGCTTATTGCTGTAAACCCACAAACTAATAAAATCGTAAAGACTATTGATTCGAACTATACTAAAGGTCAAGCCATTCAAGTTTATTTCTCTACTGAGGCTACGAATAATCAAGGTGCTATTACTTTATACTACGTTGATGGTAAAACTGTAGATGGACAACAATGTCAAATTTATATTCTATCCACTGATGTTACTCCTTCAGCAACTGTTCCTAATTTAGAAGACTGGTCAAAGCAAGCACAAAGTGACCAAAAAGCCATTCAAGATGCTTACAACAATAGAGCATTAAAGTACATCGTTGTTTCACCTAAGTCAAAAAAGGGTGCAAAGATCTACTACGCATATAAGAAGAGTGCTAAGGCTAAAAAGGTTTACTTTAAGGCAACCAAGAAGAAGATCAAGTACGGTAAGAAGTACAAGTCATCGATGATCGTTAAAAACGGTAAGAGCAGATATGCTTATATTGGTAAGAAGAGATACTTAAAGACCTCTACTATTAAAGTAGTAAGTGCTAAGTACGCACCAGTTCAATTATCAGATGATTTGAAGAACTTAATTGTTCAAAACTAGAAAAAGTTAATAAAAATTGTAGCGTAAAGGATGAATTATTGTCCTTTACGCTTTTTTGATCTAAAAATTAATAATAATATTGATAAAAAATCTCACTGACCTACAATAGACTTTGCGTGATTTTTAGAGAGTGGTAAAAATTAGAATGAAAAGAGTAAAAATTTATTTAGGTCTAGTATGTTTGTTGACATTATTGTGGTTGGAGCCGCAAATTACATTTGCACGAGAGTTAAATCCTTTTCAAACTAAAATGATCAACCCTCATACTACTTGTAGAATTTATCAGCGATTAACGCATAGAGGCCCATCAGGAAGCTTATGCAAAGCACAGACATTTAAACGCAGTAATGTGCAGGCAAGTGCAGTAAGAAAAGTTCGTGGTAAAAAATATTGCTATGTATGGATTGATGGCCACCAAGCTGGTTGGATTAGTCAAGAAGCTTTTTTGAAGAGAAAAATTGCCGTTGTACCGCAAATTAGTCTGGTAAAAAATGCTCATTATAGTTTTCCAACTAGGGATGCAATTAATTATGCAGTGGATGCTGCTGGAAATGTGGTTGATCCAAGTAAAGTTAAGGTATCAAGAGCGGAAATTTCATCAGGAAAAAGTGGTAGTTATCGTGTAACTTATTCGTATGGTAAAGCACGAGCTCATACTATTGTTTACGTAAGAAGCAATGCTAAAGAAGGAATTGTATCAGCAAACAAGACACCACAGACAGGTAAGAGTGCGCGCAGCTGGTTTAAGCACTATAAAACTTCAGGCAACTGGGGCAGAAGTTTTGCTCCGGAAACTAAACCGCATGTTTTAAAAAGTGGTCATTTTAAACTGAAAACCTGTTTCTATCAACCTGCAACTTTATGCCAAAGTGATTCGGTAACTGGAACGGTGGGACCAGTACCAGAAGGGCTTACTGTATCAAATGGTTCAATGTATGCCACAATGTATCATTCACCTCATGATACGCGTGCTCACATTGTTTCTTACAAATTTAATCAAGTGCCTAATCGCTATATTATGCAAAAGTTGCCATGGCTACCTTGGTCACAATTTCTGCGGCTTGCATCCCATGTTAAGATAAGCCCATATATTAAATTGGGACATGGACAAGCAATCGGTTCAACTCGAAAGTATATTTATGCGATTGCTAATAACCATTTATTGCTCAAGAGCTCTCAATCAGAAGAAATTATGCAGATTAGTAAAAACAATTTGCAAATTAAACAGATTTGGACTTTTAAAGTTTGGAATCATTCAGCTAGAACAGGTCGTTATTTCCATAATGCTACTTTTGTAAATGATTACCAATTTATTGCCGTTTACCATGATGCCACAGACCACCGTTTTGAATATTGGGAAGTTACTCGTCAGGGTAATAGTTGGTATCCTAAAGAGATTGGCGCTACTAGAGGAGATTTTATGCGCAATGATTCTCCCGTTCAAGGAATTACCTATGACAAGCATAAAAAACAGATTTATTTGGCCTTTAATGATTATTTGTTTAAATTGAAACGCTCAGGTAAAGTGCTGGCTAGAGGTCACTTTCATACAGGGCGTGAATTTGAGGGGATTAGCATAAATGGTCGTCATTTATACGCAGAGCTGGCGCAAAGGCCAGAATTGTTGAGGCAGAGGATAAGATAATAGGTGTAAAAATATGTTATACCCAGATAAATTCTATTTAACACAAGATTTAAATAGAAAATTTGGCAGAACTAACCTTGCTCGACTAATATTTAGTGATTTGCATTTTGAGAAAACAAATATTTCTTTAATTCAAACACAATTAGTTGCTGATGGGTTAAATATAGAGAGGGCTTCCGAGAAAGATAAGGAAAGAATTATTCGATTAAAAAGGGCATGGCAATATATTATTAATGAAAATAAGGTGTTATCTTTAGATATTGAACTAAAGATACATTTATTACTGACAGGCTATGGCTTCCGAGATAATCTAAACTATAAACAGGAAGAAAAGTTTTTTGATGGGTTAATGCATAGCGATACTTCAATTACAGATAAGGCAATGACGTTGATGTATCACAATATGCGTAATCAATTATTCTGGGGCGGAAATAAGCGTACTGCCACACTAGCTGCAAATAAATTAATGATTGACCATGGGGCAGGACTAATTAATGTGCCACTTGATAAGTGGGATCATTGGAATAAGTTAATTAGTGAATATTATTTGACTGGCAAAATGAATACGCTAAAAGAATGGACCTACGAAAACGGTATACAAGGTGTGGTATTAAACAATAATTCAAATTTACCAAAACCAGATATTAATCCAGCCGATTATGATTAAGAAGTAAAGCAGATCTTACTAAGGCCTGCTTTTTTGTGTGCAAAAGCTCTTTTTGAAAATATCATGATAAAAGTTCATAATAGAAATTGTTTGTTTATGTTAAAGGAGTTGTTTTATTTTTTATGAAGAATAATGATCACAGCAAGATAAGTCGTAGTAGTCTGGTCTTGATGATTTTTTCTTCTATTTTTGGATTTAGTAATTCTCTGACAGCTTTTTACCAAATGGGTTATTCAAGTATCATTTGGTATATTGTCACCGCTATTTTATTCTTCTTGCCATCAGCCTTAATTTTCGCTGAATATGGTGCTTCCTTTAAAGGAATTAAAGGTGGAATCTTTTCATGGCTTGAAGGATCTACTAATGAAAAAGTAGCATTTATTGGAACTTTTATTTGGCTATCAGCTTGGGTGATTTGGTTGGTTTCTTCAACCCAATTCTTCTTGGTTTCAGTTTCAACTGCAATTTTTGGTCATGATACAACCCAAAGTTGGCATTTGGGGTCGCTGACTTCAACTCAGTTATTAGGTGTGTTGGAAGTTATTTTCTTAGTAATTGTTACATTTTGTGCCGCAAAGGGAATTGATAAAATAAAGGCGATTAATAATATTGGTGGGATCTTTACTTTAGGAATTGCCATTGGTTTTACAGCAGTTTCACTTTTTGTCTTTATTTTGAATCATGGGCAATTAGCTGAACCAGTGACCGCACAAAATATGGTTCATTCACCTAATCCAGCATTTCAGTCACCGATTGCGGTTATTTCATTTATTGTCTATGCCTTATTTGCCTATGGTGGTCTGGAAACAACCTCAGGAGTAATTGATTCAGTTGATAAACCGGAAAAGAATTATCCTAAGGCTCTGATTACGGCCATGGTCTTGATGACAGCACTTTATGTTGTAAACATCTTTATGTGTGGGGTGGCTGTTAATTGGAACAAATCGTTAGGTGGTAAAGGTGTTGACTTAGCTAATGTCGAATATGTTTTGATTAATAATTTAGGTATTGTCACTGGTCATAGCCTAGGTCTATCACATTCTACTTCACTGGCAATTGGAACTGTCTTTTCTCGTTTGGCCGGAATTGCGGATGTGTTATCAGGAATTGCCGCTGCCTTTTTGATGGTTTATTCACCGATTAAATCATTTATTGAGGGGTGTGATCCGCGACTATTGCCTAAGAAGATGGTTAAGTTAAATAAGCACAATATGCCTGAATTCTCGATGTGGGTACAAGCAATTGTGGTTAGCGTTATTATCTTATTTATTTCATTTGGTGGTAATGGAGCACAACAATTCTATACAATTTTAATGGATATGATGAATGTTTCTTCATCAGCACCATATTTATTTTTAATTGCTGCTTACCCATTTTTTAAAGCTAAAAAAGACTTAGATCGGCCATTTGTTTTTATTGAAGGTAAGAAAAAAGTTTGGGCAACGACAATTGTTGTTTGGTTAGTGGTTGCGGTCGGAATTATCTTTACTTGTATCGAACCACTCTTTACCGGAGACTGGCAAACTTCATTCTGGACGGCTATTGGTCCAGTGGCCTTTGGTGTTATTGCTTGGATTTATTACGCATATAATGAACGAAAAGAAAAAGCAATGGCTTAATACGCAAAATAAGACGAAGGATTTTGTCCTTCGTCTTATTTCTTTTCTCTATTTTTTACTTTAAGCCAGCTACTCTGACAACATCGCGTTCAATCATTAATTCCTCATTAGTTGGAATAACCATACCAACAATAGTTGAGTCGGGCTTGGTAATAATGGTGGCATTTTCTTTATTAGCGGCTGAATCAGGCTTAAGGCCTAAAAGTTCGAGTGAATCCATGACATGTTCACGGACACCAAAGTCGTGTTCACCAACACCAGCTGTAAAGGCGATACCATCTAGGCCACCCATTTCAAGGGTATAAGCACCGACATAGCGAATGATTCGATTAATGAAAATGTTTCTAGCTAAGTCAGCACGCTTCTTCTTTTCCCCTTCGAGCTTAGTCATGTCACCACGTAAATCACGCATATCTGGTGAAATGCCTGAAATTCCTAACAAACCAGATTCGTTGTTTAGAACCTTAAGCATTTGATCAGCATCAAGATTTTCCTTTTTCATGACAAAAGCAAGTAAAGAAGGATCAACATCACCTGAACGGGAACTCATCGTAATACCCGCCATTGGTGAAAAGCCCATTGAAGTATCGAATGATTTACCATCTTTCACAGCGGTAACTGAAGCACCAGATCCTAAGTGACAAACGATTAATTTCAAGTCCTTTAAGTCGCGTTTCATAATTTCAGCGGCTTTTTGACTAACATATCTAACCGAAGTGCCATGTGCGCCATATTTTCTTGCACCGTATTTTTCATAGTATTTATATGGAAGTGAGTACAAGTAGTGCACTGGATCCAAGGTTTGGTGGAATGAAGTATCAAAGACAGCGACTTCAGGGACGCCAGGCAATACTTTCATGAAGGCATTAATGACATCGGCTTCAGCGGTATTATGAAGCGGCGCATATTGTTTCAAATCATAAATCTTTTGTAGTGACTTTTCATCAATTAAGGTGGAGTCCTTAAATTCTTCACCACCCGCAACAATTCGATGTCCGATTCCGATGATTTCTTTAGGATCGTCAATTAAATCATACTTTTTTAAATTTTCAAGCAAGATTGTAACGGCAGTTTCGGAATCAGGAATGTCAACTTTTTCTTGGTGTTTTTCACCTTTAACCTTGATTGTAAAGGTGGAGCCGTTAAGCCCAACTCGATCAGCCATCCCTTCGCTGATAACTTTTTCATCAGGAAAGGTGAAAAGCTTAAATTTAAAAGAAGAGCTACCCGAATTAATCGCTAAAATTTTTTTCATAAAT
>OKDZ01000442.1_pt1 | contig 9915 bp, 6 predicted proteins | sample 1614811 | NCBI WGS metagenome assembly OKDZ01 (sample SAMN04436971, study PRJEB24849) | human gut metagenome | biome: human gut; feature: NICU; material: stool | host: Homo sapiens | place: USA: Saint Louis, MO | collected 2010-03-27
GACGAAGATTCCAGCAATGATAATCGCACCGTACATGGTGTTAATTGAAAATTTTTGCCCAATCATTTCTAGAGGAGCAACAGCCTGAATTGCACAGCCTAAAACGACTGGCAAGCCAATTCCGAAGTATTTGTTGCGGAATAATTGGATTAATGTGGCTAAACCACACATAAAAATATCAATGGAAACTAGATAGGTCATATGCGTGCTGTTAAAGTGCAGCGCGGTTCCGATTAACAAAGGGACGGCAACCGCACCTGAGTACATTGCAAGCAAATGTTGCAAACCTAGGACAGCAGCTTTTTTGTGACTAACTTCTTTTTGTGCCATTTTTTGTTATTCTTCTCCCTCGAAGTGTACTTGGCCATTTTCAAAACTATCGATTTTAGCTAGAGCTTCAAAACGTAGACCTTCTTTTTCTACCCATTCGCTACCACCCTGGAAAGTTTTGGCAACAACGGCACCAACTCCAACAATGTCGCAGCCGGCTTGTTTAGCAATGTTAACCATGCCTTTTACGGCTTCACCATGAGCAACGAAGTCATCAATGATTAAAATATGTTCACCTTTGTGTAAGAATTTTTCTTCAACACAGATTTTGTTAGTAACCTTCTTGGTGTAAGAAAAAACATCTGCCCAATATACTGCATCGTTTAGTGTAGATGGCTTTTTCTTTCTGGCAAAGATCATTGGCACGTGCAGTTGGTAGGCTGCCATGACACCAGGAGCAATCCCAGACGCTTCACAAGTTAAGACCTTATCGACTTTTTCATCTTTAAAAAGGCGGGCAAATTCTTCACCAACATACATCATTAGTTGCGGATCAACTTGGTGATTCAAAAATGAATTAATTTTAAGCACATTTCCAGGTAAAACTTCACCATCTTGTTTAATTCGATCTACTAATTCCTTCAATATTATTCTCCTCAAGAAAGAAATAAGGACTTCTTCTACCTAAAACAGGTAAAAGAAGTCCTTAAGATTATTCTTAACTTTCATTCACCTATAGTCCGGTATTTACGGTACCGGGTAGAGACTGTCGACCTTATTTCGACGATATATAGATATTTGTGTTGGCTTAATCTTAACAGAATATATTGCCGAACACAAGTGGAAAATTAAGGATTAATGTTCGATTATGGTGAAAATTATTCAGCTGCGATATCGTTATGGCACAGACTGATGATCTTTTCGATAATGCCATATAAGATCCCCGCGATTGGTCAGATGATCCAGCTGCGTTCCCAATCATTGGTAATGAAGCTATATCCTAGATAAAGTAAGACTGCTATTAACCAATAGAGTGTGGCGTATTTGTTCATAATCTTGCGACCAAGTTTTTCTTAGGAGTGTAATCATCTGGTTGTAATAAAATGTTGTAGCTGTCCATAATGATATTGCTTTTGACAAAGAAGAACACACCGATTGGATACAGCTTGCCGACTGACATTCATCTTTTTAGCTAGTGCTTCTTGAAAAAGATGATTTTTCTTGTGTAATGCCGCAATTTTTTGACCTAATCTCATGATTGATCGTCCTTTCGTTTTGGAATAATTTCATTTAACGAAAATTTGCGGTTGCAGACCACCACTTTTTAATTGCATTTAGCGCAATTAGTAGTTGCAACTGCTGGTTGCTCAAGATAAAAGCCGAACAATGAATGGCTATTTTTAACTTTTTGATTGACCTTTTTAATTTTTCCTAGTAGAGTTAGTTAAAAATGCGTAATTGAAAAGAGGGAGTAAATAGTGGCTAAGAATCTAGACGATTTTGATAAAATTATTGTGCTTGACTTCGGTAGTCAATATAACCAATTAATTACCCGCCGTATTCGTGACTTCGGCATCTATTCTGAACTTTTACCACACGATCTTTCCATGGAGAAGATTAAACAGATCAATCCTAAGGGAATCATTTTCTCAGGTGGTCCTAACAGTGTTTACGATAATGGTGCATTAAAGGTTGATCCTGCAATCTTTAAGTTGGGTATTCCAATTTTGGGTATTTGTTACGGGATGCAATTAATGTCTCATGACTTAGGCGGTAAAGTTGAACAAGCTGAAAACAAGGAATATGGCCGCGCCAACATTACGGTTGAAGATCCAGACAGTATTTTGTTCAATGGCTTGCCTTCAAAGCAATACGTTTGGATGAGCCACGGCGACTTGGTAACTCAAGCTCCAAAGGGCTTCGAAGTAACTGCCTCAAGCAAAAACTGTCCAATTGCTGCAATTGCTAATCCAGATAAAAAGTTTTATGGCATTCAATTCCACGCAGAAGTGCGCAATTCAGAATACGGTTTAGACATCTTGAAGCACTTTGCTTTTGAGGTTTGTGGTGCTGAGGCTAACTGGACCATGAACGACTTCATCGACATGAAGGTTGATGAGATCCGTAAAGAAGTTGGCGACAAGAAAGTTATCTTAGGTCTTTCGGGTGGTGTAGATTCTAGCGTTACTGCTACTCTTTTACACAAAGCAATCGGTGATCAATTAACTGCAATTTTTGTTGATCACGGAATGCTGCGTAAAGACGAAGGCAATCAAGTAATGCAAGCCTTGAACAAGGATCTTGGTGTTAACATCATTCGGGTTAATGCCCAAAAGAGATTCTTAGATAAGTTGAAAGGTGTAACTGATCCTGAAAAGAAGCGTAAGATTATCGGTAAGGAATTCATCGAGGTCTTTAACGAAGAAGCTAAGAAGTTAAAGGATGTAGATTTCTTAGCTCAAGGTACGCTTTATACTGATGTTATTGAGTCAGGTACCAACACTGCCCAAACGATTAAGTCCCATCACAACGTTGGTGGTCTTCCTAAGGACATGCACTTCAAGTTGATCGAACCACTGCGTAAGTTGTTCAAGGACGAAGTTCGTGAACTTGGTGAAAAGCTGGGCATTCCACATGACTTGGTATGGCGTCAACCATTTCCAGGCCCTGGTCTTGGTATCCGTGTTCTTGGTGAAGTGACTGAAGATAAGCTTAAGATTGTGCGTGATTCTGATGCGATTTTACGAGAAGAAATCAAGAAGGCAGGATTGCAAGAAAAGATCTGGCAATACTTCACTGTTCTTCCAGGTATTCGCTCCGTTGGAGTAATGGGCGATGGACGTACTTATGACTATACGATTGGTATTCGTGCCGTAACCTCAATTGATGGGATGACTGCAGATTTTGCCCAAATTCCATGGGATGTACTTGGTCACATTTCAGATAGAATCGTCAATGAAGTAGATAACGTTAACCGCGTAGTTTACGATGTGACGAGTAAGCCACCTTCAACGATTGAATGGGAATAATTTCGTACCTTAATAAGAAGAGGAAATCCCAATATGACGGCATTTGAATAGGGTCAATATTAGTTGAAAGTACCGGTTGAAAGCAAGTTGTCTACCGTTTTTCTACCGGTAGAAGTTGATTTTAATCAGCATGAATAGTGCATTAAACGCTACTATTACCTGTTCGTTATTTTGGGGTTGTCTACCGAAAATTGAATATTTTGCTTACTTTTGTTGAAAAGTAAGTGACTGTTGTCCTACTTATTGTCATTTGATAAGTGGGGCATTTTTTTTCTCTTTGTTGCCACAAAAGAAATGCTGAAATCCAAACGGAGCAGTCTGTTTGATCGTTGTTGTTACTTATGACGAAAACATAAGTAAATCAGATATGAAATCTCGAAATGACCTTGAATGAAATCTCAAGGTACTCATTCTCGAATGTAATATCTGATCGGTCGCAACCGAAGGCTGAAAATTTATTTTGCCGGGACGGCAAACATGAGGGGGTCATTGCACGATGAAGCCGTTAAAGGATGAGCTAATTCAAAGTCGACTTGATGAAGATGAATTAGCAGATTTTGATAAAGTGAAGAAACTGCTCGATGTGAAGAGTAATTCTGTTGCAATTCGGCAGATGATTAAAGATGAAATCATGTTAGAGAAAGCCAGAAATGAATGGAAGCAAGGTAATACTGACGTTGTATCAGCGTTATTAACCAAGCTGTCTGATGAAGGTCGCCTACCATTGTCAGAGGCGTTGATGGGTATTACAGGTACTAAAACATCATCACAATTGAGTATCTTACAAAATCAGTTCGCCGATATTCAATCACAGTTAGAAAGTATTATGTATTCAGTGACAAAAATGGTCGATTGAACAAGTGGCTCATGTAGTTAGAATCGCCTACAAGACCATCTACAACTGGATTGAGCAAGGAGTATTGGATATTGGCGTGGCTGATTTACCTGACCATGGAATTCGCCGCCGACGAGCCAAAGAAACCCGTGGGACTTTTAGCCATGGACGTTCCATTGAAGATCGTCCCGCTGAAGTTATTGACCGTCATACCTCAGGTCACTTTGAAGCAGATACAGTTTTATCCGGAAAGCGTAAAGGTCAAGCAATAGCTACGTTTGTCGAGCGTAAGAGTCGTCTTATCATCGTTAAACGGCTTCAGGGACGAGATAGTACCTCAATAACCAAGGCCATTTTAGAATTAGCTAACCAGTTAGAAGATAATCTCAAGCCCCTTACTGTTGACCATGGGAAAGAATTCGCTAACTACAAGCTAATTGAAAAGCAGGCCAGGATTCCCCTATACTTTGCGCATGCTTATTCTCCACATGAATGGGGCAGTAATGAGAATCGCAACCGAGTACTACGACGCTTTATCCCAAAGGTCAACCGATTGAGAAAATCACTGATGATGAGTTAATTCAAATTAACTGGTATTTGAACTCCAGGCCACTCAAATGCTTAAACTGGCGCACACTAATTGAGATCTTTTTGCGTAATCTGCGTCACTAACTTTGTTCAAGTTATTTCTTGCAATCTGCCGTTTGAAAAGAGATTAGCCTTGGCGGTTAGTCTCTTTTACTATCTGGTAAGTTGACTGCAAACAGAAAAGAGAGACAAGCGGTCGTCAAAGTCGCTAAAGCGATTTCAAAGTCGCTAAACCGTGTTATAATATATTTAACAAATATGCTGATACCTTAACGGTAGCGCTATTGTTCTGGTGTACTGCAATACACCACTTAGTTATTAAATTTGGGAGGCAAGGATAACGATGAAGCAACTTAAATTTTTAGAAACTAAACGGACACCGCGTTATAGTCTGCGTAAGTTTAGCGTTGGTATGGTTTCGGTATTATTAGGAGTAACCATTTTTGGAATTAACTTTACAAATCATTCTGTAAAGGCAGCAACCACAGAAAGCGTTAAAAGTTCCAATAGTTCACCAGAGACGCAAGGTAGTGCTGCAACAGCTAATAATTCTATAGAATCTGCGACAACCCCACAATCTGCACCAAATACGCAAGGTAGTGCAAGTAAGAATGCAACAGCTAATAATTCTATAGAATCTGCGACAACCTTACAATCTTCACCAGAGACGCAAGGTAGTGCTGCAACAGCTAATAATCCTACAGAATCTGCGACAACCTCACAATCTGCACCAAAGACCCAAGGCAGCGCTCACACTGATATTAAATCATCAACAGCTAAATCAGCAGCAAAATTAGCATTTATGAATTTAATGGCAACTTCTGGTACTGGTACTAATACTGATACTGGTACTAATACTGGTACTGACAGAAATGCAGCAGGTACAGTAGATCAAAATAACATTAATACTCAGCTAGCTAAAGAAAATCAAGAATTGGCCAATAAGCATAATCTAACTTCTTCAGATAACTACAGTTCTAATATCTATAAAGGTACAGATGGAAAGTATTATAAGATTGTAACTATTTATGGTAATGACTACGTTTACCGTGCTGCTGATATTCAAGCTAATGGTACTGCTTTTTTGCAAAAGGCAACGACAGCTGCAGATACTAAAAATAATATCGATACTTCTAAAGAAGATTTAGGAAATGGTCAGACCCGTTGGACTGTTGTTTTCTTCCCTCATAAGGGATTACAAAATGTTGGCAGTAATTTAAGTGGGTTAACTTCTGCAAAATTTGGTATTGCTCTCACTTCTGACTACCAAATCGTTGGTAATGTTGACATGGACGTAATTAGTGATCCTAATCAAACATTTATGTCTCATACATTTGAGCCTGGTAGCAGTAGCGCTACTGACTGGCCAGTACAAAATCCACCAGCTGTAGTAGACTTTTCATTTAATCCTAAGACAGATGTTGATCCAAATACTGGTTTAATTAATAATAGTAAAACCTTGCCAGCTTATAACAATAAATATTTGCAACCCTCATACTATTTCACTACTGCTACTACTACTGGTGCTATAAACTTATGGCAGACTTACTTTTTCAATCATCGTAATGATGTTAAATATTATAATGCATATGATGGGTCCCCTTATCTAGGTTACGGTCATGACTTTCATTTTAATAATTTTGAAATTAAAAATACAACTGGAGTTGACGGTGCAAAATTTGGGGACAAAATCATTTATGACAAACTGGGGTATAGGTTAAATTCTAAAAACGGTGTAGCTAATTCTAATGGCGTAGTTAACAGTGATAACTTTAACCAAGCAATGGAATTTAAGTCACAAGGTAGCACTGGTAATAGTCAAACACAATTTTCTTCTTATGTTATTTCCTTTACTACGCAACACACAGACTCTCATGAAGTAGAATTAGCTACAGGTTGGAAAAATCAACAATTCTCAGGAATCTCAGCTAATATTTATTCTTATCAGAATACTGGCTACTATAACATGTTTTCTAGATTATATGGTGAGCAGAGAGCACTGACTCCAGCTGATGCAGCTGATCCATATGCACCAGTAAACCCTAAAGATATTATTCCTAATTGGGTTCCTGCCAATGAGGCTATAGGTCAGATTAAGAAAGACTATTTAAATAATGCTCAAATTAATGTTTTGCGGAATAAAATTCTAAATAACATTACAGACCCTGATGCTGTAAAAAACATTATTAAGGAAGGAAATTCCTTAAACGATGCTATGAAAAATCTTGGTAATAGTATCGGACAGTATGATCCTGATGGCAGTTTTGCTGATCATAAAGTCGATAAAACTAAGGCTTCAGATCGTTATCAATATGCTGATTCAGATAAAAAATCAGCTTATGACACTGCGACAGATGCAGTAAGTAATATAATTTCTGTAGAAAATGGTACAGTTAACAAAAATAAAGGTACCTATGCAGATCAAGCGACGGTAGAACAGCTTACTAAAGATGAAAATAAGGCTTGGAACGAACTTAATGGTGTCCTAGCAAATAAGATCACACCAAATATTCCAACAACCAAGGTACCAGTAGCAGATACCAGCAACTTAACTGGCATTGAAAAGGGTGAAGTTAAGAAGAATGTAGAAGAAGCTAACAAGGGTAACTTCCCAGATGGCACTAAAGTTGATGTAGGTGCTGATGGTACAGCAACGATTACCTACCCAGATAAGACAACTGATACAATCTCAGGTAGAGATTTGGTACGTCCAGCAACCGACGCAGAGAAGATCACACCAAATATTCCAGCAACCAAAGTACCAGTAGCAGATACCAGCAACTTAACTGGCATTGAAAATGGTGAAGTTAAGAAGAATGTAGAAGAAGCTAACAAGGGTAACTTCCCAGATGGCACTAAAGTTGATGTAGGTGCTGATGGTACAGCAACGATTACCTACCCAGATAAGACAACTGATACAATCTCAGGTAGAGATTTGGTACGTCCAGCAACCGACGCAGAGAAGATCACACCAAATATTCCAGCAACCAAAGTACCAGTAGCAGATACCAGCAACTTAACTGACATTGAAAAGGGTGAAGTTAAGAAGAATGTGGAAGACGCTAATAAGGGTAACTTCCCAGATGGCACTAAAGTTGATGTAGGCAATGATGGTACAGCAACGATTACCTACCCAGATAAGACAACTGATACAATCTCAGGTAGAGATTTGGTACGTCCAGCAACCGACGCAGAGAAGATCACACCAAATATTCCAGCAACCAAAGTACCAGTAGCAGATACCAGCAACTTAACTGACATTGAAAAGGGTGAAGTTAAGAAGAATGTGGAAGACGCTAATAAGGGTAACTTCCCAGATGGCACTAAAGTTGATGTAGGCAATGATGGTACAGCAACAATTACCTACCCAGATACGTCAACTGATACAATCCCTGGTGATAAATTAGTTAAGGGTGAAGATAGCGGCTCAACTTCAGGACAAACAGACGCTGGCAATATCACGCCAACTATTCCAGGCGGCAAAGTAACAGTCAAGGATCCAAGTCACTTAACTGATGATGAAAAGAGTCAAGTTAAGAACAACGTCGATAATGCTAACAAGGATAAGTTCCCAGCAGGCACTGAAGTTACAGTAGGCGATGATGGTACCACCACAGTAACTTACCCAGATGGCACTAAGGACACCATACCAGGTGACCAATTAGTTCAAGGCCAAAAGGGCGACACAACTGATGCTGGTAACATTACGCCAACTGTTCCAGGCGACAAGGCAACTGTTAAAGATCCAAGTCACTTAACAGATTCTGAAAAAGATCAAGTTAAGAAGAATGTGGAAGACGCTAACAAGGATAAGTTCCCAGATGGCACAAAGATTACAGTAGGTGATGATGGTACAGCTACAGTAACTTACCCAGATGGTTCGAAGGATGTCATTGCTGGTACTGATTTAGTCATCGCTGCTAAAGGCGAAGATGTTCTTGGAAGCAAGTATCATTCACACAAGAATGGTTCAAACTCTAGTCAAGCTGATAGAGTTAAGGGAGCTTCTACTGCTAATGGCAGCATCGCAAACGCTGGTAACAACCTAGGTGTTAAGGGTGAAAGTGATAATGCCATTGTAGGTGTTAAGGCTGAAAGTGATAATGCCTTTGTAGGTGTTAAAGGTGAAAGTGATAATGCCATTGGTAATAACAAGGCTACTAGCTTAAAGACATTACCACAAACAGGCACTAAAGATACTTCAATTTTGGGTGTGCTTGGTATGCTTTTAGCTTCACTTGGTCTATTCGTATTTAAGAAGAAGCGCGATGAAAAATAATTTATAATAGTTTTTTATAAATTCTATTGGTAAAAGTATCTAGAGAAAGTTAATTCTCAGATTTAAAAAGACGATCGAAAACTTTTGAAAAATTGTTTTTGATCGCCTTTTTGTGTGAAATGAAAACAAGATTCTACGTAAGCGTAAAATAACCGAGTATCTAGATTAGTTTTAGATTTCAATTATGATTAATTTGTCAATATTTTGGAGGTTATTCATATGTCAGAAAAAAAGCTAATCGTCCCTCTTGTTCGTGAGCCAAAAGCTAAAAAGTCTAAGCCAGCTCGTAATCATTTACTGCTTTCTTTAAAGAAAAATGACCTAGAATTAGACTTTCAATGTCATTAAGTTAAGCTATTGACATTGGAGAAAAAAACAATTAAAGCATCATTTGGCTTTAGATAGCCAATTTGATGCTTTTTTGCGTAGGCAAATAACCAGTCTATGAGTTCTTGTTTATTCTGATCTGCTGTTGTCATGTCGTTTAATAAGTCCTTTTTTGATATCACGTTCCATAAGTTGACGAACTATGTTCAGGTAGTCTTCTGGAATAGTGTAGCCATGATAGAAATATGGTACTTCACCATCGATAGAAATACCACCAGTTTCATCACCTTTAGGCGATGGACTAGGATTATCTGTCTTGCCACTTAAATAATCGGCTGATGTGTGTAGTACATCTGCAACTGCATTAAGTGCATCAATTCCTGGTCTTTGATTCTTCCAATTGTAAATGGAGTTTCTACCTAAACCTGCCTTGTCATTTACTTCACGGAGATTCATTGCCACATATGCCAGAGATACTTAAGCTAGTAAACTTTTATTATTCGAAACTGCATTTTTATCAAACTACAGCGGAAAAAGAAACATACTAACCTAGTGTTGGATCATGAATCGACGGATTCACGATCTGG
>OKDZ01000443.1_pt1 | contig 9821 bp, 8 predicted proteins | sample 1614811 | NCBI WGS metagenome assembly OKDZ01 (sample SAMN04436971, study PRJEB24849) | human gut metagenome | biome: human gut; feature: NICU; material: stool | host: Homo sapiens | place: USA: Saint Louis, MO | collected 2010-03-27
CATGTCGATTCGGTTTAAAAAGCCTGGCTTTTTAAACCGAATCGACATGATTGCTGACAATGGCTCGCTTTTGCTTCAAGATAATCAAATTATTAGCACTCATTTGCTCACTTATAAAACAACCTTAGATCTAATAAGTTTTATCAAAGAGCATTATTCCAAGAGTTCAATTATTGTCACTGGGATCAACAATTCATATACAACTATTAATGCTTCTCCTAGTTTTAAGCAGACGATGAACTTCTATTACCCCGATCGAATTGAAGTTACTGATTTAGCAGCGGCTATCAATCCGCAGGATATGATTACTAAAATCACCTTAAGTTATCAATATGATTTTTCCGCGGAATTAGAAAAAGAATTCAACCAAACCCATGCCGAGAAGATTCACTGTACTTCTAGTGGTTTCGGTTTGCTTGATATTGTGCCTTACAGCGTTAATAAAGGGAGCGCTCTAAAATACTTCTTACGCTATTTTGGTGCTAAACCCAATGAATTAATTGCCTTTGGCGACGGAATGAATGATGCTGAGATGTTAAAACTAGCCGGTTACAGTTATGCGATGGCTAATGCAGAAGATCAAGTTAAGAAAATCGCCAAGTATGAGGCCCCGAGTAACAATGATGATGGAGTTTTAGAGGTGCTTGATTCATATTTAGCTAAAGTAGAGAAATAATAATTACTGTAAACTAAAACCGTCTGAATGAGCAAAATAAAAAAGTAGCCAAGTTTTCTTAAACTAATTGACTTAAGAAAACACAGCTACTTTTTATTTACCCAAATTAACAAAGGTATTAAAGTTCATATAATGATAATGCACGCGCATATTTGATACTTCAAACGGCGTCCCATCATCCAAGAAGAAGATCCCTTCCATTACACCAACAGGTTCAGTCGGCTTCAAATTTAGCTTCTGCTGATCTTCTTCATTCGATGGTTCAACAGTGATATTCAAGAATGACTTAGTAACGGTCTTTCCCTGTTCATCTTCCAAATAGTTAAACAAAGACTTTTGTAAAGTTTCTGGCTTTAATTCCGGCACAATTTTAATCGGCAAATATCCAGTCTCAATTAAAAATGGTTGTTCATCTAACAGTCGCAGACGCTTGAATTCATAAACAAAATCATTTTCATTTAAAAATAAGTCTTCCGCAATTTCTTTAGTTGCCTTAATCACATGAAAATCAAGCAACTTAATTTGTTGTTTTTTACCAGGGACTTTAAAAGAATCAGTGATTCCAAGATTCGATCCATCATAACGAAACATTGCCTGATTGCGCAAATATAGTGGATTAATAAAAGTTCCACTACCTCGCTTTTTAAAAACGATCCCTTGTTGAGCCAACAGCTCCAGCGCACGCTTCATTGATGATCGACTTACCTGATAGTGTTCGGCTAGACTGCGTTCATCAGGCAGTCGCATCCCCTCATACTGATTATTCAAAATATTCTGTTTAATGTCATGCATAACTGTCCGATAAACATAATCTGCCATTATTCTCGTCCTTGATCTGCCTTTTTAATACTATCAATAAACCAAGTTGCAAACTTATCCAAGTCCACATCTGTCGCAATCTCCGCATTGGCATGTTCTTGGTCCATAAAATCCATTACGCTAGCACCATAAGTATATTGCCCGCGCAATTCAATATTCACGTTTGCCTTTTTCATTGTAAACATTTCCGGATGAAGCATAATTCCAACTGCAGTCGGATCATAAATCTTAATTCGCGGATCACCGTCTGGTTCATGAATGTTAGAGAAAAGTGAATACAACATATTACCCACTTCACCACATGTCTTAACTTTATCCATTTGCTCTGGTGTTAAATGGGCCTTATTTCCAATTTCAAGTGGAGCAACCTTAACTAGCAATCCACTATGAAAAACTACCTGCGCTGCTTCCGGATCTCCCGCAATATTATATTCCGCAAATGGGCTATGATTTCCGTGACCAATATTACCACCCATAATTACAATTTCCGCAATATTTTCTTTAACTTCAGGATATTGCTTAAAAAGTAAGGCAAAGTCAGTTAATGGTCCAATGCCCATCAGAGTTATTTTTTCTGGACTACTTTTAATTTCCTTAGCCATCAACGTTGCAGCAAGACCAGGTTCAATTAAAGAATCATCAGCTTGTTCAAATTCAAAGCCGGCAATCCCTGTTTTACCATGAACCGAAGCAGCACTAATCATTGGTGCCACCAGTGGTTGATTAGCACCCACTACGACAGGAACCTTAGTATGCAAAAACTTTTCTAAATTTAAGGTATTTTGCAAGGTATATTTCAGTGCCACGTTACCCCAAGTAGGCACAATCATGCGCACATCAAGTTCTTGTGCAAAAAGACTAATCGTCATGGCAGCAATGTCATCAATGCCAGGATCAGTACTGATAATTAAAGGTCTCTTGTTCATAAAATTATCCTCTCGTATTAAGTACTTTTATAATAGCAAAAAACCAACCAATTAAGAAAGTGGTTGGTTTTATTCTAATAATTATTTTTCTTTTTTGGGTTTAATACGTTGAATGTGTTCTTCTTCATGGTCACCTAATACTAATGGCACACGCTCAACCACAGTATCGGCATACTCCAGTCCGAACCAAGATGCAGGGTTAGAAGATAAATTCTGCAGCCATACTCTTGCTTCAACCATGAACTTTTCATAGCCTGTCAATTTAGTTAATGGACTAATTACGTCGTTAACAATTACAAAGGCGAAGTCCCCTACATCACGACCCGGTGTAGTAGTGAATTGTTGTGGTTGAGCTTCAATTGTTCCATCAGCGATCAAATCATGAACAATTTGCCGCAAATAAACATTTACACTGGTTTGTTTTCTAAAACCTAAATACAACTGAACGTTAATTACATTCTTAGTACCATAAGTATTGACCGCGTATTCTGCAGTATATGGCTCGTTAGTAACATTAACAGTTACAAACCAGTAAGCCTTAGCCCGTTTAGGTCTCTTATCCAAAATTGAATAAAGCATTTCGCGCTTAATGAATTTATTATACTTAACCTTAGCCATATAAACTACATTCGTAGCGTAAACTGGATAATCATCACAGTGGCTCAACTCAGTCAACATATCTGTATATTCATCTAAGCGAACATAAGCATTCTGCTCCTCACGCTTATCACGGATCTTATTGCCATAGAACCACACGTACATGATTGCCAAAATAAAACCAGCAATTAAAACAGTGACGTAACCGCCATGCAAAAACTTAGTTAAGCTTGAGAATAAGAACATCCCTTCAATAAAGGCAAAGACTACTAAGAAAATGCATCGTATTGATAGCGCGGTACCTTTTTTACCCAGATATTCAAATAATAAGATAGTTGTCATCAACATGGTAACCGTGATGGCCAGACCATATGCTGCTTCCATATGATGTGAAGTTCTAAATAAGAAAACAATTGCAACTGTAATGACACAGATCATCTTATTAATTGAAGGAATATAAATCTGTCCCTTCTCTTTTGAAGGATAGATAATATTCATTCTTGGTAAAAATTTTAAACTACTTGCTTCAGCTACTAAAGTGAATGAACCCGTAATCAAAGCCTGAGAAGCAATAATAGCTGCAATCGTAGCCAAAGCAATAGCAAACAATCTTAGACTACTTGGTACTGCTTCAAAAAATGGATTGAAATCACCATTACCAGCATGATAATTAGCATTTTGTAAAATCCAGACGCCTTGCCCTAAATAGTTTAAAATCAAGCAAACAAACACATAAGGCCAAGAGCCCATAATATTACTTTTCCCGACATGTCCGACATCTGAATAAAGAGCCTCAGCACCAGTAGTTGCCAAGAAAATTGAACCTAAAATCAAAATACCCACTTTATTAGCAGGACTAAATAAAATACGCAAAGCATGAATTGGATTAATTGCATCAAGCAAACTCCAATCATGGCTTAAGTTCATAAGTCCAATAAGCCCTAAAAAAGTAAACCACAGGAGCATGATTGGACCAAAGGCCTTACCAATCACACTCGTTCCCATTCTTTGAATTGAAAATAGTAAAACCAGGATAACAATAGTAATCAAGATAACCATATCTTGCGACGAAACTGGAATTACATTACCAAAGCGCATATTTTTCAAGCCTTCAATTGAAGTTGTAACAGTCACAGCTGGAGTTAATGTCCCATCAGCTAACAATGCTGCTCCACCAATAAAGCTGGGATAACTAGCCATTTAGCCCTCTTTCTAACCAATGCATAAAGAGAGAAGATCCCTCCTTCACCATGATTAGTCGCCTTCAAGGCAATTATCACATATTTGACCGTTGTCAATAATGTAACAGTCCAAAAAATCAACGAAATGGAGCCAACAATTAGTTCACGGTTAACATTACTAATTCCACCATTTTCAGTCACAATCGACTTCATAACATACAAAGGACTAGTACCAATATCACCATAGACAATGCCGATAGCAATTAAAAGGCCAGCAAAAGACACCTTTTGCTTACCAGATATTTTATTCATAAGTTTTTATCCTCTATTTCACTTAAAAATTAAAATTTTTACTAGTATAGAAAAAGTCTAGATTTTTTGCAATAAAAATATATCTTTTTTGAAAAAATAAAAAAGGAGATGAAATCTCCTTCAGTCACTTAATTTACTTTTTCTTATCTTCGATGGTGCCATCACTATGAGCAATAATTACTTCGTCACACATATCCAGGAACAAGCCATGTTCAACTACGCCAACAGTATGATCAAGGTAATCAGCTAAACCATGAGGTGCTGGAACAGGATCTGCAGCCAAATCAATAATATAATTTCCATAGTGAGTCACATAACGTTGATTGCCATCCATACGCCACCGAGGCTTTAATCCTTCTTGTTCAAAACGTTTAAAGTTTTGTTCACAAGAAATTGGTAAAACTTCAACTGGTAATGGGAAGCCGCTTAAACGATGCACTAATTTTGATTCATCAACGATCCAAATGATCTTCTTAGAATTGATTGCTACATTTTTTTCTAAAGTTAATGCACCACCGCCGCCTTTGATTCCATCCAAGTTATTGGCAACCCGATCAGCACCATCTACAGTTAAATCAGCTTGATCAATATCGGCCAATTCACTAACTTTAAAGCCTAAGCCCTCAAGTTGTTTTTTACTACGGTTACTAGTAGTTACGATAGCCTTCAGTTTTAAGCCGTCTTCATCTTTGCGCTTACCTAAAGCATCAATGAAAAAGGCAACGGTTGAACCTGTACCAACGCCCAATACCATACCTGATTTAACCATGGCAGCTGCTTTTTCTGCTGCTTCTTTTTTCAAACGATCTTGTTCTTGCTTGTTCATTATTCATCATCCTCCATCGCCTGTTTAACTTCCTGTTCAGTTGGAATTGAAGGCTGAGCACCTAAACGTTGTACGGCAATTGAAGATGCACGACTTGCAATTTTAGCTGCTTCTTCAAAGTTAGATAGGTCAGAATTCAAATTGCTTACCAAATATCCAATAAAGGTATCTCCTGCACCAGTAGTATCGGCTGCTTCAACTTTATAAGCTGGTATTAATTCTTCAACATCGGGAGTTGAAATATACGCACCCTTATCACCATAGGTAATAACCACGTTTTTTACACCAAGCATGTGTAGTTTTTCTGCATTAGTGGCCAGCGTTGAATTATCTTTAATTGCAATGCCAGTGATCTTGGCACTTTCAGTTTCATTCGGTGTAATGATATCAGTATATTGCAGTAATTCTTTAGGAATCTCATCAACTGCAGGAGCTGGATTTAAAATAGTGATTTTTTTGGCCTTTTTAGCAATCTTAAATGCTTCAAGCGTCACATCTAATGAGATTTCGAATTGAGCAATTACACAATCCCAACTCTTAATCAAATCACCAGCTGCACGGATATCTTCCACTGTCAGTTCATAATTTGCGCCGTGATCAATAATGATGTCATTTTGCCCAGCTTCATTCAACGTGATATAAGCATGGCCTGTCTTTGCTCCCATTGTGGTTTGCACATAAGTTGTGTCCACGCCATAACTCTTGAGCTGATGCGTGATAAAATTTCCTTCACTATCTTCACCTACACGGTTAATAAAGTAAGTTTCAGCTCCACTTTTAGCAGCTGCAATTGCCTGATTAGCACCCTTACCGCCACCAGCAGTAGTAATGTCTAGCGCATTAATTGTTTCACCAGGCTTAGGAAAGTCTTTTACATGTAATGTTGTATCAACATTACTTGAACCAATAACTACAATCTTCTTCATTATGAGCATCCTCTTCTAAAAATGGATTTATTCAACCTCAATTATAACAAAAAACGTATTCAAAATATTGAACACACATTTTTGAAATCTTACTGTAAAATACCACCATTAACGAAGCCTTTTAAGCGCTCAGCTTCCCACTTCAATGTATCTGAATCGTCAACTTGCGAGATCTTATACCCAACGAAATATGGTGAAGCATAGAATCGTGGAATAATCTTGCAACAAGTACCTTGACCATCATTAATTGGATAGAAAAATAAGTTATAAGAATCAACACCATGTGACAAGACTGAACGCACATATTGTGTGCCCTTTTGAATCAAATCGGCCCAAGTATCCAAATTAGTATTATCATGTGTCAAAATATTTACTTCTTGGTAGCCTTGAACTGGACGCGCTGATAAGTTCATTTCAACTGAACCCGAACGCCCGACTTCAAATCCTTTAAAGTTATCAGCGCCAATATCGTGATAGCCATCTTTATGATATAAGCCCACGATCTGCATATGTGGATGAGTTAAAGAACCATCAGACTTGGGACCAAAATTTTTATACCAAAGCACACTCTGATAACGGCCTGAATTATTCATTTTTTGAAAACACTTCAAGCCAAACTTCATCAACTCTTGATTATCTTCACGCGTATAAGTTGAAATATCTCCCTGGTGATCACTTGATTCAATTAAAATTGTTTGATTAGTATCCTTTAACGTAGGGTACTTATTCTTCAACCAAATCTTATCGCCATCTTTTTCATAAATATTAATTAGATGCTGCACATCACAAAAAGGACAGCCAGCATTCTGATTTCCTTGCCGATTACCATAATCATAATCATATGGCTTACGCTTACCAATTGAATATTTATACACTAAAGGATTCTTGTCCATATTTTTCACCTGCTAAACCAAAGATATCATACATTTAACATCATTTTAACAATTTCATCGGTTAATTGTGAACATTTTTATTAATAAAACTAGGAATAGTACGTCTATCTATGATAAACTACCTTTGTAAAAGAAATACATGATATACATGAGAGGAAGAATCATGAAATTCTATAAAAAATTGGTACTTACTGGTGCCGCAGCTTTAGCTGTTCTAGGCTTGAGTGCATGTTCAAATAATAATTCTAGTTCATCTTCATCTAATAAGAAGATTCCAACTAAGATTAACAAGAAGACTACCGTTACCTTTTGGTATTCACTAACTGGTAATGCGCAAAGCAGTTTGCAAAAATTGACTAAAGATTTTGAAAAGAAAAATCCTAACATTACTATCAAGTTGCAAAGCCAAGGTGGCAACTACTCTGATTTACAATCTAAGTTGGTTTCAGGTTTGCAATCGCCAAAGGATTTACCGACAATTACTCAAGCTTATCCTGGCTGGCTTTACAATGCTGCCAAGAACAATATGCTTGTTAACCTAACCCCATACATTAACAATTCTGAAATTGGCTGGGGCTCATATGCTAAGAGTGGCATTAAGAAAGCTCTTTGGAATGGTGCAAACATCAACGGTACACAATATGGTGTTCCTTTCAACAAGTCAGTTGAAGTACTTTTCTACAATAAGACCTTACTTGATAAGTATGATGTTAAAGTCCCAACTAACATGAGTGAATTGGCTTCTGCATCCGCAAAAATTTACCGTGAAAGTCACCACAAAGTACGCGGTGTTGGATTTGATGCTTTAAACAATTACTACATGATGCAAATGAAGGAAACTTACGGCAAAGACTTCAATAAGAACTTAAACTTTGCTGCCAAGGATTCCGTTAAAGCCATCAACTACTACGCTAATGGAGTAAGAGCCGGCTACTTCATGCAAGCTGGTACTGAAAAGTACATGTCAACTCCATTCAACAATGGTCGCGTTGCTATGTTCATCGGTTCAACTGCCAATGAAGCTTACCTTAAGCAAGGACTTAAGAAGGGTTACACTTATGGTGTAGCTGCTCGTCCAAGCACGATGAACGTACAACAAGGTACTGACATTTATATGTTCAAAAAAGCAACCGCAATGCAAAAGTCAGCTGCGTTTAAGTACCTTAAGTTCTTAACTTCTAAGTCATCACAACTTTACTGGGCTAAACAAACAGGCTACATGCCAGTTAATACTGCTGCTATCAACGACAAGGTTTACCAATCTGCCAAGAACAGCAAGATCCCAGCAATTATTGCCAAGACCTCTAAGAACCTTTACTTCTTACCAGTAACTAAGAATGCTACTGCCGCATATGATCAAGTTAATGCTAACATGCAAACCATTTTAGCTAAGGCAGGTAAAAAGCAATCATGGAATAGCGATATTAAGACTGGTAAAGATAAGCTTGATGCTGCTTGGAAGCAATAATTTTTCAAACAAAATATCTATCAAAAAAAGAAGTTCAGTATTAATTGAACTTCTTTTTTTACCTAATTATTTACTAAAAATGGATATTGAATTTGATCATTATCAGTTACATTCAACTTGTAACGAGCACGATATAAAGCCTTTTCTACCGCTAATTGCCCTGCAGTTGTGGCCATTGCAATCGAATATGACTTGTGTGGTGAATTGATCAGGATTTGACTGATAGAATGCTTAATGTATGACTGGATTAGAATGACATAATTCGATTCCTTACATGCACGTAAAACATTAGAAGCCTGTTTCATCTCGATAATTCGAGCTACTCCATTGTGTGCTTCAATCACCTTAGCCAAGTTAGAGGTTAAGCTCTTGTCTCCTACTACAACGGTAACTCGTTTTTTATCGAGGTCAAAATCAATTCGGGAAGTATAGTCTTCATTTTGCTTTTCAGACGACTGCTTCTCCTTTTTTTCTAATTGATGCAATAAAGACTTGTGTCTACCTTTAGTCTTGTGCTTTTCCGTTTCTTTATTTTTATCCGGCTTTTCCTTCTTTTCTGGAATAGTAACTTCAGCTTCGGCATAACGCCATCTAACCCTAATGAAGGATGGATCACTGACTCGCCAAACAATACTAATCAGGTCATTTTCGTGTAAGTTAAAGTGACTTACAGTATTCATGTCTAAGTATAAAATAGCTTTTTCAGGATTTACTTGACTTAGGTTTTTGCCATTAGAGTCCTGCTTGATGTATAAACCAAAAGAATCACGGTGAACTACCGCTGGACCAAATTCGATAATTTCCTCATCTGGCGCAAAAGACTTTGCATGATGCTCAACTTTAATAATTGGACGATTGCCACTGTCATTTAAGTGATCTAGCAAAGTAACTGTATCACCGTTTTCCAGCTTTTCAATTCTAGTCAAGTGTTCATTAAAATATTGTACTGAATGACCATTCTCATCCACTGCTTCTGCACCTAGCAGCTTACGTCTAATCTCATATTGTTTTTCCTTTGGTTTAGCCACAGGAATTATTTTCTTAACCACAGGCTTAGGAATAGGAGTTATGGTCGCATATTTGTTTTTATTCTTTAAAACCGTAGGACTCAGAGCTTTAGCAGCTTCTTCTTTTTTAGCTTTTTCTTTTTCAAGCTCTTCCTTCGTTTTTTTCGGCTTTATTTTTTCTACAGTATTT